>Kit_p2__coassemble_2338_pt1 | contig 11269 bp, 9 predicted proteins | sample Kit_p2__metabat2_high_PE_038 | metagenome-assembled genome bin Kit_p2 | reverse complement strand
ATATTAATGTATAGAGATTTTGTACAATCTAATCAAACACAATACAAAAGGGGTGGAAGGATGACAGAAGGAGCTCTGGTGCTGGAGGGAGGTTCGCTGCGCTGCATGTTCACAGCAGGAGTCCTGGACGTGCTGACAGAGAAAAAGATAGAATTATCCTATGTAAACGGCGTATCAGCCGGGACCATGGCCGGGATGAATTACATCAGCGGGCAGAAGGGCAGGATGCTGGAAATCAATGAGACATATCTGCATGACAAGCGCTATATGGGGATGAGAAGTCTCATAAAGAACAGACTTGTATTTAACTTTGATTTTGTATTTGGGGAGCTGTCTGATGAGCTGATTCCCTTTGACTATGAAGCGTTTTATCAGTCTCCTCAGAAGTTTGAGGCGGCTGCCACCAGATGCAGAACAGGAAAAACAGAGTTTTTTGAAAAAAGTCAGTGCAGCGATATGATGAAGGCTGTGCAGGCCTCCTGCAGTATGCCGCTGCTGTCAAAAATGGTGACAGTGGACCATAAAAAATATCTGGATGGGGGCATTTCTCTTCCGATTGCTTATCAGAGGGCGATGGATCTGGGATATGAAAAAATTGTCCTGGTTCTTACAAGAAATCACGGCTACAGGAAAAAACCTCTGAATCCCCTGGCTGTCAAGGCTTATAATCGGTATTTTAAGCCGCTTCCACAGCTCAGGGAAGCGCTGTTTGAAGTGCCGGACCGGTATAATCGGATGCAGGAAGAGATAGACCGCCTGGAAAGAGAAGGCAGAATTTTTGTGATTCGCCCGGAACATCCAGTCCAGGTTTCCCGTCTGGAGCGGGATTTGAAAAAACTGCAGGATCTTCATCAGGAGGGAAGGGAAACTGCCTTAAAGCGGCTTCCGGAGCTCTGCAGCTATCTGGAAATTTGACGGAAAGGGAATACAGACAGATATTTTAGGCAGCGGAAGAGAAAGAATGCTGCAGATGGGAGAAGATGAAAATGAAATATATTGATATGCACTGTGATACAATACCGCGCCTCTGTCTTCCGGAGACAGAGGAGAGAGGAGAAACACTGAGGCGAAACAGCGGACATTTAGACTTAGAGCGGATGAAGCAGGGAAATGCCATGACCCAGTGCTTTGCTGTTTATACAAATTTAAAATGCCAGCCAGATCCCTATGCTTACGCCAGGAAGGTACTGGCGCGTTTTAAGAAGGAGATAAAGGAAAACAGCAGCATGATTTCTCAGGCTCTGACAGCAGAGGATATGCTGAGAAATGACAGAGAGGGAAAAATGTCAGCACTCCTTACTATCGAAGAAGGGGCGGTGTGCCAGGGAAGCCTGGAGCGCCTTCGGGAATTTTACAGGGAGGGAGTCAGAATGATGACTCTGACCTGGAATTATCCAAATGATTTGGCCTGGCCTAACCGGATCAATCTTCAGACAGGGGAGACAGAACCAGAGACAGAGTATGGACTGACGGAAACGGGACTTGCCTTTATTGCAGAAATGGAACATCTGGGAATGATTATTGATGTTTCCCATCTGGGCGATGCTGGATTCTGGGAAATTGTGAAACACACCAGGAAGCCTTTTGTGGCCAGCCATTCCAATGCCAGAGGTGAAGCCTCTCATGTGCGAAACCTGACAGATGAGATGATTCGCGCTTTGGCAGAGCGGGGAGGAGTGATGGGAATTAACTTCTGCGGTGCTTTTCTGAGCGATTCAAACAGAAATATGAAAGGCGGCGGGGTGAGCCGCACAGCAGATATGGTGAGACATATGAAGCATATCCGGCAGGTAGGTGGAATTGAGTGTATTGGCCTGGGATCCGATTTTGATGGTATATCGGGAGAGCTGGAGGTAGACTCTCCGGCAGTTTTCTCTAGGATTGCTGACGAAATGTCACGGCAGGGCTTTACCGGTTCAGAGATAGACGCAGTGTTTTACAGGAATGTTCTGCGCGTTTTTACAGAAATTTTACATTAAACTATAGTCTGGCTTTACATAGAGCTGGTATAGTTAAACCATACTTTTACAATAAGAGGAGAGAAATAATGTCTATATCGGATTTGGGAATGCTGTTTCAGTTTGCCGGCGGCCTTGGAATGTTTCTGTACGGAATGAATATTATGGCTGACGGACTTCAGAGATCCGCCGGCAGCCGTATGCAGCATATGCTTGGGGTGCTGACGAACAACCGTCTCATGGGAGTGCTGGCAGGTGCAGCAGTTACTGCCATTATTCAGAGCAGTTCCGCTACTACTGTTATGGTAGTCGGCTTTGTAAACGCAGGAATTATCAATCTGTTCCAGGCTACCGGAGTAATCATGGGAGCCAATATTGGAACGACTATTACCAGCTGGATCGTGTCCATGAGCGAGTGGGGAGAGGTGCTGAAGCCAGAGTTTTTTGCCCCTGTTTTATTCTTCATAGGTGCGTTTCTGGTGCTTTTTACAAAGAGCCATAAGAAAAAAGAGGGCGGAGAAATCATGATAGGTTTTGCCCTTCTGTTTATTGGACTCTCTTTTATGTCATCATCAATTGAACCATATCGGGATGCGCCAATATTTTCCCAGGCCTTCCAGACTCTTGGAAAGAATCCTATTTTAGGAGTGCTGACAGGACTTGTGGTTACTGCCATTATCCAGAGCAGTTCTGCTTCTGTGGGAATTTTGCAGACCCTGGCTTTAAACGGGATGGTAAACTGGCAGTCAGCTGTGTTTATTACGCTGGGTCAGAATATCGGAACCTGTGTGACTGCCCTTCTGTCAGCAGTAGGAGCCAGCAGAACAGCTAAGAGGGCGGCAGTGATCCATCTGCTGTTCAATGTTTTTGGAACGATTTTATTTGGAACTGTCATGACTGCCATCTTTATGGTAAATCCGTCCTTTGCGGCATCCACGGCAGACAGTGTGGGAATTTCTATTTTCCATACCATCTTTAATGTGTCCAACACGATCTTCCTCTTCCCGTTTGCAGGTATCCTCGTAAAGACAGCCTGTGCTCTTGTGCGGGACAGCAAGGAAGAGGAGAAGAGCGGGGACGTGGAGGGAGATATTCTCCGCCATCTGGACGACCGTATTCTGGAATCCCCGTCTTTTGCCATTGAGACAGTGGAAAAAGAAGTCATTAACATGGGAAGAGTAGCTGCAGCCAACTTAAAGATTGCGACAGCAGCTTTGACAGATCGGAATGAATCCTTCTGCCAGGAGGTTTTTGATAATGAGAAAAAGCTGAATCATCTGGATGCAGAGCTGACGGATTACTTGGTGAAAATTAATAATCTGTCTTTAAATGATAATCAGCATGTACTGGTGAAGAATCTGTTCTACACAATCGGGGATGTGGAGCGGATTGGAGATCACGCTGAGAACCTGGCTGAACTGGCTCAGATCAATATAAAAAATGACCGGGCATTTTCTGAGAGCGGTTTAAATGATCTGAAGAAAATTGCCGAGGCGGCTATTAAGTCGGTGGAGTCGGCTATGGAGTGCCGGGAGGATAAGGAGCTTTCCAGGGTGCGCCAGACAGCGCGCTATGAGGAGGAAGTGGACAATATGGAGGAAGAACTGAAGGAACTTCATATGGAACGTTTGTCCAACCATGAGTGCAACACAAAAAGCGGCGTCATTTTCCTCGATGCTATCAGCAACTATGAGAGAATCGCAGACCATGCCAGAAATATTGCAGGCTATGTAAAAGAGGAGATTGAATAATTATGAAGCACCTGATCTATGTAACAGAAGATGATGAAAATATCAGAAATCTGATTTGCGTGGCTCTGGAAAGCTTTGGCTATACAACCCGTGCCTTTGAGACGGCCGAAGAGGCTCTGGAAGCAGTGAGGGGGGTGGAGGGAAACCTCCCCTCCCTCTTTGTATTTGACTGGATGCTTCCGGGGATGGACGGGATGGCAGCTGTAGCCAGGCTGAAGGAATCACCGGATACGAAAAAAATTCCGGTTATGATGTTGACCGCCAAGGACAGCGAGCTGGATGTAGTGGCCGGCCTGGATGGAGGAGCTGACGATTACATGACAAAGCCCTTTGGAATTCTGGAATTTTCCGCCAGAATCCGGAATCTTTTAAAACGCTTTGGAGAGGAAAAAGAGGAAAATAAATGCCTTACAGTAGGCGAAATTTCCATTGATCTGGAAAAGAGAGAGGTGAAGAATAAGGGGGAGGCTGTGGAGCTGACTCTGAAGGAATATGAGCTTCTCTGCTACCTGATGGAAAATACGAACCGTGTTGTAACCAGGGAGGAGCTTCTGGATCGGATTTGGGGCTACGACTATGACGGAGAGACGAGAACGCTGGATATGCACATTAAAACGCTTCGCCAGAAGCTGGGAGAATCAGGACACAGCATTAAGACAATCCGTGGAGTCGGATATCGGCTCAGCTGACAGGAAAGGAAGATAGGGATACAGGAGAATGAAAACAGCTATATTCAGAAAATTTATCCAGCTTCTTCTGCTGGCGCTGCTTTTAAATACGGCGATTCTTTACATAGTGACAGGAAGCGTAATTCTGAATAACAGCCGGAAGGATATGGTATTTATCCTTCATACAATTGACAGCGCTCTTAACTATGAAGGTGATTTGGAGGAGCAGGCTGAGAAACTGTCGGAATCTGCCAGCTTAAATGACAGCCGCCTTACGATTATCAGCCCGGAGGGTGTTGTCAAGGCGGATACAGGGGTGAAGGATACATCAGAACTTGACAATCATATGCAGCGGGAAGAGATTCAGGAAGCTGTAAATAATAAAGAGGGAGATGCCAGACGCCGCTCGAAGACTCTGGGAAAGGAAATGCTGTATGTGGCAGTACAGTCTTCTTCTTCTGACTGTATTCTGCGGCTGGCAGTTCCCTATACCGGAATGCAGGATTATGTGAAGATGCTGTTTCCGGCAGTCTTTTTGAGCTTTTCCATTGCCCTGATTGGATCCGTGCTGGAGGCAGATCGATTTTCACAGTCCATTACCAAGCCGCTGCTTGAAATATCAAAAGAAATGCTGAAGGTAAATGGGGATTATACAGATTTTCATTTTGACCGGTGCGGCTATGAGGAGATCAATGTAATTGCTGACACAACTACCAGGATGTCGAAAAATGTGAGGGATTATCTGAACCGTCTGGAGCAGGAAAAACAGATCCGGCAGGAATTTTTCAGCAATGCATCTCATGAGCTGAAAACGCCCATCACCTCTATCAGGGGGTATGTAGAGCTTCTCGATACACCTGTGGCGGACAATCCGCAGATGCGAAGCGATTTTCTCAGCCGGATAAAAAAAGAGGCGGTTCGTATGACTAGCCTGATCGATGACATTCTCATGATTTCCCGCCTGGAAACGGGAGGAATTCAGGCAGAGCTTCGGGAACTTTCAACAGAAGAACTGGTACGGGAGGCAGTTTCCTCAGTAGAGGGAATGGCCAGAGAGCGAAGGATTGAGATAGAGACAGACGCAGAGGAATTTTATATCTGCGCTGATGGCAGACAGATGGAGGAGTTGTTTACCAACCTGCTGAGCAATGCAGTGAAATATAATCTGGATGGGGGAAAGATATGGCTTTCTCTGAAATGTGAAGAAGAAATAATGGAACTGCAGGTACGCGACAACGGAGTAGGTATTCCTAAAGAAAGTGTGGGACGGATTTTCGAGCGGTTTTACCGGGTAGACAAGGGCCGCAGCCGCAAACAGGGAGGCACGGGACTGGGCCTTTCTATTGTGAAGCATATTGTGAATTTCTACCATGGGACTGTGAGCGTTTCTTCCAGCCAGGAGGAGGACAGCCATGGAACGGTCTTTACAGTGCGGCTGCCTATTGCAAGAAAGGTGAAACAGTGCAGCCGCGTATGATAATCAAAAGAGCTTATTCAAACAGTGAATTTCTGCTGTAGGCTTTGAGAATCCTCTCCCTGGATTCCTCCTCCGCTTCCGGTTCCTTTTTGCTGTTTTGTTCCTGAGATGGAGTCTGTGCTGAAACCGCACCCTTAAACACAGGGTTGATGGCTTTCAGTGCAGGCTCCTTTTTGTCAAGGGCAGAGACAAACAGGAATTTTCTGATGGAGAAAAGAATCGCCACTGAGAGCATGCACAGCAGATTGTCTACCATGGAAGTGTGCTGGATGATGACCTGCCTGGCAACTGCGAAAAGGAGTACCTCCACAACAGAATCCAAGTCATGGCGGCAAAACATCTTTAAAAGCTCAATCCCAATTACAATGTTGAACATGAAAGTCAGAAACGTGATGAAAGCGCCGGTATCAGCGAGAATCAGGATTTGTCTGGGCACATCTAAAAAGGTTATGACGAGACCGATAATAATGCAGACAGCAGCGATGACTTCAAAATAAAATGCAGTGCCGAAAATCAGAAGCTGAGCCCGGGCAAGAGGGCCTTCCAGAACCTGCTTGACTTTGGGTTTCATAAAAGAAAATCTCCTTTCCTGTTAAAATGCCGTGTTAATATCTGTAATAATATGATTATAGTGTAAAGCTGAAAGAAATTCAAATAAAAACAGAGATGTTGTTAAAAAAATGCAAGAAATAGAAGAAAGAAACAGAGATAGGCAAGAATGAAAAAATGCACAATTTAAGCAGCTATATTTTGTACAATGTGACGATTTTTCGCTTTAACGCGTTGATTTCGTGGGATATTAAAGAAATGAAATTGACGAGGGGAAGAAAGTGTAGTAAGATGGCGTTAATAAAAATTTAACGGTCGGTACAGCCGGAGTGTTAAAATCAGGAATAGGAAAAGCGGAGGAGTAAAAATGAGAAAGACAGGAAAAATTGCAGCAGCGGCAATGGCAGGAATTATGGCCCTTTCCATGGCAGGCTGTTCAGGAAACACAGATTCACAGACAGAGTCAGCAAAGACAGAGGCTGAGAGCACACAGGCAGAGGGAGCTTCCAAAGAGGCAGATGGATCTGGCGATTCCTATAAAATCGGTGTTCTTCAGCTGACTCAGCACACAGCTCTTGATAAGGTAAACGAAGGCTTTGTGGCGGCCATTGAAGCATCCGGCATTCAGGCTGAGCTGGATCAGCAGAATGCATCCGGCGATCAGTCAGCCTGCCAGACAATTGCCCAGATGCTGGTAGACAGTGAGAGCGATTTAATTTTCGCCATTGCCACACCGGCAGCTCAGGCTGTGGCAGGTATGACAGAGGAAATTCCGATTGTAGTCAGTGCCGTGACGGATCCAGCTGATTCCGGACTGGTAGATTCCAACGAAAAACCGGGACGCAATGTAACAGGAACTTCTGATTTGACTCCTGTAAAGGCGCAGATTGATCTGCTTCAGAAGCTGCTTCCGGAAGCTGAGAAGGTGGGAATCCTCTACAGTACTGCAGAAGCTAACTCAGAAATCCAGGTAGAGATGGCGAAAGAAGCCCTGGAGGATGCAGGCATTCAGTACGAAGAGTATACAGTATCTAATACAAATGAAATCCAGACCGTGGTTGAGTCCATGGTAGGAAATGTAGACGCAATCTATACTCCTACAGACAATACCATTGCTTCCGGCTATGCGACAGTAGCTATGGTTGCCACAGAAAACAAGATCCCGACTATCTGTGGAGAGGGCGGCCAGGTCGATGAGGGCGGTCTTGTGACATACGGAGTTGATTACTACGAGTTAGGACGTATGGCAGGAGAACAGGCAGTTGAGATCCTTACAGAGGGAGCAGATATTGCTTCCATGCCGATTGGCTATATGAAGGATGCTGACTGTGAGCTGCAGATTAACGAAGACACAGCGGCTGCGTTAGGTCTTGATATGTCAGTGCTGGAGGAAGAATAATGGCAGGAATAGTTTCCTCCCTTCAGGGCGCCGTAGGACAGGGCGTCCTGTGGGGGATTATGGTACTTGGTATTTACATTACCTTCCGTCTGATGGATATTGCAGATTTGACAGTGGATGGAAGCTTCGCCCTGGGCGGCAGTGTCTGTGCGGCTCTTGTGGCCGGAAAAGGCATGAATCCTGTTCTGGCTCTCGTTATTTGTCTGGCAGCAGGTATGGCGGCAGGAGCAGTGACAGGAATTCTTCACACCGTATTTGAGATTCCCGCTATTCTGGCAGGAATTTTAACACAGATTTCCCTCTGGTCTATTAATCTGAAGGTGATGGGAAAGAGCAACATGAACCTGGGAAAGGCAGAAACGCCGATTTCCTGGCTGAAGGGAAGCTTTGGGCTGACCCAGAATCAGGCAATGATTGTCACAGGCCTGGTGGTAACAGTTCTTGTGATTGTGTTCCTTTACTGGTTCTTCGGAACAGAGCTTGGAAGCGCCATGCGCGCTACAGGAAATAATGAGGATATGATCCGGGCGCTGGGGGGAAATACAAACCGGATCAAGCTGCTGGCTCTGATGCTCAGCAATGGCCTGGTAGGTCTGTCCGGCGGTCTGGTATGCCAGGGACAGAACTATGCAGATATTCAGATGGGTACAGGCGCGATTGTAATAGGCCTGGCTGCCATTATCATTGGAGAGGTGCTGATGGGACGGCTGATTCCGTTCTACTGGAAGCTGATTGCTGTAGTAGCAGGATCTGTGATTTACCAGATTATCCGTGCAGTGGTGCTGAGGCTGGGCTTTGATTCAGATAATATGAAACTTTTAACAGCAGTGATCGTAGTGATTGCCCTGGCAGTGCCGGTTATGGCTGCCAGATACAGACAGAAAATGGCCTATACGGAAGGAGGGGAGGAGTAATGCTGACGATTTCCAACGTGAGGAAAACCTTCAATAAGGGAACGATCAATGAAAAAAAGGCGTTAAACGGCATTGACCTCCATCTGGACGAGGGGGATTTCTGTACGATTATCGGCGGAAATGGAGCTGGAAAATCTACCATGCTGAATATGATCGCAGGCGTTTATCCTATCGACTGCGGGAAAATTGTGATTGACGGCGTCAATATTTCCAGGGAACCGGAGTACAGGCGGGCTAAATATATTGGACGGGTATTTCAGGACCCCATGAGGGGAACAGCAGCCAATATGGAGATCCAGGAAAATCTGGCTCTGGCTTACCGCAGAGGCCAGAAAAGAGGCCTTGGCTGGGGGATTAAGAATCAGGAAAAGGAGCGGTACAAAGAACTGCTGATTCAGCTGGATCTGGGGCTGGAGAATCGAATGACCAGCAAGGTGGGACTTCTTTCCGGAGGCCAGAGGCAGGCTCTGACACTTCTTATGGCAACGCTTCAGAAACCGAAGCTGCTTCTCTTAGATGAGCATACGGCGGCGCTGGATCCGAAGACTGCTTCTAAGGTTTTAAGTCTGACGGAGAGGATGGTAGAAAGCCAGAATCTGACTGCCATGATGGTGACCCACAATATGAACGATGCCATCCATATTGGAAACCGCTTGATTATGATGCACGAAGGCCGTATTATCTACAATGTGGCTGGAGAGGAAAAGAAAAACCTGAAGGTAGAGGATTTGCTCCGCAAGTTTGAACAAGCCAGCGGCGGCCAGTTTGCCAACGACAGAATGATGCTGGCAAGGTAAAAAGAATAGAAAGACAGAAGGGGCGGGGGAAACTCTGCCTCTTTTTCTTCTTGTCTTCCAGTGACTTTTCTATTGGCATTTTTTCTGATCAATGCTATAATCATACCCAACGAATTGCCGGGACGGCGATGTATGAAAAATAAAATCAGATGGAGTAAAGTGGAGAAAACTGCATGAAGGAAAAACAGGATTTAGAACACTTAGATGAGATGGATACAGAGGATTTGGAACTGCTGGATTTAGATTTGGATGCAGAAGAATTGAATCAGCAGCCGGAGGAGTCTGCCCTTTTGCAGAACGAAAAAACCGATCAGAGCCATGCAGAAAAAGACAGGGCTGCGGTTCCGGTGAAACGAAAGAGGCGCAAGGGCCTGTATAAGGAATATGCAGTGATCGCGGCTCTGATTCTGGCGGTTCTGATGGGAGTGATTTTTGCGGGCAGCCGTTTTTTTGGAAAAAAAGAGGATCAGGCTTTAAACGCGAAAGGAAAGACTGTGGAGGAAACTATTTCTCCGGAGGAGGCAAAGGCTGCCAGGGAAAAGGAAGAGAAGAAGGCTGTGGTAGATTCCTATGAAAATCTGGGAATTGTGGAGGTGACAGGATACCTGAACGTGCGTGAGACGGCCAGCCAGGATGCAGATGTCATTGGAAAGCTGCAGGATGGAGGAGCCTGCGAAATTCTGGAAGATTCTTCAGAAGAGTGGTACCACATCTCCTCCGGCGGAATTGATGGGTATATCAGCGCAGAGTATGTGCTTACAGGAGAAAAAGCCAGAGGAAAGGCCATGGAGGAGGCTGCTCTCAGAGCGACGATTACGGCAGATTCCTTGAATATCCGCAAAGAGCCAGATACCTCGGCCGAGGTGGTGGGACAGGCTTTAAAGGACGAGCGGTATCTGGTGGAGAGCCAGACGGACGGATGGATTCAGATTTCTTCCGGATACATTTCCGCTGACTATGCCACAGTAGCTTACAGCCTGAATGAGGCCAGAAAGCTGGATATGAGGTCTATGGTTTTGAATCTTTATGATAACCTTGGTATTTCCAGCGTGGACAGCTATCTGAATATCCGAAAAGAACCCAGCGAGGACGGTGAAATCATTGGAAAGATGACCAGCAAGTCAGCAGGAGAGATACTGGAGACCAGCGAGGACGGAAAATGGTATAAAATTCAGTCAGGGCCAGTTACAGGTTATGTCAGCGCGGACTATATTCTCACAGGCCAGGCTGCCAAGGATGAAGCTTTAAAAGTAGCAGAATTAATGGCAATTGTATCAACGGACCGTCTGAATGCCAGAGAGCAGCCGACTCAGGATTCTAAAATCTGGACGCAGATTTCCAATAATGAGAGATACCCGGTTACAGAACAGCTGGACGGCTGGGTGGGCATTGAATTAGATACATCGGAAGCCTATGTGTCTACTGATTATGTAGATGTGCGGTATGCGCTTCCGGAGGCAGTCAAATTCAGCCCTCTGGACGGAAACCAGTCTCTGAGAAATAAGATGGTCAATTATGGTCTTCAGTTTGTAGGAAACCGATATGTATGGGGAGGCAATGATCCCCACACAGGAGCAGACTGTTCAGGCTTTGTCAAATATGTCTACAGCCATGTGGCAGGAGTTTCACTGCCCCGTACATCCAGAGAGCAGGCCAGACAGGGAACGTCGATTAAGTCTTCCCAGATGCGACCTGGAGATTTGATTTTTTATACAAACAGGGGCGGCACAGTCAACCATGTGGCCATGTATATTGG
>Kit_p2__coassemble_2292_pt1 | contig 11509 bp, 7 predicted proteins | sample Kit_p2__metabat2_high_PE_038 | metagenome-assembled genome bin Kit_p2 | reverse complement strand
GTGCAGAAGTGAAAGAATTGCCCTTGGAAAATGAAACAATGGTCGAGACGGTATGCCTCTTAACCCGCATAAAATAAGGATTTATGGAGGGAAGAGGACGAAAAAAATAAGCTGATGTCAACATTTTGTCAACGTTTTTTCAGATGTTGACAGGGCATGACTGCATTTTCGCATCATGGTTTGAATCAATGATTAGAAAAAGAGCTGCAATTTCATCCTTTGCAGAGAGGAGAAATTGCAGCTTAAAAAGATAGAGCCTTTCTAACATCACATTACTTCAAATGCGGTTTCGAAGATTTTTCAGACTATCTTTTAGCTTTCTATTCGGAAGTTCTGGGTCATTTGCCATCGCTGAAAATTTTGCTCCATCCACTGCTTGATACTGATATTCCTGTCTGCAGGTAACGCCATCTATGGTATATTCGAACACCGGATATAGAGTACTACGGTAACCATTCATCAGTGGAGTATAGTGTAAATCAATTAAAAGCCCCTGAACCTTATGGCAATTTTCAACAGTTTTATGATGTTGATAGATATTGTATATGCCCACGACAAACAGTAATAATGCAACTAAAGCAAACAAATGGATCCCCCGCTTTCTATGACTTCTTTTCCCGGATGTCCCGTCTGCGTTCATCGCCTTTTTCTCCATCATTGTCCGAGTAAATGCCAGCCATTATCGTCATAGGAGCTGAGATCTTCCTTTGGAGAGCCTGCAGTTTCGCTGATAATACAGATCCTCAGATACCGTGAAAGCATCCATAACGGTTTCAGATACTGAAATACTATCTTCAAACTAATCAGTTGTTTCAGTGATAGTAATCCCACTTTCCTCTGAATCGGCGGATGGATAACCGGATGGAACAAAAGGAATCTCCATAGGCGTACCATCTTTGTGATACATTTTGACCTGGCTGCTGTATGAGCCATTCGCCAGATTGTCCTCGACCTGAAGCTGTCCAGTAGGATAATAGGCTTTATAAGCTCCCTGAGCAATACCATCTGCAAAGTTCATATCAATCTGCAGCTGACCATCAGAATAATACTGCCTGGCGGGACCGTGGAGTATCCCTGCGCGATAAGTCTGCTCCATAAGAATATATCCTGTATCTGGGTTGTATTCCACCCAGAGGCCATCCATCTCACCATGCAGGTAATTTCCTACATGGGTTACACCGCCTGTGTCCGGATCATACTGTCTGGTCAGACCATGCCTCTCACCATCTTCAAAATGGGCATAGTCAATCAGGATACCTCCGGTAGTATAGAGGGTAAACAGCCCGTCTTGTTTACCTTCCTTCCAATGTCCTGTTTCTTTCACAGCGCCGTCATAGTATACCACATTCAAACCATCCAGCAGACCATCCTTATATGAGTAGATGGAGAGTGATCGTTCTGTATTGGATTTTATTCGCCCTGTAAAGGGTTTTCCATTTTTCTCCCTGACGATTATACCGTTCTGATTGGTGCAGGAATCCTCCTGAGCAGCTGGAAGATAGCGGTAGAGTACATGAACATTCTGGTAAGTAAACACTCCTGCTGCCAGAAGCAGTAAAATTACCTTCGAGGCGGCAGAAAGAACCGGGCCTGAATTACCAAGTATGGAAAAGAGCCACCGGCTTAGGGTAGAAAAGACAAAGAAAAACAGCAGGCCAGCAACGACTGACAGGAATTTCATTACCAACGCTCTGTTTATGTGAGCATCAATCACTCGAGCCGGAGTTTCTGGGTGATAGTAGATTTCCACTTCATCTCCGATGGAATATGTTTTATCCGATGAGGTTTTTTCAGGCAAACGGCCCTCCACCTCCAGTCCATCCTCTGTATGGAAACGAACCACTTCATAGTAGGTATACCGCAGGGCTTCTCTGGCACTGTTGGTCCTGCGAGGCGGGGTCACAGCAGCAACCTGTGTTATCTCAGCGGTGGTTTTAATACCCTGAATACGCAGGCTGGCTGTACGGCAAATAGTTCCCGCCCCTTGCAAGAAGAGATACAATGCAAGCCATGTAAACAGCAGAGAGAACGCCAGAAACACTGCAGCTATTATCTTCTCCGATTTCTTCTTTTTCACTGGATTCCCGTCAATGGCAGCTTCTGTTTCATCCAAATTAGACCGGGAGGTCTGCACTGGCAAAACGTCTGCGATCTCGGACTGTAACTTCTCAATGTGCTGCTGCCAGTTCTGCCAAGTTCCCTCTGCCTCCCATTTGGCAGTCAGGTTCCTGGTGCGCCCTCTATGGTTCCGGAACGGAGCGCATCCAGGGCAGAGAGAAGCTCGGTCTTTGCCGCCTCATCCGCGGTAAAGCTGCACACCTTATTTAGAGTATCAGGCATATCCAGAAAACGGCTATAGTGGTTAAACTCGGAGAACAGCTCCGCAAAGATCAGATAGATCTCATCAAAATAATCTGCATGTTCCGGTACATCGTCCAGCAAAGAAACATCCCGGCACAGGGCAAAGAGTCCCTGTAAGGTCCATACGGGATTTTTTTGACTTTCTTCTTCTAAAACCTCCATTAACATTTGAAGGGTGTGATTTTCTGCCAAAGTATCGTATTTCATACCTGTTCCTCCAGTTCAAAATACAATTTTTCTGATAGGGGGTACTTGTTCAGTTACTATCTGTATGATACCATTCATTTTATCATATCCACTGTATGAACTCAATGAGCGAAAAGAACCGGCAGCAGTTTTACTGCCTATGAATGAACAGAGGGGTGATGATACCAGACTGCGGCGTCTGTATTGGCTGGAAATGAAATGATATTGTTTTGAAAATTCGATATGTTTTGAAAATTCCACAAAATATAGAGGGAGCCGGTTCACGTTTTATTTCCGTGAACCGGCTCCCTTTATATGAAAACAACAGTTACTGTTTTACCAGCTCTTCTGCCCGCTGGATAGCGTCATCAATATTGTCAAAGAAATTTTCACGTCCTACTTTTTCTACATATCCGGCCTTTTCCATGACCTTCATAGGCTGCTGATTGACGTGGGAGAGAATCAGTGTGATTCCCTTTTTCTGGCACCGCTTCAGCAGATCATTCATAGCATTCATAGCGGTGATGTCAATGGCCGGGACGCTTCTCATACGGAGAATCAGGCAGGTGGCGTGTTCTCTGGCCACAATCCGTCCAATTTCATCGGCAGCGCCGAAGAAGAGAGGGCCGCTGATTTCATATACATTGATGTGAGGCGGAAGGTGTCTCAGCTTTTCCCGCTCTGCCTCTTCTTCATCCTCTGTATATTTCCAGCTGTGAACCTCGGTTACGTCGCTCATGCGCTTCATAAAGAGCAGTCCTGCCAGCAGAATGCCGAACTCGATGGCCACGACCAAATCGAAGACAATAGTCAGGAAAAATGTGATAATTAAAACGGCAATATCGCTTTTTGGAGCTGTCTTTACCAGTTCGGCAAAGGTTCTCCACTGGCACATATTGTAGGCAACCATGAAAAGAATAGCAGCGATAGCCGGCATGGGAATCATGCCTGCATAAGGCATGAAGATAACAAGAATCAGTACCAGGACAAGGGCATGAACCATACCGGCCACAGGGGTACGTCCTCCGTTTTTGATATTTGCCGCTGTTCTGGCAATGGCGCCTGTAGCAGGGATACCGCCAAACAGGGCAGAGGCAATATTTCCAGCGCCCTGGGCAGCCAGCTCCATATCGGAACGATGCTTTCCATTGATCATACCGTCTGCCACCACGCAGGAAAGCAGTGATTCAATGGCAGCCAGCACTGCAATAGTGAAAGCGTCCGGCAGAGCAGACTGAATCATGTCAAAGCTCAGCGCAGGCAGATGGAAGGATGGAAGAGCACTGCTGATGGTGTAGAGATCCCCAATAGTATTGACATTCAGGGGAAGGAATTTTACCATCAGAATTCCGCCGATGACCGCCAGCAGAGATCCTGGAATTTTCTCGGAAACATACGGCGTGATAATGAGGATTGCCAGGCACACGAGTCCTACAATCAGGGCATCTGTGTTCAATGTGCCAAATCCTGCGGCAAAGGCCTTGAGCTTTTCCATGGTTTCAATGGTAGGCATTCCCTCCGGGTAGACAACTCCGAAGAAGTCCTTCAGCTGTCCGATGACGATGGTAACTGCGATACCAGAGGTAAATCCGGTGGTAATCGTAAATGGGATGAATTTAATCAGAGAACCGAAACGGCAGAAGCCCATGACAATTAAAATAATTCCTGCCAGGATGGTGGCTGCAGCCAGGCCGTCCATACCGCTTCGGGCCACGATTCCTGCTACAATGGTAGCGAAAGCAGCAGTAGGCCCTGCAATCTGCACCTGGCTTCCGCCTAACAGAGAGATGACAAAGCCTGCAACAATCGCTGTGTAGATACCCTGTTCTGGTCCTACGCCGGAAGCTAGAGCCAGGGCAATCGACAGCGGGAGGGCAATGATAGCCACCACAATTCCCGCTATGAGATCTTTAAAAAACTGTTCCTTACTGTAAGATTTCCATGTTGTAAACAACATAGGACACATCTTTTCCATAATTTCCCCCTTGTGAGCATAGTAATAGGCAGGATTGAAACTCCTGCCGCTATCATTATACATTTCCTGTATACAATGTCCAGATAAAAAGAGAAAAAAGATTGTTCTTTTTGAGAAACTTTGCGAAGATGCCAAAGCCTCTTTCAGTTGACACCAAAAACTCTTTTGCTTATAATGAATATCAGCAAATAAGCCGCTTTTCGGCATAGTGGAAAGAAGGCGGAGGGAGAATATACTTATGAATAATGAAACAAGCAGCGGAGTACTGGAAAAAACAGCACTTCTTCAGAAGATGAGAAGCGTTCCGGAATTATTTGTGTTAATGTCAGCCTGCACGAAGGAACCTTATGTAGAATGTGATGCAGAAACCTTTGACGATGAGATTTTCATGTTTTTCACAGAGGATGAAGCCAGGGAGAAGGGAAAAGCTCTTTTGGAGGAAAAAATCCCTGTCTCTATTGTCAGGGTAGAGGAAAAGCAGAAGCTTCTTTTCTTTACCAGCCTGTTTACGATGGGAATTAATGCTATTGTTATGAAAAATGGCAGTGAGGATACAAGACTTCAGTTAGAAGAACTGGTCAGAAGGAAAAAGCCGGAGGATCAGCCGGAAGGCACTGTCTGGATTGAGAATCCCCAGCTGCATCTGACAGCTCTTTACTATGCGCAGGAGATGAGAAAACAGCCGAATCCCCAGCCGGATGAGAAGATGAATGAGCTTCTGGAAGAGCTGCTGGCTGATTTTAAGAGGGGAAAATATATTTTAGCCCTTCAGAAAGAAGAGAAAGGTGTTCCGTTAGCGAAGCTGAAGGACGGCCAGATGTATCAGCCTATTTTTACGGATGCCCTGGAATTCCAGAAGTTTAACAGAGAAGACAAGTTCCGCCCTGTGGCAGCAGAGGCAGATAAGCTTGCCGTTTTAGTTGCTCCTGAGGCAAAGGGCGTGGTTTTAAATATTATGAGTCTGAACCTGCCGTTTAACCTGAACCGGAAACCGGCTGCACCAGCGGGAGGCGACGGAGCCGGGCAGGAGACAAAACCTGTATCATAAATAGATCGGATGATGAAACATGCGGGAATCTGGAAGAACCAGAGATCCCGCATGTTTTGTCATATTTGTGTCTCTACTGGCCGGAGGCTTTGGAAAGACAGGATTTGATGGCTTGAACGAGGGCCGAGCAGGTGTACTGGCTCCCTTCAGGATATGTAAGGTTTTCCAGAGACTGAGAGGAACAGATTTGTTCAGACAGCTGTTCCAGGGCTGGAGTCATCAGAGGGTACATGGTTTCAACGGAATCGCTCAGCGGCAGCAAGGAAATAGAATTAATATGATCTGCGTCAACAGCTACCTCCAGATCCAGGTTCTGGCTTCCCAGCGAAATAGAAGTCCGGTAAAGCCCCGGCGTGTAGGAAGCCTGGGCTGTCTGAACCAGATCGGAGGAGGCAGTCTGAACCTCCTTTTTGGGGCGGAACATGATGAAAAGCAGAGTGATGAGGATAATTCCCAGCCCCACAAAGATAGCAGTATAAATAATTTCCTTCATCCGGAGCACCACAATTTTCGTTTTAGAGCTCATAGAAAGACCTCTCCGTATTGTTTATTACAGTGTATGGGGGAAAAAGATGATTTATTCACAACGGGAAGAAACAGGTTTTACTTGACAAGAACATATGTTCGATATAAAATGAAATTATCACACAAAGCAGGAGGTTTTCATGTCATTACAGTTTATCATTGGCGGTTCCGGTTCCGGGAAAACCCATGTTCTCTATGAAAATTTAATTAAGCGTTCCATGGAGGAGCCGGAAGGAAAATATTTTGCCATTGTGCCGGAACAGTTTACCATGCAGACGCAGAAAGATATTGTAACCATGCATCCCCGCCACGGCGTCAGAAATATCGATATTGTCAGCTTTGAACGTCTGGCTTATCGTATTTTTGAGGAACTGGCTGTGGAGACGCCGGCAGTGCTGGATGACATGGGAAAATCTCTGGTACTCCGGAAGGTGGCAGCTGCCAGGAAAAAGGATTTGCGCCTGTTTGGCAGTCACCTGGATCAGTCTGGCTTTATAGGAGAGCTGAAATCCATGCTGTCTGAGCTGTTCCAGTATGGAATTTCAGGGGAGACCATACGGGAGATGGCAGACAGCGCAGACAGTGCCATGCTGCGTCAGAAGCTCTCTGATATGAGCGAGCTGTATGATGGATTCCGGGAGTATACGAAGGAGCGTTTTATTGCCCAGGAGGAAATTCTGGACATTCTCTGCCGCGTGCTTCCCAAATCTCAGCTGATTCGGGGAAGCGTTGTGACTCTGGACGGGTATACCGGATTCACTCCGGTGCAGTACCGTCTGTTAGAACTTCTGCTGACCTGCTGCCGCCAGGTTATTGTGACAGTGACGATGCCGCCGGAGGAGAACCCTTACCGGGAAAAGCCAATCCAGAACCTGTTTCATATGAGCAGCCATACAGTGTGCAGGCTTACAGACTTAGCTGCTGCCACAGGAGCCGGAAGAGAGAAGGATATCCTCCTGACAGGACCGTGCCGCCGTTTTCAGAACAGTCCGGCACTCTCCGCCATTGAGAGAGGCCTGTTTCGTCTGGGGATGAGAAACGGGGAAAATGTACAGGGGGACAGCCTGATCCTTCATGAGGCAGAGAATCCGATTCGGGAAATTCAGTTTGTCTGCGCTAAGATTCATCATCTGGTACAGGAAAAGGGATACCACTACCGGGATATTGCTGTAGTGACCGGAGATCTTTCTGCCTATTCCGGAGAGCTGGCCAGACAGTTTCAGGCCAGTGGGATTCCCTGCTTCCTGGACACGAAGAAAAGCATTCTGAGCAATCCTGTGGTGGAACTTCTGCGGGCAGCCCTGGAGACGATCACAGAAAATTTTTCCTATGAAAGCATGTTCCGCTATTTGAAGACAGGCATGGTGACAGAGGAAAATGACAAGCTTGCCAGGCTGGAAAACTATGTGAAGGCCATGGGAATCCGCGGCTTTAAGCGGTGGAACATGTCCTGGGAACGCACCTACAAGGATGGAGAGAGATTAAATCTGGAGGAATTAAATGAGTTTAAGGATTCTCTCCTGCGCCCGTTTCTGCCTTTGAAGGAGGTATTTTCAGACCATCAGTCTACAGTCAGGGAGATGACGGCAGCACTGGTAGAGTTTTTGGAACAGGTAGGGGCAGAGGAGCGTCTGTCACGATGGGAAAAAGCGTTTCATGAGATGGGAGAGGCTGAGCTTGAAAAAGAATACAGCCAGGTTTATGGGCTTGTGATGGATTTATTTGACCGTCTGGCAGCTCTTTTGGGAGATGAGACAGTCAGCAGAAGGGAGTATGCCCAGATTTTAGATGCCGGTTTTGCTGAAATTCAGGTAGGCCTGATTCCAGCTGTAGTAGATCGGGTGGTGACAGGAGATTTAACAAGAACCCGTCTGTCTCATGTAAAGGCTCTGTTTTTTATTGGAGTGAATGATGGAATTGTGCCGGGAGCTGCCAGGCGCGGCGGAATTTTGACAGAGGCAGAACGCCGGATGCTGAAGGAGAGAGGAGTGGAGCTGGCTCCTACAGCCAGGGAAGAAGGCTTTCTGGAGCGTCTGTACCTGTATCTTGTGATGACAAAGGCCTCAGATTTTCTGTACCTGACCTGGAGTCAGACCTCGGCGGCAGGAAAGGGCCTCCGGCCGTCCAGCTTAATCGGGCAGATAAAGAAGCTGTTTCCTGAGTTGAGGGAGGAGAAGCTTGATGAGTACAAGGAGGCGGCTCTGTCGGTTCCGGCCGGCAAGAGAACGCTGATCGCAGGACTCAGGGATCTGGATCACACAGCGGCGAAACCGGAATTTTTGGAGCTGTATCGTCATTTTTATCTGAATGCGGACAGAAGAGAGGAGACGAAACGCCTGGTGGAGGCTGCTTTTCATGTATATGAGGACAAAGGAATCGGAAGGACAGCGGCACAGAAACTCTACAGCCCTATTCTTCGCGGAAGTGTGACTAGGATGGAGCGCTATGCTGCCTGTGCCTACGCTCATTTTCTTAGCTTTGGACTGGAGCTTCGGGAGCGCAGGGAGTATGAGCTGGCTGCGGCTGATCTGGGGAATCTGTTCCACAGCTCGATTGATTTGTTCTTCAGGACGATGAAGGAGGAGGGAAGAAGCTTCCGGAATCTGGAAGAAGAGGAGAGAAAGAAGCTGGTCAGCCGCTGTGTATCAGAGGTGACGAAAGAGTATGGAAACACAGTGGTTTCTGATACAGCAAGGAACGAGTATCTGGGCCGCAGGGTAGAGCGCATTACAGACAGAACTGTCTGGGCGCTGACTGAGCAGCTGAAAAAGGGAGATTTTGAGCCGGCCGGATTTGAGGTGACCTTTACTCCGGCTGACAATCTGAAGGCTATGAAGATTCCTGTTTCCAGAACAGAGGCGGTTCACCTTCAGGGCCGTATCGACAGGATGGATCTGTGCGAAGACGGGGATAAGCTGTATGTGAAAATCATTGACTATAAGACAGGCAAGACAAAATTTGAACTGACTGAGCTGTTTTACGGCCTTCAGATGCAGCTGGTAGTCTATCTGGACGCTGCCATGGAAAAGGAACAGCGCAGGCATCCAGACAAACAGGTGCTTCCGGCAGGTATCTTTTACTATAACATCTCGGATCCCATGGTGGAAAAGGAAGAAGACATGGAAGAGGAGGAGAAAGAGGCTGAGATTTTAAAAACGCTGCGCATGAACGGCCTGGTGAACAGCCGGGAGGAGGCGATTGCCCATCTGGATCGGAGAATTGAGACAGAGTCAGATGTAATTCCTGTAGCTTATAAGGCGGGACTCATTCAGGAAGCCAAATCCTCTGTGGCCAGCGAAAAGCGTTTTTCAGCTCTGACAGGATTTGTAAACCAAAAAATCAAGGCGATGGGAAGAGAAATTCTGGATGGAAGAATTACAGTAGACCCTTACAAGAAGGGAGACAGGACGGCCTGTGATTACTGTCCCTACCATGGAATCTGCGGTTTCGATTTGAAGACAAAAGGGTATGGCTTCAGACGGTTCAGGCCTATGAAGCCAGAAGCAGTCTGGGAGGAAATCGAAAAGGACGACGAGGAAGAGATGCAGGAAGAGGGACGGGAAGAGTGTAAGACAGAAGGAGGCGGGAACGAGGAATGGGAGTAAATTGGACTGAGGCTCAGAGGCAGGTCATCGAGAGCAGAAACAGGAATCTGCTGGTTTCAGCTGCAGCGGGCAGCGGAAAGACAGCTGTTCTGGTAGAGCGTATTATTGAGATGATTACAGATAAGGAGCATCCAGGGGACATTGAGAGACTTCTTGTCATGACCTTTACCAAGGCGGCTGCCGCTGAAATGCGGGAACGAATTCACGATGCAGTTGAGAAAAAACTGACAGAAGATCCGGACAATGAATACCTGCAGCAGCAGGCAGTTCTGGTTCAGTACGCCCAGATTACTACGATTGACAGCTTCTGCCTTCATCTTCTGCGGGAACATTTCGACTGCCTGGATCTGGATCCGGCTTTCCGGGTGGGAGATGAGGGAGAAATGCTCCTGCTGAGGGGAGACGTGATGGAGGAAATGCTGGAAGACTGGTACGCAAAGAGAGATCCGCAGTTTGAAAGATTTGTAGACGCGTTTGCCTCAGGAAAGGCAGATGGCGGGATTGATGAATACATTTATCAGGTTTACAGTTTTTCCCAGAGTAATCCATGGCCGGGCGAATGGATAGAACAGTGCAGAAAGGAGCTGTCTGATACCTCACTGGAAGCATTGGATAAGACAGAATGGATGCGTTTTCTGCTTGAGGATGTGAAAAACCAGGCATCTGAATGGGTGAGAGAGCTGAGAGCAGCATCTGAATTATGCGGGGAGGCGGACGGACCGGAACCTTATCTCCCCATGCTTTTGTCTGATTTAGAGCACGCAGAGAGAATGGCACAGGTATCAGGCTACGATATGTTTGCCAGAGAGGCAGAAGCCTTTACATTCCCCAAGCTGGCGGCTATCCGCGGAAAGAATTCTCCTGTGTCACCGGAAAAGAAAGAAGCGGCAGCAGAATGCCGCAAGCGGATCAAGAAAGCAGTGGAGAAGATAAAATCCCAGTTTCTGTTTGCATCAGAAGAGGAGATACTCTCTGATCTGGCAGGAAGCGGAGAATCCGTGATGATGCTTCTTTCACTGGCTGAGGAGTTTGCACAGCGTTTTTCAGAAAAAAAGAGAGAGAGGAACCTGGTAGATTTTAACGATTTGGAGCACCTGGCCCTGAGAGTGCTCTATAGAGAAAACGGGGAGTTCAGCGAAACGGCGGATGAGATGGCACGGCAGTTTGATGAGATTCTGGTGGATGAATACCAGGACAGCAATCTGGTGCAGGAAGCTTTGATTCAGGCAATATCCAGAGAGAGATTTGGGGAACCGGACGTATTCATGGTGGGAGATGTGAAGCAGAGCATTTATAAGTTCCGTCTGGCCAGGCCAGAGCTGTTTCTGGAAAAATATCAGTCCTACACGAAGGAGGACAGCCTGTTTCAGAAGATAGAGCTTCATCAGAATTTCAGAAGCCGTTCCCAGGTTCTGGAAAGCGCTAATGATATATTTTTTAAGATTATGACAAAAAAGCTGGGCTCTGTGACCTACACAGAAGAGGCAGCCCTTCATCCAGGGGCGCAGTACGAGCCTTTGCCGGAATCTGCTTCAGAGGCAGAAAAGGACTTTTCTACAGAGCTGCTTCTGATCAACACGAAAGACAGCATTCTGGAGGAACTGGATGACGACAGTGCAGATTATACCAGGCAGGAGCTGGAAGCCAGGATGATTGGAATGCGAATCAGGGAGCTTACGGATCCGGACAGCGGATGTCTGGTATGGGATAAGGAAGAAGGTGCTTACCGGAGAGCAGAATATCGTGACATTGTTATTTTGCTGCGGAGCGTGTCCGGCTGGGCGGAAAGCTTTGTGGAGACATTAGGGC
>Kit_p2__coassemble_2262_pt1 | contig 11626 bp, 10 predicted proteins | sample Kit_p2__metabat2_high_PE_038 | metagenome-assembled genome bin Kit_p2 | reverse complement strand
GAGCCAGCTCAGCTGCCGGCTTTCCGATTATCAGCAGTTTATAGTAATATCCAAATAAAGGATCAGCCACCATGTTAAATAAAAGGCCTGCAGCTGATGCCAGAATCACATATTTTAAAATATGCTTTTTGTCTGTGCTGGCAGTAATCTTTCCAATTCTGTGAGCCACAAGACCTGTAATCAGGCCGATGCACAGCTTTAAAATAAAAGTTTTCGGAGCATAGACCACGTAAACCGGATCCAGCAGATCCCCTATGGTCATTCCAATCGCGCCTCCCAGGCCGCCCCATAAACCGCCGATGAGCAGAGCGCCCAGTACGCAGACTGCGTTGCCCAGGTGGATGGATGTAGCGTCGCCGCCTGGAAGTGTCAGTTTAATCTGACCAAATGTAAATACCACATAAGAAAGAGCTGCCATCAGTCCGGTCATGGCTATTTTGTACGCCTTATCATTGTTTCGAATCATATCACTGCCTCCTGCTGTAAACTGTATGCAGATGTCCTGCACCCTTCTGACCTGTATCTTATCACAAATCTGTGCTCGGTAAAACATTCAGTTTTTATATTTTTTCAGGGGTCAGTTTTTATTTCGATCAATCATGGCTCTCGATACAGATGAGAACTCCCTTTTGGAATTCCAGGCTTCCCTTCTCCTCTTTCAGCTCATTGCTGATGCAGAGACTGGTTCCCAGGCAGATCGTTTTATCAAAAAGAGGATATTTAAAACCAGTCAGAGTAATGCCCTCCACTGCTTCTGTCAGAGGAAGAAACGAAATATATCTGCCATATGTCTGTTCCCTGACAAATTCTGTCCTGCCGGGACCGGCCAGATATATTTTGTTTCTCTCATCGTAAATCTCCACTCTCATACCGTTCTGAAAGAACTGATTTAACAGCTGTACGTTGCCAAGGGCGTGATCCATCCGCCCTCCCAGGGCTCCCAGTAGGTGAACCCGTCGAAATCCTTTTCTCTCTGCTGTGAGAAGGGCCAGTTCTGTGTCTGTTTCGTCCTTCTCTGGCCGATGGATTTCAAGCTCAATTCCCGGTTTTCCGCGATAGGAATCAAACAGAGCCAAATCGACTGTATCCAGATCTCCCACTATTTCATCTGGACAGAGAGCGAGATCTGATGCAGCCTTCAGCCCCCCGTCCACAGCAATCACACAGCTGTAATTTCTATCTTTTAGAAACTGCTCTGCAAAGGTCAGATCCAGGCTTCCCCCTGTTATAATCAGGCAGGCCTGTTCTTCCATTCTACTCATACTCCTTAAAAATCTCCAGAAATGCCTTTGTGTTAGCTGCTGCGTCTCCTTTAAAGACAGCAGAACCAGCCACAATTACATTAGCTCCTGATTCAATCACCTGACGGACGTTTCCAAGCCCTACGCCTCCATCCACCTGAATGTCCAGAGCCAGTCCTCTCTCGTCGCTCATTCTGCGCAGCTCCCGAATCTTTTCCAGCGTATACGGAATAAACTTCTGGCCACCAAAGCCTGGATTGACTGACATGATAAGTGCCATATCTAACTGGTCCAGAATACAGGACAGAGTGGATACAGGAGTAGCAGGATTTAAGGCAACAGCGGCTTTAAGCCCCAGCTCCTTGATCTGATTCACTGTCCGATCCAGATGTCTGCATGCCTCCTGGTGAACGCAGATCAGATCAGCTCCCGCTTTCTTCATGTCCTCCACGTAGCGTCCCGGCTCCTCCACCATCATATGAACGTCAAACACCCGATCCGTTATCGGACGGAGCCGCTCAATCACTGGCATTCCAAATGAAATGCTGGGGACAAAGGTTCCGTCCATCACGTCCAGATGGATGTATTGGGCCCCAGCCCTGTCTACTGCCTGGATCTCCTCTCCCAGGCGTGAAAAATCTGCTCCTAACACAGACGGCGCTAAACGTATCATATCAATATCTCCTTTTATCCTTCAATTCCTGATACAAAAGCAGGTAATTCTCATATCGGCTGCGGCTGATTTTCCCGGACTTTACTGCTTCCTTGACTCCGCACACCTTCTCTCCCACATGGACGCAGCCCAGAAAACGGCATCCGTCCTCCTCTGGGGTAAACTCCGGAAAACAGTCCTTCAGTTCCTCTGGCTTCAAATCCTCAATGTACATGGAACTGAAACCAGGCGTATCCATCATATAGGTATTTTCCTCCACAAAGAACAGCTCTGAGTGGCGGGTCGTATGCTTCCCTCGCTTAATTTTCTCACTGACAACTCCTGTCTCCATCTGGGCCTCCGGCTGGAGAAAATTCGTCAGAGAAGATTTTCCCACTCCGGAGGGTCCTGCCAGCACAGTCGTCTTTCCCTGGATCAGGCTGTGAATCTCCTGAAGCCCCGCTTCCTCATAGGTGCTGATAAAATGAATCTCATATCCTGCCGGAGCGTAGATGGAACGCAGGCGCTCCATCTCCTCCCTGGATGATAAATCAATTTTATTAAAACAGATAACAGCCGGAATATTCTGGCGCTCCATCATAACAAGAAACCGATCCAGAAGATTCAGGTTCGGCATAGGTTCTGTAATGGCAAACACCACCAAAGCCTGATCTACATTGGAAACAGCCGGACGGATTAAAGCATTTTTCCGCTCCAGAATTGAAACAATATTGCCTGTGCCCGACTCCTCGTCCAGAACTTCAAATTCTACGTTGTCTCCTACCAGGGGCTTGATCTTCCTGTTTCTGAATACGCCCTTGGCTCTGCACTCATAGACCTTCTGCTGTCCATCGTGGACATAGTAAAAGCCTGCAATTCCCTTAACAATTTTTCCTGTCATCCTACGCGTCGACCTCCATAAATTCAAGAGGATAGGTCTTTAAAATTTTATCGTTGGTCAGATCCCAGATCTGCAGCTCGCCTGTCAGAACACCGTCCGCGCCTGTCAGCTCATAGTGAACGGGGAGAGTCACATCACCCTTCATGTTTCTGGCATCCATCACCGTAGTCGTTCTCTTCTGTCCATTTACTGTCTGCACCATAACAATCTCTACTGTAATGGTGGTAGAGGCTCCGCTGGGGCCAAAATTGTCCTTTAAAGGATAGTCGTCATTGACAATCGCCGCATATTTTTTGCCTCGTCCCTCGCTGATTACATAGCTGACGGTGCTTCCCTCAGGAACCTCCTCATCCACCAGAGGAGTCTGACTGATAATCGTTCCACGTTTAACACTGTCACTTTTCTGGCTGAGAATCTGATCCGCCGGAGCAGGAAGCAGTCCCGCTTCAGCCAGGGCTTCACTGGCCTCCTCTTCTGTCATATTACTTAAATCAGGAACCTTTACCATACTGACTGCAGGTCCCAGACTTACATAAAGCTCAATTTTGTCTCCTCTATCAGCTTCCTGGGGCTCATAGCGCACCACCATATTCTCAGGAATCGTATCGCTGTTTTCCTGTTTGAGAGAAACAGTCAGCCCCTTGGCCTCTAAAAGATTTTTGGCATTGGTTCCATCCAGAGCTTCCAATCCCAAAACAGTCAGATCAATCTGGCGGGCTTCTTTCGTCTCTTCCTCAGATTCCTTTTCACCGCCCTCTCCTACAATAACCTTGACGGTGGACTGTTTGTCTACAACTGTCCCCTCAGCCGTCTTCTGCTCAATGACGTGTCCTTTTTTCTTCTCTTCTGACGGAGCATAGCTGTAGCTCAGCTTCAGATGATTCTCCTCTGCCTTCTCCTCTGCCTCGTCCTCCGTCAATCCTATAAAATCCGGAACCTTTGTCTCTGTATCCTTCAGCCCTGTCTCCTGACTTGAAGTCTGGATCAAATCGCCTCCATTCGAACCGGAGTTGAAAATTCCTCCCAGCTTGGCAAATATTGTAATCAGAACAGCCACAATAATAATGGCTGCCACTACGCCTACACTTGTAAGAAGCTTTTCAATCTGGGGATTAATGTCAGAATCTCTCCTCTGTTTTCTGGCTTTTTTCCCAGAAGAGCTGTTTCCGGAAGCCGGAATATGAGCTGAATCCTGATAATCGTCATACGTATCATATTCATCGTATTCGTACTCCTGGCTTCTGTTTCCCGCACTCCTGCTGTCGCGGCGGCCATGGACCTCCCGCCGCTCGTTTCCATACTCTCTGTCACGCCGTTTGTCATGCTGACCTGCCTCCGAAGCCGCCCGCATGCTGGAGCTCTGCCCATTCATGATCACAGGCCCTGTATTTCTGGCCTGTTTGATCTGGCTCAGCTCATCATTAGAAATAATCATCGTCGGCGAGGACGTATCCACCTCCGGTTCCTCTGCAACGAAATCGTCATCCGGATCTACCAGCGCATGGCGCAGATCTGCAATCAGCTCATAGACATCCCTGTAACGCTTCTCCGGCTTCTTCTGTGTACACTTTATGATAATCCGATCAAGGCTTACAGGAACCTCCGGGTTCAGACGGGATGGAGACGTCACAGCCTGCTCTAAATGGGCCAGTGCAATACTTACTGTATTATCTCCGTCAAACGGAACGGTGCCTGTCACCATTTCAAACATGGTAATGCCCAGAGAATAAATGTCTGTCCTGGAATCGCTGAAACCCCCTCTGGCCTGCTCTGGAGAAATATAGTGGACAGAGCCGATAGCCGTAGCCCCGATGGTCTGATTGCTGACTGCTCTGGCAATACCGAAATCTGCCACCTTTACTTTTCCATCTCTGGAAATAATCATATTCTGAGGCTTAATATCCCGGTGGACAATGTGCTGATCATGGGCAGCTGCAATTCCCTGAGCCACCTGAATCGCAATTCCGATAGCCTCTTTAGATCCCAGCCTGCCTTTTTTCGTAATGTAGCTTTTCAGGGTGATTCCTTCAATCAGCTCCATAACAATATAATGAATGCTTCCCTCGTCCACAACGTCATATACGCTGACAATATTAGGGTGAGAAAGACCGGCTGCCGCCTGTGCCTCCAGCTTAAATTTCTTTACAAACCCTGCGTCTGTGCTGAATTCCTCCTTCAGCACCTTGATTGCCACCAGACGGTTTAACTTGTGGCATTTTGCCCGGTAGACCTCTGACATTCCTCCGGATCCTATCTGATCCAGAATCTCATACCGATTCTGTAAATACATTCCTGGTCTAAGCATCATAATCCGTCCACCTCACTTATCTGGGGATCAACAAGAACAACTGCTATATTATCCTTTCCCCCGTTCTGATTGGCTAACGCAATAAGCGCTCTGGCCTTGCTCTCCAGAGGGCCCGGAAGCAGTACCAGACGGAACATGGCAGAATTATCTACCATATTGGAAAGACCGTCTGAGCAAAGAAGAATATAATCCCCTTCCTTCAGGCTCACCTCAAAAAAATCTGCCTCCACTGTCCCGGCAATACCGACTGCCCTCGTAATGTAATTCTTCTGTTTTTTATATTCCAGACTGTCTCTGGTAATCTGTCCCAGAGATACCATCTCTTCCACATAGGAATGATCCCTGGTAATCTGCCTGATTCCCTCTCTCTCAATCAGATAGAGGCGGCTGTCTCCCACATTGGCAACATACAGAGTCGAATCCTCTATAGTGGCAGCCACCAGTGTGCTTCCCATTCCGGTCAGCTCCTGGCTTTCCAGGGATGCCTCATAAATTGCTCTGTTTGCCTCTGCGATTCCCTGATTCAGCGCCTCCACAGGCGTTCTGGCTGAACAGTCCCTTATGTATGAAGTCAGGCTCTCTATTAAAAGCCTGGAGGCCCTGTCTCCGGCCTTATGGCCGCCCATACCGTCCGCAACAATGAATAGATTTGAAAGAGGTCCGATAGGCTCTGTTGTGGCAAAGCGACAGTCCTGATTCACAGACCGTACCCGCCCAATGTCTGTCAAAGCACAGGCTTTCATCTTCCTTACGTCCTTTCCTTCTCAATATAGCTTTTCCGAAGCTGTCCGCAGGCTCCGTCAATATCACGCCCCATTTCCCGGCGCACCGTGACATTGATCCCCCGCTTTTCCAGATACTGTTTAAACTCCTCAATCGACTTCCGGTCAGACTGTTTAAAATCTCTCTCTTTAATCGGATTCACAGGAATCAGATTCACATGGCCGTGCTGTCCTTTCAGCAGCTCCGCCAGTGCCCTGGCCTCATCTAAATTGTCGTTGACTCCTTTTACAAGACTGTATTCAAAGGTAAGCCTTCTGCCCGTCTTTTCAAAATAGTAATGGCAGGCATCCAGCACGTCCTTCAGCGCAAAGCTGTTGGCCACCGGCATCAGAGTCTTCCTCACCTCGTCATTGGGCGCATGGAGAGACAGCGCCAGCGTTACCTGAAGATTTTCCTCCGCAAACTGACGGATTCTGGGCACAATGCCGCAGGTAGAAACAGTAACATTCCTCTGACTGATATGCAGACCGTTCTCATCTGTCAGCAGATGGATAAAACGGAGCAGATTGTCATAGTTATCCATAGGCTCTCCGGAACCCATGACTACCACGTTTGACACCCTTTCTCCTGTATCCCGCTGAATCCGATAGATCTGCTCCAGCATCTCAGAGGGCCTTAAGTTTCTCTCCAGGCCGTCCAGGGTAGAAGCGCAGAAACGGCATCCCATCCGGCATCCCACCTGGGAGGAAATGCAGACAGAATTGCCATGTTTGTAGCGCATCAGCACGCTCTCAATTACATTCCCATCCTCCAGCTCAAACAGATACTTCCGGGTTCCGTCAATCTGAGAAATCCGCACATCCACTGGATTTAAGGACGCATAAAAAGCTTTTTCCTTCAGCATTTCCCTCATTTCCCTGGAAAGATTCGTCATCTCATCCACAGAAGCCGCCAGCTTCACATGCATCCACTGATACAGCTGTCTGGCCCGAAAAGGCTTTTCGCCTAAATCCTTCAGATATTCTGTCAGCTCCGGAAGGGTCATGGATTTTAAATCTGCCCGTCCGTCTCTCTCCATATCTTAAAGCCTCCTTTTAATCTTACTCTTTTTTTCTTCTCAGCACAGAGATAAAAAAGCCGTCTCCCGGATAGAAGCCCGGAAGCAGCTGAATATATCCCTTTTTTCTGGTATCTTCCGGCAGGGCTTCTGCCAGTAAGTCTCCTATCCTGCCTGTCAGATCCACAGGCTCAAAAGGAAATTTTTTTAACATCCAGTAAAAATTTTCTTCATTTTCTGCCGGATCCACAGTGCAGGTGCTAAAAACCATAACTCCGCCAGGTTTTACATACCGCCAGACCACAGAAAGAATCGTTCGCTGAAGCTTTGCCAGCTCTCTTGTCTGTTCCTCTGTCATATTATAGCGGATATCTGGCTTACGCCCGATAATTCCAAGGCCTGAGCAGGGCAAATCTGCAATCAGAAGATCTGCTTTCTCCTCTGAGTCTGGATCATACTCTGTGGCATCCTGAACCCTGGCTTCTATATTGGAAAAACCGGAACGCCAGATATTGTCCTCCACCAGGGCAATTTTGTTTTCTGTCAGATCTCTGACCTCCACCATACCGGTTCCATGAAGAAGCTCCGCAATATGCAGGCTCTTTCCTCCCGGTGCGCCGCAGACGTCAATGACATAGTCGCCCTCCTTCACTCTGGCAACGTCTCCCGCCAGGGAAGAACTCAAATCCTGCACCTGAAGCCATCCGTCCGAAAAGGCGTCCAGACTCTCCAGATAATCTACCTGACTTAAAAAAATAACATCCCCGGCAAAGCCGCTTTCTGTTATCTTCACCCCCTGGTTTTTCAAAGAAGCGAAAATTTCCTCCCTGGAGGCCAGGCTCAAATTCATCCGGACCGTAAGAGGGCGTTCTTTTAAGAAACTCTCCGCCATGGTTCTGGCTGTCTCTTTCCCGTACTGTCCTTCCCACAGGGACAGAATCCACTGGGGCAGGCAGAGGGCTGTGCTGTCATCCGGCCATTTTATTTCGTCTTTGTGTCTGGACACATTTCTCAGCACTCCATTCACAAATCCCTTCAGCCCGGAAAAACCTCTGCGGGCTGCCAGCTTTACTGCTTCGTTGCAGGCTGCTGAGTCTGGAATCCGATCCATGAAGCAGATCTGGTAGATGCTCATTCTAAGAATGGTACGAATCACAGGCTTCATTTTACGAAGCTTCACACTGGAATATGATTCAATCAGATAATCAATCTGAATCAAGCGCTCCAGAGTGCCATCAGCCGTTCTCTTAATAAAAGAACGCTCCTGCTTATCCAGATACTGATATTTTGTCAGAGCCTTCTGCAGCACCAGATGGCTGTACTGCTTTTTTTCCAGAATCTCCAGAAGAATCTCCAGCACAATCTCTCTGGCCCCCGGAGTGCTCCTGTTTCCCTCTTTTGCCGGTTTTCCAGTTCCGGTTTTAGTCATTATCTCTTCTTCCTCCAAACAGTATAATCAGACGCAGAAGCTGTAAAATAGAGCCGACTGCCGCCGCTACATAGGTAAGAGCCGCTGCTCCCAGCACGCGTCTGGTGCCGTCCACCTCGTCTCCTGAAAGAATGCCAGTGGCATCTAACAGCTTCACAGCTCTGGAAGAGGCATTAAATTCCACTGGAAGCGTCACAAGCTGGAAAAGTACGGCTGCAGAAAACAGCAGAATTCCCAGCTGAACAATAGGAGAACCAAATCCCCCGATAAAAAATCCAATCAGAATCAGCGGCCAGGATATCTGGGAACCGAAATTAGCCACTGGAACCAGAGCGCCCCTGAACTTTAACGGCGCATATCCAACTGCATCCTGAATGGCGTGGCCGCACTCATGGGCAGCGACGCCAATAGCTGCCACCGAAGTGGAGTTGTAAACATCGTCAGACAGATTTACTGTCTTGCTCCTGGGATCGTAATGATCGGACAGATGTCCTCCCACCCGCCGTACTGTAACATCGTAGATTCCCTGACTGTTTAACAGTCTCTGAGCTGCCTCTGCTCCTGTCATTCCAGTCATGGAGCGAACCCTTGAATAACGGGAAAATGTGCTGTTCACTTTGGCGGAAGCCGCCATGGAGAGAACCACTCCAATTAAAATCAAAATCATCGTCGGATCAATCCTGGGATAAAATCCATAACCATAGTACATAAATAAAAGACTTCCTTTCTTAAAATTAAATTATCGCCCTTTTTACTCATTCTCCCCTATGGCTTTCTGCATTTTAAATGCCCAGCCTCTCCCCTTCCTTTAAGGAAAAGCCTCTCAAAAATGCCCCTGCATCCATACGTTTCTTTCCCTCCAGCTGCAGTTCTTTCACAGCCAGAGTCCCTTCTCCTGTCTTTACCAGGAAGCAGTCCTTTAAAACCTTTACAATCTCTCCCGGCTCCCCCTCAAAATTCTCAGGAAGGACACCAGCTGCCCACAGCTTCATGGTCTTAGATCCGTAATGGGTATAGGCGCTGGGCCATGGATTCAGACCGCGGATCAAACGCTCCAGTTCTGCTGCGCTCTTAGTCCAGTCAATGTTTCCCAGAGACTTGTCAAGCATCCCGGCATAAGTAGCCCCGGTCTCTGGCTGAGGCGTTCTGACAGCTGTTCCGCTTTCCAGCTTTTTAAGAGTCTCTAAAATCAGCGGTCCTCCAGCCTCGGAAAGCTTGTCAAACAGGCTTCCTCCTGTTTCGTCCTCCGCCAGCGGAATAACGATCTGATCCAGCATATCGCCAGTATCCAGCCCCACATCCATCATCATGGTGGTAATACCACTCTCCTTCTCCCCGTCAATCACAGCCCACTGGATAGGAGCTGCTCCTCTGTACTTGGGAAGCAGAGAAGCATGGATATTCACGCAGCCGTATTTGGGAAGATCTAAAATCTCTTTCGGGAGAATCTGTCCAAAGGCAGCTACCACAATCGCATCCGGCTGAATCTCCTTTAAAGTATTAAAAAATTCTTCATCTTTCTTTACACGGATCGGCTGATAAACAGGAATCCCGTAGGACAGAGCCTTCTCTTTCACAGGAGTCATCTGAACGGCCTTTCCACGTCCCTTAGGCTTATCCGGCTGGGTTACTACTGCCGCCACCTCATGGCCTGCCTCTACTAAAGAAACAAGAGCCGGAACTGCAAAATCAGGTGTTCCCATATATACTAATCTCATGTGTGCATCCCCTTTCTGCTTATGGACTGCCCCGTATTACTCTTCCTCGAATTCTCCGCTGACATCCTCCAGCTCGCCCTCAACCTTATCCACATATAAGATTCCGCTCAGGTGGTCGCACTCATGGCAGATTGCTCTGGCTAACAGATCCTCTCCCTCCAGAATATACTCCTCCATATTCTCATTAAAAGCTTTTACCTTGACATAATCAGGACGGGTTACAGTTCCGGATTTTCCGGGCACGCTTAAACATCCCTCCGGGCCTGTCTGGCTTCCGCTGGTCTCCAGGATTTCCGGATTAATCAGCACATACTGGTTTCCATCCTCCACATCAATGACTACAATCTGCTTGCGGATCCCTATCTGAGGCGCTGCCAGTCCTACTCCATTCGCCTGATACATGGTGTCAAACATATCCTCTATCAGTTCTGCCGTGTGAGAAGTCATCTCCTTCACCGGTTTACACTCTTTTCTGAGAACCTCATCCCCGATTGTTCTGATTTCTCTAATTGCCATATCTGAATCCTCTCCTTCTATATCCTGTTAGTTCTTTAATATGTTTCATTATGACACATCGTACTGAACCTGAACGGCTCCTGTACTGTATTTCATCAGGAAGTCCATACTATCCCTGATTTTATCTAGTATATCACAATTTTCACACTTAATATATAAAATTTTTCTATACATATCATTAACTTTGTAGATCGGGGCATTAACCGGACCGATGGACTGGAAAGAAACAGAAAGTTCCTCCAGAATCCTGGAAATCCTTTTTTCTGCCTCCTGGCAGAAGCTGTCCAGTGCCGCCTCATCCTTTGCCGCAAACAATACAGCCGACATACGACAGGCCGGCGGGTAATTCATCATCTTCCGGTAGGCAATCTCCCTGCTGTAAAAAGCCTCATAGTCCTGTCTGGCCGCCGTTTCAATGCTGTAGTGGTCTGGCTGGTAAGTCTGAATCACCACATGGCCGGCCTTATTGCCCCGGCCTGCCCGACCCGCTGCCTGAGTCAGCAGCTGAAAGGTCCGCTCCGCGCATCGGTAATCAGGAGTGTTCAGGGAAAGATCCGCCGCCATGATCCCCACCAGCGTCACATTTTTAAAATCATGTCCTTTGACAATCATCTGCGTCCCGATGAGAATATCTGCCTCCCCAGCCTCAAAAGCAGAAAGAATTTCTTCGTGTCCGCCCTTTTTAGCTGTAGTATCTGCGTCCATTCTGAGCACTCTGGCCTCTGGAAACATCTGTCTGGTCATCTCCTCCAGCTTCTGCGTGCCGGTTCCAAAGCCTGCAATATAAGGGGATCCACAGGAAGGACACAGCTTCGGCATAGGTAGGGAATAACCGCAGTAATGGCAGTACAGACGTCCATTTTTGTGAAGAGTCATAGACACGTCACAATGTGGACACTGGACTGCTTCCCCGCAGGAGCGGCAGGAAACAAAGCTTGAATATCCTCTTCGATTCATAAACAGCATCACCTGCTGCCCCCGGTTCAGCCTGTCCTGGATGTGAGCTGAAAGGCAGCGGCTGAACATGGTTTTATTGCCCGCTTTCAGCTCCTCCCGCAGATCCACCACCTCTGTCCGAGCC
>Kit_p2__coassemble_2207_pt1 | contig 11865 bp, 12 predicted proteins | sample Kit_p2__metabat2_high_PE_038 | metagenome-assembled genome bin Kit_p2 | reverse complement strand
ATTTTCGCTAGAATACAAGAGTATGTTTACATTAGACTGTCCGTGTCCAGGCTCTGATGCAAACCAGAGAATTATTGATATTACGAAAATCGATGGAGGTGTACAGATTGGCTAACATTAAATCTGCAAAAAAGAGAATCTTAGTAGCTGAGACAAGAGCTGCAAGAAACAAAGCTATCAGATCCAAGGTGAAGACTGTAGTAAAGAAAGTTGAGGCTGCTATCGCTGCTGGAGATAAGGCTGCTGCACAGGCTGCTTTATTAGTAGCTACAAGCGAGATCGACAAGGCTTGCTCCAAGGGAGTTTTCCACAAGAACACAGCTTCCCGCAAGGTTTCCAGATTATCCAAGGCTGTAAGCAGCATGGCTTAATTGCCGGACTGCAGGCTTCGTAGAAAATAAACGTCTGAATTAACCCGTTCAGATCAGAAAAACCGCTTCTTCGTGGGTGTGACGAAGAAGCGTTTTTTTGTATACCTTTTTCTATTTCTGTGCAAGCGCTGCAATCCGTTCTACTGCCGGACGGTTTGAAAGCAGTGAGACTTCCGGAAACTGCTTATAGTTGGGAAGCATCTCCAGAGTCAACCATCCATCGTAGCCAATTCGTTTCAGGCTCTCTCCCACCTTCACGAAATCCACGTCTCCGGCGAACAGATCCACAAAGCCGCTCATTCCAGCTGCTCCATAGCGGAAATCTGACAGATGGATCTTTTTAATATGAGAATCTAAAATTTCAATCCAGTCCTCTGGATATCCCGTATAAATCACATTTCCCACATCAAAGTATGCTCCTGCAAAGGGGGAATTCACCTCATCCAGCAGGCGCTTCATCTCCAGAGGAGACAGGAGAAAACGATTCCATACATTTTCAATTCCAATGCAGACATTGTGTTCCGCTCCAAAAGCCGCCAGCTCTTTTAAAGCTTCCAGGCATCTCTCATAGGCTTTATCATAGCGGATCCGCTCCGGTTCCTCCACAAAATCACATCCCACATATCCGGGAACCACAAGGACGGTGTCAGCCCCCAGGAGAGCTGCGGCTTCCACCTGCTTTTTCACAATATCCACCGCTCTTCTTCTGGTTTCCTCCTGGTTGGACACCAGATTGTACTTCCAGAGAGACCAGACTCCCACACTTGGAATCTCTAAGCCTTCCTCTCTGGCAATCTTTCCGATTTCCCTTATGTCCTCTTTTGAGGTTTTCTCATTCAAATATCCGTATTCGCTGAATACCGGCTCCACCCCGTCATATCCGGCTTTCTTAATTAGTGGAAACAGATGTTTTAAATCGGCATCCTCTGTAAAGGAGAACATGCTCACCCCTGTTTTCATCTTATCCCCTCCTTACTTAAACCAGAGGCTGCCTCTTTCCATAGTCAACAGCCACCTGTTTTCCTGTTTCCAGGGAAGTCTTTAATGCCTCCATAACACACATCACCTTCCGCGCACTGGCAGCCGGAATAATCTCTGATTCTCTGTGTTCACTGATGCACGCTACAAAATGACGCAGCTCTGTCTCATAGGCATCTGTCTCATCCAGAGGCAGAATCCTTGCCCCATCCTGGCCGTAAACCCGTGTGTCACGTCTGGCTGAAGCTACATCTTCCAGGTTGGCCCCTGCTTTCATGATATACTCATAAGTTGCCTTGCTTCCTGTCAGACGCAGCTCCATGGTAAATGGATAACCCTTCGTCATTTCAATCACACCCTGAACGCTGGCGCTCTGTCCAGACTGAAAGTTCAGTGTGCTGTTGACAAAATTCCAGCAGCCCAGCTCATTTTTCTTTCCGGAGGCAAATACGCTCTCCACTTCCCCAAACATCCAGCAGAAAAAGTCGATGTCGTGAAGATGAAGATCGAATAAGCCGCCTCCGCTGTTTTCCGGCCTTCTGTACCATTCACTCCAGGCCGGATGCTCAGAAAGTCTGGCTCCATAGGCATAGTTCAGCTCTCCCAGCTCTCCATTGTCACGCATCTGTTTCGCCGTCCTGTATTCAGGCCAGAAACGGACTACCTGGCCAATCATCAGATTTACTCCGGCTTTTTCTGCCGCTCCAATCATGCGGTCCAGGGACTCTACGCTTAAGGTTGCCGGTTTCTCACAGAAAATATGTTTTCCATGTTCTGCTGCCCTGACTGTAAACGTTTCATGAAGAAACGTAGGCAGACAGATATCTGCCACCTCAAACTCACATTCTGCAGCCATGGTGTCAAAATCTTCGTAAAAGCTGCATCCAAAATCCTCGGCAAACTTTTCTCCCAGGGCTTTATCTCTGTCGCAGACTGCCGCCACCTGGGCCAGCTCAATCCGGCTGTAGGCCTCTGCATGGGTTCTTCCCATGAATCCAGCCCCTATCACTGCTATTTTAACCACGTCTATTCACTCCTTTGCAAACCGCTGCCGGAAGCAGACCTTCCCCTTCCTATCTGCGGCGGATGTTATTTATGTTGCTTAAAACTACAGCGCATACAATAATTGCACCTGTTATAATGGTCTGAATGTAGGTTTCCACCTGAAGAATATTCATGGCATTGCTGATAACTCCCATCAGCACACATCCTAAAAAGGCTCCTGAAATGGTTCCCTTTCCCCCGTCAAAGGTGACTCCTCCGATAATTGCCGCAGTCAGGGCGCTTGTCTCATAGCCAGCTCCTGCATTTGCTGTGATGGAATCGATGCGGGCAGAGAAAATAATAGCTGCCACAGAGCAGAATAAACCTGCAATTCCATAGAGGATTACCTTATATCTCACAATGTTGATACCTGACAGAAAGGCATTCTTTTCATTTCCTCCGATAGCTACAATTCTGCGTCCGAACTTCGTCCGGTTCATCAGGATGTAGGAAAGTACTACCATAGCTGCCAGCACCAGCAGCATAACCGGGAATATCTGGAACAGTTTTGTCTTTCCGATGGCGTTAAAAGCTCCGCCAAAGCTCATAATTCTTCCGCCTGAAATAGTCAGTGCCATTCCATAAAACATCTCGCTAGTTCCCAGCGTAATAATCAGCGGAATACATTTACTCTTGGCAATAATCACACCGTTTAAAGCTCCGCACAGTGTTCCCGCTGCCATTCCTGCTGCCACTGCGAGGGCTGTATTTCCTGTAGAATGGATCACAGAAGCCATTACCACACCTGACAGTACCATGATATTTCCGATAGAAAGATCGATTCCTCCGCCAATCAGAAGCATACTCATGGCCATCGTCAGAATACCAGTCACAGAGATCTGCTGAAAAATGGTAATCAGGTTCTTCACCTGTATAAACCTTGGATTAATTGCAGATACAGCTGCTACAATTACTACAATTACAATCGCCAGCAGAACTCTCTGCTCTTTAATAAGTCGTTTCTTCAGCGTCATTTCTGTTCACCCCTAATGCTCTTCTGATGATTTCCTGTTCTGTAATCTGTTCTCCCACAAGTTCTCCTTCAATCCGGCCTTTTTTCACTACCAGAATCCGGTCACTCATGGAAATCAGCTCCGGCATATCCGAGCTGATCATGATGATGCACTTTCCCTGCTTGGTCAGGGCCGACATCTGCTTGTAAAACTCTGCTTTCGCGTTTACGTCAATTCCTCTGGTGGGCTCGTCAAAAATATAGATTTCCTGCTGCACATACAGCCATTTTGCCAGAACAACCTTCTGCTGGTTTCCTCCTGACAGATACACTGCCTCAGTCCAGACAGAGGGTGTCTTTAACCGGAGTTCCTTGAAAATCGGCTCGATTAACGGCGGGTGCTTTTTTATATTGACAAAAAAGCCTTTAATCTTCTCCCGCAGGCCGATAATCGTGCCATTTTCCAGAACGCTGTTGTGAAGCATCAGTCCCAGCCCCTGACGATCTTCCGTAATATGTGCAAAGCCTGCCTTGATTCCGTCTTCCGGATTCCTGATCTCCACAGACGTTCCATCTATCAGGATCTCTCCCGCATATTTGGGATCTGCCCCTGTAATAGCCCGGACGATCTCTGTCCGTCCAGCTCCCACCATCCCGGCAATTCCAAGAATTTCTCCGTGACGGACTGAAAAACTGATTTCAGGGCTTTCCTTTGAAAGCTTCAGCCCCTTTACCTCCAGGCAGACATCCCCAATGGGATTTTTATCCTTCTTAAAAAATGTATCTACCGGCCGTCCTACCATATCCTGGGTAATCAGAGCCAGTGAAATATCTCTGTTTTCATTTTCATAGGTTCTCACAACCGCTCCATCGCGAATCACAGTGATTCGGTCAGCGATCCGCCGTATCTCCTCCAGTGAGTGGGAAATATACACAATGCTGATGCCCCTGGCGGCAATGGCCTCTGCCAGACGGAGTACCTTTGCTGCGTCTTCCACATTGAACATGGATGTGGGCTCATCCATGATCAGCACCCTGGTCTGGGCGGAAAGAGCCTTTAATATTTTCACAAACTGCTGATCAGAAACTGACAGATCCTCGATCTTGGCCGATGGATCCAGATGGATCGAAAATTCTTCCATCTGTTCTTTCGTCTTCTGATACAGTTCCTTATACTTTATGAATCCAAACCGATCCGAAACCTCGTTGCCCACATAAATATTTTCTGCGACGCTCATACTGGGAACCAGATCATTCTCCTGATACACAATGTTGATTCCCAGCTCCCTTGACAGGGCCGGGGTCAGGGAGCTGTACTCCCGGCCGTCGATACTGATTGTACCTTTGCTCGGACTGTAAGCTCCGCTTAACACCTTCATCAGAGTCGATTTTCCGGCTCCATTCTCTCCTACAAGACAGTGAATCTCTCCTTTGTAAAGATCAAAGGTGATTCCTGACAGAGCGTAAACTCCTGAAAATTCCTTCTCAATTCCTGTCATTTTAAGGACAGGCTTCTCTGCATAATCTGCCTTCAAAGTTCCCGGCCCCTTTCTTTCTGTTCTTCCTGCTTATTCTGCGCTCTCTTCTCCTGAGTAAACAAACTCATATGCCTTCTCATAATCATCCCAGGCAATATAGTCGTCTAAGTTGTCCTGACCAATCGGTAAAATCGGAAGAGAAACAAATTTCTCCGGTGTCTTGCCTTCTGCTACGGAATCGTACAGGTTCTTAAAGGTCTGAACACCCTGAACGGATACAGGAGCTGTCATGTTGGCAGATTCAATTCCATCCTGCAGCATCTGGTAGTCATCCGGTGATCCTCCTGTGGATACAATCGGAATATTCTCCATGCCTGCATCCTTTAATGCCTGGTAGCAGCCCTGGGCCATCATTCCATTGTTTGCAAAAATGTAATCGAACTCTTCTCCTGTAGAAATGAAGTCAGTTGTTACATTGTAAGCCTTGTCTGTCAGCCAGTCACCGTGGAGAGTTGCCACGATTTCAATCTTATCTCCCAGCTCCTCAACAGCCTTGTCTACGCCCTCCTGATATTTCTCGTATACGCCGGCGCCTTCCTGGCCTGCACAGAAGAATACCTTAGCACCTGGCTTCTGCTCTGCAATATACTTAATGGCCTCGTAACCAATCTTATCGTACTCGCAGGCAACAGAAGCAATGTAGTCACCCGGATCCTCGATATCCATGGCAAAGTTCTCTACAGTGACAGGAATTCCAGCCTCATTGGCCATCTTAACAAGCTGAGCGCCCTGCTCGGTAGAAATCGGGAAAATAGAAATTCCATCTACCTCCTGCTGAATCAGAGACTCCATTGCTGTAATAGACTCCTCTAAGCTGTTCTTGGAATCCAGCACAACTGCCTCCACGCCTGCTTCCTTTGCTGCATACTCAAATGAGTTAGCAGAATACTCATTCCAGATATCTGTCATATCATAAGCAATATAGCCAAATGTCAGATCCTCTGCTGGTTTCTCTGCCTCTCCCTCAGCCTTGGAAGCTGCCTCTGTCTTTTCTGCAGCGCTGCTCTCCTTCGCCTCAGTCTCTGCAGTCTCCTTGCTGCCGCAGGCTGTAAGGGATGCTGCCATAAAGGCCGCCATCATCAGTGCTGTCATCCTCATTTTCTTTCTCATGTTGAAATACCTCCTCTTAAAATTTATATAATCTGCTGACGCAGACCGTTTCTTTTCCTGCTTAAAGTTTAAATCCCTGTCCCTTCAGGTAATCAGCCGCATCCTGCACTGCCTGGTTTACTGCTTCCAGGCTTCCTGCTCCATCCGGTGTAAATTCAATTTCGATACTGAACGGACTGTTGTTTCTCGCCTTTTCAAGTGTTTGAAACAACCGAGGGAAATCTACTTTTCCTTTTCCGGGAGCCGGGAAATTCCACTCCTTATCCTCCCCATCCTTATCTTTCAGGTGGATATAGGACACAGCATCCATACAGTCCTCGATCTCCTCTGCCGGATTCACGCCGCCGTAGAAGATCACATTGGCCGTATCATAAGCCACTCTGACTCTCTCTGAGCCTACCAGGTCCGCAATCTCTTTTACTGCTTTTCCTGTTCCATGCTCTCCATGAGTTTCCAGAACCAGCATCAGATCATACTGCTCCAGCCATGGCAGAAGCTCCCTGATATTCTCAGCTGCTTCCTGTGCCCCGGTCTTTGTCCGATCTGCCAGGTGCGCCTCCCCCACGGACGACACAATGTACTGACATCCGAAAAAGCCAGCCAGACGGATATTCATGATAAAATCCTGAAGGCGTTCCCGATCCATCAGATTACAGTGGCCGCTGAGTGCCACAGGCGTTAAAAACAGCTGCTCCATCCTGTCCTTTACTGATGTAAGAAACTCAAAACTCTGATCCGGAAATACATGCTCAGTCCAGCCCTTGGTGGCTGTCAGTTCCACATAATGAAAACCAGCCTTGTGTATTCCCTCCAGACATTCAAAAATCCCATACCCATGGTAACAGTTTGAATTAACGGCAATCACACGTTCCATATCTTCTCCTCCTTCTACCCTAAAAACAGTTTGCCTGTCAGATCCTCCTGAAAGTTGTAATGCGTATCAATGTAATACCTGGCTGCTCCTGTCAAAATCGCTTCCTCACCCAGTCCTGCAAACCGGATATCCAGACTATCCAGGAAAAACTGAAATCCCGTTTCTTTTAAATCAGAAATAATCTCCTCTAAAAATGTTTCTCCCAGCTTTCTGGCCATTCCTCCGATCACCACAGAATCAGGATGAAGCACAGTAATAAAATTTCCAAGGGCAAAACTCAAATCTGATGCCAGAATTTTTATCAGCTTTTCAGCCTCCCCATTTCCTTCACCAGCCATCTGCCCGATATCCCGGAATAAAATCCTGCTTCCCTCCTCTTTTCCCGGAAGAGGAATATTAAGACCGTTTTCCAGAATCCTCTCTGGCAGAGCCAGCTCACCAATCCTGTTTTCCAGGCATCCTCTGTTTCCACAGCGGCATCTCTTTGCATTTCTGTCAATGGAAAAATGCCCCAGCTGGGTCCCCATGCCAGTACCGCCATGAAGAATCCTGGCATTCTGCACCAGGCTTGCACCAATTCCTTCATTAATATTGACATATAAATAGCTGTCCTCTTCCATCTCTCCGAAGGCCTGCTCTGCATAGGCCATACAGGCCGTATCATTGAGAACAGAAATCGGATACTCCGGAATCAGCCTCCTGATTTCGTCAATCAGTCCTTCCTCTGAAAGCGCTAATACCATAGAAATAATCTGGTGTCTGGCGCTGTCAATCATTCCAGGTACTGTAATGCAGATGCCAAGAACACTTCTGTCTTCTGTATAGCGTCTAATAAAAGATAAAATCTTCTCCGCCAGGGCTTTCGCTCCCAGTGTCTCCGGTTCTGCGCTCTCACGCTCCTGAGCTTCTATTTCAAAGGCAGCTGACACAAGAGAAAGCCATATTTCATGGCGTCTCCAGTTCAATACAATCACACAGTCGCGGCTGTTCACAGACAGGCTGTTAGGGCGTCTCCCTTTTCTTCCGCTTTCAATGCTGCCCTGATCGACAATTCTGCCTTCCTGGATCAGTTCCTCTATTAAAAAAGATACGGTCGTCTTGCTGAGAGACGTCACGGAGGCAAGACAGGCTCTGGATATCCCGGAATTCCCTGAGATCAGCTGATACAGCCTCTTTTTATTCTCCGCCTTGATCGTCTGCTGACTGATCACACCCATCTCCCCCTGTTGCTTTTATGAATTCTGCCATTCATAATTATTCTATTAGTTAGTCCAGTGGACTAACTAAATACTAACACTTTTTTATTTCCAGTGCAAGTTATTTTTTAGCAATTTTCTATATATTTTCATTTATATCCATACAGGTTTTGTCAAAATAGCCAGTTTCCCTGTATTCGAAGCTGGAAGAATAAAAAATTTTACATAAAATAAAAAAGGCCCTGGATATTCTGTTTCCCATTACAGAAAAACAGCTCCAGAGCCTTTATTATCCTCTTTCTATTTATCCCTCGATGGCAATATACTTGTTTGCCTCTGCCTCCTTCTTTGCCTCCTCAGCCTTTGGAATGTTTAACTTCAATACACCATTTTCATATTTCGCATGAACATCTTCCTGCTTTAAATTCTCTCCCACATAGAAAGCTCTGCTCATGCTGCCTGCATAACGCTCCCGGCGGACAAATTTACCTGTTTTTTTATTCTCTCCGTCTTTGTCAAGCCCCTTTGCAGCGTTAATCACCAGATAGCCCTCTTTCAGCTCCAGGGAAATCTCATTTTTCTTGAAACCAGGCAGATCAATGTTTACCTCATAATGGTCATCATGTTCCTTCACATCCGTCTTCATCATTTTTGCTGCATGATGTCCATACAGCTTGCGCTCTGCTTTACGCATCGCTTTATCATCCAGCGACGGAAAATCCCAAAAGTCATCAAACAAATCATCAAATAAACTTTCACCAAAAACTCTAGGCAACATCATAAGTCATCGCTCCTTTTTGTGTTAAAGCTAAATTGTTAACCAGAAGTTTAGGAGAAAAGCGAAATCTTTGTCTATTCATTTCTCCTTATTTCTCCTTTCCTCTGTTCTATCCGTGTTATAACACGCGCATTAACAGTTGTCAAGACTGAGCGCTGTTTTTTTTTGTGAATTTTTTGTGAGCACTTATGGCATTTCCTTTGAAAGCGAATTATAACCATTTTTTCTTTTTAAATTTCCATATCAACACAGCCGAAACACAAATACTTACCAGTATCACTGCCGGATATCCATAGTTCCATTCCAATTCCGGCATATTGGAGAAATTCATCCCATACCACCCAACCAGAAGCGAAAGCGGAAGGAATATAACTGTCACCACCGTAAAAACTTTCATTAGATCATTCTGTTCAATAGACAGCTGGGACTGATAAGCTTCCCGAAGCTGGGACACCATTTCCTGCAGGTTTTTAACGGAACTTAAATAACGATCTGTACGATTTCTTAAAGTCATCAATCTACGAACACCATCCTTACTGAACAGATGATTATCGTTCATAGCCATTTCGTCAAAAATAAAGTTCAATTGTTCATAGTACCGTTTCAAACGTAATAATTCCTGCCTCCATGCGGTAATATGTTTCAGATAAGCCGCCTTTCCACCAGACAGAACCAGATCTTCATTTATGCTGATTTCTTCCTCCAGGCTATTTAGAAAGTCCATATCTTCCTTTAACAGCAGCGCGAAAAAGTGATAAAAACCCTTCTCGTTTGTTGACTTCTCTTCTTCTGTCATCGCATGCAGAATCATATTGGCCTTTTCTTCCGCCTCATCAGTTTCACAAAATATCAGCAAATCCGCTTCATTCAAATACAAAAGCATTTTAAAATCTTCAGTTCGCTCACTTTGAACATCGTACCAGTCAAACGCAAGAATGTCGCAATCTTTAAAGCACTCATAGCTGTCTGTAATCTGCTCGTCAATATACTGGAGAATTTTTTCATCCATATAGGGAGCTGCTTCATTGGTATTCTTAAATGAAAATACTTGATACATTTTTCCCTCCACTTTCTAAGGAAAATAAACTCTTACCTGTCATTAAACATACATCATACAGTTTCAGAAGTGTCTATGGCCAGGCCATTATCAGTGTTCCCACGGTAATCAAAAGAGCGCCCACTCCTGATTTCCATGTAAACTGCTCATGGAGCAGCACAAAGGAAAGAATCAGAGTAATCACAACACTCATTTTATCAACAGGAACCACCCTGGAAACCTGCCCTATCTGGATAGCCCTGTAATAACAGAGCCACGAAGCGCCTGTGGCCAGGTTGGAATTCACTCCTTCAATTCCTATTTTAGCCAGAACTGACGTCAAAGCAGCAAATACTGCCGAACCGACTGCATAGAGCAGCCACACTTTTGTCATCCCCTTATCAAATAACAGCTGCAGATCATCTGACCCTGTTTTTTATCCCTGTTTCTTTATTTCCTGTTACTCTACTCCATCATAAACATTTCTACCACATGGGCCACACCGTCATCATTATTGGAATAAGTAATAAAATCTGCCGCCTTCCGAACAGGAAGCACTGCATTCTCCATGGCAACGCCCAGTCCGGCGTACTGAATCATCGTCAGATCATTGTACCCGTCGCCGCAGGCAATCATCTGTTCCCGGGCCATGCCGATATGGGCTAACAGCCGTTCCAGGGAAGCAGCCTTGTCAATTCCCTTGGGAAGAATTTCCAGGAAAAACGGCTCAGAACGGTAAACACTGAACCGGCTTCCCAGGGCAGCCTTCACTCGCGGCTCCACCATGGCCAGATAATCTCCGTCATCTAAAAACAGGAATTTCGGTACAGCAAAGTCCAGATATGACTTCATATCTTCAATCTGCCGTATTTCCATCCCGTTAATCTTCTGCTCAATCAGTCCGTATGGACAGTCCTTATTATTGGTAATAATCGTGTCCCCCTCATAAGTCAGGAAATCAACCCGCTCGTCCTCCGCCAGACCGATAATTTTCTCATTGGACTCCACAGGAAGCAGCCGTGAAAAAATCACCTCTCCTGTCCTGCAGTCTGTAATCATGCCTCCATTGTAGGAAAGAATATAGCTGCCGTACCGGTCCAGTTCCAGCTCCTTCGCCAGAGGCATGACCCCCTGAGTCGGACGGCCGGAAGCCAGCACGATTTTCTTCCCCCTCCTCTGGATTTCCAAAAGGGCTTCCTTCGTTTTCGGTGTAATCACCTTGTCCCGGTTCGTCAGGGTTCCGTCCAGGTCAAGCACAATAATCTCATATTGGTTCAATGGATTTTCCTCCGTTGCATCTCATTTTATAATATTAACTCAACACAGCGTCTGCGAAGATCACTGTCCGAAGTCCTATTATAATAGAAGAGAGCAGAAATGGCAATGGGAGGGAAAATGCTAACTGTCAATACCCTTCTGCAGTTCTCTTATTACCTGCTCTATTTCCTGAACTTTCTCTTCCAGTTCCTCCGCAATCTGTTCTGCTGTCTTTCCCTTTTTCAGCTTTTTCACTACCTGAGAACGCAGATGACTTTTTAGCCCATCTTCACGCCCCTCTTTCAGCCCATCTTCGCGTCCTTCCTTCAGACCTTCCTCATATTCTGCTCTTCGGATCAGCTTCAGCTCCCGTTCCTCATCATACTCAAAAATACTCATCTCGATTGCCTCCCCTCGGTTTTTTCTAAGAAAGTCCGACAATACTCCCTCATGGATACATTCGTCTACTGCCCTCTCTGCCGCTGCGTCTAACTCCATGGTTTTCGTGTAAAGGCGGATCCGGTCTACAAAAATCATATATTCCTTAAGCGTCCGGCACAATTCCAGCAGCTCTTTGTTTTTTCCCTGATTAATGTTTAACACCAGTATCTTCAGTTCCAGGTTGGGTTCTTCTTTCTGAGTGCCCACGTATTCAAAGGAATCTGACAGTTTTCAGAGATTGTGTCAATAGTTTTTCGCAAAATTAAAATCTTGCCGTTTGGCAGCCGGTA
>Kit_p2__coassemble_2087_pt1 | contig 12353 bp, 9 predicted proteins | sample Kit_p2__metabat2_high_PE_038 | metagenome-assembled genome bin Kit_p2 | reverse complement strand
TGGACACTGCCTTCCAACGTGGCTCTCTGTGTACATCCGGATGAGACTTATGTAAAAGTCCAGATGAAGGAAGACGGCACAGTCTACTACATGGCTGAGGCCCTCTGCAATACAGTTCTTGGCGAGGGAACCTACGAGGTAAAAGAAAGTTTTACGGGAAAAGATTTAGAGTATAAGGAGTATGAGCCATTATTTGACTGTGCAGGCGAGATCTGCGCAAAGCAGCGCAAGAAGGCATACTTTGTAGTCTGTGACACCTATGTTACTCTGACAGACGGTACAGGAGTAGTTCACATTGCCCCGGCCTTCGGTGAGGACGACAGCAAGGTGGGAAGAAAGTACGATCTTCCGTTCGTACAGTTAGTAGATGCAAAGGGCGAGATGACAAAGGAGACTCCGTGGCCAGGAACCTTCTGCAAAAAGGCAGACCCGCTGGTTCTTAAGGATCTGGACGAGAGAGGGCTCTTATTCTCTGCTCCAAACTTTGAGCACAGCTATCCTCACTGCTGGAGATGCGACACTCCTCTGATTTATTATGCAAGAGAGTCCTGGTTCATCAAGATGACAGCCGTAAAGGACGATTTAATCCGCAATAATAATACAATTAACTGGATCCCGGAAAGCATTGGAAAGGGACGTTTTGGTGACTGGCTGGAGAATGTACAGGACTGGGGCGTTTCCAGAAACCGTTACTGGGGAACTCCTCTCAATATCTGGGAGTGTGAGTGCGGCTGCCAGCATTCTATCGGAAGCATCGAGGAATTAAAGAGCATGTCCGACAACTGTCCGGACGATATTGAGCTGCACCGTCCATTTATTGACGCAGTGACGATCCGATGTCCAAAGTGCGGTAAGGAAATGCACCGTGTTCCTGAGGTAATTGACTGCTGGTTCGATTCTGGATCCATGCCGTTTGCACAGCACCACTATCCATTCGAAAACCAGGATCTGTTTGAGCAGCAGTTCCCGGCAGACTTTATCTCAGAGGCTGTGGACCAGACGAGAGGATGGTTCTACTCCCTTTTAGCGATTTCCACACTGCTCTTTAACAAGGCGCCTTACAAGAATGTAATCGTGCTGGGACATGTGCAGGATGAAAATGGACAGAAGATGAGTAAGTCCAAGGGAAATGCAGTGGATCCGTTTGAAGCTCTTTCTACCTACGGCGCAGATGCAATCCGCTGGTATTTCTACATCAACAGTGCTCCGTGGCTTCCAAACCGTTTCCACGGCAAGGCAGTGATGGAGGGACAGAGAAAATTCATGGGAACTCTCTGGAATACCTATGCTTTCTTTGTTCTCTATGCCAATATTGACAGCTTCGATGCAACTAAGTACAGCTTAGAGTATGATAAGCTTCCAGTTATGGATAAATGGCTTCTGTCCAAGTTAAATACTCTGATTAAAGAGGTGGATGATAACCTTGGCAACTACAGAATTCCAGAGGCTGCCAGAGCACTTCAGGATTTTGTGGATGACATGAGTAACTGGTATGTAAGAAGAAGCCGTGAGCGTTTCTGGGCTAAGGGAATGGAGCAGGATAAGATCAATGCGTATATGACGCTCTACACAGCTCTTGTAACTGTTTCCAAGGTGGCTGCTCCTATGATTCCATTCATGTGTGAGGATATTTACCAGAATCTGGTAAGAAGCATCGATAAGACAGCTCCGGAGAGCGTTCACCTGTGCAGCTTCCCGGAGGCACAGGAAAGCTTTATCGACAAGGAGCTGGAGGCATACATGGACGAAGTCTTAAAGATTGTTGTATTTGGCCGCGCTGCCAGAAATACAGCGAATATTAAGAATCGTCAGCCAATCGGCAAGATGTTTGTAAAAGCAGAGAGAAGCCTTCCAGAGTTCTACCAGGAGATCATCGAGGATGAGTTAAATGTAAAGAGTGTGGACTTCACAGATGATGTGAGAGCCTTCACCTCTTATACCTTTAAGCCGCAGCTTCGTACAGTGGGACCAAAATATGGAAAGCAGCTGGGAAATATTAAGAAGGCTCTGGCTGAAATTGACGGAAATGCAGCAATGGATACCTTAAAGGAAAAGGGAGCTTTAACCTTTGATTTCGGCGGTGAGGAAGTTGTTCTCACAGAAGAAGATCTTCTGATTGATGCCGCTCAGGTAGAGGGATATATTTCTGAGGGAGATAATACAGTGATGGTTGTTCTCGATACGAACCTGACTCCGGAGCTTTTAGAGGAAGGCTTTGTAAGAGAGCTGATCAGCAAGATTCAGACAATGAGAAAAGAAGCCGGTTTCGAGGTTATGAACCACATCCGCGTGTTTGCAGAAGGAAATGAGAAGATTTCCGCTGTTTTTGCAGCACACGGAGAGGAAATTAAGGGCGAGGTTCTGGCAGACGAGATTGTAACTGGACAGACAGGCGGATACTCAAAAGAATGGAGTATTAACGGTGAAAAGGTAGTGCTCGGCGTTGAAAAGACAGCGTAGCCGCCGCCGGAATAAGCTGACAGGCGGGACTTGGAGTCCCGCCTTGTCCCAAAAGTGAAAACGCTTGTTAGGAGGATGGAAGATGCAGACCTTTGATAAGGAAACATTGAAAGAAAGCATTATTGACAATATGAAGAACCTGTACCGGAAAACGATTGATGAGGCTACACCTCAGCAGGTTTACCAGGCAGTTGCCTATGCGGTTAAGGATGTCATTATTGATCAGTGGATTGCCACACACAAGGCGTACGAGGAGAACGACGCAAAAATCGTATACTATCTGTCTATGGAGTTTCTGATGGGACGCGCTCTGGGAAACAATATGATCAGTATTGGAGCCCAGAAAGCGATCAGTGAGGCTCTGGCAGATCTGGGCTTTGATTTGAACGCCATTGAGGATCAGGAACCGGATCCGGCCCTTGGAAATGGCGGCCTGGGAAGACTGGCGGCCTGCTTTTTAGATTCCCTGGCTACTCTGGGATATCCGGCATATGGCTGTGGAATCCGTTATCATTACGGTATGTTCAAGCAGAAAATAGAGAACGGCTATCAGATAGAGGTTCCGGATGAGTGGCTGAAAAACGGTTATCCCTTTGAGCTGCGCCGGGCAGAGTATGCCACAGAGGTAAAGTTCGGAGGATATGTGAAGACTGTCTGGGAGAATGGCAGAAATAAATTCATCCAGGAGGGATACCGCTCTGTTATGGCAATCCCCTACGATATGCCGATTGTAGGCTATGGCAATAATATGGTCAACACACTCCGCATCTGGGATGCCCAGCCGTTAAATTCCTTCAGCCTTCAGGCCTTCGATAAGGGTGATTATCAGAAGGCAGTAGAGGAGGAGAACCTGGCGAAAAACCTGGTAGAGGTGCTCTATCCAAATGACAATCACTATTCCGGCAAGGAACTTCGCTTAAAACAGCAGTATTTCTTTATTTCTGCCAGCGTACAGCGGGCTGTGCTCAAATATAAGGAGACTCACGATGATATTCATAAGCTGCCGGAGAAGGTGATTTTCCAGTTAAACGATACCCATCCGACAGTTGCCATTGCCGAACTTATGAGAATCCTTCTGGATGTAGAAGGACTGGAGTGGGATGAGGCCTGGGCGATTACCACAAAGTGCTGCGCTTATACAAACCACACTATCATGTCCGAAGCCCTAGAAAAATGGCCGATTGAGCTCTTTTCACGTCTCCTTCCACGTATCTACCAGATTGTGGAGGAAATTAACCGCCGCTTCTTAATTGAGGTGGAGAGACGCTATCCGGGAAATTATGAGAAGGTCAAAAAGATGGCCATTATCTTTGACGGGCAGGTAAAGATGGCCCATCTTGCTATTGTAGCAGGATTTTCTGTCAACGGTGTGGCAAGACTTCACACAGAGATCTTAAAGAACCAGGAGCTGAGGGATTTCTATGAGATGATGCCGGAGAAGTTTAATAATAAGACAAACGGCATTACCCAGAGACGTTTCCTGCTCCATGGAAATCCGGAGCTGGCTGCCTGGGTGACAGATAAGATTGGAAGCGAATGGATTACCGATCTTTCTAAGATTGGCAAGCTGAAAATTTATGCAGATGATAAGAAATGCCAGCAGGAGTTTATGAATATCAAATATCATAATAAGCTGCGCCTGGCAAAGTATATCAAGGAGCACAATGGAATCGATGTGGATCCCCGCTCTATTTTCGATGTTCAGGTTAAGAGACTTCACGAGTACAAGAGACAGCTGTTAAATATTCTTCATATTATCTATCTGTACAACCAGCTGAAGGATAACCCGAATATGGAAATGATTCCGAGAACTTTCATTTTCGGAGCCAAGGCGGCTGCAGGCTATCAGATTGCCAAGAAGACCATCAAGCTTATTAACTCTGTTGCCAATGTGATCAACAATGACCGCTCTATCAATGGAAAGATCAAGGTAGTATTTATTGAAGATTACCGTGTTTCCAATGCAGAGCTGATTTTTGCCGCGGCTGACGTCAGCGAGCAGATTTCTACTGCCAGCAAGGAGGCATCCGGCACAGGCAATATGAAGTTCATGTTAAACGGCGCTCTGACTCTGGGAACCATGGATGGAGCCAACGTGGAGATTGTAGAGGAGGTAGGGCAGGAGAATGCATTTATCTTCGGACTTTCCTCTGACGAGGTTATCAACTATGAGAACAATGGCGGCTACAATCCAGTTGAGATCTTTAACACGGATCAGGAGATCAGAAGAGTGCTGATGCAGCTGATTAACGGCTACTTTGCACCTGAAAATCCAGAGCTGTTCAGAGATATCTACAACTCTCTCTTAAATACAAAAAACAGTGCGAAGGCTGACACATACTTTATTCTGAAAGACTTCCGCTCCTATGCAGAGGCTCAGAAGAGAGTGGAGGCGGCATATCGGAATGAGGACTGGTGGGCAAAGGCGGCTCTTTTAAATACAGCCAGCTCAGGCAAATTCTCTTCTGACAGAACGATTGAGGAGTATGTAAAGGATATCTGGCATCTGGAAAAGATTCAGGTAGAAATGTAGGAAATGTTCTAATTATATAGAGAAATAGAAAAAAGGGAACTGTTTTGCTCAGGATAGTGCAAAATAGTTCCTTTTTTCGTTTTATAGTACAGTCTTCTGGTTATAAATCCTGAGTGCTTCACATAGACTCTTAGAAGGATATGGATTCTGTGTGGCAGCAAAGGAGAGATGATTTATGAAACGGACTGCAGCCCTGTGCATGAGCCTGCTTTTATTTCCCTATCTGTTTACTATGGCATGGACAGGCCGGGCAGAGGGGATGATTCGAATGGAAAACAGCACCGCAGAAAAGCGGATGGTCATATTGGATCGGGGAGGAGAGGGATATCCTGTCCCTGTGGAGGATTATCTTATCGGAATGACGGCTATGCAGATTCCGGCTGATTATGAGAAAGAAACCATCAAGGCTCAGACGATCATTGCCAGGACCTATCTGTGCAGCATCATGGGAGAGGAGAGGAGGATCCAAGAGTCAGCAATTGACGCAGATATTATGACAGAGGAGGAGATGAGGCGGAAGTGGGGAAAAGAAAATTTTCTGGATTATTATCAAAAATTTGCTGATGCAGCAAGGGAGACGGAAGGAATCGTCATCACATTTGAAGGAAAGGCTGTTGATCCTTTGTTTCACAGAGTCAGTGCAGGGAAAACAAGGGCAGGCGACAGTTTTCACCCCTATCTGGCTTCTGCAGACTGCGAAAATGACGTGGGAGCAGAGGGATATTTAACAGCTGTAAGCATGACACCAGAGGAATTCTGCCAACGTCTGAGCGAAATAGAGGACTCTCTGAACCTTGTACCGGAGGAGATTTATAAAAGCCTTCAGATTGTGGAAAGAGATGAGGCTGGATATGTCATCCAGGCGAAGGCTGGAGAGAAGCTGTATACAGGAGAGGAGATTCAGTATGCCCTTGGATTGAAGTCACCATCTTTTTCTTTTGAAGAGATGGAGGGGAAGATCCGCTGTATTGTTCAGGGAGAGGGGCATGGATATGGTTTTGATCAGTGGAATGCCAACGAGAAGGCTAAGGAAGGGTATACAGCGGAGGAGCTGCTGAACTGTTATTATAAAAATATTGAGCTGATTTTTGAATAAGCCGCCTCGGTTTGGTAAGAATATTACCGAGGTGATAAGCGTGAAAGAGAAAATGAACCAGTTGTTCAAGGATAAAATTCTCCTTGGAATGATGGTGCTAGGCCTGCTGACTATTGTTGCCGCAGCAGGTGCAGTCAGATTCAGACAGGGAAGCGACAGGGTGGAGGAAAATCCATATCTGGAGGTTCCGGAGACAGGCGGATATATTGTAAAACAGGATCCGCAGACAGAAGCCAAAGAAGAGGTGCAGAACACAGAGGAAAAACCAGAGGATATTAAAGTGGCAGGAAGTTCTGATGCGGAATATTCCGGAAAAGATCGTCCGAAGCAGAAGGATTCTGGGACAGCCAGAGGTGAGGACAGTAAGGCTGCGTCCAAAACAGGCGCTGAAGCGCTGACACTCAATTTTAAGGAAGCAGATAAGCTGGCCTGGCCTGTAACGGGGAATATTCTTCTGGACTACAGTATGGATAGTACGATTTACTTTCCTACGCTGGATCAGTACAAGTGCAATCCGGCTCTCATTATCCAGAGCGATGTGAGCAGCCCAGTCCAGGCCCCGGCTGACGCAAGAGTAGAAGAATGCGGAGCCAATGAAGAAATCGGCAATTATGTAGTCATGGATCTGGGAAATGAGTATACAGCCGTCTGCGGACAGCTGAAAGACGTAAAAGCCCTGGAAGGGGAGTACCTTCGCAAGGGAGATATCATCGGATATGTGGCCGAGCCTACGAAATACTATGCCACAGAAGGAAACAATGTGTTTTTTGAACTGAAACAGGGAGGCCAGCCTATAGACGCTCTGGACTACCTGGAGTAGGAAAAACAAAAGCAGAAAAAAGAAAAATCATAGGGAGAAGTTTTTAGCGGCTCTAAAAGCGCGCGAAAGCTTCTCCCTTCTGCGTTTGAACAAACAAAATGTGACAGAACTGTAAAAATTCTCTCCTTCCTTTTGTTTTACAGTTGACATCTTACCGGGAAAAAGTTAAGATCATAAGAGGATAAAAGAAGGGACGTGAACAACAGAATGAATCAGGAAATGCTTAAAAAAAATTTTGAAGAGCATGAGTTTGAAACCTCTTTTTTCGAGACGAAAGAGCAGGCGGCAGACTACCTGAAAGCCCGGATTAAAGGGCAGAAGGTGGCTTTCGGCGGCTCTGCTACGCTACAGGAAATGGGGCTTTTTAACGCTCTTTCAGAGGAGAACGAGGTGATCTGGCACTGGAATGAGCCAGGACCTGAGACACTCGCAAAGGCCAGGGACGCCCGAATTTACATAACCAGCGCCAACGGCGTGTCGGAGACAGGAGAGCTGGTAAACATTGACGGGACGGGAAACCGTGTTGCACAGACATTGTACGGACCTGAGAAGGTTTACTTTGTGGTGGGAGCAAATAAGATAGAGAAGGATTTAAGCGCCGCCCTGTCCAGAGCCAGAAATGTGGCTGCCCCGCTGAATGCAAAGAGGCTGAAAACCAATACTCCATGCAGCCGGACGGGAGAGCGGTGTTTTGACTGCAGCAGTGAGGCGCGTATCTGCCGGGCTACTGTGATTTTAGAACGTCCGACCCGCGGCATGAAGGCAGAGGTTGTATTTGTGAACGAGACTCTGGGATATTAATGTATATTTGATGCAGGAAGTGTCCTGCAGAACTGGAAGAAGGAGAGAATTGCAGAATGAATATTTTATTTTTCTTAACGCCTAAAAGTGATGTGGCTTTAATTTATGAGGATGACACTCTGGATGAAGCTATTGAGAAGATGGAGAACTATAAATATGCGGCTATGCCGATTATCAGCCGCCAGGGCCGGTATGTGGGAACCATTACAGAAGGAGATTTGCTTTGGGGCATTAAGAATAAACATGACTTTACATTTAAGGGGCTGGATCGGGTCCAGGTGACAGAGGTTCCAAGGAGACTTGACAATCAGCCAGTATATGCAGATTCAGACATGGAGGATCTGCTGGATAAAGCCATGAACCAAAACTTTGTTCCGGTATTAGACGATCAGAAAAACTTTATTGGAATTGTTACGCGTAAGGATATTATCAAATACCTAAGTAATCAGCTGAAGAAAAAAGAAAAAGAAGCAAAAGCCTGATATAGGGAAGAGGAGCAGTTTTCCAGCGACTTTAAATGAAGTGGGGAAAACTGCTCCTCTGTTTGTTTGATATATTTTTAGAATTTTTTCCACGTATCTCTTACAAAAAGAAGGAGAAGCGGGAACAGTTCCAACCTTCCGGCCAGCATGTCAAAAATCAGAACACATTTAGCCGGATTAGAGAAAAGGCTGAAATTCTGAGATGGTCCGACCAACTCCAGACCTGGTCCAATATTATTCAAGGTAGCAGTCACAGCCGTAAAATTCGTGATTAAATCGTGATTGTCAAAACCTATTAATAAAATGGAGAAGGCAAAAATCAGAACATAAGCAGTCATAAATACATTAATAGAGCGAACTACTTCGTGTTCTATTACCTTGCCATCCATGGAAATTTTGCGTACTGCCTTGGGATGAAGGAACAGGTGAAGTTCTTTGTTAACCGTTTTTAAAAGAATCACAAAACGTGATACCTTGATTCCGCCTCCCGTACTGCCGGCGCAGGCACCCACAAACATCAGCATAACAAGAATGGTTCGGGAGACCTGAGGCCAGGTATCAAAATCCGTTGTCGCATAGCCGGTAGTTGTGATAATGGAACCTACCTGAAAGGCTGCCTGCTGAAACGCCTCCATAATAGAGGGATACAGCCCGCGTATATTGAAAGTAATGATAGATACGGTGACAGCAATAATTGCCAGATAGCAGCGTACTTCTTCATTTTTCAGTGCCTTCTTGGGCTTTCGCATTAAAAGCAGAAAGTAGAAATTGAAGTTGATTCCAAATAAAATCATAAATACAGTTACTACATTCTGCAGGTAGGGAGAGTAACTGGCAATACTGTCGTTTTTAATGCCGAAGCCTCCTGTTCCCGCTGTTCCAAATGTGGTAGTCAAGGAATCGAACAGAGGCATTCCTCCGGCCAGCAGGAGAATAATCTCTAAAATGGTCATGGCCATATAGATGGAATACAGGATTTTAGCAGTGGACTGGATTTTTGGAACCAGCTTTTCCACAGACGGTCCAGGGCTTTCTGCCTTCATTAAATTCATGTGGTAGCCTCCGGTTAAAGGAAGCAGGCTTAAAATAAATACCAGGACTCCCATACCGCCGATCCAGTGTGTAAAACTTCTCCAGAGCAGAATACACCGTGGCAGGGATTCCACATCGCTTAAAATACTGGCTCCTGTTGTGGTAAAACCAGAAACCGTTTCAAATAGGGCATTGACTGGGCTGGTAATGGAGCCGCTGAAGAGGAAGGGCAGAGAGCCCATAATACTCAGGACAATCCAGCTCAGGGAGACAGATACAAATCCCTCTTTTGTATAGAACACCATGTTTTTTGGCTTCCGCACAGTCAGGGGAATTCCAAATAGAAAACACAGGGCTATCGTAATCACGAAAGAGAATCCAGCTGCTTCCTGATAAATAACAGCAGTCAGACAGGGAAGAAGCATCAGCAGGCCTTCGCAGTTTAAAATCCACCCGATTACATAGGCGATCATTGCATAATTCACAGCGTTACCTCCTTAATGCTCCAGAATATCAAGGATATTCTGCTGTCCCCGCTCCAGGGTAACGATAATAACAGAATCTCCTACCTGGATGGAATCCTGTCCGCGTGGAATTAAAACCTGTTCTCCTCTGCGGATGCAGCAAACCAGGTGTCCTGGACGTATTTTCAGATCAGCAAGCGGAATATCTGTCACAGGGCAGGACTCCAGAATAGAGAACTCCAGCGCTTCCACCCGGTTATCTAGAAGGCGGTACAGGGTCTCAATGGTATTAATCGAAGAGTGGCGCATACTGCGGACATGCTGGATAATATAGTCCGTGGTCAGATATTTTGGATAAATGACGCTGCCCACATCGAGTCCTTCGATAATATCATCAAAGGCCAGACGGTTTACTTTGGAAATCAGCTTTGCCTTTGAGTTTTTCTTGGCAAAAAGAGCCAGAAGGATGTTCTCTTCATCCAGGTTCGTCAGGGTGACAAAAGCTTCCGCTCTTCCCAGCCCTTCCTCCATCAGGAGGTGGCGATCCGTACCGTCTCCGTGGATTACCGTTGCGTCAGGAAGAAGCCCGCTGAGTGCTTCACAGCGCTCCAGATTGTTTTCTACAATCCGTACTCGTACCCCTTTTTTGAGAAGCTGCTTGGCCAGATAATAGCCGATGGTTCCTCCTCCGACGATCATGACAGATTGAACTGGCTTGATTGGAAGAGAAAAATTCTTAAAAAAGCTGCGTACCTGATCCTTGGATGCGACAAAAGAAATAGCATCATTTTCATGAAGGACGAAGTTTCCATCTGGAATATAGACAGTATCCTCACGTTCTACTGCACAGACCAGAATATCGCTGCCGGATCGGGACGGAAGTTCCTTTACCTCCATGCCGTCAAGGGGAATCCGGCTGTCTATCTTCAGCTTTACAAGATAAATTCTTCCGTTTGCAAAGGTATCGATTTTACTGGCCGCAGGGAAGCGGAGCAGTTTTTCGATTTCACGGGCAGCTGTCAGCTCGGGATTGATAATCATAGAAACGCCCATCTGGGCCTTGATAAAATCAATCTCCTGGCTATACATAGGATTTCTGACTCTGGCAACAGTCTGACAGCGGCTGGCTTTTCTGGCAATCAGACAGCAAAGAAGATTTAATTCATCAGATCCGGTGACAGAAATTAAGATATCTGCCTGCTCCACACCTGCTTCTAACAGTGTAGTGATACCGGCTCCATTGCCGCTGATTCCCATCACGTCTAAATCTTCTGTGATAGTCTGAATTTTCTTTGGGTTTGTGTCAATGACGGTGATGTTGTGGTTTTCAGAGACCAGCTGCTCTGTCAAGGCGCGTCCAACCTTTCCACAGCCAATGATAATAATCTTCATAAAACAATTACTCCATTCCGACAGTTTAGCTTCTGTACTTTAATATCTGCGGGAGCGCCTGTCATGCGATATGTTCTGGCAGACGTTTCCCGCAGATGAGATCATATGGCTATTATAGCAAAAGGGCGAAATAAAATAAAGATAAGATAAAGATAAAATTAAGATAAAATAAAAAGAAAAATGATAAAAGTAAGACAGGATGAAGGAAAAAGGGAAAAGTAGCAGGAAAAAATCCGTTTCCTTTGAAAAAAAGTTCCAAAAAGAGGAGGAGCCGGACAGATATCTGCCCGGCCTATTATGAAAAAAATATTACTGTCTCTTGCGAGAAGTATTTGATTTCTATGGTTATTAGTATAGACAGAGTTTGTGTACCGGATTTGGAGAAATTGTGAACAATATTTGAACAGAACGTAAGTAATTTATGAATAGAAACAAAGGATCCAGGAAACAGGAACTGCCGCAGAAATTTTCTGCGGCAATTCCCATCAGACAGCTTGAAACAGGGTCGGAGGAGGTTCGCTGTCAGACAGAGAAGCTATGCGCCGCATCCGCATCCGCTGGAAGGAGAACTTCCATTTATCGGCATAACACAGTTTGCAATACCGGCATCGTAGCCGTTCTGGTAGCCAACCTGGCAGCCGGCGGCATAGCCGTCATTGTAGCCGTTTCGGTAGCTGGAGTTTCCTGAGGAGCAGCAGGAACTGGAATTATTATTGTGGCTGCCGCAGCAGGAACCGGAAGGATTGGTATCTTCGCAGCAGGTTGTATAGCAGTGGCAGCATCTTTTCTGGCATCCACAGTTATTATATCTTCTAAAACAACACATATAAAATATCTCCTTGATTAATTATCATTTATAATATATGGTATGTACATCGGGACAATAGGTTCCGAAAATTTAAAAACAGGAGGCCTTATGTTTCAGATTCATTCAATCATTCATCTGGATAATGGAGCCTGGTCCTGCAGAACGCGGTGCAGAAGTGCCCAGGCAGCAGAGGAGGTCCGTGCCGGCTTTACCGGGCCTGTCCGTCAAATCAGCATGTTTGCAGATTTGTATCGGGAAGGGGAGGAGATTGCGCTGGAAGGGCCTGACAGGGAAACTGTGGAGAAGCTGGCAGATATCCTGAATCATTCGGCAGAAGAATTGCTGGAACAGTAGAAGAGAAGCAAAAAGAGGAACGGGTTCAGATTTCCTGGTGAAAAAGAAAGTTTTTCTGCTTAAATGCAGAAAAACTTTCTTTTTTGTTAGGGCAAAGCCCTGTTTACCATT
>Kit_p2__coassemble_2045_pt1 | contig 12556 bp, 10 predicted proteins | sample Kit_p2__metabat2_high_PE_038 | metagenome-assembled genome bin Kit_p2 | reverse complement strand
ACGGGTGGATCTGCCTGGCGGAAGCTCTGTCAAGCTGCTTCACTCAGTCCTTGACTGTGGATGGAAATACCTCGGCCTCTCGTCACAAAGCCCACAATCTCGTCTCCCGGAACAGGGCTGCAGCACTTGGAGAAACGCACCGCCAAATCGTCGATTCCCTTCACCACAATGCCGCTCTTGGGCTTGCCGTGGGACACCGCCACAGGAACCTTATTTCCGTCTCCGATAGAATCCAGGATCGTAGCGTCTGTCTTCTCCTTCTCCATCTTTTTCATATGGGCCTCCATCATCTTGTTGATGACCTGGCCCTCCTTCAGGCCGCCGTGGCCGATGGAGGCAAGGACAGAATCCCAGTCCTTGTAGGAATAGCGCTTCATCACCTTTTCCATAAACTCCGGCTTGTTAAGCTCCGCGTAGTTAATGCCCTTATTGCGGCAGTATTTGTCAATCATATCGCGGCCGCGGATAATATTGTCTTCCTTTAACTCCGCCTTAAACCACTGATTGATCTTGTTCTTCGCCTGGGTGCTCTTGACAATTTTAAGCCAGTCCCGGCTGGGGCCCTTGCTGTTCTGGGAAGTCAGAATCTCAATCCTGTCGCCGTTTTTAATTACATAGTCAATATTTACCAGCACTCCGTTGGCCTTGGCGCCCACCATCTTATTGCCCACCGCGCTGTGGATCGAGTAGGCAAAATCAATGGGAGTAGAACCGCTTGGCAGGTTCTTCACATCTCCCGAGGGGGTAAAGCAGAACACGCTGTCTGAGAACAGATCCAGATCGCTCTTTAAGGAATCCAGGAACTCCTTATTGTCGGACATATCCTTCTGCCACTCCAGAATCTGGCGCAGCCAGGAGAGCTTCTCCTCCGCACTGTCCATGGCGGCCTTCGTGCTTCCGCTCTGCTTATATTTCCAGTGGGCGGCAATTCCGTACTCAGCCACCCTGTGCATCTCGTAGGTGCGGATCTGGATCTCAAAGGGACGTCCGCTGCTTCCGATCAGAGTCGTGTGAAGAGACTGGTAATTATTGATCTTCGGCATGGCGATGTAATCCTTAAAGCGGCCTGGAATCGGCTTGTACATCTCGTGAATTACGCCCAGGGCTCCGTAGCAGTCCTTCACCGTATCCACGATAATCCTGACTGCAAACAGATCGTAAATCTGATCCAGAGTCTTGTTCTGCTTCACCATCTTCTTATAAATGCTGAAGAAATGCTTCACCCGGCCGTCCACCTTGCACTCGATTCCCGCATCGTCCATGTGGCTCTTAACCTCGTCCACAATGCTCTTTACAAAGGCTTCCCTGGAATCCTTTCTGAGGGAAATCTTCTCCGCCAGATCGTAGTATACGTCCGGCTCCAGATACTTGAGAGCCAGATCATCAAGCTCCGTCTTGATTCTGGAAATTCCCAGGCGGTCTGCGATCGGCGCGTAAATCTCCATGGTCTCTTTGGCCTTTTCCTTCTGCTTCTCCGGCTTCATATACTGAAGAGTCCGCATATTGTGAAGACGATCCGCCAGCTTTACCAGAATAACCCGGATGTCTTTGGCCATAGCTAAAAACATCTTCCGCAGGTTCTCCGCCTGCATCTCCACCTTGTCCTTGTCCCAGTTAATATTGGTCAGCTTCGTAACGCCGTCTACTAACAGCGCTACCTCGTTTCCAAACTGTTCCGCCACGCCTGCAGTAGTCATCACGGTATCCTCCACTACATCATGAAGAATACCCGCTACAATCGTCTCCTTGTCCAGCTCTAAATCAGCCAGGATAATCGCTACGCACAGAGGATGGATAATATACGGCTCCCCAGATTTGCGCTTCTGCTCCTTATGGGCATCATAAGCAAGCCTGTAGGCCTTCTCCACCATCGAAATATCATCGGACGGGTGGTATCTGTGGATACTGTCAATCAAATCCTGATACAATACCTCCGGGCTTGTAAAATCAGCCGGCTGCTCCAGCTCTCTATCCAGTTGTTTTATCTGATCCATCTTTTCCATACATACGCCTCCCAGCTTCAGGCATCTGCTCCCATCATGCCTTTGTCGTTTTATAGAGAATTATCACTATTATAATTTTTTTTGTCAGAAAATGCAATTATTTTCTGCTCCCTCCTGGACGCCGCAGCCATTTTGGTCTGTTTTCCTATGAAATTTCTAGGATCTTTCCCCTTTTCCAGAGCACTTATACCCTGTTTCCCCGTCCGCCAGGCTGACATATCCCATATAAGTGCTCCTCCTGTATATGCGCCAGAGCGCCGGAATGCCGCTTTTTGCAGCACCCCGGCGCCCCTCCTTCTCTCTATTTTCCCTCGTAAACAATCAGAGACTCTACCGGATAGTCCTTGAGCTTCTTTCTGCCCTCAAGACCGGCCAGTTCCATGACAAAACAAATCCGAACAACCTCTCCGCCCAGGCTTTCGATGAGCTTGCAGATCGCCTCCATTGTTCCGCCTGTAGCGATCAGATCGTCAATAATGACAACCTTCTGTCCAGGCTTAATGGAATCCTCATGCATCTCCACCTCGGCGCTGCCGTATTCCAGATCGTATTTCATGGAAACGGTCTTACAGGGCAGCTTTCCCTTTTTGCGGACCGGCACAAAACCTTTATGGGCAGCATAGGCTACCGGAACTCCAAAAATAAAGCCTCTGGATTCCGGCCCCACTACCACATCATACTCCACGTTCTCCAATGTTTTCAGCAGGCCGTCTACTGCCAGTTTCAGACCGTCCGGTTCCTGGAGGATCGTAGTGATGTCCCTGAAAATAATGCCCGGCTCCGGAAAATCCGGAATACTTCTTACATACTCCTCTAATTTCTTCATGCTGCTGTTTCCTCTCTTTTTCTATTTTATCTGCTCAATTTTTCAGCGCTTATACCTCTGCCAGTCTCTTTCTGCAGGCAGAGATTACCTGTTTCATAGCCTCCTGTCCAGGAGCTCCGATGGTCATTCTCTTCTTCACGCAGGTTTCCATGCTGATCGCCTCATATACATCTGCTTCAAAAACAGGGCAGATTTCCTTATAAGCTTCCAGCGGAAGATCATCCAGAGAACATCCTCTCTCAATGCAGGCCAGTACCAGACGGCCGATGATTCCATGGGCATCACGGAAAGGTACTCCATGGTTTACCAGGTAATCAGCTGCATCTGTAGCATTGGTAAAGCCGTTTTTCGCACTCTTCTCCATTACGTCCTTTCTAAAGGTCATGGTGGAAATCATTCCTGTAAACAGAGCCAGACAGCCCTTTACTGTATCGATAGCATCGAAGACCAGCTCCTTATCCTCCTGCATATCCTTATTATATGCCAGCGGAATTCCCTTCATAGTCGTCAGCAGGCTGACTAAAGCGCCATATACACGTCCCGTCTTGCCGCGGATCAGCTCTGCAATGTCTGGATTCTTTTTCTGCGGCATAATGCTGCTTCCTGTACTGTAAGAATCATCAATCTCCACGAACTGGTACTCATTGGTGTTCCAGATAATGATCTCCTCACAAAAACGGCTTAAATGCATGGAAATTGTGGACAGAGCGCTTAACAGCTCAATCAGATAGTCTCTGTCAGCCACAGAATCCATACTGTTTAAGGTAGCTCCATAAAAATCCAGAAGCTCCGCCGTATATTCACGATCCAGCGGATAGGTCGTACCTGCCAGAGCGCCTGAACCTAACGGACAATAGTTCATCCTCTCTCTGATGTCGTGGAGCCTGGAATGATCTCTGAAAAACATCTCAAAGTATGCTCCCAGATGGTGAGCCAGGGTAATCGGCTGCGCCTTCTGCAGATGTGTAAAGCCAGGCATGTAGGTGTCAAGGTGCTCCTCCATCAGTCCAAGAAGGGTTTCCAGCAGCTTCTTTACCAGCCCGGACAGCTCGTCAATCTCATCTCTGGTGTAAAGCTTCATGTCAAGGGCCACCTGATCATTTCGGCTGCGTCCTGTGTGGAGACGCTTTCCGGCTTCCCCGATGCGGTCAATGAGATTGCTCTCCACAAAGGAGTGGATATCCTCATACTCTGCTGTCATCAGAAGGGTTCCTTCCTCCACATCCTTAAGAATCCCTTTTAATCCCCCAATAATTGCGTTTTTATCCTCCTCAGAGAGAATCCCCTGCTTTGCCAGCATTGTCACATGGGCAATACTTCCCCTGATATCCTGGCGGTACATCTTCTGATCAAATGAAATAGAAGCATTAAAGTTGTGTACCAGCTGATTCTCCTCCTTCGTAAATCGTCCTCCCCATAATTTCATGTCGATTTCCTCCTTTATGTCTCTTTTTCTATGTCGTGTTCTCCCTCTGGCGTCTCTTTTTCCTGCCATTCTTCAGAATGGCTCTCCGGCAGCTTCTCTGCCCACCGGGCGTGCTGCTCTGAGAGGCGTCTGTGCAGAGCCCTGCGCTCCTTCTGTCTCTTTCTGCGAACCCCTAAGGCTGCAGCTGCCAGAATAAATACACAGATCAGGGAAATGAGTATTCCTTCCCGCAGCCCCTCCGGCATGTAGGAAAGCTCTATCACATGGCTTCCCGGCTCCAGCTCAATGCCGAGAAAAGTGCCGAACAGCTCCTGAGGCTGCCTTTCCTGACCATCCACTGTCACGGTCCAGCCTCTGTCGGAGGGAATAGAAGTAAAAAGCGTCCCTCCTGTGCCCGCGTCCACAGTTCCCTTCAGTCTGTCATCCTCCCAGACGGACAGAGTAAAAGGATACTCAGCCAGCTTTCTGTATACATGCTCAAGACCTGCCTCATTGTAACGGTAAAGACGGATTCCCAGGTCTTCGCTTCCCTCCTCATTCTGGAAGGTCAGCGTCTCCCCGGCTTCCACTCTTCCCACCTCAATCAGGTAGCCGCGGTTTGTGTTATCAAACGTATCCTTTTCTTCCCCCTTCTTCAGGGACACCGATTTCACCTGCCGGTTGGAGACAAAGGCATAATACTCGCCAGACTTCTCTGGCGTATAAATCAGGCTTGGGCCGTTTCCCAGTCCCTCTGCCTCCTCCAGCACATCAGGCGCATCAAACAGGCTGCATAGTGAATTCTGAACATCCGCAGGATTCGCCATGTTCAGATGCCATTCCTGTTTCATAATGTCAGGAATCATAAAGCCCAGCGGCAGGGCATACCGGTTGGCATAGAGATATGTGCCCTGGTAATCCTGAATATATTCCAGCCGATCCAGACTCTGTTCCTTCGGGTAAAAGGCATATTTGACGGCCAGCAGGCAGTCCACTAAAGGGGTGCTCCCCTTAATGCTGTATGCGTTGGTAGAACCTTCGCAGCCAAGACTTTTCATAAAATCTGTCACATCAGCGTGGGCCATGGAGGAGAACAGGGAAACAGACGGAAAGTGCATCCAGGCTCCATCGTTTTTGGTCCTCTGATCTATTTTCTCCATCCGGTAGAACTCACTGCCGCCTTTCAGGCTGGCCGCCAGAGTCTCTACCGCCTCATTGTCGGCTGTGTAGGCGGTCCTGCTGGTAGTGGTCACACTGGTGCAGGTAGTGTTTACCGCCGCCTCCACGCAGACAGTGAAAAGTGCCAGAAGGGCTGCAGCTGCGGCCCTCTTTCTGCCGTTCGCTTTCTCTCCTCTCCTTCGGTACAGAATCATCAGTCCTGCGTATACAGCCAGGAAAAAAACTGCTCCGTAGAATACGGCAAAATGGTAAGCTTCATCTCCCTCCCTGAACTTCTGGGCTAAGAGTACAAAGGAGACGGATCCCAAAAAGGCCGCCAGAATGCTCCTGTCTGAAAAACGATCCAGATTCCTGTAGGCCTGAAAGCAGGCTGTCAGAATCAAAGCAATATAGATAAAGGACTGTCTGGCCGGCAGGCTGTTAGGATAATGAAAGCCGTGCCAGATGAAATTCAGAACATTCACTGAAAAACTGGCTAGGAAAAACAGCAGCAGGGAGCAGTAAACTGCCTTCTCCCGCAGAGAAATATTCCGGCAGACCAGATAGAGCAGAAACAGCATCAGCACTGCTGTTCCGCAGTAAATGTTAGGCCAGTGATCCAGGCCGATTTCCACCTGCACATTTCCAATGTGCCGGGCCAGCATATCCACAATGGAGAAATAGCTTTCAACCGTCTGCGGAAAGCTCATTTCCCCGGAAGCTGTGCTCTGAAGGGCAAAGATCTCCGGAAGCAGCACTGCTGCCGCCAGGCCCCCGGCCAGAAGCGAACAGCCTGCAAACAGGCCAATACATTTTCCCCATCCATCCTTAACAGATTCCCAGTCCATTACCATCAGCGCTGCAAAATAAATCACCATGAAAATACAGATCATGATAGAAATATAGTAATTGGACAGAATAGAAAGTCCCAGGGAAATACAGTAGAGAAATCCCTTTTTCTCTCTCACCAGCCGTTCCAGCCCCAAAAGAATCAGCGGAAACAGGGCAATACAGTCCAGCCACATAATATTCCAGCTGTAAGCTGCCATATAGCCTGACAGTGCATAAAAAATCCCAAAAAAGCAGGCTCCAAAATCTGACGTACCGCTCCTCTTTCTGAGATACCAGGTAAAGGAAAGACCTGCCAGGCCAATTTTCAGCACAATGGCAGCAGTCATAAATTCAATGACATATCTGCCCGGACATAAAACCAGAAGCCAGTTTAAGGGGCTGGCCAGATAATAAGCGTAAAGCGCCGCAAAATTGACTCCCATCCCAATATCCCAGCTGTAAAGAAGGCTTCCTCCTTCTGACAGCTTGTGGCGGAATTCTGAGAAAAACGGCGCATACTGATGGTACATATCCGTTCTCAGAAAGCTTTCCTCACCAAACGGGAAAATTCCTCTCTGGGCAAAAATGATGATCATAATAACAACCGGTATAAAAAAAGCCGCAATATAGCCGTCTCTGGGCTTCAAAAGTCCTCCCGCTGGTTCTGGGCCTTTTTTCTTCATCCGGTTCTTTGCAGCCGGTCCGGCTGTACCCGGCTGCCGACCGGTCTCTGCAGTTTCTCTTGTTTCTGCAGCTTCCATTTCCTCCTCAGCCGCCTCCAGCCGTATTCTATGACGATTCGCCATCTCCATGTCTCTCTCCTGCGCTTCCTTTCTCCTGGGCGATATGACCTGACTCAGGGCCTGGTCAAACTCCCTTGAAATCCATGTTATGTCGTCTTCTCTCATACAACCTCCGCACAGCCTGCGCCTTCTCCTTTACCTTCTCTGCCTGTCAGAGACTGCCTCCCTGCCGCGGAAAATAAATAATTTGCTGAGTATATAATTCAGAACCAGAGACAGAGCAGAAACTGCTATTTTTCCAAACAGATTGGACCATCCAAGACCGTTTACCATAAACTCCATACCCGCAATGGTCAGGACTCCTGTAAAAAGTCTGCAGGCCACAAAGGAAATGAACTCATTAAACAGCTTTGACAGCTTCATGGAAGTGCTCTGAAATACAAACAGCTTATTCGTAATAAATGCAAACAGAACAGCAGCTGCCCAGGACATGGTCTGGGAAAATACTACCGAATATCCCATATTATAAAGAGCGAAATATCCCACCCAGTCCACCGCCGTCGTCAGGACGCCGAAGATAAAGTAGGACACGGTCTCACGGTTGACACATTTCGCCGCCATCTGCGCCCATATTTTTCTAATCATATGCCACTTATTTCCTCAACTTATTTTTTCGCTTTTCTTTTGCTATTGTAATGTGTTTTTCTGCAAAAAGCAAGGACGGGAGCCTGCCGATTCACATGTTCCCGCCCTGTTTATGATAAAATCTTATTTTTCCTCCAGCAGCTTCTCCACACTGACTAACTTGACGCAGAGGGTAAACAGCTCTGTCGCGATAATCAAATCCTGAAGCGGCGGATAGGAAGGCGCAATACGGATATTGCTGTCATGAGGATCCTTTCCATAAGGATAGGTGGCTCCTGCGTTTGTCATCACTACGCCGGCCTTTTTGCATCTGGCTACAATCGCTTTTGCGCATCCTTCCATAGAGTCAAAGCAGATAAAGTAGCCGCCTCTTGGCTTCGTCCAGGTTCCAATTTCGAGACCGCCTAACTCTCTGTCAAGAATCTCCTCAACTGCCTCGAACTTGGGACGGAGAATATCTGCATGTTCCTTCATGTGCTCTACCATTCCATGGATATCCTTAAAGAATCTTACATGGCGCAGCTGATTTACTTTATCATGTCCAATGGTCTGAATCTTTAACTGCCTCTTAATATCCTCCAGGTTGTTGTGGGAGGTAGCCAGAGCTGCGATACCGGAACCTGGGAAGCAGATCTTGGAGGTAGACGCAAACTTGTAAACAAGATCCGGATTTCCGGCTCTCTTACATTCCGCCAGAATCTCTGTCACCTGATCCTGCTTGTCCTCATAGAGATGGTGAATACCGTAGGCATTGTCCCAGAAAATCCTGAAATCCTTGGCAGCTGCTCTCAGTCTGGCCAGACGGCGCACCGTCTGATCGGAGTAGGAAATTCCGCTTGGGTTAGAGTACTTCGGAACACACCAGATTCCTTTAATGGCCTCATCCTCAGCCACCAGCTTCTCCACCATATCCATATCCGGACCTTCGTCATTCATGGGAACATTGATCATCTCAATATTGAAATACTCTGTAATTGCAAAATGTCTGTCATATCCTGGAACAGGACAGAGGAACTTCACCTTGTCGAGCTTGCACCATGGAGTACTTCCCATGATGCCGTGTGTCATGGCGCGGGAAATGGTATCATACATTACGTTTAAGCTGGAGTTTCCATAGATAATCAGGTTGGCAGCCGGAACCTCGATCATATCTCCAATCAGTTCCTTCGCCTCGCTGATTCCGTCCAGCACGCCATAATTGCGGCAGTCCGTACCGTCCTCGCAGGTCAGATCCGTAGAGCTGTTAAGCACGTCCATCATACCCATGGAAAGGTCTAACTGCTCTGCAGACGGCTTTCCTCTGGACATGTCAAGCTTTAAATCCTTGGCCTGAAACGCACGGTACTGTGCATTCAGCTCGTGGCTGAGCGCAACTAATTCTTCTTTTGTAAGTTCGCTGTAAGGCTTCATTCCTTCAAAATCCTCCTTGTTCTCAGGCTTTCCCAGCCATTTATTTCGTATAACTGATTAATTTACCGGATTTATCATACCAAAACATGATTTCATTGACAAGACATTTTTTATTCTCTTCCTGCAATTCCCGACAAAAGATTGCTTCCCTGAAGGGATAATGGTATAATAGGGCTCCGTGTTTTAATCAATTTTAGGAGGAAATCACCATGTCGCTGACAGAGCTTTTTATTCTCGCCATAGGAGTGTCTATGGATGCCTTCGCCGTAGCTGTCTGTAAAGGGCTGTCCATCAAGCGTTTAAACTGGCATCACGCTGTCTTAACAGGGCTTTATTTCGGAGGCTTTCAGGCCGCTATGCCGCTGATTGGATATCTTCTGGGTTCCCATTTCAAGGATGCCATCGCTTCCTTTGATCACTGGATTGCCTTTTTTCTCCTGGCTGCTATCGGCTTCAGTATGATCCGGGAGGCCTGCTCAAAGGAAGAGGAAGAGCTGGACAGCTCGCTGGACTTTAAAACCATGAGCGTCCTGGCCCTGGCCACCAGCATCGACGCCCTGGCTGTAGGAGTCACTCTGTCTTTTTTAAGAGTTGAAATTGTTCCTGCTGTATCATTTATTGGAATTATTACGTTTCTTCTCTCAGCAGCTGGCGTCAAAGCCGGCCATATATTCGGAACCCGCTATAAGTCCAAAGCAGAGTTCTGCGGCGGCGTCATCCTGATTCTCATTGGGCTTAAAATTCTGATTGAGCACCTGTTTTTATAAAAGAACTCCGGCGGGCGGGCGATTATTTCCCCGCCGGTTTTAACGGGTAAGTGTGATGGAGAATCAGCTCGTCCTCCATCTTATTTTCCTTATAGAAGGCCTGGCAGATACGTCCGGCGATCATCTCAACATTCTCCTCCGTCGTATCAGACAGCATAACTAAAAACTGGCAGCTGCTGTACTGGGCGTAGAGATCGCCCATGCGCAGGTTGTTCTGAATTGCCTGTCCCAGCAGTTCAAGCTGGTAGTCTCTCTGTTCCAGAGTAGGAAATTCGTTGGCTATGTCTGTGAGGGTAAACAGGATCAGGAACGCTCCCATATCCTTTCGTATCATCTTTCTCTCTACAAAGCGGTAAATGCTCTTGAAGGTCTCATAATCCTGGCAGTATGCGCCTGGAAGAGGATCCTTCTCCCGCATCTCCTTAGCCAGAATCTTCATATCAATGCGTATTTCATCGCCGTTTACATCAGCTACAGCTGCCCTCTCCAGATTTTCCCCGCTTCGACTTCTCTTTTCTTTCACGATTTTCTGATCTGCCAAATCGAACAGATCCTTGTATCCAAAGCCCGGGTGATAGCTTCCCCCGCAGATTGTCATGGAAAGCCTGAGAATCACCGTTCCGTTCACCTCGACTCTCACAAACCTCTCGCTAATCTGTCTGCACCGTCTCTGGATATCCTCTTCTTCCAGAGTCTGAGGCATAAAAATCACAAACTCATCGCCTCCGCATCTCCCGATCAGGCATCCTGAGGGAAACATCTTCTTCAGCACCGACGCAATATCCTGAAGCAGCTGATCTCCTATAATGTGTCCGTAGGTATCATTAATTTTCTTAAACTGGTCAATATCCATAAGAATCATAGAACCGGCTTTGTTTCTCTTCAGATATTCTCCTGCCTTCTCTTCCATGGCTCTGCCGTTATAGAGACCTGTCAGCCAGTCTTCCTCAGACAGCTTCTGGTAGGCAGCAATAGCCTGTTCCAGCTGCCTGCGGGTTTTCTCTTTTCCTGCTGTTGCCTTCTTTTTCATCCTCTATCCCTTCTTTCATTCCATCCGCTTTTTTTACAGTAGCACAGGAAAGTAAAAAGTTCAATCCTTCCATAAAGAAAATGAGACAGAAAAGCCCTGTCAGGCTCTTCTGTCTCACCTCTTTCCTGCTTTTATTTCTGCCTGCCGTTTCTTACTTCAGTACGACTCTCTTAAAGTTTTTCTTGCCGCGTTTTACTACAATTCCGTCACCGGCAAACTGTTCCTTTGTGAAGGATGCCTTTGTATCTTTTACCTGAACTCCGTCTACGGCAACGCCGCCCTGCTCTACATTTCTTCTGGCCTCAGAACGGGATGGAGCCAGACCTGACTTCTGAAGCACAGAGAGAATGTCAATAGCATTTTCTGTAAAATCCTCCTCGGAAAGCTCTGCCGTAGGCATGTTGGCTGCGTTCCCGCTGCTGAACAGAGCCTTGGAAGCTTCTTTTGCCTTCTGAGCTTCTTCCTCGCCGTGAACGAGAGCTGTCAGCTCATAAGCCAGAATCTCCTTCGCCTCATTTAACTGGCTTCCTTCCCACTTATCCATCTCATCAATCTGCTCCAGAGGAAGGAAGGTCAGCATACGCAGACATTTCAGTACATCGGCATCAGCTACATTTCTCCAGTACTGGTAGAACTCGAACGGAGAGGTCTTCTTCGGATCCAGCCATACAGCTCCTGACTGGGTTTTGCCCATCTTCTTGCCCTCAGAGTTTAACAGGAGAGTAATTGTCATGGCGTGGGCATCCTTGCCAAGTTTTCTTCTGATCAGTTCTGTTCCGCCTAACATGTTGCTCCACTGATCATCTCCGCCAAACTGCATGTTGCAGCCGTATTTCTGGAACAGCATATAGAAATCATAGCTCTGCATGATCATGTAGTTAAACTCTAAGAAGCTTAATCCCTTCTCCATTCTCTGCTTATAGCACTCTGCTGTCAGCATACGGTTTACGGAAAAATGAGGTCCTACCTCTCTTAAAAGCTCCACATAGTTTAAGCCCAGCAGCCAGTCTGCGTTGTTTACCATCAGGGCCTTTCCGTCGGAGAAATCAATAAAACGGCTCATCTGCTCCTTAAAGCAGTCGCAGTTGTGCTGAATCATCTCAGGAGTCATCATAGATCTCATATCCGTTCTTCCGGACGGATCTCCGATATAGCCGGTTCCTCCTCCAATCAGGGCGATAGGCTTGTTTCCAGCCATCTGAAGTCTCTTCATCAGGCAGAGAGCCATGAAATGTCCTACGTGAAGGCTGTCAGCTGTCGGGTCAAAGCCAATGTAAAAGGTAGCTTTTCCCTCATTTACCATCTTTTTAATCTCTTCTTCATTTGTCACCTGGGCAATCAGGCCGCGGGCAACCAGTTCTTCATAAATCTGCATATTGTTCTCCTTTCCTGCAGCTGTTTTCTTGTTTATAATTTCATAGGACGCTTTTCCTATGGAATAAGAAAGAATTCTGCTCTGCAGAATTCTCCGCCTGCGGCGGGCTGCTTCGGCAGCATAATACCGCTTTGCCGCAGTGCGGTTCCTGCGGAGCATTTTTTATTTCATAGGACGTCTTTTCCTATGGAATAAAAAAACTCCATCCTCTGAATCACTAGATCCAAAGGACGGAGTTACATTTCCGTGGTACCACCTTGATTTGAAAAGACGCTCACGCCTCTTTTCCTCATGGAGTACAGCCTTCTATACTCCTGCCGCTGTAACGTGCGGCAATCCCGCTGCAGCCTACGCAGAGCATCC
>Kit_p2__coassemble_2038_pt1 | contig 12608 bp, 8 predicted proteins | sample Kit_p2__metabat2_high_PE_038 | metagenome-assembled genome bin Kit_p2 | reverse complement strand
TTTAAGTTCAAAGCTGGAAGTTGTGTACATTTTTGTGTACACTGAGCCAGGCACTCATGAAACGATAAGGATTTGTCGGAGAGTTCACTCTCCAGCAAATCCTTATCGTTTCATGAGTATGGGGCAAAGCCGCGTAAAATCTTTGCTCGAGAACCGCAGAAGTTTTCAGCGACTAAGCTTTTGGTGGAGCGTGAAAACTTCCTGCGGTTCTCGCCTGTTCTCTTTTACGCGTTTATTCCGTCTCTACTCTTACCAGGCTTCCCTCCTCCCCTCTCTTCACTATAATCCTTTTTTCTATCTGCTCCCTAAGTTCTGCCACATGGGAAATAATACCAATCATCCTTTTTCCTCCTGACAGCTCCTTTAACACGGCAATCGCCCTTGCTCTGGCCTCGTCATCCAGTGAACCGAATCCCTCATCAATAAAAAGAGCATCCATTTCCACGCTGCCCGCCGTATCCTGAATCACGTCCGCCATGCCCAGGGCCATGGAAAGAGCGGCCAGAAAAGCCTCTCCGCCTGATAATGTTTTCACATTTCGAATACTGTCTGTCTCCACACTGTAGACATCCAGATCCAGTCCCGCTTCTCCCTGGAGACTCAGGGACTCCAGATCTCTGCATTTTAAAATAAATCTGCCCTCCGTCATCCGTTTCAGCCTCCTGTTGGCTGCACTAATCATCTGTGAAAAATACTGGCGCTGTACAAAAGTCTGGAAATCCAGCCTGGCTGTCTGATTTTGTTTTCCATCCGCAGCAGCATAAAGCGTATGAATCAGCTGATACTGTTTCATCAAAGCCTTTCTCTCCTTCAAAAGCTCTTTTACAGCTTTATATGCTTTCTCATATTCCGTTCTGGCAGCTGCTGCCTTCAAGTGGAGCGCCTTAGCCTGGGAAATCTCCTTTGAACTTTCCATAAGCTCTGCGTTTATCTCATCCTCTGCTTCCTCTGATGCCTCTTTTAAAGCCTCCTGGCACTGAGAAAGCCTCTCTCTGGCTGCTGCTGTCTGTACTTCATATCTGGAAATCTCATCTGAAAGCTCCGTTCTCTCCTTTTCAGTTCTAAGGGCCTCCCTATACTCCTTCTCATTAGAAAAACCAGAAACCCTGGCCCGTTCAGCAAATTCTGCTTTTAATGTCTCTCTCTGGGCAGACAGATTTCTTAAATTTTTCTCTTCCGCTTCCATCTGTCCTCTGAGCCTTCCATCCAGCTGCTTCAGGCGCTCTGCCTCCTGCTCTGTCTCCTGTCTGTATCGGGACAGCTGTTCCAGACGCCGGACTGCCTGAAGCCTCTGTTTCTCTGCCTCCTGTTTCTGTTCCACAGGAAGACGTTTTTTCTGTTCCTCCCATTGAGTCCTGAGACTTGCTGTCTCTGCCTGGGCCTGTCCCTCCGCTTCTTTCAGCCTTCCCTCCTGCTCTTCCAGAAAGCAGCGTGTTTCCTCCTCCCGGTGAATCAAGTCTGTCAGCGCTTCCAGCCGGTCAGCTGCCTCCTTTTGCTGTTTCTCTCCCTGAAGATGCCGTTCTTTCTCCTGGACAGCCAGACTGTACAGAACTTTCATTTCTTCCATAGCAGTTTCCAGAACAAACGCCGTCTCCTGTCCGCCGGGTTCTCTCATTTCCCTGTACATCATCCTGCACTGTCCTGTCTCTGCGAGAAGCTCTGCCTGCAGTATCTGCACCTGCCCCGCCTGTTCCCGCAGCGTCTGATCAGCCAGATCTCTCTGTTTTTTTACATGTTCCAGTTCTTCTTCTGTCACAGGAGCAGCTGTCAGGGCTGCCGGGGAAGGATGAGCGCAGGACCCGCATACAGGACAGGGAACCCCCTCTTTCAATGCCTGAGCCAGAATTCCGGCCTGGGAACAGATAAAACGCCGGTTCATTTCATCATAGCATCTGGAAATTTTTTCATAATTGTCTGTCTCCCGCTCCAGCGCCTCCTGTTTTCCGGCCAGAACATCCTGCTTCTCTTTCAGCTCTGCAAGGCGGATTTCAAGACTTTTTATCTGTTCCAGCCTCTCCGTTGCGCGTCTGAGGTTCTCCCTGCTCTTCTGGAGCAGAAGGGGAGCCTGGCTTTTCTCTTCCTGCTCTCGTTTCAGCCTGGACAGACGCGATACAGAGTCTTCTCTGTCCTCCTCTGCTTTTTTCCTGCTTTCTGATAATTTCCTGTACGCCTCTTCCGCCTGTGTCAGCCGTTTTTTCGTCTCTTCACAGCTGTCATAGAGGGGGAGCGCTTCTCTCAGCCTGGCTTCTTTCTCTAATAGAATTGGCTGTTCCCGTTCAAACTGTTCATGAGTCTCCTGTTTTTTCTGTTCTGCGCTCCTAAGTCCTTCTGCAAGCTTCAAAAGCTGTCCAGACAGGTTTTCCACACTTTCCTTTGACTGAAGAAACGCGCTCCTGTTTGCGTTAATCTCCTCCTCCTTTGCCTGAAGCGGCAGAGCCTTCACCGCCTGTTCCAGCTGCCTTTTTCTCCCCCTCTGGGCCTCCTGCTCTGTCTCTAACGCCTGAACCAGCTCCTCTGCCCGAAGCTTCCGCTTCCGAAGCTCTGCGCCTGCCCTGGCGGCCTCCAGACGCCGTTCCAAAACAGATACCTTCTTAGCCGCCTGATCCTCCAGCTCTCTGCTTTCCTTCTCCGCCTGGTATCCGGCATTTAAAATTTCTTCTGCTGTCTTTAAAATTTCCTCCTGTCGGGAATCCAAGAGGCCGGAAACTTCCCTCCATTGCTGTCCCAGACAGCTCTCCTCCGGCAACTGGAATCTGGATGCCTCCCGTTCAAAAAATCCTCTGTTTTCCTCCAGTTTTTTTGTAAGAGCACTGTTTTTCTCCCGCAGCTTCCGCTGAATGGCCCCGTAAATTCCTGTATCAAAAATCCTGGAAAAAATCTCTTTTCTCTCCTTTGAGCTGGCCAGAAGAAGTCTCATGTATTCCCCCTGGGCAATCATGGCTGTCTGAGAAAACTGATCCCTGTCAATGCCTACTACAGAGCGGATTTTTTCATTGATATCAGAAATCCGTCCAGGAAATTCTAAACCATCCGGAAGTGTCAGCGATGCCTTGGCCTGGGACAAAGTCATACTGTACTCCCCGTCCTTATTTTTTCTCAGGCTTCTTCTTTGATAAGAAGGGCTTCGCACAATTTTGTACGTCTGCCCTCCATCAGAAAAGAGCAGCTCCACCCTGGTTTCCTGATCTGGAGGAGCCCACTGACTCCGCATCATAGACCCTTCTCTCTTCTGACCGCTGGTTTCTCCGTAAAGGGCAAAGGCCACTGCGTCAAAAATCGTGGTTTTTCCCGCTCCCGTATCTCCTGTAATCAGAAAAATTCCATCTCCCAGCTGTTCAAAATCAATCACCGTTTCCTTTACATAAGAGCCAAAGGCAGACATGGTAAGCTTTAATGGCTTCATTGCATCTCCTCCTTTGCTTCTGTGATCAGCTGCTCCATAAACGCCTCTTCCTCCTGCGTCATTTCACTTTTCTGTACCATGGAAAAAAAGCGGCGGAATGCCTCCATAGGACTCAATACAGTCATCGGCTCTCCTTCCTCCTTCAGACTCTCTCTGGTTCTCTCATTATCAATTCTGATTTCCAGAATATGGTCATAATGCTCTCTCAGCTGTTCCCTGAAATATGCCGGTTCCTTCTCATCTGTCAGGGTAATTCTGACAAAATCATGGCAGGACGGTTCCTCTGCCTGGCTTAACACCTCCTGCAGTGTTCCCCTGACACTTCTGACATCCTGAATTCCAGACAGCGGCAGAAAGGTTAAGGACACCGGATCCCCTTTTTTTGCAAGCTCTGCCATGACTACTGACTTTGTATGATGCTCCTCGCTGACAGAATACTTATATGGAGAGCCGCAGTATCTGACAGCCTCCCTCCCTGCCTTCTGCGGGCCGTGAATATGTCCCAGCGCCGCATAGTCAAACAGATCCAGCGCAGAGGTTCCTATTTCATCAAGCCCCCCTGCTGTGAGAACCGCTGTCTCCGACTCGCAGGTGTCTGGCGCCCCTGTCCGGCTCACAAAAAACTGATGACAGAGAATGACATTTCTCTCTGACAAATCAATCGCTTCCCGCTCCAGCACAGCACGGAACGCTCCATCATAAGTGTCCTGATAATCAACTTTCTCTGCTTTGAGAAGCTGTCTGACATAGCCCGGCTTTATAAAAGGAAACAGATAAAAATTCACATTTCCCCATGAATCAGTCAGCGTAACCTTTTTCAAACGCTCCCCCTCCCTGGATGGCGGAAAAGCCGAGAGAAAAATTCTGCCCTTTTCCAGAATCGGCCCGGCAAAGCCCAGCCTGTCCGGGCTGTCATGATTTCCCGCAATAATAAGAGTTGGAATTCCCATCCTGCTTATCTGCTCCAGAAAATTTCCAAACATGGAGAAAGCCTCTCCCGACGGAATGGATTTATCATAGATATCTCCGCATATTAAAATAGCGTCCGGCTGGCAGGTTTCTGCATAGCCCACAATCTGGGAGAGCACCTTTTCCTGATTTTCTCTCAGGCTCCATCCATTTAGCTGCCTGCCGATATGCAGGTCTGAAAGGTGAAAAAATTTCATACAGTTCCTCCTGGTAATTCTGCCAAACAGAAAGAATGTGCCCGGTCCGAAGCGATGTGAATTTTTCCTCCGGATGCCGGGCATTCCCTGTTTTTATTCTTATTTTTCTAGTCCAGAATAATGAGCGCCATAAATACCAGATCCTGATCCGTATGATTGGCAATTCCGTGGCCGCAGCCGTCAGGCGTAAAGGTTCTTTCTCCTGCCTTTACGGTTCTTACTGTTCCGTTATCATTATACTCGCCCTCGCCCTTTACAATATAGTAGGTTTCGCTCTCATTGTGGTGTACATGATAACCCAGGGAACTGCCTGCCGGGATAGTCACCTCTGCAAACATCTTGCATTTTCCGTTTAACTCTGTCTCATTTAAAATGTGTTTAATAAAAATAGCGCCCTCGCCGCCGTTTGCCTGTTCCTTCTTTACGATTTCCATGATCGTTCCTCCTTCCGTTTCCAAAATCTTCTCGTTTCATCTTATCACACTCCTACTAAAAAAGAAAGCCTGGCATCTATGGATCCGCCCCTTGAAAATGTTCATAATTTCTTCACATCTTTTCCATACTTTTTTCACACTATCCTGTTATGATAAAGACAATTAAAAAAGCAATTACTTTTTTAATTATAAATTCTTTTTCATACAGGCCGGCAGTTGGAGACGACTGCCGGCTCCTCCCTTTTTACGGCATCTAAAAAACCGGTACAGCTTCCTGCTGCCTTCACTGGAGCACGGAACATGTACCGGTTTCTTTTATTCTCTTATTTTTTATTCCTACATCTGCTCTCCCGATAACACTGGCTTCGCTCCGTCAGGAATCGGACAGTCGTATCCGCTTTTTGTCTTCTTCTCAAATTCTGTCCTGGCCTCCGTGAGGAGTTCTGCGTGCTCCATCAGGTCAATGGCAGTTCCCGCCAGCACCTTGCCTGCCGCCAGCAGACCCTTGTGGCCGATAGAAGTAGCGCCGCAGGAGACGTTCTGCCAGCTGTGTCCCGGAGCGCTGGCTGTAAAACAGGCCACTCTTATCTGGGCAGTCGGCGTATTCCAGCTGACATCTCCCACATCTGTAGAGCCTGCGCGCATTTTTTCGCTGTAAATATACGGAATCAGGAAGTCATTCATGGCCTTGGTACCGTGGCAGCTGGCCTCGTCCACAAATTCCTGAACCTCAAAGCTCTCATCCACCATAGAGCCCGGAAGCCCCTCTGCGGCCAGCTCACAGGAAGCATTTAACTTCTTTGCAAACTCCAGCTCCTCCTCTGTATAAGAAGGGACTCCTGTCTCAGCGAAATTTTTATAGAGCAGCTGTTCCAGCACCTGATTGGGCACTGTATTGGAGCAGCCGTCAATAAATTTTTTCTTCACCGTTGTCTCTGTCATCATGGCAGCCGCCTCAGCGATCTGATCAACTCTTGCCTGGAGCTTCATGGCATCCTTCATCAGTTTGGCCCGCACCATATAAAGCACCTGTGCCTTAGGCTGAACTACGTTCGGGGACTGGCCGCCCGCATCTGTAATCGAATAGTGGATGCGGCACTCATCGCTCATATGCTCTCTTAAAAACTGAACCCCGATATTCATCAGCTCCACTGCGTCCAGAGCAGAACGTCCAAGTTCCGGCGCTCCTGCCGCATGAGACGCAAGACCTGTAAACTGATACTCTGTCTGGATACAGGAATTGCAGGTTCCGCTGGTTACCTCGTTGGCTGTGCCCGGATGCCAGGTCAGGGCTGCGTCTAATTCATTAAACACTCCCTCTTTCGCCATAAAAGCCTTGGACGCCGCTCCCTCCTCGCCTGGGCAGCCATAGAATTTCACGGTTCCGCTTCCTTCTCCCTTCTCTTCCAGGTAGTGCTTGACAGCCAGAGCGGCAGCCATGGCTCCGGCGCCCAGCATGTTGTGGCCGCAGCCGTGTCCATGGCCTCCTGGAACTGTCTCCTTTCGCTCTACAGCCCCAGACTCCTGAGAAAGACCTGACAAGGCGTCATACTCTGCCAGAATGCCGATGATTGGCTTCCCACTTCCATAGGAAGCAATATAAGCCGTCTCAATGCCGCAGACTGGCGTTTCTACCTGGAACCCTTCTTTTTTTAATACTTCTACATAAAGCTGTGACGACTGATGCTCCATCAGAGAAAGCTCTGCATAACCCCAGATTTTATCAGAAACTTCTGTCACCAGCTCTGCCTTGCTGTCAATATACTCAAGAGCCTCTTTCTTTCCCATCTGCTCCTCCTAACTATCCGTTCCCTCCCGGATCCCCTTCTGTTTTTAATAAAGTACCTTACCTAAGAATTCCTTTGTTCTTTCATTCTGCGGATGCTCAAAGATTTCTGACGGCGTGCCTTTTTCCGCAATCACGCCTCCGTCCATAAAAAATACGCGGTCAGAAACCTCCCTGGCAAATCCCATCTCATGAGTGACAATCACTGTGGTCATGCCTGTATTGACAAGCCCCTTGATAACGTCTAGCACTTCTCCTACCATCTCAGGATCCAGGGCGCTTGTCGGCTCATCAAAGAGCATCACCTCCGGCTCCATCGCCAGGGCTCTGACAATGGCAAGCCTCTGCTTTTGTCCTCCTGACAGTTTTCCCGGATATTCATTGAATTTCTCCAGCAGACCCACCCGGTTTAAAAGTTCTCTGGCCATTTCATCGGCTTCCTTCTGAGTCTTCTTCTTCAGAAGCACCGGAGACATGGTAATGTTCTTCCCCACGCTCATATTGGGAAATACATTAAAATGCTGGAATACCATACCCATCTTCTGCCGGTGCAGATTAATATCTATCTTTTTATCTGTAATATCTGTCCCCTCAAACAGAATCGTTCCTTCATCCGGAACCTCCAGCAGGTTTAAGCACCGAAGAAACGTGGATTTTCCTCCTCCGGACGGGCCAATAATGGAAACCACCTCACCCCGTTCAATATGCTCAGTCACTCCCTTAAGCACATGGAGGGAGCCGAACCGTTTGTGCAGATTTTCCACTGTAATAATATTACCGCTCATTTGCGCTCATCCTCCTCTCCATACAGTAAATGCCCTTGCTCAGGCTGAATGTAACAATAAAATAAATGCATCCTACAATAATTAACGGCTCAATGGAAAGATACAGCACTCCCCTTACAGTCTGCCAGACAGTCATCAGCTCCCCGACAAAGAAGGTGGAAGCTAAAGAGGTGTCCTTAATCATCATGACAAACTCATTTCCCAGGGCCGGCATAATATTTTTCACTGCCTGAGGCAGAATCACCTTCACCATTGCCTGCCTCTGATTCAGTCCCAGAGACCGGGCAGCCTCCATCTGTCCCTTGTCCACTGCCTGAATTCCGGAACGGATAACCTCTGATACGTAAGCCGCTGAGTTCAGGCACAGCGCCACTGTTGCGCAGACTGCAGGGCTTAAATTCATACTAGGAAATGCCATAGGCAGCATAAAATAAAAGAAATACAGCTGCAGAAGCATGGGGGTTCCTCTGACAATCTCCACATACATTCCAGCCACCGCATTTAATGGCCGGATTTTTACAATTTTCCAGCTGCTGAGCCGGAGCATCGCCAGCAGGAAGCCTAACAGCGTTCCTGCTATGACGATAATTGCGCTTAAAAGAAGGGTAATTCCAAGTCCCTGCATAAAAAGCATCCAGTATTTATCCCAGATATTGATAATTTTCTCTAACAAAATAATCTCTCCTCAGCATTTTTTATTTCATCCCATTTGACTGATTTTAATTACTCCATCTTAATTCCAAGAGCCTTAGCTTTTTTCTCTGCCTCATCGTGCCACTGTGTGTAAAGTCCCTGCTCCATAACCTCGTCCACTGCCTCGTTCACTACCTCTAACAGGGCTTCCTCTCCTTTCGGGACTCCTACCACATTACCTTCATCGTCCGTCTCAAACCAGAATCCTGCAAACTGAAGCTCTGGATAGTTCTCAATCATCGGCTGTCCTACCGAGGTGGCCACTGCCACTGCGTCTACCTTGCCAGTCTGAAGCATCATGATTCCGTCGTTTACAGTCGTGATGGTCTCCATCTGGGCATCCGGCAGCTGCTCTGCCACCAGACTCTGCTGAAGAGCTCCGTTCTGGGCCGCTACCTTCTTGCCTGCGAAATCTTCTGCTGTCTGATAGGAATCTGCCTGTTCTGCCATAACCAGAATTCCCTGGGTGCTTGGCATATCGCCTCTGTCGTAATCGTATCCGTGGGACAATCCCATATTTTCAGCCCTCTCCTCTGTATAAGACATACCAGCAATGGCCATATCGACTGAACCAGATGTAACCGCTGCCTGAACTGCCGCGAAATCCATCGGCTGAATCTCCAGCTCTACGCCGATCTTATCTGCAATGTACTTGGCCAGTTCAATATCGCATCCTACATATTCCACCTTGCCGGAGCTGATATCCTTGAATTCAAAAGGAGCAAAATCAGGGCTGGTAGCCATGGTAATCTTTCCCGCTTCCTTAATCTTTGCCAGGCGTCCTTCTCCCTCCGAAGACTCTGCCGCCTGGCTTCCCGCTGCTGTACTTCCAGCCTCTGTAGTCACTGCTGTGCTTCCTTCTGTCTTTCCCTCTGTCTGGCCGCCTTCTCCTGCGGAGCCAGAACATGCAGTCAGGGATGCTGCCGCCATTAAACCTGCCAGTGTAAGTAATGCTGTCTGTTTCATTTTCATAATCATATCCTCCTCATACGCTTGTGTTTTTATTCGTCTTTATGTATATATATGTATGCTATGCACTGTATAATACTGCTATTTATGCCATATGTCAACAGTTTTTTTGCAAAAATATGTATTTTTATTCATTCTCAACTGAAAAAAGGCCGGAAATCCCGAAGTATTCTCCTCTGGATTTCCGGCCTGAACCGTCTTCGCTAGGCATCCGCTTATAATGGATTCCTTTATTATTTACTTTTTGTCTTCCAGTTCATTCACTGCTCTATTCCATTGCTCCTGCTTCTCCAAACTCCCTCTTCATTGTTTTCAGACAATGGAAAAATGCCGGGAACAGGAAAATATCAGCGAAAATCCATGCTAACGGACTTCCGAAGCAGGCAGCGATATAACCGAAGGCAGGAACCAGCACAAGGCCTGCCAGGCCTCTGGCAGCCATCTCAAATACTCCTGCCAGAATGGCAAAAGTACTGTAGCCCATTCCCTGAATCGTAAAGCGCACCACATTGACAAATACCAATGGAATGTAGAAAGCGCTGTTGACTATTAAAAACATGGAAACCTGTCGGATCGTTTCTGCTTCCCCTGCATCCATAAACAGAAGCGCAATCTTACTGCTGAAAAACAAAAGAATCAGAAAAGCGATCACTGCATAGATACAGCCGATAATGGAAGAGCTTTTTAAGCCTTCCTTAATCCGGTCGAGCTTTCCTGCGCCTACGTTCTGGCCTGCATAAGTGGCCATGGTTCCTCCCAGGGCATCAAAAGGACAGCAGAAAAACAGCGTCACCTTGCTGCCTGCAGCCACAGCCGCTACGGCCATAGAGCCTAATGTATTGACGGAAGCCTGCAGAATAACACTTCCAATGGCTGTGATGGAATACTGCAGCCCCATAGGAATTCCCATGCCGCATAGACGCCCGATAATATGCCGATCCATTTTCGTTTCATCTTTCTCCATTTTCAAGATTTCAAAGTGCTTCTTCATATAAAGAAGGCAGAGAAGGCCGGAAACCGCCTGGGAAATCACTGTGGCATAGGCAGCCCCAGCCGGTCCCATCTTTAACACAATGATTGTGAATAAGTCCAGCACAATATTTAAGGCAGAAGACAGCAGAAGAAAATACACAGGAGTCTTGCTGTCTCCCAGGGAACGGATAATTCCTGCTGTCATGTTGTAGAGATAGGTAGCTGGAATTCCCGCAAAAATAACGAAAATATAGCTGAAGGCCTGATCGATAATGTCCTCCGGTGTCTTCATTAAAATTAAAATCGGACGGCAGAACACACACACAATCACAGCCATTACAATAGAAAAAATCAGAGACAGCCAGGCTGCGTTGGCAGTGTATTTTCTAAGTCCGTGGTAATCTCCTGCGCCGAACCGCTGGGCCGCAGGAATGGCGAAGCCGCTGCATACGCCGATGCAGAATCCGATAATCATAAAATTCAGAGAACCGGTGGAGCCTACAGCTGCCAGAGCCTTCACACCCAGATATTTTCCTACAATAATTGTGTCCACCATGCTGTAAAACTGCTGGAACAGCAGTCCGATCAGCATAGGCAGGGCAAAACCAAAAATCAGCTTAAACGGAGAGCCTTTTGTCATATCCTTAATTTCATTTTTTGCCACGATGTCTTCCGTCCTTTCTTTTATATATGACTGATAAATTTATGTTCTGTTCTTTCACAGCGTTCATGTCCAGGTATATCATACCGGTACGCTGACTGCCGGCCTGCGTTAGCGCATAAACCGAAGCAGAAGACGCCCCATAGGCATACTTCTCAGTTCTTTTTCATTCACTGCCCCTACAGCAGTCAAAAGCCAGCCGTAAAAAACGGCTCCCAGCCCTGCTGCTGCCAGAAGAGAAATCGCATTGGAAGCTGAAACCCACAGAATTCCCTGGTAAACCATACGGGCCGCTGTTCCCATAATCACAGAGCAAAACAGCGGAAGCAAAAATGTAGTCCTCACCTCCTGCCTGTAGCCCAGCACCCGCCCAATGGCAGCCCAGTTCAGAATGCACACTGCCAAGGCAAAGGTAACATTTCCTATTACAAGACCATACACACCCCAGTTCAGCTTTTCTAACATCACATAGACAAGAACTCCATGAACTGCCAGAGAAACGGCAGAGTGGGTCACCGATTTTCTCATCTGGTCAATTCCCTGAAGCACAGCGTTTGTAACAGTAGACAGGGAAAAGAAAACCACTGCACAGGATCCCAGCATGAGCAGTTCTGCTGTCAGCTGCCTGCTGTCCCCAAACACCAGACGCATCACCGGAGATGCCAGGGCAAACATTCCGGCGGCACAGGGAATGGCTAACAGCATATTGAACTTAATCGTAATGTAAATTTTATCCTTTACCTCCTGGCTGCGCTTCATGACACGGGAAGCCACAATGCTGGGAATCATGGAGGCTCCAAGCGAGGAGGCCACAGCCACCGGCACATTGGTAAGAAGGCGGTATTTTCCGCCGTAAATTCCCAGAAGAGACAATCTCTCAGCTTCATTCAGCCCCTTATTTTCCATAATCAGGCCAAACATGGCATTGTCTACGGATCCGCTGAGCTGATAGACAAACTGACTCAGAATAATCGGCACAAAGGTCAGAAGCAGAAGTCTCATAATCTCCGGATAGCCCGATGGTTCTGCGGCATTTCCCTCTGACCGCCACAGCCCTCCGGGATTTCCCCTGGCAGCCGCCATCCAGAACATGAGAATCACAAACGCTGCCAGCGCTCCTGCCAGGGTTCCCAAAGTTCCTCCCGCCGCTCCCCAGGAGCTGGGATTTTCTGTTCCTGCAAACCGGTTCATAAAATCCCAGGAAGCCCAGATACTGACGCCTGCATGAACCAGCTGCTCCGCCACCTGGGAGACAGAAGTGGGAACCATATTGCCGCGTCCCTGAAAAAAGCCCCGGAACACTCCCATCACAGCAAACACGAGGATTGTCGGAGCCATAACCCTGAGGGGCAGAGCGCTTCCAGGGCTGTTAAAAATCTCCGCCGCTATTCTGTCAGAGCAGATAATGAGAAACAGACTCATCAAACCGCCTGCCATCACTCCCACAAACATTCCGCAGCGGAATACCTTTCTCGCGTCCTCCCTTCTGCCCTCCTGCTCCTTCCCGGCGATCAGCTTTGACACCGCCAGGGGCAGACTGTAGGAAGATAAAATCAGGCCTATATTATAAATTTCATATGCTGTATTGTAGTATCCGATTCCCTCATCCCCCAGGATTCTGGTCATGGGAATTTTATATAGAAGTCCGATCAGCCGCACTAAAATACCTGCTGCCGCCAGAATGCTTCCCTGCAGCAGAAAATTTTCCCCCTGCTGTCTCTGTTTTCGTTCCATAAGAC
>Kit_p2__coassemble_2002_pt1 | contig 12752 bp, 13 predicted proteins | sample Kit_p2__metabat2_high_PE_038 | metagenome-assembled genome bin Kit_p2 | reverse complement strand
TCAATGTTATAGCCGCGGCGGCTGAACAGCCCGGCCACACGGCTCAGTACACCTGCTGTATTGTCTACCAGCAGAGATAATACTATTCTGCTCATGCCCTTACCTGCCTTTTCTTTTCAAACGGTTCCAGCCTGCCTGCTGTCGCAAACTACAGGCAAACCTCACCGGGTTTATCAACAATAATAGCAATCAAATGGTCTTTTGTCAATTAATTAAAAGGAATAGGATCTATTACCTGAAGATATAGGTGGAATTAAATCCTGCTGTGTTTAAAGGCCATCTTCATTTCACTTCCCACACTGATGGAGGAGCTGTCCTCTGGAATCTCATCTCTGTGATACCATCCAGCCTCAGAAAGCTCGTCTTCCTCCAGGCGGATAGTATCGTCTCCGTCCAGCTCTGCGAAAAAGCCGATCATCTCTGTATCTGTAAAGGCCCAGGGCTGACTCTTATAATAGCGGATATTCTTTACCTTTAGCCCTACCTCCTCCATGACCTCCCGGCGCACCGTCTCCTCAAAGGTTTCTCCAATTTCCACGAAGCCTGCAATCAGGGCATAGCCCCTGTAGGCCCTCCCCTTGTACCGGGACATTAAAAGCCTGTCTCCATCTGTTACCGCCACAATCACAGCCGGGCAGATTTTAGGATATTCAATATGACCGCATCTGGGGCATACCAGCGCCCGCTCTGTCCTGCTGTCTTCTGTTCTGCTTCCGCAGCAGCCGCAGAATTTCCGGCTCTCCTTCCACCGGAACAGCTGAACTGCTGTGACCGCCGCAAAGGCCTGGTATTCCGGCTGCATAATCCTGAAGTAAGCTGTGCCCTGAAAAGAAAGCTTCTGTTCCCCTTCTAGCTTTAGCGCCGGGTCTCCTTCTGCGCTTCTCACCATAAAATAAGGGATTTTATCAATAGAAAATAAGTATTCTGCCCGTTTGGAAAGTTCTGGAATCAGGCCTGTCTCTTCCGCCTGCGCCGCTGTCATCAGTTCCAGGGCATCCGGCGCCGGAAGGGTCTGGGCAGAGGCAAAAATCTTCTCCCGGTAATCTTTTTCTTCTCTTTCTTCCTGCTGTTCTCCGCTTTTCTCTGCCTCTCTGCTTTTCAGAAGAATGGTTCCCTGATGAATATACAGCAGAAAGCTGTCCTTTGTAAGCTCTGGCTGTTTAAAAGAATTGTCGTATTGATGTGGTAAAATATCCTGTATCATAGATGTTTCTCCTGTTTTTTCATTCTGTGTTCTGCCCGTGCACTGCCTTTCTTCTTGTTTTCATGCCCGGCTCAAAAGCTAAATCGGGTAAAATTCCGGCTCCATCCGGCAAAAACTACACAGGCTGTCAAAACCCAGTTCCTTGAGCCTTTTCTTCACCTGTGGGAAATGATCTCCCAGCTGCTCCGGTCTGTGGGCATCGGAACCCAACGTAAGAATCTTTCCGCCCATACGGCGGTACAGCTTCAAAATATCCTCTGACGGCGTCAAGTCGCCTATCTGATAGCGAAAGCACGAGGTATTGACCTCAATCCCTTTTCCCTGACGGATTACCTGGTCTAAAATCTCTTCCACAAAGGGACGGGATTTCTGAAACGGCCAGTGGCCCTGTCTGTCATAGCGCAGTATCATGTCCAGATGCCCCAGAACGCTGTAGCTGTCAAACTGCTGGATTACGTTAAGGATTTCCCGATAATAGCCTTCATTGTACTCTCTCTGGCTTTTTCCTTTCTGGTACGCCTGATTGTCAAATTCCAGATTATCTACCTGATGGCAGGATAAAATGATAAAATCAAAGGGTTCTCTCTCAACATCCTTCTGATAATCTGAAATTGTGTGAGTCTGAATGCCAAACTCAGCGCCATATCTCAGGCGAATCTGCCCTCCATAAAGTTCCTGAAGGCGCTCCAGCTCCGCCTTAATATCCCTATAGGGAAATCTCCCCGCCTCGTTTCTCACTCCGTAGTCTGCGTGATCTGTAAAGCATAGCTCCTCAATTCCAGCTTCTATGGCCGCCTTTGCCTGGGTCTCCATAGAAGTCTGACAATCCCAGCTGAAATCAGAATGGACATGGTAATCTGCAAACATGTTCTTTCCTCCTGCGGCTTCTTCCATACATCATCCTGTGAAACCAGTGATTCTCCACTCTGCCTGTCTGCTTCCTGTTTCATCTGCCTGAATACAGGAATATAGTTTAAAAGAGCGAAGATCATCACTGCCATCATAACGAGAATCAGACTGTTTACCCAGAAAAGAGGCAGATGAGGGAATAAAAACAGCGTCAGAAGTCCTGCAAAAAGGACAGCTGTACACACCTTTCCAAACCACATGGCTCCGTTCAGCTTTTTCCCCTTTTTCAGGAGCACAGCTCCCATGACCGCCATATACCCTTCCTTTACAATCAGAAGAAGGATCAGCGCCCACATAAGCGGATAATGGACCGCCGAAGCTTCCAGATACATCTTCTTTCCTATGTATAAATAACAGAATACAGGAATCATTAAAATACGAAAGTATCCCATCAGATTGGGAATGGAAAAAATCTCCTGTTTGCTGAATCGTTTCATGGAGCACCTCTTTTCTGCTCTGCTGCTCTGCTTCTCTGTTTCTACCGCTCAATATACTGGATGGCAATGCAGCCTGGCCCTCCCTGGGCCACAAATACAGGACTCAGATCCATGATATGGATTTCCAGCCCGGCAAAAGCCTGGCTAAGCATCTCCCGAACCTTTTCTGCCTCCTGAAGGGCGGCAGCATGAACCACATAGGCGATATGCCGTTCACAGACTCCTGCCTTTTTCATGTGAGCAATAATTCCGTTTACCGCTGCAGACATGGTTCGCTTTACAAAACACTTGTCAATCCGCTTTCCATCCTCTGTCAGCTTCATCACTGGCTTAAGCCGCAGCACAGAGCCCAGGGCCGCAGCCACTGGCGTCAGCCGGCCTCCCCGTCTCAGGAAAGAAAAATCCTGGGGAATCAGGAACGATTCTGTGCGGGCAGCCGCCTGCTCCAGCCACTGAATCATCTGTGCAAGACTTTTTCCCTCTTCTTTCATTCTCTGAACCGTCTCCACCATATACCGGTGTGGGCCGCACAGGGTTCTGCTGTTAAAGACTGTGATTCTGTCTCCATTCTCAACCATTCCCTTAGCGCTGCAGGCCCCCTGATAAGTGCCTGAAAGACCGTCTGCAATGGCAATATTTAAAATATCTGCTTCCGGATAGCGCTCATAGGCCTCCACCACGTCTCCAATCGGCGGCTGGGAGGAACGTGGCACCTGTCCCTCTCCGATACGCCGATAAAATTCTTCCATATCGATCTGTAAATCTCTGCCTTCCATATCCCCGATGTTTACACACAGGAGAATTGCCTCAAACCCTGCCGTCTTTGCCTCTTCCTCTGTATATAATACAGAAGAATCTGTTATTATCTCCACCACTTCAAATCCCTCCAACCTGTTATCTGGTTTTAAAAACTACTTATTATAGTTTGCAATATTTGTCGGAATTTGTCAATAGTGTCTCCAGGGATTCTAATCTTCAAACAGAATAAATGCTCTGGAAGCCGGATTGACCTTTACAGTAATATCTCTTACCGCTTCCAGCCGATAGCTGGCAAAGCTTTTATTTTTCAAATCCTCAATAATCTGATCCTTGGCCTCCATCCATATGGGAAAGTCTGTATAACTTCTCCAGTTCAGAACCAGACTTCCCTGAACAGACGGTTTCTGCTCTGTCTCCTGAGTATCTTTTACAGAGCCTTCCTTTTCAAAGGTGTCCTCCTCAAGCTCTGTAAAGTGAAGAAATGGCTCTGCCAAATCTGGATTACAGGTAATTTCAAACCGCACTATTCCCTCCGGAACCGATGGATCCTCCAAAAGCTCCAGTACATCCTGCACATAGTAACTGTACTGGCTGGGAAAAATCTGTACTGCCCCCTTTTCCGGTGAAAACTCATAATCAAGATTTGTCTTTGTCATATTTTCCTGACCCAGAACGCGCTCCCCCAGATAGGTGAAGGAAGAATATTCTCCAATCGCAGTACCTGCTCCGATACCGCTTACCAGCACTCCAGCCAGAAATGTTCCCAGCAAAATTTTCTGTACTTTACGCATAGTATCTGTCCTCCTCTTCCTGTCTGTCGGGAATTTCCTCCTTGTTTCGATTCCGTCTCCATAGAAATGTCAGACCCAGGCCAGCCGCTGAAAACAGGCTTAGATTCACTCCCACAGCTCCAATGACTGCTCCGGCCAGAGGATATCCCTGAAACAGCAGGACTGCCAGCACTCCCAGGCCGAACAGGCTAAAGAGGCCAAAGCTTCCGCAAATCAGAGCAAAGAAAATCCAGAATACGTTCCACCCTGCCTTAGTGCACCACAGCGCCACAGTCCAGATGTTTCGGCAGCACCAATGTGCCATCCTCACACTCTGTATGAACAGCCGCCGGAAAAAATATCCCATCCTTCTCCACAGGCGGTTCGCCTTTAAGCCCATGGAATATAAAAATCCATTGCTACTTCCTGCATTTTCTCTTTCTTTTTTCCTGGGCGCCTCTTCCTGGGAAACAAATGTCTTTTTCCTGCCTAAAAGCTTAAAAAACCAGGTTCTGAACCGCATGATCTGTCTTCGCGCAGCCTGTCGGCCAGAATCCCACAGCCGGACCAGACGATGCCAGAGGCTGCTTTTTTCTTTTGCTTCTCCTTTTTTCTCTTCACTGTTCCCGGCTTCATAATCTGCTCTCACATGATAGGCTTCCAAAATCTCTGCTGTCAATTCTTTCCGATTGCCAAACTCGGCAATCACCTCCTCTTCTGTCAGGCCGCTCTTCACCTTCATATCAATATGCTGCTCATACTCATCCATAATGTCATTCAGCTCTGTCTCCTGAAGCACGGAAAGCGATGATCTGAGTTCTTCTAAAAATGTCTTTTTATCCATGTCTGCACTCCTCCAAAAACTGTCCTACTCTCTCTGTCAGCTGATTCCACTCCGCCTCCAGGCTGTCACGATACAAGATGCCTGCTGCTGTCAGGTGGTAATATTTACGCGGAGGACCTTCTGTGGACTCCCTCAGATACGTTTCAAAATAATGCTCATTAGTCAGACGCTTTAAAAGCGGATAAATCGTACCCTCATTCACATCCACTACTTTCGATACCTCCTCCACCAGCTCGTAGCCGTACCGATCCCTGACTCGGACGGATTCCAGTACAATCAGTTCCAGAACACCCTTTTTAAACTGTGCGTTCATATGCGTACTCTGCCTTTCTCCGGTATCTGTAGTTCTATAATACTATATTATACATACTACTATGTAATGTCAAGTAGTTAAATATATCTGTCATAGTCCTGCACGTTTTTCTGGTTGGATTTATCATTTCACCAGTTTTCAAAAAAGAGCTTCTGTGCTACACTGATACACATGACTTTACAACTAGGAAGGTGACTTTATTATGTATTCCCATTCACAGGAATGCCCTGAAGAATTATTAGAAAAACGAATTTTACTGCTTTCCCTGATTTCCGGCATTGGTTTTGTTATTGTCGAATTAATCTATGCCATATACAGCCATTCCCAGTCCACGCTGATGGACGCGCTGTATGACGCTTCTGAGCTGGTGTTTATTATCCTGCTATTATTTTTGACGCCTCTGTTCCACCGCCCTATTTCTGAGAAGCATCCTTATGGATTTTTTCAGCTGGAATCCTTTTTTATTTTAATCAAAAATATTATGCTGATTTCAGTAACTGCCAGCGTTCTGACAAGCGTCGTTGAAAAACTGTTTTCAGGTGGCAGCGCCGTCAATAAAGGGCAGGTCTCCCTGTTTCAGCTGGCCCTCGGACTGGTCAGTTTTCTGATTTTGCTCCTTATGAAATGGATGAGCCGGAATATCTCCTCTCCTACTGTAAAAGCAGAGATACTTGGATGGAAAATGGATGTAGCATACAGCCTTGGAATGTCTTTTGCATTTTTTATTGCCGTGCAGCTGCAGCATACTCCTCTGGCCTTTCTTTCCCCGTATTTTGACCAGATTACCGCCATCCTGATTATGCTTTTTATGATCCCGGAAACCATTAAAATGTTAATTGAAACCTTCAGGGAACTGTTTCTGTTTTCTCCTGATCAGCAGACAGTCACAAGGATCAAGGATATCTCCGGAAAAGTTCTGGAGAGCTATTCCTTCACTCCTGTGTTCTATGACATTGCCCGAACCGGGCGGAAAATGTGGATCGCTGTCTATTTTCACGTTTCCACAGAAACCGTATCTGTACAAAGCATCCGGGAAGCAGGCAGCTGCTTAAATGAACAGATTGCCCAGGAATTTCCTAATACCTCCTGCGAAATCATCCTGGACAATCACTAGCGCCAGGGTACACCGGCCTGTATTTCATTTCCTGTAAATGGGAACTGAACAGACAACTGAAAGAAAAAACGAAAGATGAGACAAAGAAAGGATATTTCCCTGCTCTGGCAGAAAAATATCCTGTTCTTAAATTTTTATTTACTTTGCAGCTTTTTCAACAGAAATAACAGTTCCTGTAAATGCGTCAACTGCACTTAGCTCTCCCGTGTAGGTTACTGTCACTTTGTCACCTTCCTTTACATCAGAAAGCCCCTTCGGCTCCTCATCAAAGGATAAAGGATAGGCATCCTCTCCGTCTACGAGGGTAAACATGAAATCCTTGATATCTTCAATCGTGCCTGTGATGGTTGATGTCTCTGCAGCTTCCTCATTCTTCACTGTTTCTTCATTCTTTACTGCCTCTGTTTCGGCTTTAGAAGGTGCCGGTGTACTGGCAGGCTCCTTTGCTCCACATCCTGTAACAAGAACCAATGCGGTCATAACTACTGCGGCAATATTTCTTTTCTTCATAATGAAACCTCCATATACAGAAATCTGTCTTAGCAGCTGCTTTCACAGCTACTGTACTCTTTAGATGGAAAAAACACAGAAAAAGTTGGAATTAAAATAAAAATAATTTATAATTTTTCTTGACTCTGCTATTCGAGGAGAATTTAGACTGTTTCTGTACACAAAGAGGAAGATATCATAAAATTCCGTGAAGTTCCGAAAACCGAAGTTCTCAGCATTTACCACAAAAGCCCCTATAGCAGAATCGGCAAAGCTTATGCCTATATCGTAAAATATGCAGAGGAAAATGAACATAAGACAACTGGCCCTGCCAGAGAATACTATATTGACGGCATCTGGAACAAAGAGTCCGAGGCAGACTGGCTGACAGAAATTCAGCTTCCAGCCAAAAGATAACTGTTCACAGAAAGCTCACATAAAAACTCTAAAATCGTGTGAACTGCAATAGCAGATGCCTTTACTCCTCCTTCCATTACTGTTCTGAAAGTGTAACAATCTTTGTCCCGATTTTCTCTTCAAACACAGCATCATGCTCAACAATCAGCATAGCAGGGGCAAACTCTAAAATCAGCTGTTCAATCTGCATTCTTGAATAAACATCAATATAATTTAACGGCTCATCCCAGACGTATAGGTGTGCCGGTTCGCAAAGACTTTTTGCGATTAAAACCTTTTTCTTCTGACCGGCAGAAAAATCCTTCATATCTTTTTCAAATTGGATCCGTTCGAAATCCAGTTTTCTCAGAACTGCTTTAAATAAGCTTTCATCTAAATGATTCTCAGCCGCAAAGTCCTTTAAGTTCCCCTGTAAAAACAAAGTATCCTGGGGAATATATGAAATTGTTAAATTCGATCCAATATCTATCTTGCCGGTATATTCCATGCTGCTGTCTAGTAACAATTTCAATAAGCTGCTTTTTCCGCTGCCATTTTTGCCTTTTAATAAAACACGTTCTCCGCGTTTTATTTCAAATGAAATATTTTCACAAATCTGTTTTTTACCAAAAGAAACCGATACGCCAGAATAGGAAACCAGTACGTCTTTATGGTATTCCATTGTCTGAATTTTTAATGTATCTGCTGTTTCCATGTTTTTTAATAATTTTGATTTTTCTTCAATGGCTTTTTCTTTTCTGGCTTCTATATTTTTAGCGCGTTTCATCATTTTGGCAGCCTTATGACCAATATATCCTTTATCCCTGGCTCCGCGTTTTGTGGCCTCTACTTGATTGGACCAGTTTTCTGACTGTTTTGAGGATTCTTTCATACGTACAATCTCTTTTTTCAGCCGTTCATTTTCATGCTGTTCCGATTGCTGTTGTTTTTCAAAATGCTCCATCCAGCTGGAAAATGTTCCGCTTCGTACTTCAATATTGGATCTGTTTAAAGATAATATATGATCCACACACTCATCCAGCAGGCAGCGATCATGTGAAACTAAAATAAATCCTTTTTTCTTTTTAAGATACTCTGCAATCTGTATTCTGGCATTGGTATCTAAGTGATTGGTTGGCTCATCAATCAGTAAAAAGTGTTCCGGTTTTAAAAAAAGTGCTGCTAACAATACCTTTGTCTGCTCCCCATTCGACAGCGTTTCAAAGGGCCTCCACAGAACTTCTCTGTCCACTTTTAAATAAGATAATTCCTTTATAAATTCCCACTCCTGGGCAGATGGACAGATGTTACACAAAATGTCTTCCGTCAGCTGTGTCCCGTCTGTCACTTCAAATGGAAAATAATCAAATGTAACAGAACTGATGATCTGACCTTGATATTCATACTTGCCAAGAAGCAGATTCAAAAAAGTTGTCTTTCCTCTTCCATTGCGCCCAACAAAACCAAGTTTCCAATCTGAATCAATGGTAAAACTTACGTCTTTAAAAATTTCGTCATAGCTTGATGGATATGCGAACGTGAGATTATCAACACGAATCATCGACATGATATCATTCCCCCTTTATTTTATGAACTGCAAAAGGCTTTTCTGCATACGCAAAAAAGCCTTACATCAACATATCAAAAATAAAAGGGTAAAGAGCACCGATTCATCCGGATAAGTAATTTGACGAAAGACAATTTATTTAAGCGTACACAAACAACACCGCTGATGCAGTATTCTCATCATATGCTGCGTTTCACTTAAAATAAATTATCTAATAATCATCTTACCACCCTGCACAATCGTGTCCTTTCGTTTAATATGTACAGTCTACCATAGATTCACTGAATGTCAAGAACATTTCATCTATGATCTGCCTGCTATTTAAAAATCAAATACAGAGCAAGGAAAAAGAGGAGCAGTCCGACCCACTGCTTTGTGACAAGCAGCGTTACGAACATTACAAGCAGCAAAACGCCGACCAAAAGGATAATCCCATTCATCTATCCATCACTCCCCTTTCTTATCATGCTTCTGTTTTTATCTATCGTCAGTGCTGTCTCCCATTGCCTTAGCAAGCTGCCTCATAGCCAGATCCATATAGAGATACACACCGTCCCGATCACAGTGGTACAGGTTGGAATAGCTCGTGCTTTCATTGGGAGCGATTGGATTGGGCTCTACCACCTCCGTGGCTTCCAGCAGTCCGACACCCAACTCCACAGCAGCAGTAAGGGCCTTTTTCAGTACCGCAAGCTGTCCATTACACCAAAGTTCCTCCAGATCTTCCAGAACCTTTCTGTCCTGCTCCAAATCCTGAAGAAGCTGTACAGCCTGAGCCGGGGACAGATACACGCCAGAACAGTAATTTTCAATGATCCGGTTCTCTGCAGGATTCGAAAAAGCGGCTGGTACTATCTGCTCCCATGGAGTAAAATACCGGGCATATTCCGGCTTCTCCTCCGCCAGAAAAGAAAACGCGCTCCCTCTGGTATAAAAATAATCCCGGAAGAAGCCCTGGATCACTGCAATATAAAAACCATGGCTCTTATCAAACAGCTCCCCAGATTCTGTCTCAGCCCCGACCCGCAAGGTATTCAGATACTTTTCTGCATAAAAGTCCTCCATCCCATGCTGTGCTGCAAAAGCCAGTACCTTTTCTTCTTCCCCCTCCCGTACCCAGGTAAGAGGGGTAACATACCATTCCCGTATTTCCTCTGGGGAAATCGGATGAAAACTTACATCGTATCCCATAAAATTTCCTCCTTAATCACAATCCATCCAGACCAGGCGCTTTCCACAGTGGAGGCACTGGAACAGATAGCACTGAAGATGTCCTCCATTAACGGATTCCTGAATCATTTCTTTCTGTTCCTCGTCCCACATGGGGTCATCCAGCACTTCCTCCAGCGCGCCCAGTGCCCGCAGTTCTCTGGCTCCCACATAGCCCAGAAAGGCGCAGTAATCACCGCAGTGAGCCCGCCAGTATTCCTGCTGCCAGCCAGAGTAGCCGGGAGTGCGGTGGATGAGCTCGTCCAGCTTCTCCGGATCGTCTACACCATCATCCACAGAGTAATCGTCCTGAAAGCTGCCGTCATATGTTCGGGCTGCCTCCCCGCTGGCAATGCACGCAGGGCACAGATACGCAATATCCTCCACAGAAAAGAACGGATTGGTATAGAAAATGCGGGTCATCTTGCCGCAGCAGTCACAGACAACACCATCTGCAGACTCCTCAAAAGCACCGGTTTCCAACGGATTCGGGTGATACCGGAAAACAGGCAAACCCAGCCGGGCCTGCCTCTCCTTCTCTTTCTGCTTTTCCTCCGGTGTTTTCGGCTTAGGGATGGCGTAGTGGTTCCCCCAGTTCTTAGCATAGTCCTTCAAGACGCCCAGCCGCTTAAGTGTCTTTTTATCGGAGCGATCTCCGATTTGACAGAGCATCTCGTAGGCGTCCTTCTTAAAATCCAGCAGATCATACACATCCACCAGCACTTCCCTGGCCTGCCTGTCCCCGCTCCGCTCCAGTTTCTCCTTGAAGGCATAGAGGGCGCGGACACTGTCCGGTCCTTCATTGGTCGCAATAAACTGTTTTTTTAATTCAATATATTGTTTCAAATATTCATTCATTCTCAGTTCCTCCGATCAATCCCACCAGAAATACCAGATGGTGGACTGCCACAGAACATCTGCCAGATTTCCCACGGTTGGGTCATCCTGCTCCTGATCCACGATATCCGGACAGAAACCATACTGCTCTGCAGCCGCTTCCATAGCCTTCTCCCTGGAAACAGGAGCCGGAAGCTCAAACTCCAGTTCATCGTGGCTCATGGCAGCAGGTACCGCGCCATACTGCTCAAACCAGTATTTCGCCACTGCCATCAGGTCCGGCGTATCGGGGCACTCATTCCAATTTCCAAAGGGCAGATAGGCAAAAATCTCCCAGGAGTTCTTCACCGGAATTCTTGCCAGGATGAGGGGATGTGTCATGCCTGTGTCAGAATCCCAGTAGTTGGAGAAGCGACAGTTATCATATCCGCCCTTCATCTCGCCCAGGACTTCCTTCTCCCAGTCCATATCATCGTCCTCTGCTTCTTCCCTGCGCTGTCCTGTCAACGCCTCCAAAACGGCCTTTCCGTCCTTGACGGGAGCAGCCAGCATCTTCTTTCGATACTCTTCCACGGTTTTGAGGTCAAATTCATAGCAGTCCGCATCGTTTTCCGGGTCGGCGTTCATCACCAGGCACTCCAGCAGCGTTTCATCATTGGCCTGGATGAGCACTGGCACAAATCCCTTTTTGACACTTTCCTGTTTAGCATCGCTGTATGCCGACATGATGGGGTCATCATCTGCCATAGATGGAAAATAGGTACACTCGCAGTCCAAATACTCCATGATGGCCTGAGCTGCATCGGAAGGATCCAGGGTATCCTCGTCCAGTTCTCTTCCGGCAGACTCATAGGAGATTTTCAGGGTCATTTGCCCCTCCGGCAAAGAGACGCCGGGACCGCGGGTGATGGCGTGCTTATCGTCCGCGGAAAAGCCGATGGTTTCTCCATCCTTCAGCGTCACATCGCACGCCAGCACATAGAAGGCAAGGCTGGCCAAAAAGTCCCGCAGCACCTCCGGCTCCGCGTCCGCGTTCAGCACCTCCATTTCCTCCTTGCCAAACACATCCATGCCGTAGGTATAGCCGTTCAAGCCTCCCTCACTCCGGTACAGGCCGAACCAAATCCAGTTGAAGATGGGCAGCTCATCCTCTTTCATCATATTGGCAAAGCCCTCGTAGAAGCGGGGTTCAAATACCACGCCGCTGGTGTAGACGCCGGTGGCATATTTCTGCTTGCAGCACACTGCCATCGCCTTGGTAAACAACCTGCCCCGCTCCAGCAGTTTTTCCTCCTCACCCAACACAGCCACCATGATATGGGCCCTGTGCGCTTTGGCCACTTCTACGGCCTCTGTCCACATATAGTTGTTCTCGGCATTCATTTCCGCTTCATTGTCCGGGATGTGACCGTGGAAAAGTGTCACAATCAGCATCATACCGCCAACCCGCATCACCACAATGTCCCCGCTGTTTTCATTATCTTCGCCGCCCTCATCCGGCTCCTCATCCACAATGCCCCATTCTTCCTGTAAATCCCGGATCAACTGCTCCTTATCCCACTCTGCTTTGGAGAGAAGCACAGACCCGGCAAAGGAGCCTTTATTGCTTAACACAGTTTCTACCTCGTCAGCGTCATCATCCTCATGCTCATCGAAATCCTCTGCGTCATCATCCAGATCATACAGGGATTCATGCTCCAGTCCCCGGATAAACTCCTCAAAGTTGTCTGCCAGATGGGTGATCTTGTAATCGTTTTCCTGATCCACATGGACTACCGCAGGTTCTCCCTGGGGACCGCAGGCCCGGTAGTCCAGGAAGATCATGTCGTGTCCGGCGCTGGGACAATCGCAGATGGCCACACCGATGGCAGGATACTCCCACTCATCGATCATAAACTGGCTGC
>Kit_p2__coassemble_1985_pt1 | contig 12821 bp, 12 predicted proteins | sample Kit_p2__metabat2_high_PE_038 | metagenome-assembled genome bin Kit_p2 | reverse complement strand
TGCTTAGACAGTATAATATACTTTCCAGAGAATGTCAATACTTTATTTTAATTTTTTTTAATAGAATTTTTCTTAGATTTTTATTTCAGATATGTTATAATATCGTCAGGATTGAAAGAGACAAACGGAGGCTGTTATGTATTGTTTTATCATCAACCCCTATTCCGGCTGCGGACGCGGCCTCAGGGTATGGAAGAAAATCGAACAGCAGCTTATGTGTGAAGGGGCGGAGTACCGGGCATTTATGGCAGAAGGACCCAGACAGGCATCAAAAATAGCGGGGGAGCTGACAAAGGGAAGAGGTACAGGGCAGACGATAGTAGTAGTGGGGGCAGATGATACCTTTGGCGAGGTGCTAGACGGTCTGAATCTGGGGGAAAATGTGACGCTGGGCTATATTCCGGCAGGCAGCAGGAGAGATCTGGCGAAAAGTTTACAGCTTCCTCTCAGTTCCAGAAGATGTCTGCACAGAATTTTCTTTCCCAGACAGTATCGCTACCTGGACTATGGTCTGGTCACGTATGGAGAGGATTCTCTGCGTCACCGTCGGTTTGCAGTGAGCGCAGGGATGGGACTGACTGCCTCAGTCTGCAAAGGTATGCCAGGAGGTCTGCATATTGGAAAAAGAGAGCCGGAGAGCGGAAGATTCGGACTGATCCGCCGTATTGCTGAAAGAGTTCAATATTTTGTATGGGGCATCTGGCAGCTGGTGAAGGCGGAGCCTTCCAAAGGATATATTTTGTTAGACAGGACCAGAAAGGTTGAGTTTAACCATATGTATTTTGTTTCCGCTCACATTCATCCTTCGGAGGGAGGAGGCTTTTACTTTGCTCCGGGAGCAGATCCGGGAGATGGAAAGCTGGCGATCTGTGTGGCAAGCCATTCGTCGAAGCTGCGTTTAGTGCCCATGCTGTTTCGGGCGAGACTTCCACGCTTTGTAAAGAGGAAGGGAGTCCGTATCTATGAGTGCAGAGAAGCCAAAATTCACATGGATCGCCCCGTGGCAGTCCACACAGACGGGGAGAGCTGCCTCATCCAGAATGATCTGGAAATTCAGTGTATTGAAAGAAAAATCAGAGTGATTGTGTAAAGTGGAAACCAGGAGGAAAGAGTATGAGAATCGGACAGGGCTATGATGTCCATAAATTAACAGAGGGTCGTGATTTGATTTTAGGAGGAGTGAAAATCCCATATGAGAAGGGGCTGCTGGGACATTCTGATGCAGATGTGCTGGTTCATGCAGTGATGGATGCCCTTTTAGGGGCAGCTGCCCTGGGAGATATTGGACAGCATTTTCCTGATACAGATCCGGCTTATGCAGGTGCATCCAGTATCGAACTGCTAAAGCAGGTAGGACATATTTTATCAGAGCATAACTATATTATAGAAAATATTGACGCTACAGTGATTGCCCAGAAGCCGAAGCTTCTGCCCTACAGACCGCAGATGGCGGAAAACATTGCCTGCGCTCTTGGAATTGATCCGGGAAGAGTCAGTGTGAAGGCTACCACGGAGGAGGGGCTTGGCTTTACCGGCACAGGACAGGGAATTTCAGCTCAGGCCATTACACTGTTGACGGAAGTAGACAACTATTGTTATGATAGAGAGATGATGGCATCGGCCGGGTGTGCCGGATGCTGCCCCGGCGGGGGCTGCGGACGTTAATACCAAATCAGGCTGCTATGGCTGAACGATTGTCAACTGAATGAACGATTTTGTAGAGGAGAAAAGTCATGAAAATTTTTAATACCCTGTCCAGAAGAAAGGAAGAGTTTGTCCCGCTGGAGGAAGGCAAGGTAAAGATGTATGTGTGCGGTCCTACCGTATACAATTTTATCCACATCGGAAATGCAAGGCCTATGATTGTATTTGATACAGTCAGACGGTATTTCGAGTACAAGGGCTATGAAGTCAACTATGTTTCTAACTTCACAGATGTAGATGATAAGATTATCAAGAAAGCCATCGAGGAGGGGGTAGACGCCCAGACTGTTTCCGAACGCTATATTGCCGAGTGCAAAAAAGATATGGAAATGATGAACGTAAAGTCTGCCACGGTACATCCGAAGGCAACAGAGGAAATCTGCGGAATGCTGGAGATGATTCAGACGCTGATTGAAAAGGGACATGCCTATGTGGCAAAAGACGGAACCGTTTACTTCCGCACCAAGTCCTTTAAGGAATATGGAAAGCTGTCCCATAAGAATCTGGAGGATCTGCAGTCCGGCTTCCGTGAGATTAAGGTGACGGGAGAGGAGGACAAGGAGGATCCGACTGATTTCGTGCTCTGGAAGCCGAAGAAGGATGGAGAGCCATTCTGGGAATCACCCTGGTGCCAGGGACGTCCAGGCTGGCATATTGAGTGCTCTGTTATGTCCAAGAAGTATCTGGGCGAGTCCATTGATATCCACGCAGGCGGAGAGGATCTGGTATTCCCTCACCATGAGAATGAGATTGCCCAGAGTGAGGCAGCCAATGGAAAGCCATTTGCGACTTACTGGATGCACAATGCATTTTTAAATATTGACAATAAAAAGATGTCTAAATCTCTTGGCAATTTCCGCACAGTCCGCGAGATTTCGGAGCAGTATGATTTACAGGTGCTGCGTTTCTTCATGCTGAGCGCTCACTACAGAAGCCCGTTAAATTTCAGTGCTGAGCTGATGGAGGCTTCCAGAAATGGTCTGGAGAGAATCCTCACAGGCGTAGAGCGTTTAAATGATCTGATGGTTAAGGCTGCTGATCGGGAACTGTCTGAGGAGGAGAAGAAGAACCTGGAAGCAAAGGCAGAGCTGGTAAAGAAATTTGAGACAGCCATGGACGATGACTTTAATACAGCTGACGCAATTTCTGCTGTCTTTGAGCTGGTGAAGCTCAGTAACTCCACCATTGGGGAGGAGAGCAGCAGAGCTTATCTGGCAGAGCTTAAGAAAGAGATCGAGACTCTCTGCGGCGTTCTGGGAATTATTACAGAGAAGAAGACAGAAGCCCTGGACAGCGAGATCGAAGCGATGATCGAGGCCAGACAGCAGGCCAGAAAATCTAAGAACTTCGCTCTGGCCGATGAAATCCGCGGAAAGCTTCTTGATATGGGAATCGTTCTGGAAGACACCAGAGAGGGCGTTAAATGGAAGAGAGTTTAAACTGCTTTAAGGAGGCGCTGAGGCTTAAGGAGGCGGATGCCGCCTCCTATTCTCCGCTTGTGCTGGCATATCTGGGAGATGCAGTATATGAGCTGGCCATCCGCACGCTGGTAGTGAATGAGGGAAACCGCCAGGTAAACAAGATGCACAAGGAGAGCGCTTCTCTGGTGAAGGCAGGAACCCAGATGGAATTTCTGCTTGCCATAGAGGATGAACTGACAGAGGAAGAAAAGTCTGTCTACCGCCGGGGCAGAAATGCCAAGTCTGTGACCATGGCGAAGCATGCTACCATGAAGGAGTACAGGATGGCTACAGGCTTTGAAGCGCTGATAGGATATCTGTATCTGCAGGGAAGGCTGGAAAGGCTGGCAGAGCTTCTGGGACTGGGGCTGGACCGTTTGGGAAAATTTAAGGCAGGAGAATAAGAAGATGAGATACGAGGAACTTACCATAGAAGGACGAAATGCTGTGCTGGAGGCATTCCGTTCCGGAAAGACCATTGATAAGCTGTATGTGCTGGACGGATGTCAGGACGGTCCGATTAAGAGTATTACCAGAGAGGCCAGAAAGCAGGATACCATTATCAACTATGTAGCTAAGGAGCGGCTGGATCAGCTGTCTGAGACAGGCAAACATCAGGGAGTTATTGCCCATGCGGCTGCTTATAAGTATGCGGAAGTAGAGGATATGCTGAAGGCAGCTGAGGAAAAAGGTGAGCCGCCGTTTCTGTTCATTTTGGACGGAATTGAGGATCCCCATAATCTGGGAGCAATTATCAGAACTGCCAATCTGGCGGGAGCCCATGGAGTCATTATTCCAAAAAGAAGAGCTGTGGGACTGACGGCTGTGGTGGCGAAAACCTCTGCCGGAGCCTTGAATTATACTCCGGTGGCCAAGGTGACAAATCTTTCTGCGACAATCGAAGAACTGAAGGAGAGAGGGCTCTGGTTTGTCTGCGCCGATATGGGCGGAGAGAGCATGTACCGGCTGAATTTAAAAGGCCCTATCGGTCTTGTGATTGGAAATGAAGGAGAGGGAGTCAGTCGTCTGGTAAGAGAAAAATGCGATATGATCGCATCCATTCCCATGAAGGGAGATATTGATTCCCTGAACGCTTCAGTAGCAGCCGGAGTCCTGGCCTATGAGATTGTGCGCCAGAGAGTGATGGGATAAATGACAGTTTGAGCTGATAGAGAAAAGGCGAACTTTTCCGCTTTGTTATGGAACATGTGGAAAAGTCCGCCTTTTCTGCTGGACTGAGCATTACTTTTGAGAAAATGTTTGCTTTTCTTTTCACAATATATTAAGATAAGAAATCGAGGCGTTATATACTGTCTCGAATGATTTAACGATTTAAAGCGGAGTAGCAAAGGAGGAAATTAGATGAGTCACAAAAACGGAAGCTTCAGCAGTTCGCTGGGCTTTATACTGGCCTGCGTAGGATCGGCGGTAGGCCTGGGAAATATCTGGATGTTCCCATACCGTCTTGGGCAATACGGAGGAGCGGCATTTCTGGTGCCATACATTTTTTTCATTATCCTGTTTGGCCTGACAGGGCTGTCAGCAGAATTTGCCATTGGACGGAGAGCGAGAACGGGAACTCTTGGCTCCTATGAGCTTTGCTGGGGAGGAGATGATCCGGATGCTCCGGCCTGGAAACGGGCAGCAGGCAGGCTCATTGGTTGGATTCCTCTGATTGGTTCCCTGGGAATTGCTATCGGTTACTCCATTATTATTGGCTGGGTGCTTCGCTCTCTGGGAGGTTCCCTGACGGGAACCATTCTGACTGCAGATTCTGCAGAGTATTTTTCCCAGGCAACAGGGAACTTTGGGAGTCTTCCATGGCATCTGGCAGTTGTGCTGATTACCGTGACGATTCTTCTGACCGGATCGGCTGTTCAGATCGAGAAGGCAAACAGGATCATGATGCCAGTCTTTTTTATCCTGTTCGCTGCGCTGGCAGTGAGAGTCGGCTTTTTAGCAGGTGCGGAAAACGGCTACCGTTTTCTGTTTGTTCCAAAATGGGAGCAGCTGAAAAATGTGGATACCTGGGTCATGGCCATGGGACAAGCGTTTTTCTCTCTTTCCATTACAGGATCCGGTATGATTGTCTACGGTTCCTATCTGAATAAGAATGCAGACATCATCGGTGCGTCCATGAGAACGGCTGTGTTTGATACAGTGGCAGCCCTGCTTTCTGCTCTGGCCATTATGCCGGCAGTCTTTGCTTTTGGTATTGAGCCGGGCGCAGGTCCGTCCTTAATGTTTATCACAATTCCGAAGATTTTTTCACAGATGCCGATGGGACAGATGTTTGCAGTTATATTCTTCCTGTCTGTTGTGTTTGCGGGAATTACATCTCTGATTAACATGTTTGAGGCAGTGATCGAGAGCTGGCAGCACAGATTCCAGATTCCGCGCCGCCTGGCTGTAGGACTCTGCGGAGCGATCTGTCTGGGCGTTGGTATTTTCCTGGAGCCGGAGCCATTCGTAGGAAAATGGATGGACTTTATTACGATTATGGTCGTGCCTTTCGGAGCTGTGCTGGGAGCGGTTTCCATCTATTATCTGTTCGGATATAAGAAAATCAGGGAAGAGCTTTCAGAGGGAAGAAAAACCCCTGTACCAGCCTGGTTTGGAAGTGTTGCCAAATATATCTATGTTCCTCTTACCATCGTTGTCTTTATCCTGGGAATTGTGTACAAGGGAATTGGCTAAAAGAGAACGGATACCATCCTGTGTCGAAAAAGAGAGCATAATGTCGAGAGAATGTGTTTGATTTTTGTTGAAACGTGACTTAAAATAAAAGTCACATCGAAAGGAGAGCTTATATGACAGAAGGTGCAGATGTAAGTTTTGTGCATCTCGGTATAACGATTGAGCATTTGCGGAACAGTATCTCTATAGGAGGATTTAAAATTGCTTTCTATGGGATGATTATTGGAATCGGAATGCTGGCCGGGCTTTACATGGCACAGAGGGATGCCCGAAGGAGAGGGCAGGATCCGGAGCTTTACCTGGATTTCGCGCTGTATGCGATTATTTTTTCCATTATAGGAGCCAGACTTTACTATGTAATCTTTGACTGGGATCTTTACAAGCACAATCCCATTGAGATTTTTAATCTGAGGGCAGGAGGTCTGGCCATTTACGGCGGAATTATCGGCGCAGTTTTAACTCTTATTGTGTTTACAAAAATCCGGAAGGTTTCATTTTTCTCGATGGCAGACAGCGGGTGCATCGGACTGATTACAGGGCAGATTATCGGACGCTGGGGAAATTTCTTTAACTGCGAGGCGTTCGGAGGCTATACAGACAGTTTTCTGGCCATGAGGCTTAAAATGTCTCTGGTAAATCCGTCCATGATTTCCCAGGAACTGTTGAACCACAAAATTGTGGAAAACGGAGTAGAGTACATTCAGGTTCACCCTACATTTCTCTACGAATCCCTCTGGAATCTGGGTGTCCTCATTTTCCTGCTGTGGTACCGCAAAAGAAAAAAATTTGATGGAGAAATCCTGTGGATGTATCTTTTGGGATACGGACTTGGCCGCGCATGGATCGAAGGACTCAGAACGGATCAGCTTCTGTTTTTCGGCACAGGAATCCCGGTATCCCAGGCTCTGTCCATGGTTTTAGTGGCTGCAGCATCAGCCGTCATCATCTGGAAACGATCAAAGTTAAAAACAGGGATCAAAGGAGAATAGCGATGGCAAATGCGAAAGAAGAGTTAGTGGAAAAAATTGAAATAATTCGGCAAAAAATGGATCAATGCATTGAACAGCGGGAAGAATTCCGAAAAATTTATCGCTACAGCGTAGAGCTGGATCAGCTGCTGAATCAGTACATTGTAGCAGGGTATTGACGCACAGGCGCTGCCAAAATGGCAGCGCCTGTTTTTTGTTTTTCGAGGAAATTGCGTCCGATAAAATAAAACAAGACGGAACCATTACGATTTACATAATTTTTTGAAAAATGCCTTGCTATTTTCCGGTGTATGTACTAGTATTATAACATAAAGTGGTAGAAAGTGGCGGAAAGTGGGACTGTGTGGAGTCCTCCAAAGGCCAGGCGGAGTCAGCCAGCAGGTGGTTCTATGTTTAAAGGAGAATACAGCCATACAATTGATGCGAAGGGGCGTCTGATTATGCCCTCGAAGTTCAGAGAACAGCTGGGAGATGAGTTTGTCGTGACAAAGGGACTCGACGGCTGTTTATTTGTGTATGACAATTCTGAGTGGGCTGCCTTTGAGGAGAAGCTGAAAGCCCTGCCGCTGACCAACCAGAATGCCAGAAAAATTTCACGTTTCTTCCTGGCGGGCGCTTCAGACTGTGAGGCGGACAGGCAGGGAAGAATTCTGATACCGGCTGTATTGAGAGACTTTGCCAACCTTGAAAAGGAAGTGATCCTGGCGGGAGTGGGAAGCAGAATCGAGATATGGAACCGGAAACTCTGGGAAGAAAAAAATGTCTATGACGATATGGAAGAGATCGCCGAAAATATGGAGGGACTTGGGATATGATTTTTTCACACACGTCTGTCCTCCTGTACGAGACGGTGGACAGCCTGAACATCAGGCCTGACGGCATTTATGTGGACGGTACTCTCGGAGGGGGAGGACATGCCTCTCTGGTATTAAGCCGGCTGGGAGAACAGGGAAGGCTGATTGGCCTTGATCAGGATGCAGACGCTATTGCAGCGGCTGGAGAGAGACTGAAAGAATATGGAGACCGGGTTACAGTGATCCGGACGAATTACGAAAATATAAAGGATGCGCTGGCATCTCAGGGACTGACAGGAGTAGATGGGATTTACCTGGATCTGGGAGTTTCCTCCTATCAGCTTGACACAGCAAAGCGAGGCTTCACCTACCGGGAGGACGATGCGCCTCTCGATATGCGGATGGATCAGAGGAATACCCAGACTGCGAAGGATATTGTAAATGAATACAGTGAGATGGAGCTGTATCGCATCATCAGAGACTATGGCGAGGATCGCTTCGCCAAGAATATTGCGAAACATATTGTGAAGGCCAGACAGGAGAAGGAGATAGAGACGGCAGGAGAACTGACTGAAATTATTAAGGCAGCGATTCCGGCTAAGGTAAGGGCCACCGGAGGCCACCCGTCCAAACGGACGTTTCAGGCGATTCGGATTGAACTGAACCGGGAGCTTCAGGTGCTGGAGCATTCCATTGACACAATGATTGACCTGCTGAATCCAGGCGGCCGTCTGTCGATTATCACCTTCCACTCTCTGGAGGATCGGATTGTAAAAAATAAATTCAGAGAGAATGAGAATCCCTGTATCTGTCCGCCGGAGTTTCCAGTGTGTATGTGCGGCAGAAAGAGCAGGGGGAGGGTGGTGACGCGAAAGCCGGTGCTGCCTTCCGAGGAGGAGCTTTCCGTTAATAAGAGATCAAAGAGTGCCAAGCTGAGAGTATTTGAAAAGGCAGGCGGACAGCAGCGCGGACAGTGCTGAGAAGACGCCTCGTGATATAAGGAGGAGGACTTATGGCTGCAAAAAGGCATCGCGTATATGATACCTATATAGACGGGAATACAGTTAGAACAGTAAAGCAGGCCCCGAAGGGCCAGGCAGGCAGCCGTGAAGCAGCACAGCGGAAAAAGCAGGCTGAAGCTGATATCAGGCGAAGCCATATGGTAAGGAGAAACAGGGAGAAGGCACTGCAGATGGACGCGCCCTATGTGATGGCGCTGACTCTTGCAGCGATTGTCACTCTTGCCATCTGTATGCAGTATCTGGCCCTGCGTTCCTCTATCACCTCTAGGCTGGGAAATATTGAGAAGCTGGAGCAGGAGGTAGAGGCCTTGCGTGCAGAAAACGACGCGCTGGAGACAAGTATTAATACCTACGTGGATCTGGATTACATTTATGACGTCGCTACAAAAGAGCTGGGAATGGTCTACGCAAATAAAGATCAGATTCTTTTGTATGATAAAACAGAAAGCGAGTATGTAAGACAGTATGAAGACATCCCGGAGCACAAATAACAAGCAGCCATTCAGAAGATACATGCAGGAAAAGCTGGCCATTGCCGTTCTGGCAATGATGCTGGCTTTAATTGCTCTTATCATTGTTCTCTACATTACAGTGCAGAAAAACAATGAAGATTATACCCAGGTAGTCCTGGCCCACCAGGATTATGACAGCAGAACCATTCCGTACAGGCGTGGAGATATTGTGGACAGGAATGGAACGTATCTGGCTACCAGTGAAAAGGTTTACACGCTGATTTTGGACCCGAAGCAGATGCATGCAGATGAAAAAAAAGAGTGTGTGGAGCCGACAATCCAGCTTCTCACAGAACTTTTCGGTTTTGACGGCGGGGAGCTGAGAACGCTCATTACCGAGAGGAAGGACAGTTCCTATATCCGTTATAAAAAGCAGATGACCTTTGAGGAAAAGGAATCATTTGAGACAGAATCCAAGGCTCGAAATGAAGAGTTCAGCAAAAACAGCGAGCAGAAAAAAATTCTGGGCGTCTGGTTTGAAGATGAGTACAGAAGAGTGTATCCCAACGGGGCGACTGCCTGCAATGTAATTGGGTTTGCCCAGAAGGACGGAAGCGCCGGTTCAGGAGGAATTGAGCAGTATTATAACAGCTCCTTAGTGGGAAATAACGGCAGAGAGTACGGCTATCTGACAGCTGATTCCAACCTGGAGAGGGTGATCAAGCCAGCCCAGAATGGAAATACGGTTGTTTCTACCATTGATCTGAATATTCAGAAGATCTGCGAAAAATATATTAATGAGTGGCAGGCAGGCATTGGAAGTAATGTGGCAGCTGCTATTGTCATGGATCCGAAAACAGGGGAAATCCTGGCCATGGACACCAGTACCAGGTATGATCTGAACAATCCATATGACTTAAGCGGCTTTTATACCCAGGAAGAGATAGACACCATGGATGAGAAGGCCAAATCGGAGGCATGGTATAAGATGTGGCGTAATTTCTGCGTCAATGATACCTATGAGCCGGGTTCTCCGCAGAAGGCATTTACAGTGGCAGGAGCCATGGAGGAAAATATTATCCATGGAAATGAAACCTTCCAGTGCAACGGCGTGATGTCTATCGGCGGCCACGACATCCACTGTGTTTCCAGAATTGTAGGCCACGGTCCCACTACGGTGATGCAGGGACTGATGAAGTCCTGCAACGTAGTCATGATGAGTATTTCCAGGATGGAGGGAGTGGACATTTTCGCCAAGTACCAGAGTGTGTTCGGCTTTGGACAGAAGACTGGTATCGATCTGCCTGGAGAGGCAGATGCGGCCAGCCTGATTTATACGGCAGAAAATATGGGTTCTGCTGATCTGGCGACCAACTCCTTTGGTCAGAACTACAACTGTACCATGATTCAGATGGCAGCAGCCTATGCCGCCATGATCAACGGAGGTTCCTACTATCAGCCTCATGTGGTCAAGCAGATTTTAAATGAGCAGGGTTCTGTTGTAGACAAAAAGGAGCCTCTTCTGGTGCGGGAGACGATTTCCAAGGAAACCTCCGATTATATTAATGAAGCTCTCTATCAGACGGTATCAGGAGACGGCGGAACAGCAGGCGCTGCGGCTGTAGAAGGGTATGAGATTGCAGGAAAGACAGGAACAGCCCAGAAATATCCGCGAACTGCCAATAATTATCTGGTATCCTTTATCGGGTATGCCCCGGCTCACGATCCACAGGTACTGTGCTATGTGGTTCTTGATACACCCCACCTGGAAGGAAAAGAGCAGGCTCATTCCACTTTTGCCAGCGAGATTTTCAGCAAAATTATGGCGGAGGTGCTTCCATACATGAATGTATTCCCAGACGGCGAGACAGCCCCGACTGATCAGGAAATGGCAGAGCTTCCGGAGGGAATTACCAGCCAGAACACAGAAGAGACAGAGGCCCCTTCCGAAGCCCCGACCAATGAAAATGGTGAAACCTATCCTGTTTATGATGAAGAATTCATCGAGGAAGGAGTAGAATATCCTGATTTGCTTCCAGAGGATCCATCAGCAGAATCTGCGGAAAGGGAATCCAGAGAAGCGGAATCCGGCACAGTAGCATCCAGGGAAGCAGAAAGCCAGACAGAAACGAAGACTCAGGAAAGTACAGGGGACACGGCGGCTTCTGAGGGCAGTACAGAAGCTCAGAAGAATACTGATACATAAAAAACATTTCTCACAATATACTGTATCAACCAGGACAGTGTTCTGCACGGGGGTGATACAGTATGGAGCGGAGAAGAACAAGGCACAGAGAAAGAATAGCTCTCCTGTGCGGGCTTTTATGCCTCTGCATGGCAGGCCTGTCAGGACGGCTGTTTTTTCTTATGACGTGGAAAGCGGACGCATACAGCAGCATGGCAAAGGAGCTGCACCAGAGAGAACGGACGCTGAAGGCAGCCAGAGGAAGAATTTTAGACAGAAACGGGACGGTGATTGCCGACAACAGAACCGTGTGTACTGTATCGGTGGTTCACAACCAGATAGAAGATCCGAAGATGGTTGCTGAAACGCTCAGCAGAGAACTTTTACTTCCGATTCAGGAAATAGAAAAGAAAGTGGAAAAGTATACTGCCAGAGAGATTATCAGGACGAATGTCGACAAAGAGACAGGAGATCGGATTCGGGATATGGGACTGGCCGGGGTGAAGGTGGACGAGGATTATAAACGCTTTTATCCCTTTGACGAAATGGCATCCAGAGTACTTGGCTTTACAGGAGGCGATAACCAGGGAATTATCGGACTGGAAGTGAAGTACGAAGAATGGCTGAAGGGGCAGAATGGAATGATTCTGACTCTGGCCGATGCGGCTGGCGTAGAAATTGCGAATGCGGCGGAGGAGCGGATCGAGCCGACCGCAGGAAATGATCTGACGGTCAGCCTGGATGTGAATCTGCAGCAGTATGCCCAGCAGGCGGCGCTTCAGGTGATGGAGAAAAAATCGGCCAACCGGGTTTCAGTCATTATCATGAATCCGAAAAACGGGGAGATATTGTCTATGGTCACTGTGCCGGAATTTAATTTAAACGATCCCTTTACCCTGCCGGCAGGCGGGCAGGCAGAAACTCCGGATAAAAAACAGGAGCTGTTGAATCAGATGTGGAGAAATCCCTGCATTAACGATACCTATGAGCCAGGCTCCACGTTTAAGATTATAACAGCAGCAGCAGGCCTGGAGGAAGGAGTCGTTGCACTGGAAGACACCTTTTCCTGCCCCGGCTTCCGGATTGTGGAGGATCGGAGAATCCGATGCCACAAGGCAGGGGGACACGGCGGGGAAAGCTTTCTCCAGGGAATGATGAATTCCTGCAACCCTGTTCTGATAGACGTGGGACAGCGGCTGGGAGTGGATCGTTACTACAGATATTTTGAACAGTTTGGCCTTATGGGAAAGACAGGGGTAGATCTGCCGGGAGAGGCGGCTACTATTATGCACCGGAAAGAAAATATGGGAGCCGTGGAACTGGCAACGGTTTCATTCGGCCAGTCCTTTCAGATCACCCCTCTTCAGTTGATTACGACTGCCTCCTCCATCATTAACGGAGGAAAACGGGTGACGCCTCATTTTGCCATAAAAGTGGAAAATCCATCCACTGGCTTTGTCCATGAATTTGAGCAGAAGGAAAGGGGAAGAATTCTTTCAGAGGAGACCAGTGGGACGA
>Kit_p2__coassemble_1942_pt1 | contig 13026 bp, 12 predicted proteins | sample Kit_p2__metabat2_high_PE_038 | metagenome-assembled genome bin Kit_p2 | reverse complement strand
AAACTTATCTCCAGCAGAAGGCTCCTGAGCTTCTGACCATTCCTGGTCACTAGGAACCCTATACGCCAATTGGCGCAGAGGTATTACCCTTCTGCGCCAATCTCTTTTTTTACCCGTCTCATCTGTTTTCGATAAAGGAGGAAGCCTATTCCAGCAGCCAGAATTTCAGAAGCCGGGAAGGCAAGCCAGACACCTGACAGCCCCATTCTTTCAGAGAGAACTATAGCCAGAGGCGGAATGACCACCAGCTGTCGGATGAGGGAAACCATCAGGGAGTAAAATCCCTGTCCCATAGCCTCAAAGCAGCCGCAGAACACAGTTCCTGCCGCTGAAAAGATAAATCCAAGGCTAATCAGGCGAAGGCAGGAAATTCCCATCTCTAACATCTCTCCTTCTGCCCCGAACATCCCCATAATCGGACCTGGCACTGTTAAGAACAGAACCATTCCTGCGCCTAAAATCGCACCGCAGGATATCATGCTGCACCTTACAGTCTCTTTCATTCGTTTCAGGCTTCCAAACCCATAGTTGTAGCTCATAATCGGACGCATTCCCTGGATAATGCCGTTTTCCGGCATATAAACAAAGCTCTGAAATTTATAATACAGTCCAAAGACTGCCACTGCCAGAGAAGAAAAGCTGGTCAAAAGTGCGTTTAAAATGCCCACCAGCAGAGACGGCAGGGACATCATAATGCAGGATGGAATTCCAATGGAATAAATTTTCATCGCTACAGACTTGTTAAACCGGAATTCCTTAAAGCTGATATGAATCTGCTTCTCCTTTGTAATAAAAAGAAGCACTGCCAGACCGCAGGCCAGCAGCTGTCCAGATACAGTGGCCACGGCGGCCCCTGCCACTCCCATGGCTGGAAATCCAAACAGTCCGAAAATCATAATCGGATCCAGAATAATATTAGTGAGCGCTCCCGCTGCCTGCAGAATCATAGGCATAATCATATTGCCTGTAGCCTGGAACATTTTCTCAATATAGATGTGGAAAATACTTCCAAAGGCCAGACATGCCACAATATATGTGTAGCTGCATCCCATGGAGAAGGTTTCCGGATCTGAGGTGAAAAATCTCAGAAACGGCTTGGTAAAAAAGAGGCCAATCACTACAAACATCAGACTGTGAAGCAGGGTAAACAGGATTCCATGGGTCGCCGCCAGGTTTGTCTCCTCCTGTTTTCCTGCCCCCAGACTTTTGGCAATGCAGGCATTAATTCCCACTCCATATCCCACTGCTACGGCCAGAATCAAATTCTGAAGCGGGTAGGCCAGGGACACGGCTGTCAGCGCCTTTTCACTGATTCTGGCTACAAAAATACTGTCTACTACGTTGTACATAGACTGAATCAGCATGGAAATCATCGGCGGAATAGACATAGACATCAAAAGAGGAAAGACCGGCTTCGTCCCCATCACATTTTTTCTTGGTTCCATAAGTATCATTATCTCCTTTCCAACAAAAAGGAGGCCATGATTCCCTGTTTAAATCAGAAACAGAAAAATCTATAGCCTCCGGCAGTGTCTTTTTCAAGATAGAGCACGCCTTGTTCAGACGCGCCCTATTAATCTATCAAATTCCTGTCTATTTGTCAAATCCTTTTAAATGAATGTAATTCTTTACCAGTTCCACAGTCTGATCCAAATCCAGGTTTGTGGTATTAATAGTCAGATCGTAGTTCTTCATATTGTGCCACTCACTTCCTGTGAAATACTTGTAGTATTCCCTTCTGGACTTCTCCATCTTTTTAATCCGGCGTTTCGCCTTCTCCTCGTCAATGGCATCTACTTCCATAACTCGCTGTACCCTTCTCACCTTATCGGCACAGACGAAAATACGGATCAGACGCTCTAAATCCTCCTCCTGATCCAGCACATATCCAGCTGCCCTTCCCACGATAATACAGGACTCCTCTCTGGCCAGCTCCCGAATCACAGAAGACTGGAAACGGAACAGATTCTCCGGTGCCGTCACATTGCCGCTGAGCACTGGATCCTCTGTAAAGTCCAGCTTCCGTCCTACAATACGATGGAGCAGATTATTTCCAGCCTTCTCGTCTGCCAGGCGGAAATACTCCTCTCCAATGGCGCTCTTTTCTGAAGTGAGCTTTAAAATTTCATCGTCATAAAAATGGATTCCCAAATCTTCTGCCAGCTTTCGGCCTACGATCCGGCCTCCGCTTCCATACTCCCGCTCAATGGTAATAATCATATTTTTATTTCCCATAGAAGAACCTCCCTTCTTCCTTTACAAACCTTTTGCTGTCTGGTGCTAGGAAATGGCTTCTCTCAGCAGACGAATCTGCTGCTTCTGCTCTTCCCCTGCCCGTCTGGACTCCAGAATCTTCTGAAGCGCTCTGCGGTAGGTATCCTCCCCCAGTGTGTTCCACTCTGTCAGATATTCCATGGTAATCTCCGGAAACTTCACATAGCAGACAGAAACCGCCCAGGCCACAGCCATACTGGCATAGTAATCCGGCTGCTTGATCCTGTCCAAAAGCTGAAGCGTCTCCAGAATATGCTCCTCATCCACATACCAGCTTAACAGCATGACTGCTGCAAACCTGGCCTCAAATTCCCGTGCCGAAAAAACGTACGGCTTTAAAAAGTCAAGCACCAGCGCCTGATTCTTCCGGGTGAATTTAAGACTGGTGCAGAAGGCATCGCAGACCGCCCAGTTATCTATTTTATCCACAAATTTCCGGATTCTTTTAATCTTTTCCCCGACTTCCTCCCGAATCGCTCCGACAATCAGCCCCTGCAGCTGCAGCTCCTCATAAGTCTCATCAGTCAGATGCTCCAGACAGGAGGGGCCCTCCTCTTTCAGGAGGCGTCGAGCCATGCTCCTGAGGGCCGGAAGGCGGACTCCTAAAATATTGTCCGCTCCTGGAATCAGCCTGTTCTGAAACTGGCGGTACGGCTCGTCAGCCAGGGAAAGCAGTTCTTTTTGAATTTCCGTGTATTCCTTCACTTCTTTTTCTTCCACGTTTTACATCAGATCGTTTACGCAGACTGCTCCGTAAGGACGGATACTCATACGGTAAGCATTTCCCTTTCCAAGAGCTGCCTCTATGTATGCCACATACTCATCCACCAGATCATTTGGAAGCATAGCCATAATTACACCGGCAAAGCCGCCTCCGTGTACACGGCAGGCTCCCCGCTTCTTCTCTGCAATAAACATCTCTGTCAGTGCCAGGGCCACACAGATTCCCTGTTCCTGCAGATCTGCTGTGGTATAGCAGTTCTGAAGCCATTTCCAGGAAGAATTTCCAGACTCTGTAATTTTTTGCAGGAATGTGTCAAAATCGTTCTCCTTCAGGGCCGCCACCTGAGCCTCCACTCTCTTATTCTCCTCAAAGAAATGGAACGCTCTCATAACAGAACGATCACCTGCATAGGCTCTTACCTTGGCCAGATTCTCAATCACATCCTTTTCCTCAATATCGGCGCAGACCTCTTTTCCGAAGAACTCCGCCACCTTCTTCATCTCATTTGGAACAGAGGAGTAATCTGCGCTTAAGTCAGCATGTCCCTTACCTGTATTCACAATAATCAGGCTGTGATCCTGAGCGCCAAAGTCAAAGTCGATCTTCTCCACCTCCGGAGCCTCCGGTTTCTTAAAGTCGATGGTAATCAGACCTCCCACTGCACAGGCCATCTGGTCTAAGAGGCCGGACGCCTTGTTCCAGAACTTGTTCTCAGAATATTTTCCAATGTGGGCGTAATCCACCACATTCATTTTTCCATCATTGAAAAATGTATTTAACATGGCGCAGATCAGCATCTCATAGGATGCGGAAGAGCTGACACCTGCGGAGCTGATTACGTTGCTGGTGATAAAGGCGTCAAAGCCTCCGATCTCAAAGCCTCTCTCCTTGAAGCCCTGCAGGATTCCCTTCGTCAGATCAATAGTTCCCGCCATTCCCTTGCTGGGCTCTAAATCCTTTAAACTGATAATAAACTTCTGGTTGAAGGTTTCGCTTAAAATCCGCACTGTATTTGTGCCATTCTTAGCTGCTGCTCCTACACAGTCCAAGTTAATGCTTCCTGCCAGCACCTTGCCATGGTTGTGGTCTGTATGGTTTCCGCTGATCTCAGTCCGCCCTGGAGAACTGAACAAAAGCACATCACCATCTCCGTATTCCTTTAAAAATCCCTCTGCCACATGACGGTAGCGGGCCTTATTTTCCTCTGCCTGAACTGCTCCATAGAGCGTTTCCATTAACTTTCCTGCTTCATCTGTATCGAGTTTCTTTAATGTCTCTTGAATCATCATATCGTCTGGTTCTCCTTCACCCCTGATACTTATTTCTTCTGCCGCCTTTCTGCTGTCAGACGACAGTTTCTATTCTTTTTAAGTATACCATTTTCGCAGTGGATCCTCAATATAATATCCCCTGAAATTATGTATGAAAATCGTAACTGAATTTCGCTGTCCAAAACTATGCAGAAGAAAATTTCCCCTGTTTCCCTTAAAGTCGATGAAAATCTGTGATAGAATGGAAAAAACGGCTTTTGGTACATATAACAGAGGCCATGGATAAAAACAAACAGGAAAAGGACTGAAATGAACGATAAACAGGAAAAACTACAGAAAAACAATGCAGACAGGCTTTTGCGTACCAGGTGGGGAGAAAAACCCTACTACTCTCTTGATTACTATTTAAAAGAAACCTTTGGACAGAAGGTTTACAAGCTGGCATTGGACGGAGGCATGACCTGTCCGAACCGGGATGGAACTCTCGGTACCGGGGGCTGTATTTTCTGCAGCGAAGGCGGATCCGGCGATTTCGCCGAAGCCTCTTCTGTATACAATACAGCCTCAGGCTGTGCGGCGTCTCTGGTGCCAAAGCGCGTATCCCCATCCCTTCCTGAGATAGAGCAAAGGATTGCCCTGCTTAATGTCCACAGACAGATCGAACGGGCCAAGGATCGTGTTTCCTCAAAAATAAAGGACGGGAAGTATATTGCCTACTTCCAGTCCTACACAAATACCTATGCCCCTCTCCCTTACCTGGAGGCCCTGTTTTCCCAGGCTCTCTCCCACCCGGATATCGCAGCCCTCTCCATTGGAACCAGGCCTGACTGCCTGCCGGAAGAAATCATCGCTCTTTTAAAAGAACTGAACCAGAAAAAGCCTGTCTGGATCGAGCTGGGGCTTCAGACCATCCACGAGGATTCTGCCCGTCTGATTCGAAGAGGATATGAACTTCCCTGCTTTCTCGACGCCTTAAAAAGGCTGAAAGAGGCAGGTCTTACAGTCATTGTCCATGTGATTTTAGGACTTCCCGGAGAGACCAGAGAGGATATGCTGGAAACCGTCCGTTTCCTGGGGCATCTGACAACCCCCTCCATCGATGGAATTAAGCTTCAGCTGCTCCACGTTTTAAAAGGCACAGAGCTCTGCCGTCTGTACGAAGCAGAACCATTTCCCGTTATGGAACCGGAGGAATATTTCTCTCTCATCGCCGACTGTATCCGCCTGCTGCCCCAGAACATCGTCATTCACCGCATCAGCGGAGACGGCCCCAAATCCCTTCTCACGGCGCCTCTGTGGAGCGGCAATAAACGGTTCGTATTAAATTCCATCGCCAAAACCCTGCGGGAGACAGGAGCCTTTCAGGGTCAGTGGGCCTAGCTTTCCGGCTTGAGACTGCCTGCTGCATCCACAGAAATTCCAAAGGACAGCTCTTCCATGTATTGGTAAAAGCCTTCTCTTTCCTCCTCTGCCAGCATCCTGGTATATCCGGCAGAAGAGGTTCCCGGCAGAAGGGTGAGCACAGGCTCTCCCTCCCTGGGTACATCCACCTGGAGAAGCATGGTTTTCGGGATACTGCTTCCAAAGACAAAATTGCCCAGGCTGTACACAATAGGCTTTCCCTTATAGTATTCAATCCCCTGAAGAACATGAGGGTGGCTTCCTATGACCAGATCTGCTCCCGCATCAATGTACTGCTGCCCCAGAGTTCTCTGATAGCTCTCCGGCTCAGTCTTTCTCTCAATTCCCCAGTGGACGTAAACTGTGAGAAAATCACAGGACGCCTCTGCCTTCTGAATCTCTTCCAGAAGCACAGTAGAATCGTAAGCTGTCAGCATTCCTGGATGATCTGCTCCGGCAACCCAGTGCCCTTTTGGAAATACTCTGGAAGCTGCCAGAAAACCAAAGGTTTTTCCTCCTGCTTCTATGGTTTTAAGCGCCTTGGCCTCGTCTAAGTTCTCTCCTGCTCCCGCGTGGAGAATTCCCGCCTCATCCAGCACTCGGATAGTATCGGAAAGTGCCTCTTTTCCATAGTCCAGAGCGTGATTATTGGCCAGAGCCACAATATCAGGCCCTATCTCCTGCAGAATCGAAACCTTTTCCTCAGGCAGACGGAAGGTGAACTGCTTGTCTGTCTCCGGCGTTCCCCGATTGCTGAAGGGAAATTCCTGATTAGCCATAAAGATATCCGCCTGCTCTATCGCCTGGCGATATCCTTCGTCCAGCACACCGCCGATTCCTCCGCTTCGCCCATAAGCGCCTAACACATGATCAGACAGATAGACATCTCCGGCAAACAGGAGAGAGACCGTCTCTGCCGTTTCTTCCTGGCTGTTCTCTTCTGATTTCTCCGCTTCTTCTGTATTAATCTGAAGGACCAGCCTTTCTGTATTCTCCTCTGATTCTTCGCTTCCAGGTTCCGACGTTTTCTGTGCAGTTTCTGTCTCCTGTTTCCAGACTGTTTCTGTCCCCTGCTGTTCTATCTCCTGTTTCTCTGCCAAAAATCCATCTTTTCTGACGAGAAACTGTTTTCCCACATATAAGCCGAAAAAAAGAAACAGAAGGCAGACGGCGGCAAACAAAAGCCGGTACGGTCCTCCTGTATTTCGGGGATTCCTTCGCCTGCTGCCTTTTCCTCGTTCCATCTGTTCTGTTTCCTTTCTAACTTCTTTCTAAATTTAATATCAGCCTCTGTATGCTACAGAGTCAGAATAATGCCTCCGTCATTGGCGTAAACAGTGGCCACCCCTGCTGTATCTGTAATTACTACATCCTTAAACTGCGCCTTGCTGCAAATCAGATCTTTCACGCGCTCAGCCCGTTCCCTGTTATTACAGTGCGCGATCACCAGGCGTCTGTCCTTTGTCTCGCCTGCCTGCTTCAGAGCAATCTCCACCATCCTGCCAAGGGCCTTATTCATGCCTCTGGCCTGCTCCAGCTTCACAATCACACCTTTATCTCCAGCCATCACAGGTTTAATGTTAAGAGCCGTGGCAAAAAATGCCTGAAGCCCTGTCAGACGTCCATTCTTTCTAAGTGTATCCAGGGTTTCAAGAACAAAATACGTTCCCATCTGATCCCGGTATTCCTCTGCCTTCTTTACAACCTCTTCGAATTCCAGCCCCTGCTCACAGAGATCCCTGATACGCAGAGCTACATTCAGTTCACCGGAGGAGGCAGACAGCGAGTCAATGACAGCAATTTTCTTCTTATCAGCGCCGTACTCTTCCTCATAGAGGCTCTTGGCCAGGCAGGCAGAATTATAACAGCCACTCAGGTGAGTGGATAAGGTGACAACAAAAATCCACTCTGCATCACAGTCAAACTGCTCCTTAAAGTCCTCCGGAGAAGGACAGGCGGTCTTCGGACAATCCTTGGCCTCCTTTACCAGCTCCAAAAAACGCTTCTGGTCAAAGGTTTCATCATCTCTAATATGCACATGATCGACCTGAATTGTCAGGGGAATCATGTGAAAATGAGGATCCTGCTTTAATTCCTCCGTCAGATCCATGCAGCTGTCTCCAAGAATTTTATAGGTCATAGGTATTCCTCCGCATCATCTAGTTTTCATTACTATTTATTATAATAATGATATGGTTTAAAGTCAAGAACGGATCATGGCTCCAGGGAAGACTCCATCACAGATACAGTTTCTGCCCGTTTTTTCCTGCCTTTTTATTGACTCTCTTCTATCTTTTCCCGAATCCGTGCTTTCAGCCCCTCCTGCTTTACGTCCCGCTCCAGCCCAATCAATCTCTGATGCTTCTCCATGCTCACAGAGGCTCTGGTCCATATGACAGAATCCAATATCGGATCATAAAAGCAGACTTCTACCTCCTGTCCCGGCAGAAGCCTTCGTTCTCCAATGGCCAGACTGCCGTCCTGCCTGCGGGTCAGTTCTCCTTCTGCTGTAATCTCTCCCTCCAGATAATCAGCAAGCTTCTGAATCCGCTCCATGGCCTCTGCCAGATCGCAGAATACCTCTCCCCTCAGATAGTCCTCCGGATCTGCTCCGCTGTGAAACATCCCGTTCCAGATCCCGCATCCGTAGGTTTTCTGAAATTCTTTCAGCGCTTTCTTTACCGGCTCCAGCCCTTTCAGTATTTCCAGTTTTTCCAACTTCCTCTCTCCCTTCCAGAAGTTTCCGAATGCGGAAACTTATTATACTTCTATCTTAATGAGATAATACCATTATTGCAAGCACATGATGATTTTGTATGAAACTCGCGGGGACTGATGTTATGATTGTCTATGATAAACTGTGGACTGCCATGAAAGAAAAAGGCATATCCCAGAACCATTTATATAAATATTATAATATCAGCCGCGCTCAGATATACCGGCTGAAACACAATCAGATTGTATATACCAGCACCTTAAATATGCTGTGCAATATTCTGGGATGCGACGATATTTCTGATATCGCTACCTTTGTTCCGGATCAGCCCGGGGATGAAGGATACCGGGAATGTGCGCAAAGAGAAGAATCATGTGAGAAATAACATGAATGGATACTAATAGAAAAAAGAGGAAAGTTTTCATGCTCCGCTTAAAAGTCGCTGAAAACTTTCCTCTTTTTACTTTTGTATTTTTTTATTCTGCCAGCTCAGTCATAATCTGATTGCTTCTGGCGATGAATCTCGTCATGCGCTCTGGACTTAATGTACCGTGGCTTAACAGTGCCAGGTCATAGAGCTGCTCACAGATCACAGGAGTCTTCTCTCCGTCTGTGTGCTCTAAAACATATTTAACCAGACTGTTGTTGGCATTTAATACAAGAACCTCGCCAGTGCCGCCAAACATGGACGGATCCATGCCGTACATGTTATACATCTTCATCATTTCCTGCATACGGCGTGTCTCCTCAGCCACTGTAATCATAGAAGAAACAGACTCATTCTTTAACTTTTCAACCTTTACTTCCAGCTTGTCGTTTCCAAGAGCCTTGCGGAAGACATCCGTCAGAGTCTTTGTCTGGTTCTCCAACGCTTCCTTGTCCTCCTCTTTCACTTCCTCTTTGAAGATCTCATTGACATCCGCATCAATTCTCAGGAACTTCACATTCTCATGCTTCTGCTCCTCGTGAGTAATAAACGGGTTGTCGATATTGTGAGTCAGGATCACTGCATTTAACTTTTCCTCACGGAACATATTGATGTACTGGCTCTGCTCCTTCTCATCCGTCACATAGAATACCTTATTCTCGTGCTTGTCCTTTACAGACTCCAGATAATCTTTGAGGGTCAGGTATTTGCCATCCAGATCCTTGAAGATAATGTAATCATCCATCTTCTCAGCGAATTTCTCGTCTCTTAAACAGCCAAATTTGATGAACGGACTGATATCATCCCAGTATTTCTCGTAGTTCTCTCTGTCTGTCTTGCACATACCGGACAGCTTATCAGCCACTTTCTTTGTAATGTAATCTGAAATCTTCTTTACAAAGCCGTCATTCTGAAGGGCGCTTCTGGATACGTTCAGAGGCAGATCCGGGCAGTCGATTACACCCTTTAAGAGCATCAGGAACTCCGGAATAACCTCTTTGATATTATCAGCAATAAATACCTGGTTATTGTAAAGCTTAATGGTTCCCTCAATACTCTCGTACTCCATGTTAATCTTAGGGAAGTACAGAATTCCTTTTAAGTTAAACGGATAATCCATATTTAAGTGGATCCAGAACAGCGGCTCCTTAAAGTCCATAAATACCTTGCGGTAAAAGGCCTTGTACTCCTCCTCCGTACACTCGTTGGGGTGCTTATTCCACAGAGGATTCACATCGCTTAAGGAAACAGGACGTTTTAAAATTTTATATTTTTCCTTAGCCGGGGAAACCTCCACTGTTTCCTTGGTTCCGTCTTCATTCTCTTTTTCCTCTGTTTTTGCTTCTTCCACGATTGTTTCAACAATCGTGTCTTTTTCATTTAACTCATCTTTTTCAACGGTCTCATACTCTGGCTCTGCTGCAGCGTTGTCAAGGAAAATCGGAACCGGCATAAAGGAACAATATTTTTCAATCACCTCTCTGGCTCTGTACTCATTGGCAAACTCTGTGCTGTCCTCGTTCAGGTAAAGAGTAATCCTTGTTCCGACTGTCTCCTTATCTCCGTCCTTCATGTCAAACTCTGTGCCGCCTTCGGATTCCCAGTGAACCGGCTTTGCATCGGCTCTGTAGGAAAGGGAATCAATGGTTACCTTATCTGCCACCATGAAAGCGGAGTAAAAGCCCAGTCCGAAATGACCGATAATCTGGTCTTCATTGGCTTTATCCTTATATTTATTCAGGAAATCCTGAGCGCCGGAGAAGGCAATCTGGTTGATATACTCATCCATCTCTGCCTCTGTCATACCCATACCATTATCCTCGATGGTAATCGTTTTGTCCTCCGGGTTTACCGTTACCTGGATCTTAAACTCCAGATCCTCCGGTTTTTCCCACTCTCCCATCATCTCCAGCTTTTTTAATTTCGTAATGGCGTCGCAGCCATTGGAAATCAGCTCTCTGTAAAAAATGTCATGGTCTGAATAGAGCCATTTCTTAATAATCGGGAAAATATTCTCGCTGTTAATGGATAAGCTTCCTGTCTTTGCCATGTGTCAACACTCCTTTTAGTATTCTGTATTTCAGCGGCCTCCTGCCTGTTTCAGTCAGGCCCGTTTTTTCAATTCCTTCTCTATTTTAGTCCGCCTGTTCCAAGATGTCAATAGAAAATCAGCACTCATTTTAATTGAGTGCTAATAATTTGCCTGTTCCAATCGTTTTTCCCCTGGAAATTCTTACAATTTTTTTCATTTTTTCACTTCCATTGACTTTTCAATCCTGGGTTTTTATAATGAATTTGTTTCAACAAACTGACTGAATCAGGAGGCTTACACAATATGAAATACAGAACAAAAACATTCAGATATGGTCTTGCCGGCATCCTCTCCCTGGCCATGGCAGCTGCCCCTGCGGGAAGCTCCCTGCCGAGATTTCTGCCTTCCATCGCCCTGACTGCTTATGCAGGACCGGCAGAGGAGGCTACTGTTTCCTCTGATGAACCCACAGGACCGGCTGCCCTGGGAGAAACTCAGGGGCTGAGCTCCTCCAACTATTACAACGTGCGTCTGAGCGATCCCATTGTAAGGCCTGCGGATAAATATTCCTACGAGCAGATGGAACAGGATATCCACTCCCTGAAAAACCGCTACCCCAATCAGATGACTGTCAATGTCATCGGGCAGTCAGCTGACGGACGAAATCTCTATGATATTATCATCGGAAATTCCTCTGCCTCTGAGCACATTTTATTCCAGGGCGCCATCCATGCCAGAGAGTATATTAATGTGCCTCTGATGATGCAGCAACTGGAATATCTGCTGGCCTGCCAGAATACAGGAACCTTCGAGGGAAAAAATCTTTCAGAAATGCTGGGCCAGACAGCGGTTCATTTCGTGCCTCTGGTCAATCCAGACGGCATTGCCATCAGCCAGAACGGAGACAGCGCCATCCGTTCCCCGGAACTTCGGGCGCAGATCCGGGCCTGCTATGAGCAGGACAAAGCCGACGGGCGGACGACAGCTGACTATGAAACCTATTTAAAACGGTGGAAAAGCAATGGACGGGGTGTAGATTTGAACCACAATTTTGACGCGGGCTGGAATACATTAAAGACGGTGGAACATCCTTCCTCCACAGACTACAAAGGGACCTCTCCTCTCTCTGAGCCGGAATCCCAGGCTTTAGCCGCTCTGACTGACCAGTATCCATTTACTGTCTGCATTAACTATCACGCCATGGGGCAGGTTATCTACTGGGATACAGAACAGAACCGGCAGACCGCTGCCTCACGGGAACTGGCAGAGCTTGTCTCTAAGCACAACGGCTACCAGATTCTGGGAAGCAAGGGCATAGGCGGATACAAGGACTGGCTCCAGCAGAGAGAAAATTCCATTCCAGGCATCACCATTGAAGTGGGAAAATCGGCATGCCCGGTTAATTTCTCTGAGTATGACGCCATCCGGAAGCAGAACGAGGCCGTTCCAGGACTGATTATCCAGTATGTGATTTCCCATTAGACCATAGAATATCCAGAAGAAAAGAGGAAAAGTTTTGCACGCTCCAATGAAAGTCGCTGCAAAACTTTTCCTTTACTTTTCCTCAAAGGGAATGCCCTTCTGCTTCAGAAATGCCTTTACAGCCCCGTCCCACTCATGTTCCAGAGTCTTATCCAGGGTAAAGCGGCTGACTGAGGTTCCTGTGACGCAGAAGAGGACTTTTTCCTCGTAGCAGATATTCAGGTACAAGCCATTTACCTCTGACGGAGAAAAACCTGTCTGTCTTTCTGCCAGGAAGGCATCCCTGGCCCTGTCGGAAAGCTGCAGTACAATGTGGAAGCTTTCCGGCAGGCGTTTTCCCCTGATCAGCGAGAAGCAGAACGGGCGCAGAACGCTCCAGGCAGAGAATCCCTCAATCTCCCCCTCTTCCTTTTCCTCTGCTGAATAGTAATCCGGCCGAATCCGGCCGTCTATCTGAAAGCTGTTAAACGTCACAATCTGCGCTTCCCTGAGCAGGAAACGGTCAAATGTGTTTCCTATAAACAGCTGCCTTGTAAATTCTTTCAGTTCTTCTATCTGAAGCGATATCATTTTTTCTTCCTCCAATGTCTGCTTCGCTATACTCGCTCAAACCGGCGCGGGTATACTATCTGTGATATCATCTGTCATATTATACCATATCAGCAGGAAAACAAGCGGCTGCGAAGCAGACATTTGTTT
>Kit_p2__coassemble_1933_pt1 | contig 13084 bp, 9 predicted proteins | sample Kit_p2__metabat2_high_PE_038 | metagenome-assembled genome bin Kit_p2 | reverse complement strand
CTCTGGGAGAGGATTTCAGCGTTATGAGAACCACTCCGTTAAACGGAATGTTAAATTCTCTCTCCACAAACTATAACCGCAGAAATAAGGATGTAAAACTCTACGAACTGGCTACGATTTACCTTCCAGTCAGCGAGGAGGAGAACGCAAAGCACCTGGAGGAGACAGGACTTCCGGCTCTTCCGGACGAGCGTCAGCAGTTCACTCTGGGAATGTACGGAAACGGCGATTTCTTCACCATGAAGGGCGTAGTGGAAGAGTTCTTAGAGAAAGTGGGAATGAAGAAAAAGCCTCATTACAATCCTGAGGCAGGAAAGAGCTTCCTCCATCCAGGACGTCAGGCTCTCATTTCCTACAATAGTACAGTGATTGGATACATGGGTGAGGTTCATCCGGACGTAGCGGACAACTACAAGCTGGGTGAGAAGACCTATGTGGCAGTTCTCGATATGCCGGAGATCACTGCAAACGCTACCTTTGACCACAAATATGAGGGAATCGCTAAGTATCCTTCTGTGACGAGAGACCTGAGTATGGTAATGAAGAAAGAGATTCTGGCAGGACAGATCGAGGATATCATTGAGCAGAGAGGCGGCAAGATTCTGGAAAGCTACCAGCTTTTTGACGTTTACGAGGGAAGCCAGATCACAGCAGGCTACAAATCTGTAGCTTACTCCATCACCTTCCGTTCCAAGGATCACACACTGGAGGAGAAGGAAGTAACCTCCGCCATGAACAAGATTCTGAACGGTCTTCAGGGACTTGGAATCGAGCTGAGAAGCTAAAAATTCCTGATGAAGGGATAAAAAGAAACAGAATAAATGTAAGATAACACGGCGTCTCTGCCAGTCTGAGGGGAACTCCTTCCGGCTGGCGGAGGCGCTTTTTGTGTAATAAGCAAGACGGCGGGTTAAGGTCGCTAAAAGCGGCGGTTTGTGCTATACTACACTTAGCGTCAGAATGCACAGACATTACTGGAAAATGAAAAAACAGAAACAATCGGCAAAGGCCGTTATCAAGGTATGTGTGGAAAGCATGTATGAAAAGTATGTATGAAAAGCGGAGGAAGACATGATTACAGGTGAGTTAAAAAATAAAATTGACGGTTTGTGGGACATTTTCGCTTCAGGCGGTCTGGTAAATCCCCTTGAAGTAATTGAACAGATTACCTATCTGATGTTTATTCATGATTTGGATGATTCCGATAATACCAGGGCACGAGAAAGCGCCATGCTGGGACTTCCCTATCAGAGCATTTTTTCTGATGAAGTAAAAATAGGAGAACGGACTATAGCCGGATCACAGCTTAAATGGTCTGTTTTCCACGATTTTCCGGCTGACAGAATGTATTCTGTGATGCAGGAATGGGTATTTCCATTTATCAAGACACTGCACAGCGACAAGAACAGTGCCTATTCTAAATATATGGATGACGCAATTTTTAAGCTGCCGACGCCTCTTGTTTTATCCAAGGTTGTCGATTCATTAGACGAAATATACAGAATCATGAATGAAATTCAGACTGCGGACGTGAGGGGAGACGTGTATGAGTACCTTTTGTCAAAGATTGCCCAGTCCGGACGAAACGGCCAGTTCAGGACCCCAAGGCACATTATCCGAATGATGGTGGAGCTGATGGATCCTTCCAGCGACGAGGTGATCTGCGATCCGGCCTGCGGAACATCGGGATTTTTAGTGGCAGCAGGAGAATACCTGAAGGAAAAGAAGAAAGAAGAAATTTTTTTCAATAAGCAGAAAAAAGATCACTATATGAATCACATGTTCCATGGATATGACATGGACAGAACCATGCTTCGTATTGGAGCAATGAACATGATGACTCATGGAATTGACAATCCATTTATTGAATATCGGGACAGCCTGTCGGATCAGAATCCGGATAAAGAGAAATATTCGCTGGTGCTGGCCAATCCTCCCTTTAAGGGCAGCCTGGATGCAGAGTCCGTGTCGGGAGATTTGCTGAAGGTCTGCAAGACCAAGAAAACAGAGTTATTATTCCTGGCCTTATTCCTCCGCATTTTAAAGACAGGCGGAAGATGCGCCTGCATCGTTCCGGACGGTGTACTGTTCGGATCGTCTAAGGCACACAAAGATATTCGAAAGGAAATAGTGGAAAATCAGAGGCTGGAAGCGGTGATTTCCATGCCTTCCGGTGTGTTTAAGCCATATGCGGGAGTATCGACTGCTATTCTGATATTCACAAAAACAGAACACGGCGGAACCGATCAGGTCTGGTTCTATGACATGACAGCAGACGGGTACAGCCTGGATGATAAGCGAAACGAGGTAAAAGAGAACGATATTCCGGATATTATAGCACGTTTCCACAATTTATCAGCCGAGGCTGACCGGAAACGTACAGAGCAGAGCTTTTTTGTGCCCAAAAGCGAGATTGTTGAAAATGCATATGATCTTTCAATCAATAAATACAAAAAGGTGGAATACGTTCCCGTTGAGTATCCTTCTACATTGGAGATCATGACGGAGCTTCGCGAAATAGAGATGGAAATCAGCCAGGAAATGGAAGAGCTGGAGAGACTGTTAAATTTATAAGAGGAAGGATATACAAAATCGATCAATTCGGATTTTGCTGACAAAAAAGCAGTGCACCGACAAGACGGAAAGCAGACGCTGTGAGCTTGTTCACAAGCGGATGCTTTCCGTCTTGGAAGCATAGTGCGATAGCACGCATGAGCATGAAGCGAAGTGGAATGCAAATAGGCACTGCGAGTGGCTTGTAGGGGATGAAGAAGATGAGATATACAAAATTAAAGAATATAAATCAATATAAGAGTGAAAGTATTAATCCTGCAAAAACTCCTGATACAGTTTTTGAAATGTATAGTGTTCCTATATATGAAACTGGTCATCCTGAGTATTTACGAGGAGGTGAAATAGCTTCGAATAAAGTTGTGGTAAAGAAGAATGATATTTTACTCTGTAAAATCAATCCAAGAATTAATAGAGTATGGGTTGTATCTGATGAGTCGGATAAACAAAATATTGCTTCATCAGAGTGGATTGTTGTTAGAAACGATGAGTATAATCCGGAATTTTTGGCATGGTATTTTAGGACACCCAAATTTCAGAAATTGATGACAAGCGAAGTGACAGGTATAGGAGGTTCATTGACAAGGGCTCAGCCTAAATGCGTTGCTGAATATCCAGTTCCTATTTTAGAAAAAGCAAAGCAAGATGAAATAGTTGAGATTTTGAATAAATGTAAGTTTGTAATAGATTCTCGAAAACAAGAGCTGGCAACTATGGAAGCTCTGGTCAGAGCCCGATTTGTTGAGCTGTTTGGGGATCCGCTTTTGGATGACGGCAGATATCACAAGGTACCACTTGGCACTCTAGCAGAAGTTGGTTCAAGTAAGCGTATTTTTGAAAAAGAATATGTTAATGAAGGGGTTCCGTTTTATCGGACAAAAGAAATTGTAGAACTCTCAAAAGGCAATCGCATTACAACAGAATTGTTTATTGCCAGAGACAGATATGATAAAATTCGCGATGAGTACGGTGTCCCTCAAAAAGGAGATTTGTTAATTTCTGCAGTTGGGACGATTGGCGTAATCTGGATTGTCGATGGAAAGAATGATTTTTACTTCAAAGATGGAAATCTGCTTCGAGTAGCAGCAACAGAAAAATTTGCGCCAACTTACATAAAGCATCTTTTGGAAGTGCTGATCGGTGCGTACAAGCAGGAAATGTCCTCTGGTACTGCTTACGCAGCATTAACAATATCAGCACTAAAGGAAATGCAGGTTTATGAGGTTCCAATTACTGAGCAGGAGCAGTTTGCGGACTTCGTCCACCAAGTCAATAAATCAAAAGCTGCGGTTCAAAAGGCCTTAGATCAGGCACAGTTATTGTTTGACAGCTTGATGCAGGAGTATTTTGGATAAAAGAAAGGAAACTATGGGAGAAACAGGAATTAAACCAATAGTAATAGAAGAAATATGTGATCTTGCTGAAAAATATAATGTGAAAAAAGTGATTTTGTTCGGATCAAGAGCACGAGGAGATTTCAAAGAGAAAAGTGATATAGATCTGGCGGTACAGGGCGGCGATTTTATTCGTTTTATGCTGGATGTAAATGAGGAAACAAGCACTCTCTTGATGTTTGATATTATTAATCTGGATGAAGAGATACAGAACGAATTAAGAGAATCCATAGAAAAAGAGGGGAAAATAATGTATGAAGAAATTTGAGCATTTTAAAATGTGATGGTGCTGTATTGGTAAAAAGTATAGTGGAAAAAGCATTCAATGAAGAATGGATTCTGTTTGACAGCTTAATGCAGGAATATTTCGGATAGAGAGGTGGTGTCAAATGGCAAAAATGACGGTATATCATGGCGGTTACACACCAGTTGAAAATCCAGAAATTCGTATTGGAAGAAATACAAAGGATTTTGGAAAGGGATTTTACTGCACGATTATCAAAGAACAGGCGCAGCGGTGGGCTAAACGGTATGATACGAAAATTGTGTCTATCTACGATGTACGGCTAAATTCTGCTTTGCAAATCAAGGAATTTAAAGAAATGACAGATGAATGGTTGGATTTCATCATTGATTGCAGAAGCGGAAAGAAACATACCTATGACATTGTAATTGGGGCAATGGCTGACGATCAGATTTATAATTATATTTCTGACTATATGGATGGAAGTATTACAAGGGAGCAGTTTTGGGTATTGGCCAAATTCAAATATCCAACACATCAAATCAATTTTTGTACAAAAGAAGCGTTAAAATGTCTCGAATACAGAGGAGTTGAGGAGGTTTTGTAATGGAAAACAGAGGGCGAGAATCAGCCAAAGACAATGATTTGTTTTTCACATGCAGTTTGATTGACTATATAGCGAGAAAAACGAAAAATACAAGGGCAGAAGTTGTCAATGTACTTGGAAAAAAGAAGCTTGAAAAGATTTATGATTTAGCGGATGTTTACCACAGCGATAACATAGATCGTGTCAGTGATGATTTTATCACAGAGGCGAGACTTAAAACGGGAAATTTCGATAATGTGTCCGCCTGCCAATATGCAATTCCAACTCATTGGGATATTGGTAAGGTATATAAGAGGCTGATTAAGTCTGTGGCGGAATATGAAAAAATAGGTGTGATTGATGCACTGTTAAAGGTTTATAACTCGTTTATCAGCAGTAAAATAGATGATTACAACAGCAGTATGTACTATGAAAATCCATCATATTTGCTGGAATGTTATTTGGAAAATAAAGTAATTTAATGATTTTGGGTGCAGGATGTTGGTATTGTAAGGAGAAAATATCAACATGGAAGAGAAAATTGTACTGATTATTAACGAAATGGCAGACTATTTAAATGTTTCACAGATGAAAAAGCTGCAGGAAGTCCTGCTGCAGACATTTTCGGAAAACACCACGCAGAAAGAGGAAACTTCCAATATTGAGTATCTGCAGCTGTTTTTAGACGCGAAAAAAATTGAAGGATGTTCAGAACGAACGATTCAGTATTATTGCTCTACCGTAGAGAGATTGCTTCAAAACATAGAGCAGCCTGTACGAAAAATCACCACAGAGGAAATCAGAAAATATCTTGTAGATTATCAGAAAATCAATAACTGCAGCAAAGTTACAGTAGATAATATCCGGAGAAATATTTCCAGCTTTTTCTCCTGGCTGGAGGAAGAGGATTACATATTGAAAAGCCCTATGAGGCGTATTCATAAAATCAAAACGAAGCAGCCGGTAAAAGAAATTATTTCTGATGAGGCAATAGAACTGCTTCGAGATCATTGTGAGTGTGCCAGGGATTTAGCTATGATTGATTTATTGTATTCTACGGGAATACGTGTAGGAGAGCTGGTAAATTTGAATATTTCTGATGTGGATTTTGAGGAAAGAGAGTGCATTGTTTTTGGAAAAGGAGATAAAGAACGAAAAGTATATTTTGACGCCAAGGCTAAGCTTCACTTACAGAATTATTTAAGAACGCGAAGCGACGATAATCCGGCACTTTTTGTATCCCTGGATGCACCTCATGACCGCTTAAAAATCAGTGGAGTAGAAATTCGCATTCGTACACTTGGCAGAAAACTGAATATGGAGAAAATTCATCCGCATAAATTCCGTAGAACAATGGCTACAAGAGCGATTGACAAAGGTATGCCTATTGAACAGGTGCAAAAGATACTGGGCCATTCACAGATAGACACTATCATGCAGTATGCGATTGTGAACCAGACCAATGTGAAAACATCCCATCAAAAATTCATTGCCTAGGATCAATTCGGAGTTGTAGGGATGACGATATATGGCGAAGTTAATTGAAATTACAGGCAAAGCAGTATCAGGAGAATGGGGAACGGACGATGAGAGTGGTAATGGTATTCCCGTTCTCAGAACTACTAATTTTACTAACGAAGGTGTGGTTAATTACAATGATGTGGTTACCAGAACGATTACAAAGAAAAATGTAGATGAAAAGTTTTTGCGTAAAGGGGATATTATTATTGAAAAATCTGGAGGAAGCGATAAGATTCCGGTTGGAAGAGTAGTATATTTTGAGGGAAATGAAAATACTTACTTGTTCAATAATTTTACAGGATTACTTCGAGTAAAAAATCAAGAAATATGGTACCTCAAATATGTATTTTATTCATTATTTGCAAATTATAAGCGTGGTGGTACAAGAGCTTTTGAAAACAAAACTACAGGTCTTCATAATTTAAAAACTGATGATTATGTATCCAGATGTGAAGTGGCTGAAATTGCTCTAGAGCAGCAGATTGCTGTCAGTGAAAAACTTGACTGTCTATATAGGATAATTAAATTAAGAGAACAGCAGTTACAGATACTGGATGCTCTTATCAGAGCCCGATTTGTAGAGATGTTTGGAGTATATCCTACAAATCCGTTAGGATGGGAAGAAGGTACTATAAGAGATATTGTTGCAGATGTTCGCTACGGATCCAGTAGAGCAGCTGTTGATGGCGGAAAATATCCTTATCTCCGTATGAATAATATTACTTATGGCGGAGAATTGGATTTATCTGATATTAAGCATATAGATGTCCCTGATAATGAATTGGAGAAATGCACTGTGCGTCGTGGAGATGTGCTTTTTAATCGAACAAACAGCAAAGAGCTTGTAGGGAAGACATGTGTATATGACCGGGATGAAATGATGGTATTGGCTGGATTTGTTATTAGAGTGCGTGTTACTGACCGTATTTTGCCAGAATTTCTTTCCGCGTTCCTAAACACAGAGTTCTCGAAACAAATGTTATTTAGTATGTGTAAAACTGCTATCGGACAGGCAAATATCAATGCACAGGAATTGCAAAATATAAGAATCTATATACCTCCAATTGAACTACAACAGCAGTTTACTCAGTTCAAAAAACAAACCGCCAAATCAAAATTCACTAAATCCTTCAGGCTGCTGCGATGTTGAAAATTTTTAAGTTGTTAAAGATAACAGAAAATTTGCAAAAGCTCGTATCAGTATACAAAAACTATAAAAGGGGGGAGGCGCTCTATGAACACTAATTTTGACTATTTAAAACAGGAACCAAAATTTTCCAGATTTGCAGACGTCGCCATATCTGCAGAGAAGATTATCCTCATGGATCCAGAGGCAAGCATTATCAATAGCCGCCGGGCCATGGAGTTTGCTGTAAAGTGGATGTATTCTGTAGATTCCGAACTTGAGATGCCCTATCAGGATAATCTGCAAAGTCTGATGAATGCAGAGGAGTACAGGGATATTGTGGGGCCGGATTTGTGGAAGCGTATGGATTATATCAGGCGATGCGGAAACAATGTGGCCCACAGCAATAAGAAGCTGGGAAGAGACGAGGCTATGCTCTGTCTTGAAAATCTGTTTATCTATCTGGATTTTATCGCATATTGTTATTCCGGTCAGTATGAAGAGCGTTTCTTTGACAAAACTATCATTACGTCCCGGATTGAGAAGGCAAGGGAGTCGAAAGAGGCGGCTAACGCCACAAAAGCAGAGCTGGCCAGGGAACAGGAGAAGTCTGCGAAACAGGAGCTGGATTTACAGAAATTAATGGAGGAAAATGCTTCGCTGAAGGCGGAATTGTCTGCCCGCAGGCAGGAACAGCAGCAGACCTATGTTCCTAAGCCTTTGGATTTATCAGAGTATAAGACCAGAAAGCTGTACATCGACGCCATGCTGATAGACGCAGGATGGACAGAGGGAAAGGATTGGCTCAATGAAGTGGAGCTTCCAGGAATGCCGAATAAGTCAGAGGTTGGCTTTGCTGATTATGTTCTTTACGATGATATGCACCGTCCTCTGGCAGTGATTGAAGCGAAGAGAACCTGTGTGGATGTTTCCAGGGGAAGGCAGCAGGCGAAGCTTTACGCAGATTTACTGGAACAGAAATATAAGAGAAGACCAGTTGTTTTCCTTACCAATGGATTTGAGACGCGTATTATTGACGGGCAGTACCCGGAGAGGAAATGCTCGGTGATCTATTCCAAAAGAGACCTGGAGAAATGGTTTAATTTACTGACCATGCGGACAAGTCTGAAGCATGTTACAGTGGACAAGAACATTGCCGGGCGCTATTATCAGGAATCGGCTGTGAAAGCCGTGTGTAACAGTTTTGATGAAAAGAACCGCAGGAAAGCCCTGCTTGTGATGGCCACAGGTTCCGGAAAGACGAGAACTGTGATTGCGCTGTGCGACTGCCTGCAGGCCGGCTGGGTAAAAAATATTCTTTTTCTTGCAGACAGAAATTCCCTTGTCACGCAGGCGAAAAGAAGCTTTGTAAATCTGCTGCCCAGCTTATCGTGTACGAATCTGGTGGAGGAGAAGGATAATTACAATGCTCACTGTGTGTTCTCCACATACCAGACCATGATGAACTGCATCGATACAGTCAGCGACAGTGAAGGGAAATTATTTACCTGCGGCCATTTTGACCTTGTGATATGTGACGAGGCTCACAGGTCCATCTATAACAAGTACAGGGATATTTTTTCTTATTTTGACGCTCCGCTGGTAGGTCTTACGGCTACGCCAAAGGATGAAATTGATAAAAATACATATGAAATCTTTGAATTGGAAAACGGCGTTCCTACCTATGGATATGATTTGGCCCAGGCGGTAAAGGACGGATATCTGGTGGATTATGTTTCTGTGGAATCGAAGCTCAAGTTCATCGAGCATGGAATTGTATATGATGAACTGTCAGACGAAGATAAGGAAGCCTATGAGGAAACCTTTAGAGGAGAACATGGAGAACTGCCGGAAGCCATCAGCTCGTCAGCCCTTAACACATGGATTTTCAATGAGGATACCATAAAACAGGTCTTACATATCCTGATGACAGAGGGCATCAAGATTGACTATGGACAGCAGCTTGGAAAGACGATTATTTTTGCCAAAAATCATGAACACGCGGAGAAGATTCTGGAGGTTTTCAATCAGGAGTATTCCCATCTTCCCGATTATGCGAAAGTAATCGACAATTACATGACTTATGCCCAGAGCGCCATTGATGAATTCTCTGACCCCAAGAAGCTGCCGCAGATTGCCATTTCTGTCGATATGCTGGATACAGGAATTGACGTGCCGGAAGTTTTAAACCTGGTGTTTTTCAAAAAGGTCATGAGCAAGGCAAAATTCTGGCAGATGATTGGACGAGGCACAAGACTCTGTCCTGGTCTGCTGGACGGGGAAGATAAGCAGAAATTCTATATTTTTGATTTTTGCGGAAATTTTGAATTTTTCCGAATGAATAAGGGAAAGGCTGCAGCGAACATAATGCCCCTTCAGGGAGCGATTTTTAATCTGAAATTTGAAATTTCCTATAAGCTTCAGGATATAGAATATCAGGTGGACAGGCTGATTGCATACCGTAAGGCGCTGGTGAAACAGATGAGTGAGAAAGTACAGGAATTGCCAAGGGATCATTTTGCTGTACGCCAGCATTTAAAATATGTGGAATTGTATTCTTCGGAGTCAAATTATAATGCCCTTACCTATGAGGATACTCTGATTGCCAGAGAGGAAGTGGCGCCTTTGATCCTGCCGGACGGAGACGAGGCAAGCGCTGTCCGGTTTGACGCGCTTATGTATGGAATCGAGCTGGCATACTTAGTGGGAAAGAAGTATTCAAAAGCCAGGACAGATTTACATAAAAAGGTGGCTGGAATTGCAGGCGTGGCTAATATTCCTGAAATTCAGGCTCAGTCAGACCTGATTGAGAAGATTCTGCACACGGATTATGTTGAAAATGCCGGAATCAATGAATTTGAGGAAATCAGGGAGAAGCTTCGTGATCTGATGAAGTATCTTTCTAAGGAAGCAGTCAAATATACAACTAATTTTACAGACGAACTGCTTTCCATGGAGTGGAGAGAATCAGAGCTTGAAAATGATGAACTCAAGAATTATAAGGCCAAGGCAGAGTATTATATCAGACAGCACCAGGATAATACGGCAATTGCCAAATTAAAGACCAATCAGCCTCTGACTCAGGCAGATGTGGAGGCGTTAGAAGAGGTGCTGTGGCATGAGGTTGGCACAAAGCAGGATTATGAACAGGAATTTGGAACGAAACCGCTGGGTGAATTTGTCAGAGAGATTGTAGGACTGGATATGAACGCGGCCAAGGAGGCATTCTCAGACTATCTGACGGATACAAATCTGGATAGCAGGCAGATTTACTTTGTGAATCAGATTATAGAATATATTGTCCATAATGGAATGCTGAAAGACTTTTCAGTGCTTCAGGAATCACCCTTTACGGATCGTGGAAGTGTAGTTGAGATATTTACTGATTTGAATGTGTGGATGGGCATCAGGAAGGTGATAGATACGATCAATGCCAATGCGGCGGCGTAGGAAACAGGAATGGTCCGCAAGAATCATGAAAACGAAACTTCTTTCTCCTGCTATACTGGGCAGGAAAGGAGAATGATGCAATGAAGAACAACATTGAAAAGACAGCTGCAGTGATTGATTATATAGAAGCTCATTTGTCTGAAAAACTGGATTTAGAGCTGGTGGCAGAGGCGGTTCACTATTCAAAGTATTACCTGCACCGGATTTTTACACAGACGGTGGGACTGACGGTACACGATTATGTGAAGCGCAGACAGTTGACAGAGGCTGCCAAGCTGCTGGTTTTTTCTGAAAAATCCATTTTAGAGATTGCTCTTCTGGCGGGCTATGAAAGCCAGCAGGCCTTTACAGACAGCTTTCGGGCGATGTATAAAAAGGCGCCGGGACAGTACCGGGAAGAGGAGGAATTCTATCCGCTGCAGCTTCGGTACTGTTTAAACAGTGAACCTGTGGAATTTGGCGGGATAGAGGAGATGGAGCAGAGAATCCAGCCTGCTTCTGAGGAGGATATCCCCGCCTGGATCGAGCTGGCCAGACTGGCGGTGGACGGCTTTCCCTGTCTGGACGAAGCGCAGCACCTGCAGTGGCTGAGAGAGTGTATCAGACAGGGGCAGGCCTTCATTTTAAAGGACAGGGAGACGACGGCCGGAGTGATGGGAATAACAAAGAATACCGGCAGCATTGACTTTCTGGGAGTGCATCCCCAGTACAGGAAGAAGGGAATCGCACAGGCCTTTCTGCGAAAGGCATTTTCTCTGCTGGAAGAGGGCCATGAGCTTACAGTGACCACCTTTCGGGAGGGAGACAGGGCCGATACTGGGCACAGAGCAGATTTAAAACGCCTGGGATTTGCGGAAGCGGAGCTTTTAGTAGAGTTCGGCTATCCGACTCAGCGGTTTGTGCTCCAGAAAGAAAAGCTGGAGGGCATGAATGATGAGTCGTGATAAGGTTCACCCCTTAGGGCAGGATTTTACAGCGTCCTCCCTGCTGAAATTTGCCTTTCCAACCATGGTGACTATGGTTTTCATGGGACTGTATACCATAGGGGACACAATACTGGTTTCACGCTTTGTCAGTACGGACGCTCTGTCTGCTGTTAATATAGTAACGCCTGTGATCAATCTGATTGTGGGACTTGGCTCTATGATTGCCATGGGAGGAAGCGCTGTGATTGCCCGAAAATTGGGCGAGGGGAAAAAAGAAGAGGCTTCGGAGGAGTTTACCCTTCTTTTATGCTTTGGAGCGGTTCTGGGAGGTCTGATAGCAGGTGTTGGAACCTTGCTTTGCAGCGAAATTATACACAGTTTGGGTTCAGGTCCCAGACTGTTTCCCTACTGCCGGGCGTATCTGTCGGTGCTTTTCCTGTTTACCCCTGCAAGCATTCTGCAGGTACTGTTTCAAAATCTGATCATTGCGGCTGGACGGCCTGGACTTGGTATGGCGCTCTCAGTGGGAGCCGGATTGGTCAATGTGCTGCTGGATCTTATTTTTATGGGAATGTTTCACATGGGGATTGCCGGATCTGCTCTGGGGACAGGGATCGGCTATCTCATTCCCACGGTAGTTGGAGCTGCCTTTTTTATGAGAGAAAGAGGAGGCATCAGCTTTCGAAAACCTGCTCTCCATTTTCAGGTATTGATTGAAAGCTGTGTCAATGGGTGTTCGGAGCTGATCAGTCAGGCGGCTGCAGCTGTCACCACCTTTTTGTTTAACCGGATTATGATGGGGCTTTTGGGCGAGGACGGAGTGGCAGCCGTTACGATTATGATTTATTCTCAGTTCCTTCTGACAGCTCTGTACATTGGATTCTCCATGGGCGTATCTCCTGTGATTAGCTACCAGCTAGGGGCGCAGAATCACCGGAATCTGAGCCGAATAATGGGTATCTGCCTGACTTTTATTGTGTCGGTATCTGTATTCCTATTTGCGCTGTCTATGACGTTTGGATCGGCTCTGGTGACGGTTTTTTCACCTGTCGGAACGCCGGTCTATGAAATCGCAGCAAAAGGCTTTCCTGTCTTTTCTTTCAGTTTTCTGTTCTGCGGAGTAGGTATTTTCGCCTCTGCGGCCTTTACCGCCCTCTCAGATGGAAAAACCTCGGCGTTTATTTCCTTTCTCAGGACCTTTGGGCTGATTACATTGTTTTTGATGATTCTGCCAGACAGGCTGGGAGTCCTGGGTGTGTGGCTGTC
>Kit_p2__coassemble_1911_pt1 | contig 13217 bp, 12 predicted proteins | sample Kit_p2__metabat2_high_PE_038 | metagenome-assembled genome bin Kit_p2 | reverse complement strand
AAGTATCTCCTTCGGCGGACTGAAGGCAGTAGATGATTTTAATATTACCATTGAAAAAGGCCAGCTTTACGGTCTGATCGGCCCCAATGGAGCCGGAAAGACGACAGTATTTAACCTTCTGACGGGAGTGTACAAACCAGACGGAGGAATGATCCTTTTAGATGGAAAAAATATTGCAGGAAAGAAAAATATAGAAATTAACCGCGGAGGAATAGCAAGAACATTCCAGAATATCCGTTTATTTAAGGATTTGAGTGTGCTCGATAATGTAAAGGTCGGACTGCACAATCATTATCAGTACAGCGCTCTTACAGGAATTTTCCGCCTTCCCAAATACAGGAAAGTGGAGCGCGAAATGGATGAGAAGGCTCTTGAGCTTTTAAAGGTATTTGATCTGGATCAGGAATTTGCAGTGAAGGCCTCTAACCTGCCTTATGGAAAGCAGAGAAAGCTGGAGATTGCCAGAGCCCTGGCTACAGAACCAAAGCTTCTTCTCTTAGACGAGCCGGCAGCCGGCATGAATCCAAATGAGACAAAAGAACTGATGGATACGATTCAGTTTGTCCGGGATCATTTCGATATGACCATTCTTCTGATTGAGCACGATATGAAACTGGTGTCAGGAATCTGTGAAAAGCTGACTGTGCTGAATTTCGGACATGTGCTGACAGAGGGACCGACAGGAGAGGTGCTCAATAATCCAGAAGTTGTCAAGGCTTATCTGGGAGAGTAAGAGACAGCAGAATAGAGAGAAAAAGAAAGATTTGAAATTTAGGAGGTCAGAGTCATGGCAATGCTGGAGGTCAAGGACTTAAATGTCTATTACGGTGTAATCCAGGCCCTTAAAGGAATCTCCTTTGAGGTGGAGGAGGGAGATGTCATTGCCCTTATCGGAGCTAACGGAGCTGGAAAGACGACAACGCTTCATGCACTTACAGGCCTGATTCCGGTAAAATCGGGAAGTATTGTATTTGAAGGAAAGGATATTACCAAGCTTCCAGGTCATAAGCTGGTATCCATGGGAATTGCCCATGTGCCGGAAGGACGCCGGGTATTTGCCCAGCTGACAGTTCTGCAGAACCTGAAAATGGGAGCTTATACAAGAAACAATAAGCAGGAGAGCGAGGAAACCATTCAGAGGATTTACAAACGTTTTCCGAGACTGGAAGAGAGAAAGAATCAGCTGGCAGGAACCCTCTCAGGCGGAGAACAGCAGATGTTAGCCATGGGCCGGGCCCTGATGTCCCATCCAAGGCTGATTGTTATGGACGAGCCGTCCATGGGTCTTTCGCCTTTATATGTAAATGAGATTTTTGAGATTATTAAAGAAATCAGTGCAGAGGGAACTACGGTTCTTTTAGTAGAGCAGAATGCCAAGAAAGCTCTCTCTATCGCTAACAAGGCGTACGTTCTTGAGACAGGAAAGATTGTGCTCAGAGGAGATGCCAAGGAACTGATGAATAATGATCAGGTCAAGAAAGCATATTTAAGTGAATAATAGATACTGTCAATAGCAAAGAGAGGTTCATAGGTAAAAACAATTTGAGCCTCTCTTTGTTTCGTGCTATCCTCAATGTAAAGAGTGTAAAACATTCTAATCAATGTGAGACAGATAAAAAACGCTGTGCTTAGAGGGAGGATACTATGAGAAAAACATTAGCAGTTCTTACATCAGCAGCCATGGCGCTGAGTCTGACAGCCTGCGGAGCCGGACAGCCTGCAAAAGAAAGCGTTGCTGAAACAAAGGCAGAAACAGCTGCGGCTTCTGAAAGTGAGTCTGTTAAAGAAACAGAGGCAAAAGAAGCGGATGAATTCCAGTCATCTATCTTATTCTGTGGTTCTACTTCTTTATATCCGATTATGTCATCTCTGGCTTCTTCATTTACGGAGGAGTATGTGACATGGGACAAGGTTGATGCATCATTTCCAGACAGCAATATTTCTGTGTATGTAGCTCCGGGCGGCTCTGGTGTGGGAGTCAGTGCTGCGATTGACGGTACAGCAGACTTTGGTATGGTAGCCAGAGAAATGAAGGATTCTGAGATTGAAGCTCTGGGAGCAGACTATCAGGAATTCGTTGTGGCAAAGGATGCTCTTACAGTATCAGTGAATGCAGAAAACCCAATCTGTGATCTGACAGATGATCTGACAACAGAGACGATTCAGAAAATCTTTTCCGGTGAGATTGCCACCTGGAATCAGGTAGACGAATCCCTTCCGGCTGAGACCATTAACGTATATATCCGGGATCTGTCAGGAGGCGCTTATGAGGTATTCCAGAAGAGCGTAATGGGAGACAGTGAGGTAACAGCTTCTGCTACCCAGTCTGCATCTATGACAGAATTAGCTACTAATATTGCAGGTGATCCCTGGGGGATTGGCTACGCAGGTTTTGGCGCTTACAATAAGGCAAATGCAGAAAAGCAGGTTCTGACAGCTATGAAGGTAGATGGTGTAGAGGCAACAGAGGAGAATATTATCAGCGGAGCCTACACCATTCAAAGACCGGTTATGTTTGTAACAGGAAAATCTGTCACTGCTTCTGAGCAGGCGTTTATTGACTATATTTTCTCACAGACAGGTGCGGAGGCGGTGGAAGCCAATGGATATATTCCGGCGTTTACACCGGCTGAATAGGTTAAAATGAACGAAAAATTAAATGCTGTTGTTTCAGCTGTGATAAAGGCCCTGACCGCCCTGACTGTGCTGGTTCTGGCCTTTGTCATTTATTTTATCGTAAAGGAGGCACTGCCCACGTTCCAAGAAGTGGCAGTGCCTGATTTTCTTTTTGGACGAAGGTGGATGCCGATTGCCTATACAGGAGAACCGTCTTTTGGCATTTTTCACTTTATCATGGCAACCCTGTATGTTTCAGCTGCGGCATTGGCTCTGGCTGCCATAGTCAGTCTTGGTACTGCCCTGTTTCTTTCCTGTGTGGCTTCAGATACCATGAGAAGTGTGTTATATCCTTTTGTGGATTTGTTGGCAGGGATTCCGTCTGTTGTGTACGGCTTTGTGGGACTGACAGTTCTGGTTCGCTTTTTTATCAGGAGGGGGATTCCGACAGGATCCTGTGTCCTGGCTGCTGCCATTGTCCTGGCAGTAATGCTGCTTCCCTTTCTGGTAGCTTCCTGCAGTGAAACCATGCTGAAAGTAAGAAAAAAATATGAACCTGCGGCTAAGGCTATGGGAATTTCCAAATGGCATATGGCTGCTACGATTATACTTCCTGCCTCATGGAAAAACATTCTTTTGTCTATGATCCTGGCAGTGGGAAGAGCCATGGGAGAGACGATGGCAGTGATGATGGTAATTGGAAATGCAAATCTGTTTCCCAGACTTCTTGGGAAAAGTGAAACGATTGCAGCTGTGATTGCCCTGGAAATGGGTACGGCAGAAGCCGGAAGCACCCATTACCATGCTCTATATGCAGCAGGTTTAGTTTTAATGATTCTGCTGTTTATGATTCATTCATGCATTGCCTGGATTCGCAGGAGAATCGAAAGGAAGGGGGGACTATGAAAATTCGAAATATGCTTGTTAAAGTCTGGGCCTATGGCGGAATGCTCACTACAGCCTCTTTAGTTTTGTTTCTTTTTATTTATGTATTTTATAAAGGTTCAGGTACTATAAGCTGGGAATTTTTGTCTCAGCCGCCAAAGGGGGCAGTTCTGGGAGAAGAGGGGGGAATATGGCCTGCAATTGCAGGAAGTCTCTGCTTTACTGGAACAGCAGTTGTATTGGGGGGAATTCCGGCAGTAGCCTGTGCCCTGTATCTGAACTTTTACTGCAGAAGTTCCCGCTTAAATCGGATCATTCAGGAGGCCATCCAGTGTATTTCAGGAATTCCATCCATTGTGCTGGGACTGTTTGCCTACAGTTTCCTGGTCAAAGGCCTGGGCTGGGGCAGATGTATCCTTTCAGCCAGTACAGCGCTGGCCATTATGATTCTTCCTTTTATTGAAGTGAGGGCTGAAAAAGCATTCCGGGAAATTGATAAAAATCTGATTTTATCATCGTATGCCCTGGGCTGTCCAAGGTTCTATACGATATGGAATATTGTGCTTCCTGCATGCCGGGGGGAACTGGTTTCCGGAATGATTCTGGGGGGATGCTATGCCATGGGAGCTACAGCTCCATTGATTTTTACAGGTGCAGTGGCATATTCCGGTCTTCCAACTGATTTGAGAAAACCAGCTATGGCGCTTCCGATGCATCTGTACCTTTTGGTAGCTCAGGGAGAAACCTCCATGGATATGGCATATGGAACCGCTTTTGTGATGATGGCACTGATTTTAGTCGGCAGCCTGGCGGCAACCATTTATGCAAGGAGGAGTCAGAAAAAATGGAATATGTCATGAAACTTCATAAGGTCGGTGCTTCCTATGGGGCAGAAAAGGTTCTTTCTGATATATCCATGGATATTCCTGCTCATCGGATTACAGCTATAATCGGTCCGTCCGGATGCGGAAAGAGTACGTTGCTGCGGTGTATGAATGGCATGCTTTCCGAGGAACCTGGGACATCGGCAGAAGGAGAAATTTTTCTGGGCAGTCAGAACATTAAAACTATGAAAACAGATATACTGCGCAGAAAAGTAGGACTTGTATTTCAGACCCCGTCTCCGTTCCCATTTTCCATCTATAAAAATATGATTTATGGTCCCAAATATTATGGGATCAGAGATAAAACTGTGCTGAAAGCTATTGCAGAAGAAAAGCTCAGAATGGCAGGACTTTTTGATGAAGTAAAGGATGTTATGGGAAAGAGCGCTTTACATCTGTCTGGCGGACAGCAGCAGAGGCTGTGTATTGCCAGGGCGCTGTCTGTAGAGCCGGAAGTGCTCCTTCTTGATGAACCATGTTCTGCACTGGATGTAAAAGCGTCGGCTGTGATTGAAGAAACATTGATGCGGCTGAAAGAGAAATACACAGTCATTATTGTAACCCATAACATCGCCCAGGCCAGGAGAATCTCGGATTATGCAGCCTTTCTCTTTGGAGGGAAGCTGGTAGAGATGCGTCCTTCCGAAGAGCTTTTCACATGTCCTGAAAAAGAAGAGACAAGAGAATTCCTGAAAGGGATTTATGGATAAAGGAGCAGAATGATGATACGAATTGAAATACCAGGATGGGAATCACTTGATATCTGTCATATTGTGATGGATTATAATGGAACTGCCGCTGTGGACGGAGTATTTCTGGCAGAGGCAAAGGAAAGGATTCTGAAATTAAAAGAGATGGCGCAGCTGTATATCCTGACAGCAGATACTTATGGTACGGTGAAGGAGCAGTGCCGCGGTTTGGGAATAGAGGTTATGACGTTTCCGCGGGAAGGAGCGGCCGAGTGCAAGGAAGAAATTATAAAAGGTCTTTCAGGCGGCGTAGTCTGCCTTGGAAACGGGCTGAATGATATCCAGATGTTTGATGCGGCAGATCTGTCCATTGCAGTATTAGAAAAAGAGGGACTCTGCGGCAGGCTTTTAAACCATGCGGATGTGCTTGTGCCTTCGTTTACAGCCGGGCTGGATCTGCTGCTAAAACCCAACAGGCTGAGGGCAACATTGAGAACGTAACTAGAATAGCGTAAAAGTATAAAAGAAGTCTATGACAGTGGCCAGACTGCTGCCATAGGCTTCTTTTTGCTGTGAACCAGTGTTGAACAATAGAAAAACAGTATAGAATATTTCTATAATACGATGCACATTATTGAAAATAACTATTATACATTCTGATGAAAATATGCTATAAAATAGATGGTTTATTGTAGAATTTTTCAGAATAAAAGGAGGTGCAGAAGTGGATATTGCAAAAAAAGAAGCGCTTGCAAAGTTGGAAACAAGTGAGATCTTAACCAGAAAACCAGTGGGAATCAAATTTTTATTTACAAAAGAAGAATATGAGGCTTGTCCAGTAGAGGAAGCCAGAGCCAAGATGGCATATTGCGTGATGGTAAAGACAGCCAGCTTAGGAGTATGTATGAAAACAGATATTGCAAAGTGTATCTGTGGAGGTGGAACACGTGCTGTAGGTCTGGAAGAACCTTCAGAACGTTATTTTACTGGGTGCGAGGCCTATTCTTTTGGCCTATATCGGGATTTGGCAGTTGCCAAGCAGGAAGTAAATAGTTTGACCTTCTGTAAGCATCATACGCACGGGCTTTTGATACAGCCGCTGGAAGCTTATGAGGATTATGATCCAGACGTGGTGATTCTGTTTTCTAATTCTTTTGGAACCATGCGTTTAATTCAGGGATATACATACCATTACGGGCCGCAGCCTAATTTTAAAATGACAGGAAATCAGGCTCTGTGTTCCGAATGTACGGCATATCCGTATGAAACCAATTCCATGAATATTTCTATGTTCTGTTCCGGAACACGCTATCTGGCCGGCTGGAGTGACACGGAGATTGGTATTGGAATGCCATACGGAATTTTTAAGGGAGTCTGCGACGGACTTTATCTCAGCGCTAACGGTGTTGAGAAGGATTCCAGAAAGGCTGTGCTTCGCGAAAATTTGAAAAAAGCAGGTCTGGAGGATCCGGGACTGGAAGATGGAAAGGCTTATTATATGGCCTAAAATCAGGGCAGGAGGAGACGATTTATGAAACAAAAGACAGCATGGTCTGCACTGCTGCTGAGGACTCTTTTAATTCTTTCTGTACTGGTGTTCTGGGAGTGGGGAGTGCAAAGCGGCCGTCTGCCGTCTTTTTATATCAGCTGCCCATCGGAAATAGCAGGTGATCTGAGAGATTTTATTGTAAGCGGAGAATTATGGAAACATACCTCTGTGACGCTTCAGGAAGCTTTTATAGGTCTTTTATATGGAAGTATAGCAGGTATTGGAGCAGGTGTTTTATTTGGCCAATTTCCGTTTTTAGGACAGATTTTTAAACCTATTATTACGGCAATTCATGGTATTCCGCAGCTGACACTGGCGCCGGTCTATATCCTCTGGTTTGGTATAGGGATGCAGTCTAAAATATTTTTAGCTGGTCTCAGCTCTTTTTTCTGCGTCTTTTTTTCAACTTACGGAGCCATTTTGGATATGGAGCCAAAGCTGATAGAATCGGCCAGTCTTCTGGGAGCTAAAAAGTCACAGATTTTGTATATGGTGGTGCTTCCCACCTGTACGCCCTGGATTTTATCAGGAATCCGCTCAGGTTTCAGTGCCAGCCTGATTGGAGCTATTGTAGGCGAGTATATGGGAGCCGGAGCGGGCTTCGGCTGGATGGTTGCCTATGCAACATCCTATTTTAACATGAAGCGTGTGATGTCCTGTATCTTTATTTTGCTTCTTCTTGGATTGGTTTTGAATTTTGGATTGGATCGAGTAGAAGAAGCTCTTTTGAAATGGAGACCTCAGACGTCCTTAAATATTGGGGAAGAAAAAGAAAGTAAAAGCAATTAAAAAATAAAATGCAGAAAGGAATCAATGACAAATGAGAAAGTGGGTATCTTTTATGTGTGCTGCCAGTATTGCAGCAGCTGCACTGATGGGATGTTCCGGAACAAAGACAGAGGGAACAGGGGAGACAAAGGCGCCAGTTGAAAGTGCAGCCCAGATGACAGCGGCTGAGAGCAGCAAAAGCGAGGAGACAAAAGAGAACAAGGAGCTGAAGAAGGTTGTAGTTTCTGAGTTCCGCGGAATCTGCTGGGCATCTGCTTATGCGGCAGAGCAGCTGGGATACTTTGAGGATGAAGGACTGGATGTAGAGTTTATGCTCTATAAAGACGGACCGATTGCATTCCAGGGAATGCATGCAGGAGATTCTGATTTCTGCCTGCTTTCTGCTGAGCCTGTCATGACTGCTTATGATGAGGGAATGGAATCAAATCTGATTTTAACCAATACAAACCGCCGTACCTATGCGTTTGCAGCCGCAGAGGATATTAAGACAGTGGCTGATTTGAAAGGAAAGACAATTTTTGCCGGAATGCCTGGTTCCGCTCCATATTCCTTCGTTTTATCCATGCTTAAAAGCGGTGGTCTTAGCGAAAATGATGTAAATTTCATTAACCTTGATTATGGTTCTGCCATTGTCGCTTTAGGTGAGAAGCAGGTAGACGGAATTTTCTTTGATATTTATAACAAAGCTGTTTTAGAGGAAACAGTTCCTAACGCCAATATTCTGTTAGACTGCACAGACTCTGAAACTCACGAAAAACTGTATGGTTCCCAGTTCTGCCAGACAACCATTGTAACCTGTACAAAAAAATTTGCAGAGGAAAATCCTGAAACAGTGCAGGCGTTTGTAAATGCTTCTTCCAGAGCTTTAAAGTGGATTAATGAGCATACTTCCAAGGAGCTGGCAGAATTAATTTCCCCTATGTATGACAGTATGACAGTTGATGAGCTGACTGCAAAATTTGAGTGTATTAAGGATTCATTCTCTGAGACAGGAGAGATTATTCCTGAGGGATATGAGACAATGGAAAAATTCTGTGTAGACCAGGGACTCATTAAAAAGAGTATTCCATATGAAGATATTGTAGCTTCCAGCTTTATGGATGCAGCAATAGGAAAATAGGAGGATGCGTTTACCGCAGGAGGAAAGATGGCTTATATCTCATTTGAGCAGATTGAAAAATATTATGGTTCCCAGCATGTGCTGAAAAATCTCAGTCTGTCTGTGGAAAAGGGGGAGTTCGTTACGCTCCTGGGTTCCTCTGGCTGCGGAAAAAGCACACTGCTTCGATGTCTGGCAGGTCTGGAACCGATTTCTTCCGGACGCATTTTGCTGGATGGAGAGGAAATTACGCATACGCCTCCCCGCCAGAGAAATGTTGGAATGATTTTTCAGCAGTACAGCCTGTTTCCGACTATGAATGTATATAACAATATTGCATTCGGGCTGAAAATACAGGGAGTATCAAAGGCAGAAGCCAAAGAGAGGATTACGGATGCGCTGAAGATGGTCGATCTGGCAGGCAGTGAAAAAAAATATCCTTCTCAGCTGTCAGGAGGAGAGCAGCAGCGAGTTGCCCTGTGCCGCTGTATTGTGACAAAACCTAAGGTTCTATTAATGGACGAGCCGTTTAGTGCCATTGATGCCAAGCTCAGGAAAGCTCTTCAGAAGAGGATTAAGGAAATTCACCGGGAGCTGGGAATGACTACTATTTTTGTTACACATGATCAGGATGAGGCCATGTCCATGTCAGATACGATTCATCTGATGAATCAGGGGATTGTGGAGCAGTCAGCCAGACCGCTGGATCTGTATGCACATCCAAAGACAGCCTTTGCCGCCAGCTTCATGGGAAATTATAATATGGTGACGGCAGCACAGTTTCAGGATGTAACCGGAGAGTCGTGGAGACAGGATGTGTGTATCCGACCAGAGCTGATTGAAATTTCCGGAGATTCTGAAAAAGGTTTTGAGCAAAGAAAAGGGGGATATACTCTTTCGGGAACAATAACAGGAAGAATTCCCCAGGGAAATACAGTATTGTATTATGTAAATGTATCGGATCTGCAGTTTAAGGTATCCAGGTTGTTTAACAGCCCTGTATTTTTTGAAGAAGGACAGGAGGTCAGTCTGTTTATCCCCAGAGATGCGGTACTGCAGTATGAGAAAGAAACATAATTGACGGCTTGGGAGCCTACGGTAAAACGGCAGAGGGATAAAAATGTTTTTCAGTGACTTTAACTGGAACAAGGAAAACATTTTTATCCCTCTGTTTATTATCCTTTAAATTCTAAACCATCCTGCAAAAGAAGCGCCTGCCGGAAGCTCATAGGCTTTTTCAGGAGCGCCAAGCTGCCATTTTCCCGGATGTCCTGTATTCTGGGAGAGAACCTCGGCAAAATGAAGCATCACAATACCTGCGTTCAGCTTTGCATTTTCCGGAGAAGTCATCTCATCCTCTAAAAGAACCAGGGATGCCACATCGTGATCCAGAATGAAACGGTATGGCTGGCGGTTTAATACAGAAGGAGAGCAGCAGGCTGCAATAAAAGCCCGGTACAGGTCAGAATCAGGATCCCAGTCGGCGAGATCAGATTTCTGGCCCCATGCTCCGCCAAATACAGCATCCTCCAGGTAGAGTTTGGGGGCAATCTGGCCGTTACGCTGCTTCATATGAACAGAAGCGGGACTCTTAATATCAAGACGTGTTCCGCCTTCTGGTTTTCCGTAACCAAACGCGATCAGGGCAAGCGGCTCAAGTTCTGTGTCGAGATGGAGACGCTGCTTTAAAAGAGCAGGATCTGTAATGGTAATCCAGCAGGAATCCAGCTCCAGCTCTGTCAGTTTTAAAACCATGTCTTCACCCATGTATCCTGCATTTTCAAGATATCCTTCTGCATTGTCTGACAGAAGGAGCAGGTAAGAGGGCGCTTCTATCATGAAACCGGAATAGCCGGCTGTTCCAGCCAGATTGCCGGGGTTTCCCTCTAAAATTTTCCATTCTGCCGGAATTTCAGGAAGAAGGCGTTTGCACTGTCCAGCATAATCCTTAATCTGGTTAAACATCTGGGCAGAGACCTTTTTATCTTTAAAGTCTCTTGTTGATTTGCGCTTAATGGCAAGTTCGTAATATTTCATAGACACCATCCTTTCGTGGGACAATTTGTGATTGTCTGAATTAATCTTATAAAATTAGGCAAAAAGTGTCAAGCAATTTTATTGGCGGAAATCGGAGAAGAATCTCGTTTCCCATGTCTACCAGGGATGTCTTCTGCATATACTTTACCAGCACAGCAAGGGGGTATTTTATGGAAAATTTTAATGTATACAGTGATATTAAAGCCAGGACAGACGGAGAGATTTACATAGGCGTAGTGGGTCCGGTAAGGACTGGAAAATCTACGTTTATCAAACGGTTTATGGAACAGATGGTGCTTCCGGAGATGGAGGATGGGCACGCAAAGGAACGGGCCAGGGACGAACTGCCCCAGAGTGCAGCGGGAAAAACAATTATGACGACAGAGCCGAAATTTATTCCTAAAGAGGCGGCGGAGATTGCTTTAGGGGACGGGGCAGAGGTCAAAATACGCCTGATTGACTGCGTGGGCTTCATGGTAGACGGGGCGGCGGGACACATTGAAAATGACATGGAACGGCTGGTAAAAACGCCCTGGTTTGATTATGAGATTCCTTTCACACAGGCGGCAGAGTTAGGAACCAGAAAGGTGATTACCGATCATTCTACGATTGGCCTTGTTATTACATCAGACGGATCCTTTGGGGAAATTAAACGGCCAAGCTACATGGAGGCAGAGGAAAAGACAGTAAGAGAGCTTAAAAAGATGGGAAAGCCGTTTCTCATTCTCTTAAATTCCATGCGTCCGTATTCAGATGAAACAAAGATTCTGGCCGCTCAGATGGAAGAAAAATATGGTGTTCAGGTAATGCCTGTAAACTGTGAACAGCTGAAAAAAGAAGATATCAGGAGGATCATGGAAGCTGTGCTGACAGAGTTTCCGGTGGCAGAAATGGATTTTTTTATTCCGAAGTGGCTGGAAATTCTTCCCCAGGATCACTGGCTGAAGACGCATGTGGTTCAGACGGTGAAGGATCTGATGAAGAAAATCAGCCGTATGAAAGACATTGAAAGAGAGTTCCCTGTCCCTTCTGACGGCCCGATTCAGAGGATAAGGATTACGGGGATGAAAATGGCAGATGGAAGCGTATCGGTAGATATTAAAGTGGATGACAGCTGCTATTACCAGATTCTCAGCGATTATACAGGAGTGGAAATCGGTGGAGAGTATCAGCTGATGCAGACGCTGAAACGGCTGGCAGCTATGGAGCAGGAATATGAAAAAGTGGGGGATGCTTTAAGCCAGGTGAGGCTGAAGGGCTACGGTGTAGTGACGCCTGACCGGTCTGAAATCGTTTTAGATGAGCCTCAGCTGATTCACCATGGCAATAAATACGGAGTTAAAATGAAGGCACAGGCGCCGTCAATTAATCTGATTAAAGCCCACATTGAGACAGAAATTGCACCGATTGTGGGAAGCGAGCAGCAGGCAGAGGACTTGATCGAATACATCAAAGCCAATGCCAAGGAAAGCGAGGATGGACTGTGGAATACCAATATTTTTGGGAAAAGTGTAGAGCAGATTGTAGGAGATGGTATTCAGGCAAAAATTTCCCAGATGACAGAAGACTGCCAGATGAAGCTTCAGGACACTCTCCAGAAGATTATCAACGACAGCAGCGGTGGAATGATTTGCATAATCATTTAGGTCTATGATATAATGACTGCAAAGCAGGCACTATATCATCGCGCATACCAGTTTTCGCATTCACTGCGAAAATCCGGGCGCTGAATTCCGCCGGAAGCTTATATTCTGGCGGGAGAGAGCCATTTGGAGAGGAGAGGGTTATATGAAGCTGATGTTTATTGGAGCGGCACATGAGGTTACAGGAAGCTGCCATTACCTTGAGGCCTGCGGCCTTAAAATACTCATTGACTGCGGAATGGAACAGGGATCCAACAAATATGAAAATGCAGAGCTGCCGGTCAGCTACGGTGACATTGATTATGTGCTGATCACGCATTCCCACATTGATCATGTAGGGCTTCTTCCTCTGATTTTTGCAAGAGGCTTTTCCGGACAGATTATGGCATCTCGTGCCACCTGTGATCTCTGTAACATTATGCTGAAAGACTGTGCCCACATTCAGGAATCGGAAGCTGAGTGGAAAAACAGAAAGGCAAAGAGAGCGGGCCGCCTTCAGGAACCGCCTCTCTATACCATGGCAGATGCTGAAGGAGTTCTGAAACATTTTGTGCCCTGCGGCTATAATGAAATTATCCGTCTGGCAGAAGGAGTGGAAATCCGGTTTACAGATGCTGGACATCTGTTAGGCTCTGCTTTTATCGAGGTGTGGCTGACAGAAGACGGATGCTCAAAGAAAATTGTATTTTCCGGCGATATCGGAAATCTCAATAAACCGCTGATTCGAAATCCCCAGTATATTGCCCAGGCTGATTATGTGGTGATGGAGTCTACCTATGGAGATCGGCTTCACAAGCATTCAGCGGAACATATCGAGGAATTTGCAAGAGTCATCCAGGAGACCCTGGATCGAGGCGGAAATGTGGTAATTCCTGCGTTTGCTGTAGGCCGTACACAGGAGGTGCTCTATTATATCCGACGGATTAAAGAAGAGGGCCTTGTAACAGGACACGGAGATTTTGATGTGTATGTGGACAGTCCTCTGGCAGTGGAGGCTACCCAGGTCTTTAAGAATAACATGCTGGA
>Kit_p2__coassemble_1909_pt1 | contig 13224 bp, 12 predicted proteins | sample Kit_p2__metabat2_high_PE_038 | metagenome-assembled genome bin Kit_p2 | reverse complement strand
CCTCCCAGAACCGGCACCAGCACCAGCAGAATCAGAGAAATCTCCCAGTTAATCGTGAGAATCATAATCAGGGAGAGGATAATCATAAACGGCGCTCTGGCCAGCAGACGGATACTCATCATATAAGCCATCTGCACGTTTGTGATGTCCGTGGTAAGCCTTGTGACAAGGCTTGAAGTGGAAAAATGGTCAATGTTTTTAAAAGAAAAGTTCTGTATCTTATAAAAAATGTCATGGCGCAGATTTTTGGCATAGCCGGCTGCTGCCACTGCCGCAAATTTTCCGGCCATAGCGCCGAAGAACAGGGCAGTCATAGCCATAGCTACCAGGATCACGCCCATACGGACAATATAGGGCAGGTTTCCCTGCGCGATTCCCACATCGATGATTTTTGCCATCTGAAGCGGAATCAGAACCTCCATCAGAACCTCCAGAATGACAAATACAGGGGCCAGAATAGACTCCCGTCTGTACTCTTTGATGGATTTAAAGAGTTTTCTGTTCATGGTTTCCTCCTTCTGTTTTTACTTTGCTGTCATGTCAGGCGGCATTCCTGCTCTTTACAGTCCTGCTCCTTGCAGGAAAGATTCCTGGACATCCGGGCAAGCACCTGTATGCAGACATCTAAATCCTCTTTGTCGATTCCCTGCAGCATCTGCTTTTCCGCACTCCTAAGGGACTGCATCACCCTGTCTCTCATAGCCAGGGCTTTGTCTGTGGGGAGTACCCGCTTTAAGCGTCCATCCCGTTCCACGCTCTCCCTACGGATAAATCCCTTCTTCTCCAAAAGCTGAAGACTCCCTGTGGCTGTGGACTTTCTAATCTGAAACTCTGCCTCCACATCCTTCTGAAAAATGTCCTGATGCATAGAGCCTACAATAATAAAATGAAGCATATGACGCTGAAGCATTGTCAGCTCATTACCGTCATCCGGAACTAAAAAACGCCGTTTCAGCTGGTTGGACAAAATATTCACCAGCCGGCCTGCGCTTTTACAACAGAGCTCACCGCTTTTCTCTGTTTCCGTACACATCTTATCACCTCCACCTGCGCTGATTCCCAGTCTTTTGTCCCTTTTTCTCCTGGTCTGAGCTGGAAGATTCAGAGCTTTTTTAATAGTTCGCTCCCTAACTTTTAAAAGTATAGTCGGAAAATTTTTTATTGTCAAGACAAAAAAAAATGACGGAAAATCCGCATTTTTTATCTCTTTTCGGCGCGGTTTTTCCGTCTTAATAATACCTTATTTTTTATTGCTTCTTTTATATTTTCTGGAATACAATTCCAAGCGCCAGGTTCGCCGCCCCGCACAGGCTCATAACGAGAATGGGGTTCCATTTCCTGAGTCTTAAAAGCAGGAAAGCCAGAAGGAACAGCCCTGCACTGACAAGATTCAGATGTTCAGGCGCTGCTGCCTGGCCGTCAAACACTGCTGTGCCCAGCATGGAAAGTCCCGCCGCAGCTATCAGCGCCACTACGGCAGGGCGCAGAGAGGCCATAATCGCACTGACGAAGGAAGCTCCCTTATATTTATAGTAGAGAAAGGCCAAAAGAGACACAATGATAAACGACGGGAAAATACATCCTAACGTGGCGCTCGCCGCTCCTAAAAAACCTGCAATTCTGATTCCCACAAAGGTGGCTGCATTAATGGCAATCGGTCCAGGCGTCATCTCTGCAATGGTCACCAGATTGGTAAACTCATCCATAGTCAGCCACCCGCAGGCCTCCACCACCTGGCTCTGAATCAGCGGTATAGCCGCATAGCCTCCCCCTACGCTGAACAGTCCTACCTTTAAAAAGCTGAAAAAAAGCTGTAAATAAATCACAGAGTCCCCTCCCTTCTTCTGGATGTCCTGTTCTCAAACACAGCCCGCAGAATACCTGCTCCGGCAGCAGCCAGGATAATATAAATAACATTCACACCCAGGAAAAAGTCAGCAGCAAAGGCTCCTGCCAGAATCACACTCAGATACAGACTCTTTTGTCTTACTATTCCAGCTCCCAGATCACAGGCCACATCCAGGATAACGGCCGCCACACCTGCCTGCATCCCTTTGAGTGCGAAAGCCACGAAGAGATTATCTGCAAGGATACTGTAAAAAAATGAAATGACAGATAAAATGATCATGGGAGGGAGAATCGTGCCCAGAACTGCAGCTGCTGCCCCAGCAGCTCCACCTGCCTTATGTCCCAATAAAATCGCTGCATTGACGGCAATCGCCCCGGGTGATGACTGGGCCAGCGCCGTAAAATCCAGCATTTCCTGTTCATCGATCCAGTGAAGTCCATCCACAAATTTCCGCTTCATAAAGGTGACAATCACAAAGCCTCCGCCAAAGGTAAAGGCACTGATATAAAGCATACCCGAAAACAGAAGCCAGAGCTTCTTCCACTGCGGCTCTGCGGCTTCCCTCCCTGATTTGTGTTCTTCTTCTGATGCTCTCTCTCCCATCCTGATCCTCCTGTCCATACACACTTTTTCTGCTTACATCTGCATCCATTATTATATAGAAATTTCAGGTGAAATACAATCATTCCCAGGGCAGGAAGAGGGGAAGTTTTCCCCTTTGGCAAAACTTTCCCATTCTTCCAGTTTTCTCTGTAATATTTCGCTATACATATAACAATCCATTTACTTTTTCAAACTATTTTGATATTATTATTTTAATATTCAATTCATATTTCTGACGGAAAGAAAGGAGCTTTCATGAGCAGACTTAGTATTGTGACTACCAGCAGAGCTCAGACCGTTGTAGAGGGACTTTATAAGGATCTGGAGCGCCGGATCGTTGCCAGCCCTCCCGGACTCTGCCCGGTAGATTTAACTGCATCATTTCTGAAAATGTGCATGGCACAGACCTGCGGTAAGTGCGTTCCCTGCCGTATCGGTCTTTCCCAGCTGGACACATTGATGAATGACATTTTAGAGGGACGCGGAACCCTCGATACTCTGAATCTGATTGAGAAAACAGCAAGAGTTATCTCTGCTTCTGCTGACTGTGCCATCGGCTATGAGGCTGCCAACATGATTTTAAAGGGTCTTTCCGGATTCCGTGAGGACTTTTTAAGTCATATCGAATCCAACCGTTGCCTCTACCATCTGGATCAGCCGGTACCCTGCGTAGCCCTCTGTCCAGCTGGTGTGGACATTCCAGGCTATGTGGCTCTGGTAGCAGCAGGACGCTATGCAGACGCAGTGCGCCTGATTCGGAAGGACAATCCATTCCCCACTGCCTGCGCTATGGTATGCGAGCATCCCTGTGAATCCCGCTGCCGCCGCAGTATGATTGATGGCGCTGTCAATATCCGCGGAATCAAGCTGGCAGCTGTGGACAATGCAGGAATTGTTCCTCCGCCTCCCTGCGCACCGTCCACCGGAAAAAGGATTGCCATTATCGGCGGAGGCCCCAGCGGTCTGTCAGCTGCCTACTATCTGCAGCTGATGGGACATCAGACTACTGTCTATGAAAAGCGCTCCAAGCTGGGCGGAATGCTTCTCTATGGAATTCCCAGCTACCGCCTCCCAAGAGAACGGCTTCAGGAGGATGTAGACGCTATCCTGGCCACTGGCGTAGAGGTAAAAACTGATACTTCTGTAGGAAGCGAGCCTGGACAGGTTTCCATGGACTTCCTTCGCAAGGAATACGATGCTGTCTACATATCCATAGGAGCACACATTGATAAGAAGGTGGGCATTGAGGGAGAAGACGCAGAGGGCGTTATCTCTGCAGTGGAAATGCTCCGTGAGGTAGGACGGGGCCGGATGCCTGACTTTACCGGCAAGAAGGTCTGCGTCATCGGCGGCGGAAACGTAGCTATGGACGTTACACGCTCTGCCATCCGTCTGGGCGCTTCCCATACTACCATTGTATACAGAAGACGAAAAGACGATATGACCGCTCTTCCGGCTGAGGTGGAGGGCGCTGTAGCAGAAGGGGCAGAAATCCTGGAGCTTCACGCACCGGAACGAATTGAGACAGATGAAAACGGACATGTAGCAGCCCTCTGGGCTTCCCCGAAAATGATTGGTCTCATCAAAGACGGACGCCCCTCCCCTGCACCCTCAGGAGAAGCTTCTGTCCGCATTCCCTGCGATATTGTCATTGTAGCTATCGGACAGGGTATTGAGACAAGGCACTTCGAAGATGCCGGTATTCCGATTAAGCGCGGTGTCATCCAGGCAGCTAACTGGAGCGCAGTTGAGCACGCACCTGGTGTATTTGCCGGCGGTGACTGTGTGACAGGACCTGCCACTGTAATCCGGGCGATTGCAGCAGGCAAGGTAGCTGCGGCTAATATTGATCAGTATCTGGGCTTTGACCACACGATCCGTGTAGATGTAGAAATTCCAGAGGCAGATTTCTCCGACCGTCCGCCCTGCGGCCGCGTAAACATGAGAGAGAGAGATGCCAATGAAAGAAAGCATGACTTTGATCTGGCAGAATGCCCAATGACCTTAAAAGAAGCGGATCAGGAGGCTCATCGATGCCTGCGCTGCGACCGCTTTGGATATGGAAACTTTAAAGGAGGCAGGACAACAGAATGGTAAATTTAACAATTAATAAACAGCATGTCTGCGTCCCGGAGGGAACCACCATCCTTGAGGCCGCCAGACAGATTGGAATTAAAATTCCCACTCTTTGCTATTTAAAGGATATCAATGAGATCGGCGCCTGCCGTGTCTGTATCGTAGAAGTAGCCGGAATCAGCCGTCTTGTTACCTCCTGCAACACACTGGTAACAGAGGGAATGGAAGTTATTACAAACAGCGCCCGTGTCCGGGAAGCCAGAAAAACTAATGTAGAGCTGATTCTCTCTCAGCACCATACAGAATGCCCTACCTGCGTTCGAAGCGGAAACTGCTCCCTGCAGAAAATCGCCAACGATCTGAATCTGGTTTCCAACGAGTACCCGATCCGCTACGCAAAGACGAAATGGACCTCCACCTTCCCTCTTGTAAGGGATGCCGGTAAGTGTATTAAATGTATGCGCTGCGTCCAAATCTGTGATAAAGTTCAGAGCCTGAATGTATGGGATATTTCCAATACAGGCTCCCGCACAACGGTAGACGTTTCCATGGGACGGGAAATTAAGATGTCTGACTGTTCCCTCTGCGGCCAGTGTATTACCCACTGCCCTACCGGAGCTCTCCAGGAGCGGGACGATGTCTCCAGAATTTTTGATATCCACGGTGATCTCAGCAATCCTGATAAAATCACAGTGGTTCAGATTGCCCCTGCTGTCCGTGCCGCGTGGGGAGAAGAGTTCGGCCTTTCCAGAGACTTTGCCACAGACAAACGAATGGTAGCCGCTCTTCGCCGCATGGGCTTTGACTATATTTTCGATACCACCTTCAGTGCGGATTTAACCATTATGGAGGAAGGCAGCGAGCTGTTAGAGCGTTTAAATCACAGGGAAGACTACAAATGGCCTATGTTTACCTCCTGCTGCCCAGGCTGGGTGCGGTTCCTGAAATCACAATATCCTGATATGACGGATCAGTTATCCACAGCCAAGTCACCTCAGCAGATGTTCGGCGCTGTAACTAAGAGCTACTTCGCCGCCAGGCTGGGTGTAGATCCAGACAGTGTCACCTGTATTTCCATCATGCCCTGCGTAGCGAAAAAGCAGGAGGCAGATCTGCCCACCATGTATGACAATGGCATAAACGGCGGTATTAAAGACGTGGATTACGTACTGACCACCAGGGAAATCTGCCGTCTCATCAAAGCAGAGCAGATCGATGTAGCCTCTCTTCCTGAGGAAGAATTTGACTCCCCGTTAGGTGAAGGTTCCGGAGCCGGTGTCATTTTCGGCGCCACGGGAGGAGTCATGGAGGCAGCCCTGCGAACCAGCTACAGCATTGTAACCGGCAAAAATCCAAAGCCGGACGCTTTCTCCAATGTGCGGGGTATGGACGGCTGGAAAGAAGCAGAGTTTAAGCTGGGAGGCACGATTCTCAAGACAGCTGTAGCCAGCGGCCTGGGAAATACGAGAAAGCTTATCACTGCTCTTCAAAAAGGAGAGGTCAGCTATGATTTCGTAGAGATTATGGCCTGTCCCGGCGGCTGCGCCGGAGGCGGCGGACAGCCGATTCACGATGGACAGGAGCTGGCCGAGCAGAGAAGCTCCAAGCTCTATGCCATGGATCAGAAAAATGCAGTCCGCTTCTCCCATGAAAATGAAGAGGTAAAAGAGCTGTACAAGAATTATTTTGGAAAACCAGGATCTCACCTGGCCCATAAACTGCTCCACACTGACCACAATGGCTGGGATATGCCGTTTGGAGGCAAATAAAAAGACATAAAATCGGCAGGTCTGCTATGATAAGCTGCGTTTTCTGCTCGGTTCACGCACCCTTTATCCGTCATCCGCGAAAACTCGCCTTTCGGCTCAAACATTTCGCTCTGTGACGGAAATTAGCGTAAACCTCCCTGCGAAAGCCTCGCTGTCATCATACCAGACCTGCCGATTCTGTTTTAAACTCCGATACAAAAAATTAATCTTCCCTTACCAGCACCGCCTCGATGCTTCCAATATACATGGTATGATAATTTTTATCTGCATACCACTTCTCGTCATTCTCCTGAACGTCAAAGCCCTCCGGCCCCATATACTGGTGATACTGCTTGCGGCAGACAAAAATCATCTTCGCCTCCTCAAAGGCTGTCGTCCCGTCCACCTCCATGGGCGTCAGACCAGCTTCCTGAATCTTGTCCCTGTCTCTTCCGGAAACTGTTCCGCACAGGTTCAGAGCCGGGCGGAAGGACTCGTCAAATACGGACAGGGTAAACAGATCTTCTCTGTCCACAAACTCCTTCGTGTAGCGTGGCTGACGGATATAAGCAGTCGCAGACGGCTTTCCCCAAATCACACCCAGACCGCCCCAGCTGGCAGTCATGGTATTGCACTCTTTCTCAGTTCCTGCTGTAATGAGCAGCCAGTCCTTTCCAATAACAGTAAATGGATTCACAGACAGCTCCTCTGGTTTCACACGTTTAAACGGCATCTTCTTATTCCTCCCCTATTTCTTATTAATCTCAGTCATGCTCTTATCTTCCCCTCATATTTCTGAACAGGGACACAATCAACAGTCCAATTAAAATCGGTGTCGCAAAGCGGAATAAAATAGCAAAAATTCCGCCTACCACTGACAGCACGGTAAACAGCACCAGACACAAAACTGCGATAATCAGAAGCTTCCAATACCATTTATTCAGGTTCACATAGTGAAATCTGGAATATCCGCTCTGGCCTGAGCTATAGCTTCCGGATGAACGGTCTGTACCTGCATAGCCTCCGGAGGAAGCACTTTCTCCGCTCTCATAGCTGCCGGATCCCCCGCTGGTATCGATAATCGTTCTGGCAATCAGCCTGGGGCTTCCAATCTCCTCTGTCACCTCTTCCTCTGAACGCCCCTTGGACGTCTCCTGGGAAATGTAGTTATCATAGTAGCGGAGGTTTTCCGATATAAGTTCAGGGGAAACCTCTCCCCTCAGGGCAGCCTCCAGCTCCTTTAAAAATTCTGTTTTCTTCATATAAATTGTATCTCCTAAATGATATCCTGCGTTTTTCCTTATGCGCTCCATCCAGTTGATTTTCTGACAGGATTATAGTACCATATTATCATAAAAAAAGAAAGTTTCTTCACAATAAACGCCAGGCAGATTGTAACAGTTCTTAAGGAGGAAATATTATGACCCATATGAATGAATCCAGCCTTCCCAGCGAACAGCTGTATGTATTCGGCACAGGAAATGCCGCTGTCACCCGCTGCTATAATACCTGTTTTGCCCTCCGGACCGAAGATCCCCAGTCCGGCCAGACTGAATTTTTCATGGTCGACGCTGGAGGCGGAAATGGTATTCTGGGCATCCTGGAACAGATGCAGGTTCCCCTTTCACAGATTCACCACATTTTCGTCACCCATGAGCACACAGACCATATTCTTGGTATTGTCTGGATGGTGCGTATGATCGGAACCCAGATGAAAAAAGGCGCTTACCAGGGAACCCTCTCTATCTACTGCCATGACGGTCTTCTGGAAACCATCCGGACGCTCTGCCGCCTGACACTTCAGAAGAAGTTTTACGATCTCATTGGAACACAGATTCTTCTCATCCCTGTGGCAGATGGGGAAACACGGGACATTCTCAGTTACCCTGTTACCTTTTTTGACATTCACTCCACCAAAGCCCGTCAGTTCGGCTTTACTACCGTTCTTAAAAACGGTAAGAAATTTACCTGTACCGGAGACGAGCCGTTTCAGGAGCTGTGTCTTCCCTATGTCAAAGACAGTTCCTGGCTCCTCCACGAGGCATTCTGTCTCTACAGCCAGAGAGAGCAGTTCCATCCCTATGAAAAGCATCACAGCACCGTCCGTGAAGCCTGTCAGCTGGCAGAACAGCTTTCCATCCCTAATCTGGTGCTCTGGCACACAGAGGACAAAAATCTTTCTGAGAGAAAGCGCCTTTATACAGAAGAGGGCACAGAATATTATTCCGGCCGCCTAATGGTTCCAGATGACGGAGAGATTATTCTGCTGTAGGAATTCTGTTTTCCTGTTCCAGATGATAGAATGTCATGGTAGTGGCTGCAATCAGCTCATTCCTGTCATCAAATACCTGGCAGTCACAGACGGAAAAGGTCTTTCCGTGCTTTACTACCCTGGCCTCAGCCGTGATGATTCCCTCTGGCTTTCCAGGCCGTAAAAACTGGATGTTTCCGTTGACTGTAGTGACACGGCAGCCGTATCCTATAACAGCGCTTCCTGACACAGTGTCCGCCAGGGAAAACAGGCAGCCTCCATGGATCATTCCCAGGGGATTCAGATGAAGCTTTTCTGCCTTCATCTCTCCCTTGGCCCATCCCTCTCCTCTCTCTACAATTCTAATTCCCAGAGCAGTTCTGAAATTTAGCTCTTCTGTCTTCTGATTGTTCTGATTCAAACCTTCCATCTTTCCTTCCTTTCTGTACTTTTATACTCTGATTCTAAGAAAATTTCTCTTCTGCCACTCATTCTTCCTGCCCTGCCTGTCATAACCGGCTTCCTGTCCTCATATGATCTGAATAAGCATATTCCGCCGTTTGTCCGGCGTATGATTGGAGGGTTCTCTGTGCGAAACATATGGAAACGGATTTCTAATGCCTATGACAGGATTTTATTATTTTTTTATCGGAAACGTGCTGGTTTCCTCATCTCTGCCGAAATTCTGGCTCTGCTGTTTCTTGGGGGATGTCTGATTTTAAAAGCATATCCACACTCTCCTGCCGCCAGCTGTCTGCTGTCCCTTCTCTCTCAGGAGCTCATCGGTACAGCCGGAGCAGATTCTCAGCAGAATCATTTTATCAAGTGGGTCGATTTTAATGTTCCGGAGGAAGCTATGACAAAAGCCTTCCGGCTGGACGTAGCCACCTGTCAGCAGCAGATTCACCTGAACTGGATTGAGCTTCTGGCCTTCCTGGGCGCCAGATACGGAGGCGATTTTTCCAATTATCAGGAAGCTGACATGGATGAGCTGGCTGAGCGCCTTCAGAACGGTATTTCCATGGAACAGCTCTCTGCTGATGTGAAACAGTATCCCTACTATCTGGAAGCCTATACAGCTGTTCTGGGCGGACTGGTAGGATACTATGAAATTGAAATTCCTGTTTCCGAGGCGCCATCCTTCGCTCTGTCCGATGCCCGGATCCAGGAGGATCATCCCTCTTCCTCCGCTTCTTCCTCCTCCGGTCAGGATCCGGAAAAAGTCTGGGTCACCAAATATGGCCTGAAGGGCTTCCTGCCCATTGCCAAGGGCTTTTCCTACACAGACTACGATGATTTCGGCGTTTCCCGCTCCTACGGCTATCAAAGAAAGCACCTGGGCCATGATATGATGGGGCAGACCGGCACGCCCGTCATAGCTGCTGAATCCGGCTATGTGGAAACTATGGGGTGGAATCAGTATGGAGGCTGGCGCATCGGCATCCGCAGTTTTGATAAAAAGCGGTATTATTATTACGCCCATCTGAGAAAAGACTATCCCTACCAGAGCTGCCTCTCTGAGGGAAGCATCGTCACTGCCGGGGATGTCATCGGATACATGGGCCGGACTGGCTACAGTTCTGCAGAAAATACCAACAATATTGACAAAACACATCTTCACTTCGGCCTTCAGCTCATCTTCGATGAATCCCAGAAGGAGGGCAACGGAGAAATCTGGATTAACTGCTATGAGCTGATGAAGTTTTTAAGCATTAATCAGTCGGAAGCAGCCAGGCAGGACGGCACGAAGGAATGGAAGCGAATCTACGAAATGAAAGATCCAGCTGCAGAAGAAGCCAAAAAGTCAAAGCTCCCAGAACCTGAAAACAGCAAACAGCAGCAGTCAAGCCATAAGGCCTGCCCTGCTGCTTTCTTATACCAGTATCCAGTGGAAACAGAAATGTTCCTGCCTGCGCTACTGAATCACGCGGACTCTCATCATTCCTTTAATTCCCTTTAATTTTTCCAGCGTCTCCTGATCGACTCTTGTTTCCAGGTCAATCATGGTATAGGCATATTTCTCCCGGCTCTTGTTGACCATGTTGGCAATATTCATATCTGTCGCAGCCAGAATAGCGGAAATCTGTCCGATCATATTAGGGATATTCATATGAAGCAGAGCTACACGGTTGACGGAAGCACAAACTCCCATATCACAGTCCGGATAATTAACAGAATGGTGGATATTTCCATTTTCCAGATAATCCATCAGCTCTTTGACGGCCATCAGAGCACAGTTATCCTCCGATTCCTCTGTGGAAGCACCCAGATGTGGTGTCGCAATCACATGCTCCATCTCCATGACAGCCGGATTTGGGAAATCTGTCACATAGCGCTTTACTTTTCCCTCAGCCAGAGCATTCTTCATGTCCGCGTCATTCACCAGCAGATCTCTGGCAAAGTTTAAAATTACAACTCCATCCTTCATCTTTCCCATGCTTTCCCTGTTAATCATGCCCCTGGTGGAGTCAAGAAGCGGCACATGGACAGTAATGTAATCGCACTCACTGTAAATGGTATCTAAATCTGTAATGTGGCGCACGTCTCTGGAAAGCATCCAGGCGGCATTGACAGAAATAAACGGATCATAGCCCAGCACCTCCATGCCCAGGCCGGCGGCTGCATTCGCCACTTCCGCTCCGATAGCTCCCAGGCCGATGACTCCCAGCTTCTTTCCCTTAATTTCATGACCGGCAAAGGCCTTTTTGGCCTTCTCCATATCCTTGGAAATATTTTCATTTCCTGCATTTTCCCTGCACCAGTTCATGCCTCCGGCCACATCTCTGGCAGCTAACAGCATACCGGCCAATACCAGCTCCTTTACGCCGTTGGCATTGGCTCCCGGCGTGTTGAACACTACAATTCCGCGGCTGGCACACTCATCTAAAGGAATATTATTGACTCCGGCTCCGGCTCTGGCTATGGCTCTCAGATTTTCAGAGAACTCCATTCCGTGCATGGAGGCACTCCTCACCAGAATTCCATCAGCCTCCTCTGCGTGTTCTGTCATCTCATAGCTTTCTGTAAAAAGTCCTGTCCCATACTTGGAAATCGGGTTCAGGCAGTGAATCTTTCTCATCTTCATTTCCTCCCTGGCTGTCAAATCAGCTGTTTTTCTTCTCAAATTCCCGCATGAATTCTACAAGCTTTGCCACACCCTCTTCCGGCATAGCGTTGTAGATGCTGGCTCTCATTCCGCCTACAGTTCTATGGCCCTTTAAGTTTACAAATCCAGCTTCCTTTGCTTCCTTTATAAACTTGGCATCCATCTCCTCAGATCCTGTCACAAAAGGCACATTCATCAGAGAGCGGTCTTTCTTTTCAACGGTTCCTTTAAACATCTGGCTTTCATCCAGAAAATCATAGAGAAGCTTTGCCTTTCTCTCATTTTTCTCCTTCATAGCCTCAACACCGCCCTGCTTTTTCAGCCACTTAAATACCTTTCCGCAGATATAAATGCAGTAGGTCGGAGGCGTATTATAGAGAGAATCATTGTCAGCGTAGGTCTTATATCGAAGCATGGTAGGCGTTCCAGGAAGGGCGTCCTCTGTGATCAGATCCTCCCTTACAATGGCAATGGCCATTCCGGCAGGACCTACGTTTTTCTGTACTCCGCCCCAGATAATTCCAAATTTAGACACATCTAACGGTTCGGACAGGAAGCAGGAGGACACATCCGCCACCAGAATCTTTCCCTTTGTATTGGGAAGCTCCGGAAATCTTGTTCCGTAAATGGTATTGTTCAGGCAGATGTATACATAGTCTGCATCCTCGTCTACCGGAAGGTCGGAGCAGTCCGGAATATAGCTGAAGGTTCTGTCCTCACTGGAGGCAATCGCATGGGCTGTTCCATACATCTGAGCCTCCTTAAACGCCTTCTTGGCCCACTGGCCGGTGATAATGTAATCTCCCACCTTATTTTTCATTAGGTTCATGGGAACCATGGCAAACTGCATATGGCCGCCGCCCTGGATAAACAGTACCTTGTAATTGTCAGGAATATGCATTAAATCCCGCAGATCCTGCTCCGCCTCCTTGAGAATATCCTGAAAGTCCTTAGAGCGATGGCTCATCTCCATCACTGACATGCCGCAGCCCCTGTAATCCATCATCTCTTCTGACGCTTCCCTGAGTACCTCCTCAGGCATCACGGCTGGACCTGCCGAAAAATTGTAGACTCTGCTCATAACTGCTCCTCCTTCTATCTATTCTCTCTTTCTATCTGTCAGCGCCTGTATCTGCCGGCACTATTTTCCTTCAATCATCAGATCAATTTCGTCAAAGGCATCCTCAATGGGCTTTCCTGCCGGAACCATCGGAAATACCTTGTCATCGCAGCCAATCTGGCAGTCAATGACAACCGGAATATTTAACTCCACCGCTTCTTTAAATACCCGTTCAAACTCATCCTTCTCTGTTACCCGGTAGGCCTTTGCCCCCAGCCCCTCCGCCACTTTGACGAAGTCTACCTGGTCATCCAGCACAGTCTGGGAATAACGCTTACCGTAGAACAGGTTCTGCCACTGGCGCACCATACCCAGCACATGATTATTAAATACAACCTGGATAATCGGAATATTATATCTGGCTGCTGTAGCGATCTCATTCATATTCATGCGGAAGCATCCGTCTCCGGCAATGTTTACCACTGTCTTATCTTTGCATCCCATCTTGGCGCCGATACAGGCTCCCAGACC
>Kit_p2__coassemble_1896_pt1 | contig 13284 bp, 8 predicted proteins | sample Kit_p2__metabat2_high_PE_038 | metagenome-assembled genome bin Kit_p2 | reverse complement strand
TTTTATTGAAAAAGTGTGCGCCTTGGCGCACACCTGCGCCGAGCGCGGTCGCGTCAGCGATAATTTCCCCGCGCGCGAGTTCGCATAATCGTGTTTTTTTATCCGATAGGAAATGAACTTTCCTATCGGATAAAAAAAGAGGACACGGAAACATTCCATCTGTTTCCTGTCCTCTTTTGTAATCGTGATCTTATTCTGTTTTATTCTTCCAACTGGTCTATCGCACGCTGGGACTGCTTTGCTTTTTCCGTATCCGGAAAAAGTTCTATTACCTTCTCATAAGTCTCCTGCGCCTGACGCTTATTGCCATTGTCCCGATATGCATTCGCAAGAGCATACAGTGCTTCGCTGTTTTCCTCATCATAGGAAACCGCCTTCGTCAGATTCTCGATGGCAGTCTCATAATCCCGCGCCTTGTATGCTTTATAACCTGTTTCATAATAAGAAGATGCCAGGTCGGTCCCCGTCTCCTCCAACAGCTGCATATAAAGCTTCTTTGCCGCTTCTGCAGTATCCGTGCTCTCCATCGTATCCCGGTCTATCTTGTCCACCGCCTCTGAAAGAGCAGCCGTATCGTTAGGTTTTGTCATATAAAGATATGCTGCATTCAGAAGTGCCTCCATCATTCCAATACCGCCGTCTACTCCGGTCAGTTTTTCATTCTGGGTCTTCAGTTCTTTATTCTGAGCTGTCAGAGTCTCTACCTGCTGCGTCAGGCTCACGATATCGGCGCTCTTTTTATCGGATTCTTCGCCTACTGCCGTCAGTTTACTGTTCAGCTCCTTCTGTGCCAGAGATACCCTGCCCGGTAAGATAAGGAACCACGAAACGGCTACTCCTACGGCCAGACCGCCCAATATTCCCCAAAGCCATCCGATGTTTTTCTTCGGCTCCATCATATGCCCGACCGGCTGAATGATAGTCTCATTTCCGCTCTGATATTTTATCACATCGTCCGCACGGGAAGCTCTGCGCGCCTTTCCTCCATCGTCTTCAGCCTTCTGAGCTGTCTCGACTTCTTTCATATACCGAAGAGCTGTCGTATTCGCACGGTCAATACGCAGACAGCGGTTTAACTCCTTGCGGGCCTTTTCCCACTCTTTCATGTCCATATATAAAAGAGCCAGCAGCAAATGCCCCTGCACAAAGTTCGGATGATCTGAAAGTACCTTTTTTAACTGGATGCGCGCCAGATCCTTACTATCCTGATAGCAATAAGAGAGCGCCTGATTGTATTTCCTGCTCATCTGGGTAAAGGACTCCAGCTGCGACGGGCTCTTTTGAACAGCATCTATGTAGTCGTCCGCAATATTTTTTTCCGGACGAAGGTTTTTACTGATTACCCATTCAGAAAGCGCCGGAACGACTTCTCCCATTTCAAAATACACAAGCCCTAAAAGGTTTCTTGCATCAATATGGTATTTATTTACCTTGAGCGCCAGCTTCAGACTGTCCAGCGCCCCGGAAAGATCACGCACGCATGCTCTCTCCAGTCCTTCATTATAATAATAATTTGAAAAGCTCATCAGCTTTTTGTATCGTTCAACATCTGTCCCACAGTTCGTGCAGAAGTTTTTCTCCGTCAGATCTGCGCCACAATTATAGCACTGCATAACTTCACCCCTTTATTCTTCGTGTTCGGTCTTGTCGCTGTTTTTTAATTCTTCTTCCTGCTCCTTGACCATTTCCACCAGAATATCCGTGAAATCCGTTAAATTGTGGTTTATGATAACGTCCTCTGCCTCATCTATCTCAAGGCTGGGATGAAACTTTTTGAGTTCTTCTTCAAAATTGATCATGCGTATCCTCCATATCGCTCACAGCCTTGCGGCTGATGTTTCTTTCCTGTAACTTTTCATGCGGATTTTTCTTAATATCACTATCATACGCAGACTGCGGCAAAAAATCAATCGAATTTTTCCCTGAATTCAAAAAGTGGACTGTATTTTTCGACTTTTTATACCGGAAAAATATTCAAACAGCCCGGAAGCGCTGTCAAAATGCGCCTCCGGGCTGTCCGTTTTCTCTACAGGAACTTTTCCTGTTCTTATTTCTTAAGCTGTCCCAGACGCTCCCGCACCTGTTCCATCATCTGCGTATATTTCTCAAGCTTTGCGCGCTCCTCTGCAACCTTGCTCTCCGGCGCCTTGCTCATAAACTTCTCGTTGTGCAGCATGCCGTTGACACGGGCAAGCTCGCCCTGCAGACGCTTCTCCTCTTTTTCCAGACGCTCGATTTCCTTATTCAAATCGACCAGCTCTGCAAAAGGGATGTACAGCGTTGCGTTCGGGATAACAACGGAAACCGCATCGTCTGCAATGCCGTTTTTATCCGCCTGACAGGTCACTTCGGAAGCTCCCGCCAGAGACGCAAAGAACAGGGTTCCTCTTTCAAAGGTATCCAGAATCTCCTGTCTGTCGCTGACTACAAATACATGGGCCTTCTTGGACGGCGGAACGTTCATATCGCTGCGCACATTACGGATACCGCGCACTGCTTCCTTGATGATTTCCGTTTCATGCTCTTCCTGCTCAAAGCAGCGGCTTTCCTGATATACCGGCCAGGAGGATATCATGATGGATTCCTCTTCAGACTGCAGCGTGCAGAAAATCTCTTCCGTAATGAAAGGCATATACGGATGAAGCAGCTTTAATGCATCGATCAGAACTGTCTTTAACGTCCACAGAGCCGCATTCTGGCTGTCCGCATCGTCTGTCGCATACAGGCGGGGCTTCACCATCTCAATGTACCAGTCGCAGAATTCCTCCCAGATAAAGTCATAAACCTTTTGAAGGGCAATTCCCAGCTCATACTTGTCCAGATTTTCTGTTACATCCTTAGCCAGAGTATTCACCTTGGAAAGAATCCACTTGTCAGCCATGGTTAAGGGAGCTGCATCCTTGCTTCCGTCTGCGCCCCATGCCAGATCATAGGCCTTCATTTTCTCCGGATCTGCCTTCTCCATATTCATCATAATGAAACGGGAAGCATTCCATACCTTATTTGCAAAGTTCCGGCTGTTCTCAACTCTCTCCCAGTAGAACCGCATATCATTGCCAGGTGCATTTCCCGTAATCAGTGTCATACGAAGAGCATCTGCGCCGTATTTATCAATTACCTCCAGAGGATCAATACCGTTGCCCAGAGATTTGCTCATCTTCCGTCCCTGGCTGTCACGCACCAGTCCGTGAATCAGAACGGTGTGGAACGGACATTTTCCTGTCTGCTCAATTCCAGAGAATACCATACGGATAACCCAGAAGAAAATAATATCATAACCGGTTACCAGTACATCTGTGGGATAGAAGTATTCCAGCTCCTGCGTTTTTTCCGGCCATCCCAGAGTAGAAAAAGGCCACAAAGCAGAGGAGAACCAGGTATCCAGAGTATCCTCATCCTGTTTAAAATGTGCGCAGCCGCATTTCGGACATTTTTCCGGCATGGACTTGGCTACTACAATTTCGCCGCATTCCTGACAGTAATAAGCCGGAATCCGGTGTCCCCACCACAGCTGACGGGAAATACACCAGTCGCGGATTCCCTCCAGCCAGTGAAGATACGTTTTCCCAAAGCTTTCCGGAACAAACTTCAGCTCACCGCTCTTTAATGCCGCAATCGCCGGCTTTGCCATCTCCTCCATCCGTACAAACCACTGCTGCTTCACCATAGGCTCAACTGTGGTCTTACAGCGATCATGAGTTCCCACGTTGTGAGAATGAGGAACTACCTTAACTAACAGGCCCTGCTCCTTTAAATCCTCCACCATGGCTTTTCTGGCCTCATACCGATCCATTCCGTCATACTTACTGCCCGGACAGCGAATAGTTGCATCATCATTCATAATGCAGATCTCCGGAAGATTGTGGCGGCGTCCCACCTCAAAGTCATTGGGGTCATGCGCCGGAGTAATCTTTACACATCCGGTTCCAAACTCCTTATCTACATAAGCATCTGCAACAACCGGAATCTGACGATCTGTCAGCGGCAGCTTTAACATTTTTCCAACCAGATCCTGGTAACGCTCATCCTCCGGATTTACAGCAACAGCCGTGTCTCCCAGCAGAGTCTCTGGACGGGTGGTAGCAATCTCTACAAAACGTCCCTCCTCTCCTGCAATGGGATAATTAATATGCCAGAAAAAGCCGTCCTGCTCCTGATGCTCAACCTCTGCATCAGAAATAGAAGTCTGGCACACGGGACACCAGTTAATAATCCGGGAACCCTTATAAATGTATCCCTTCTCATACAGCTTGCAGAATACCTCTAAAACAGCGTCGGAACAGCCCTCATCCATCGTAAATCTCTCTCTGTCCCAATCCGCAGAGGAGCCCAGCTTGTGCAGCTGATTAATAATCCGGGTACCGTACTCTTTTCTCCAGTCCCAGCATTTTTCCAGGAAGCCTTCCCGTCCCAGATCCTGCTTGTCAATGCCTTCATTTTTTAATTTGTCAATGACCTTTACCTCAGTTGCAATGGCTGCGTGGTCGGTACCAGGCTGCCACAGCGCCTCATAGCCCTGCATTCTCTTATACCGGGTCAGAATATCCTGCATGGTATTGTCCAGAGCGTGACCCATATGAAGCTGTCCGGTAATATTGGGCGGAGGCATAACAATCGTAAAGGGTTTCTTTCCTTCACGTTTTCCCCGCTCTGCATCTGCATGAAAATATTTGTTGTCCAGCCATTTCTGATAAAGCTTTTCCTCGATCGCCGAGGGATTGTAGGTTTTTTCCAGTTCCTTCATGGTCTTTTCCTTTCTTTCTGTGTTTACTTCAAAATCCTGAGCGATTTTCATCTCAGAGGAAAACAGTTCTCCTCTCAAGACTGTAAAAAGGGCTTTTCTGCATTTCCTGTAAATTTCCTATGAAATCAAAAAAGCCCTCTATGCAGAATTCTGCATAAAGGGCGGAGCTTCATTTTCCGCGGTACCACCTTTATTTATCACTTAAATCACCTTAACGCGGTTTCTACGGAGAATCCTACCTGCCTTCTGCTTCTCAGACTCCCGGCTCCAAAGCTACCTTCCGCGCGTGCCCTCTCAAACCGCCTTTCAGCCAGTGAACGGTTCTCTCTGTCAGCAGCATCCGCCGTACTCCTCTTCTTCTCAGCCTTTCATATAGACTCTATCATAAATTTTTCACTTCGTTTTGTCAAGCAAAATCTCCGGCTTCCTGGGCAGTCGGGGCAACAGTTCAGCCATGTATCTTCTTGCCCGCTTACAGCAGACAAGAAGCGTCGGGCGTCCGCCCTTAAATCATTCCCCTGTATTCCTGCTTCCAATTATGAAGAAGCTCTGATTCTTTTTCCCGACGCACTTCCTCATCCTGCCCGAAAATTTCCTCCATCTGTTTTACCGCCTCCGACTGTACTGCCTGTTCTCTGGCCTCATCCATAGACTGATCCCACTGGCTGAGCTTTTCCTCTGTAATCAGAGCACGAAGTCTCTCTCCCAGCTTCAGTCCCCGATCCAGCTTTGTCAGCCAGTACATCTGCTTTAAAATCTGCTCCTCAGGGGCACGGGAATAGGCATAGCTATACGCCTCAAAGGCCCTTTTTGTCTGAAACATCCGGGCGTAGCAGGAACCCAGGTTATTCCAGATCCGTCCCAGAAACAAGTCATCTACATATTCGTCCCTTGGAAACTCCAGAAGCTCCCGGTAAAGATTCAGGGCTCTGCCGTACTGACGCATGGAAAACAGCTCATCAGCCAGCAGCTTTTTAAACTCTGCCGGATGCTTTTTCCTAAGAGCCGTCAGCTGCTGCCGGTAATGACTGATTTCACCGGGCCTATAATAATCACATTCCTGGAGAATCAGAATCAAAGCCTCATCTGAATCTTCTCCGCTTTTCAGCCACCGTTCTACCTTCAGAGCCAGAAAACCCTGATTCAGCTCCTCTCTCATAAATTCCAGAAGACCTTCTCCCACAAAGTCCTCCATCACCAGAAGGGGATAATGGTATATCACATAAGAAAGCTCCTGCGAGGAATAAATTCGAATCCCAAGTGCTTCCACATAATAGGGACGTTTTACATTTTCCTGCCTGCAAAGCAATAAACTCATAACATAACCTCTTGTCTAATCTGGATATCAGAGGAGGGATAAATTTCTCCAAATCCCTGATCCAGAATTCTCACATCCATCGTCCTCTCGTCAAGGAATGAAATTTTCACACGAACCTTTGTCGTCCGCTCCGGCCGTTTTGGAAATCCCTCCAGGCGAATAGAAACCTCTCTGCGCCGCTTGGCATCTAAGGGTGTAACCACCAGATCCACCGTATCCTGATGCTCCGGAATCACATCCACCACAGCCTCCTGCTCGTACCAGTTATCTCCTGCGGCAGCCAGAACCACAGAAGTCTCCTGACCTCTGTAAATCACATTCATGGAAACGGTAGATTTTAACCGGCCGTCACAGATCATCGTATAGGGAAATGCTGTTTTCTGCCGGGTCAGATCAAGGGCGCGGCAAGCCGCTCCCTTGGAGAACACGGCCAGCTCCATATACACTCTCCGCTTGGTACATAAAAGCTTCATAAACTCGTCTGCCCAGCTTCTGTCCTCAAAGCCTTTTCCCATAAGAAAGACAGAGGAATAATTTTTGTTCTGCATCAGTCTGGATGCACAGGAACAGAGAATCCTGTCTGCCAGCTTGGCGCCGGAATCATTTTTTAAAATATCCAGATTAAAGCTCTCATCCATCCGTTCCTGTTCAGCAATTACCGTAGTATTTTTCAGACCTCTCTGAACCTTCATTTCATAATAGCGAAGCCCCTCTGCTGAGAGATCAAACATTCCCACAGTTCCGTTCCAGATTTCTTTTCTCTGGCTGAGGATATAATAAATATAGCTTTCCGAATGGCTGATAATGTGAATCCGTTCTCTTGAAACTCCCAGCGTCTCTCCACATGCATAAAGAGCCTCTGACAGCCTCTGATTCATTTTTTTCACGGTAAATACCAGCTGTCCGATCTGTTTTTTTCCGTATTCTTCTTCTGGAAGGCGCATAATCCGCTCCAGAAACAGTGCCAGCAGCTTTTTTGCCTCATAGCGCACATTTCCCAGCGTAGCTGTCCCGTCCTTACAGACCAGCTTTACCAGCTTGTCCACAATAATCCCATCCCCTTTTAAGGTATGGGCATAGGCCTCCTCTCCCACAAACCAGGCATCCTCAGTTTTATGCCTGCAGATTACCGTAGGAAATGACCATGTTTTTTCCTCTTCTGCGCAGTTGATCTGTGTATAACCGTCACACAAATCAATGCCGACAACAAGTTCCTCCATAAAAACCCCTTTTTCTTATATCAGACCGAACAGCTCTTCCATCAGGGCGCTGTCGGTTACGTACTTCTTCATTTTTTCCTGCAATGCCGTTTCTTCCTTCAAAGAAAGGCACAGACTCATTTCATTTAAGGCCGCAAAACGGCTTTCTTCCTCTCTGGAATACTCTGCAGCACAGCTTATGCTGCCCTCCTTCACCATCTTCCGGTTTTCACCGTCCCTTTGGTATATCCGGTATTCCAGAATTTCACCTTCAAACAGCACCTTCTGCCGTGCATAGATTCCCGGATAAACCTTAATCAGCTCATCTGCCTGGAACTCTTCCTCCTCAGGAAGGATTCGCACCTCCAGCTCAGGACGGTACTCCCGTCCTCCCCTGAACTCCAGAATCACCTGATTTTTCAGCTGCTCCGGAAGAGGCATCAGCCGTCCCAGATCCTGAAAACAGGCGAATACCCGCTTTTCCTCCAGAAGGATGTCCAGCATGGCCCGACACAGCTCCTGCCTGTGTTCATCCAGTTCCTTTAAGGTCGAATAGTACCGGATCAGAGCTAACAGATAGATCGTGGGAATCCTGCTTTTATCCTCCACACTGCTGACTGCGCTTTCCAGCCATGCAAACACCTTGTCGCCTGTGGCCTTATCCCGCAGAAAATAATCAGCAGACTTCATGGTAAAATAAGCCTTGATCACACTGTCACTGGTATGCTTTCCTGACATATACCAGGAGAATACCCAGTCGATCCGATCCGTTTCACCGGTAAACATCATCTGCGCCAGAAGACGTTCCGGAAGATCATAGGTTTCAATATGCTCTCTCTCTCCCTGACTCAGTACCTTAAACATCTGCATAGCAGATCCGTTAAAATACTCACACAGATAATCCAGAATCACACTGTCATACCGGCCCTCTGAAAACAGGCGGAAAGCTATCTGTAAAAGCAGAGGATCGCTTTCCGGAAGCTGCTGCAGAATCATTCTGCTGCAGAGCTTCATCAGCCTGCTGCTTTTCAGTTCTTCATAGCCATAGGCTTTTACAATCTCAAAGGCCTCCCGCATATACCCCTGCTGAATCAGAGTTTCACAGACTCCTGCCCGATCCTCCCGTTCCAGGCGTTCCAACTCCAGATCCATCAGATAATCCACGTCATCTCCTGTATCCGGCTCATCTGACTCCAAACGTTTTCTGTACCATCCGATCATTTCAATCAGAATTTTTCTGCGGAACAAAGGATGAAGCCGCAGATCAGACAGTGCACGCTTCAGCGTCATCATATCCTCCGGGCCGGAAATCCCCGTCTCTGCCAGCCGGCTGCACTCCTGCAGGCGAAGCATCGGATGGGACGGAGCGATATCATAGCACTGCTCCTCCAGCTCCTCCGCATCCTCTCGTCTCATAGCCGGAATCTTCTGGCAGGAAATATTAGCATATCGGTTGCCATACTCGTCCTGGAACAGGATCACCGGATTTCTGCCAAAAAGAGGCACATAAGCAATTCCGTCCCGAACAGGGAAAGCGTCCTCCCCTTCGATTTCTTCATAGCAGACAATCACATAGCGAATTCCTGGAACGGATATCCGAATCCGATAGGATTTTAAAATAGCAGGCAGAATTTCCGCCACCTTCTCATCAATCATCTCCCGGTAAAGCATATGCTCATAGAGAACCGAAAGCCTCTGATCCAGCCGTGAATCCAACAGCTGCTCCATAGTAAACTGCTCAATGTCCCGCTCATACTGACGGTAAAGAGAGGAACCCGGATTCATATATCGGATAATATTCATGTAAAGGATGGCTCTGCTGGCGTCATCCATGGATTTCTCGTAAGAGAAGTATAATAGCACCTCTCTGGGAAGCAGATAAGGATAATCATAGGGAAGGGAAAACAGGAAATACTCATATAGCCTGGTCAGGCTGACCCCCTGTTCCAACGCCTTTTGATACCAGGGAAAATATTCCTCTCCTCTGCAGTCTCCCTTGATCAGCATACTGCAAACTGCTCCCAAAAGCTCTTTCTCTTCATATTTTTTGTAAAGCAGCTTTAAAAGACGGCAGTAGAGGCGTCTGTAATACTTTGATGCTGCAGCCGGCTCTGCAATGAAAACGGCCAGTTCCCGGCTTACCAGATCCTGTCTGGCTGCAAACATCATTACCTGTACCTCATATTCTCCCATTCTTCCAAGAAGAACCGGATTGTCCCGGTAAATCCGAAAACTCTCTGCATAAAGGAAAGGACTGTGGCAGCCATGCTGGAACATCGTCCGCATTTCCTCCAGACACGCTGCAGGTCCTGCTCCTTCCTCCGACTCCAGCCTCAGCCTTAAAAGATAAAGCTCCGCATGATCCGGCTGCTCTTCCAGACACTGCCTTACCCGCTCCAGAAGTGAGGTTCTCTGTTCCTCCCGTTTCTGAACCAGATACAGCAGATACTGATAAAAAGAGAGCGTCTCCCGGTTGTCTCTGCCCCGCAGCCCCGGATCATCCTTCCAGCTTTCCAGCATTTCTGCCGCCCTCTCTGTCTGTCCTTCCAGAATACACAGCTCTGCCAGGCGAAGAATATTTTCCAGATCCTCTCCCTGAATTCTTCGGATATCCTCCAGAATCAGGCGCATCTGACTTACCAGATCCTGCTGTTTCTCTGTTTCATACTGAAGGCGAAGGCGCAGATACTGCTGCTTCTTTTTCTGAAGCTCCTGTCTTTCCCTGTCACGGCTGTCCTCTGCCGCCTGAGCCTCCACCGGAACAACTATCGTATCACGCACAGTCATAATCCGGACTGCCCCCAGATTTTTCCCCTGATGGAGGCGTCCGGCATTAATCTGATAAGGAACCAGGCAGATTCCGTTCTGAAAATCCTGGGAGCTGAAGCTCTTTTTAGGAAGTTCCAGGAAATCCCCCTCCACAGCTGCTTCAAACTGCACATATCCCCAGGTTTCTACCTTTACCTCCAGCTGATCCGGACAGTTTTCCTCCACGTTCTCATAAAAACGTGGTTCTGTGGAAACAGTCAAGGCTACCGGCTTCTTAGCGCCTAATGCCACCAGAAACTCCTCTAACTGATTCTGACGATTCAGCCGCCCCCGAAGCCCATCATAAAGGGCTCTTGTATGAAGATCCTGCATAAAGGGAGCTTCCACAAAATCCTGATATTCAAAAAGACGCAGAGACAGATCCGAATCCCGCTTTGCCAAAGCGGCAAAGTCTGTCGGTGTTTTCAGACTGTCCAGCGTCTTTCCTGTTCCTCCCAAATTCACGGAAAAAGAATAGGGTACTTTTCTCTCCCCGCCATTGGTCACAAGACAAAAGTTACCCGTTATCACATCTTCACCGGAAAGGTGCCGTCCGTCTACCTCATATAAAATCCTGTTCCGGCTTCCGCCGAACGCACTGTCGCACAGTCTCACTCTCATATTGGAAGAATAAATCAGTCCCTTGATAAATCTCCCCTGTTCATCTGATATATATAATTCTTTTTTTGTCACCGCTCCGGCCGGAACTGAATCCTTTACAGACTGAGGTTCAATCTGCAGAACCGGGCTTTCTCCCTCCACAATTCCTCTGGCAAGACGGTTAATTCTTTCTCTCATAGTATCACCTGTAAAAAATGCTCGTTATCCATACCATAATATCACAATTCCACTTGATTTAAAAGAATTAAATTGGTATGATTAAAAAAAGTAGAATTGACGAAAGAGGCACTGCCCATGTTATCGGAACCCATGACCCTTTACAAACTGATGAATCTCTATATGCTCAAGCAGGTGAACTTTCCTCTCACCAATGCCCAGCTGACTGATTTTTTTCTCCAGCACGAATACGCCAGCTATTTTACCCTTCAGCAGGCTTTAAGCGAGCTGCAGGATTCCGGCCTGATTCAGGCTGAATCCACCCACAATACTACACGGTATGTCATTACCCGGGAGGGCGAGGATACCCTGGGATTTTTTGAAAAAGACATTCCGCCGGCCATTACTGAAGACATGGACAGCTATTTGAAAGAAAACCGTTTCCGTATGAGGGAGGCGGCCGGAACTGTAGCTGACTATTACAAATCCACGAACCAGGACTATGTTGTACACTGTGAGGTACGGGAAGGTCGCACAACTCTGATCGGCCTGGATATTTCCGTCCCGGACAAGGATCAGGCTGTACTCATGTGCAGTCACTGGAATGAACGAAGCCAGGATATCTACGCTTATGTAATGAAAACCCTGATGAGCAGCGGGAAATAGACACAAAAAGAGACCATCGATCCGAATCTCGAATGTATGGTCTCTTTTTTATCGCATTTCGTCTGACCTGACTCAGACAGACGATTCTATTTCTGTTTTATTGTGAATCATTCTCCCCGTATGGATAGCTTCCCTTTACTGGTTATATCCGTCCGGATTGTTCTTCTGCCATCTCCAGGCATCCTCACACATTTCTTTAATGCCGTTTTCTGCCTTCCAGCCCAGTTCAGCCTCAGCCTTTGCCGGATCTGCATAGCACTGCGGAATATCACCCTCACGGCGCGGTTTGAATACATAGTTGATCTTTAAGCCATTTACTTCCTCAAATGCCTGAATTACATCCAGAACGCTGTAGCCGTGTCCGGTTCCCAAATTGTAGATCCATACACCGCCATGCTCCTTGTTCAGCTTCTCCAGTGCTTTCAGATGTCCGTTTGCCAGATCCACTACATGGATATAGTCGCGGATACAGGTACCGTCCGGAGTGTTGTAATCATTGCCGAATACGCCCAGGCATACCAGCTTGCCCACTGCCACCTGTGTAATATAGGGGAACAGGTTGTTGGGAATTCCCTTGGGATCCTCACCAATCCGTCCGGACTTGTGAGCGCCGATGGGGTTAAAGTAACGAAGCAACATCACATTCCATTCCGGATCAGAGGTATGTAAATCCGTCAGAACCTGCTCCAGCATTCCCTTGGTACGGCCGTAAGGATTGGTAATCTCACCCTTGGGGCACTCTTCGGTAATCGGAACAAAAGCAGGATCGCCATATACTGTAGCAGAAGAACTGAATACAATGTTCTTTACTCCATGACGGCGCATAACATCACACAGAATCAGAGTTCCCGTAATGTTGTTGTGATAATATTCCAGAGGCTTGTATACAGACTCTCCTACTGCCTTCAGACCGGCAAAATGAATAACCGCATCTACGTTCTCATTGTCAAATACCCGGTTTAAAGCCGGCTCGTCCAGAAGATCTACCTCATAAAAAGTCAACTTTTTCCCGGTAATCTCCTCTACCCGTTTTAAAGACTCCTTACAGGAATTGCAGAGATTGTCCACAACTACCACGTCATAGCCTGCATCTAACAGTTGTACGCAGGTATGGCTTCCAATGTAACCAGCTCCTCCGGTAACTAAAATCGTTGCCATAATACAGCCTCCTTTAATGTTGTTTTCAGATGAAACATAGAACAGTTCCGACTACGGAACTCTTTGTTTTCATTATAAACGGATATTCACAGAAAAACAATGAAATTTTATTTAAAATTCCTGCAATTTTATCATTATTTCATTCAGGCTTTTATGATGCAAATTGTCCCGCTTTTCCTGCAGGCAAAGTCAAAAGCCGGCGGCAGCTTCCTGCCCTCCGGCTTCTTCGTTTTTCCAGCTCACCTCATCCTCCCTGAGCCTCCAGCCACTCTCGCATTTTTCGGACTGCTTTTTTTTCCAGACGCGATACATAGGATCTGGAAATTCCCAGCACAGCAGCAATTTCCCTCTGCGTTTTAGGCTGTTTTCCAAAAAGTCCGTATCGCTGACTAATTACCGTCTGTTCCTGTTCCTTCAAACAGGCATGGAAGGCCTGATACAGCTCCTCAATATCCTGATCCAGAATCAGATCCTCTAAAACCTCCCGGTTCTCAACTTCAATCACATCTACCAGACTTACGGCTTCCCCGTCCTTGTCTACTCCAATGGGTTCAAAAAGAGAAATTTCTCTGGCATATTTTTTGCTGGAGCGCAGAAGCATGAGAATCTCATTT
>Kit_p2__coassemble_1895_pt1 | contig 13288 bp, 1 predicted proteins | sample Kit_p2__metabat2_high_PE_038 | metagenome-assembled genome bin Kit_p2 | reverse complement strand
CTGCAAAGAGGGAACCCATCATGCACACGCTTCCGCCTGCTGCAATCGCCTTTGTGATATCTCCGGAATACTTGATTCCTCCGTCTGCAATAACAGGGATTCCATACTCCCTTCGCAACTGCATAGCAATCCATAATGGCTGAAATCTGAGGCACACCGATTCCTGCAACCACACGAGTTGTACAGATGGATCCAGGTCCAATACCAACCTTGACAGCATCTACACCAGCTTCAATTAAAGCTTTTGCTGCCTCTCCTGTTGCCACGTTTCCGGCAATTACCTGTACATCCGGATATGCTTCTTTGATCATCTGTACACAGCGGATCACATTTGCAGAATGACCATGAGCGGAATCTAATACAATCACATCAACCTTTGCATTTACAAGAGCCTCTACGCGCTCCAGCACATTAGCTGTAATACCTACAGCAGCTCCGCAGAGAAGTCTTCCCTGTGCGTCCTTGGCGGACAGAGGGTACTTAATCTGCTTTTCAATATCCTTGATGGTGATCAGTCCCTTTAAGTTAAAGTCATCATCTACAATCGGAAGTTTCTCCACTCTGGCCTTGGCAAGAATCCTCTTTGCCTCAAGCATCGTAGTTCCTTCCTTCGCTGTAACCAGATTTTCAGAAGTCATACATTCCTTAATCTTCTTAGAGTAGTCTTCCTCAAACTTCAGATCACGGTTTGTGATAATTCCCACCAGTTTTCTGCCCTCTGTAATCGGAACACCGGAAATACGGAATTTTCCCATCAGCTCATCTGCATCCTTTAATGTATGCTCTGGGGATAAATAGAATGGATCTGTGATGACTCCATTTTCAGAACGCTTTACCTTATCCACCTCTTCTGCCTGTGCTTTGATAGACATGTTCTTGTGGATGATACCGATACCGCCCTGTCTTGCCATGGCAATCGCCATCCTGTGCTCTGTTACGGTGTCCATACCCGCACTCATAAGCGGAATATTGAGCTTAATCTTCTTAGTCAGGTAAGTGCTCAGATCAACCTGATTCGGAATTACTTCTGAGTAGGCCGGCACCAGAAGGACATCATCAAACGTAATGCCATCACCGATAATTGTACCCATTAATTTTTCCTCACTTTCGTATTAGTTTTATTAATAAGTTTAATTAATAACATCGCTGTAATAGTAATTTATTGTATCAATTTTAAAACAGGATGTCAACATGGGGTAAGGAAATTTTTCTGCTTTTCCGCCTGAACAATCAGCCTCTGCTCCTTTCCATGGCAGGTAACTAAGGTCAGACGCATTTTTTCTGAAGCTTCTTTTCCTGCTTCATAAGGGCTTTTGTCCTTCCTGTCTGTCAAATATGCCTTCTGAACCTGATACATGCTCCACTGCCCTTCGTGCCACAGGTAAATCGTTTTATTTTGTCTGAAGAAGTCCTCCTCTCTATACTTTTTTAAGGTTCCAAACATTTCCCCCGACTTCATATTGTGGCCGTAAATCACTGTGTTCTCCGAAGAAAAGGGAGGGTAGGATGCCTCAAAAAAGAGGCATCCGCATGCATTTTCCTTCCCCTCAAAGGTCTGGTTCAGGTATTCATAATTGTTCTCAGGATACACAACTGGATAGCTGATCTCTGTCCCCGGAATAAAAAGCCAGCCTGCATAGTCAGGGTTTATCTGTAAAAGCCCGTTCTCGTCAAGAACTGCCGGAACATGGCTACTGTCCATATAGTATCTTTGCCTGTTTTCAGAGATTCCTGCTATTTTTCTGAGCAGCCGGTATTCCTCTTTCCCGCTCTGGTCACGGCAGTATTTTCCAGCCAGAAGAACAGCGCTTAACAAGAAAGTGACGATCAGAACAGCCACAGCTGCGGCTGCATATAATTGTTTCAGTTTCTTTCTGATGCCCCTGGTTCTTTTTCCCATCTGTCTTCTCCTCATCAAGAGTCTTTTTGTCGTTTTTTTCGGAACAATAAAATCAGAAGTCCTGCTGCTGAGGCTGCAAACAGCGCTGTTAAAAACACTGCCGGAAAATCGTCTCCTGTTTTGGTCAGAAGAATTTCCGCCCCTCTGTCCCGCATATTCATAGAGCCGTTTCCATACAGATCCTCGTCATAGGATGCCGTAATTTTTCCCTTCACCTTTTCTTTCTTTTGATTGACGGCAATAAAAACATAGCTGTTTTCTGTATCCTGATAAAACATGCTGTCTCCATTCACGAGTTCTGCATCCCCTTTTGCCGGAATACGAATCTGATACTGCTTCGATGCTGCCTTATATCCAGACGGAGCCGTTATCTCTGTCACTGTAATAGTCTGCGGCTTTTTTATCAGGATTTTAAATTCTGCTCCATTGTTTTCAGATGCCAGCGAAAGCATTTTCCCGTTTTCATCTGTCGCCATAAAGACTGCGCCGGAAAGCGGATTTCCTGCCTCATCTGTTTTTTTCAGCTTTATTACATAATCCCGCTCCTCTTTTCCTCCCTTTTTCCTGTTTTCAGCTATTACAGTCACCACTTCTCCGGAGCGGCTGACCGTAAATTCCTGATCCGCCATCAGTCTATATCCGGCCGGAGCCTTTCTCTCCCGGAGAATGTACGTTTTTTCAGCCTCTAATTTCCCATATATCTTGTGAGGCTTCTCATCTGAAATCCATCGGTCCATACAGTTTCCGGCTTCATCTATAATTTCAAGTTCAGCTCCCATAAGGGGTTTTCTGCTGCTTCCGTCAATTTTTAAAATTTCTGCTTTTGTCACATCATCCCGCATTTCTACCTGATTGACGCTTCCATCATGGTTGACTGTAAATGTTACATTCTCTGCATAGGCGTATCCAGGGGCTGGTTTTACTTCTGTTAAAATATAGGTTCTGTCAGCTTCCAGTTTTCCTGTAATCTCATGGGGCTTTGTTCCTGATATCCATCGGTCGATCTCTCTTCCATCTTCTGCCAGAAGTTTCATTTCACAGCCTGGAAGCTCATTCTCTCCTGCAATATCTTTTTTAGAAATAACCACTCTTGTAGGCTTGTCCTCCATCACCACAATGTCTGTTTTCCCATCCATGCTGACTGTAAATTTTATATCCTCTGCATAGCCATATCCAGGGGCCGGTTTTATCTCATGAAGCCAGTAAGTCCTTCCCGCTGTCAGCTTTCGTTCCAGCAAAGCAAAGGTTTCTCCCGTTGTAAAAATCATTTCCTTTCCCTCAAACAGAGCCGGTGTTTTATCTTCATTCAGAATCTGCAGAACAGCCCCTTTTACCGGTACTGCCTCCTCTGCGTCAGAAGGAGATGTCTCCGTTATTTCTCCCCCAGACTCCTGATATACATTTTTATAAATCCTTACCTTTGTAGTATCGTCCCTCATCTCTACATAGTTTACACTTCCATCTCTATTTACTGTAAACTCAATATCCTTTGCCAGGGCATAACCATCAGAAGGGATTGTCTCTCTTAAACTATAGGTCTCGCCAGCCGTCAGCTTTCCCTGTATCTTATGCTGCGTCGTTTCAGATACCCACTCCTCTATTACAGTTCCTTTCTGATCAAGCACCTGCAGATGTGCTCCCGGCAGTTCTTCCTGATTTGTAATATCCTTTTTTGATATTATGATCTGAGTCTGGCGATCCTCCATGCAGAGAATTTCCGGCGCGCCGTACTGGTTCAGTGTAAACGTCATATCTGAAGCATAGCCGTAACCATCCGGGGCTTCTTTCTCTCTCAGCCGGTATGTACAGCCTGGAAGCAGCCCTTCCGCTAAAAATGCTTTCTTTCCTGACTTCCACTGGTTCTCCAGAATTTCTTTTCCTTTTTCCAGGCGGTAAAGCTGCAGCACAGCATCCACCACCGCTTCGCCTGTCAAGCAGTCTATTTTCTGAATCTCCAGTTCCGTCTGTTTATCGTAGCCTCCTACAGCAGAAATACCACCTTCCTTATCAATCGTAAAGGAAAGACAGTTGCTGACTGCTTTTTGACCGTCAGAATAAACTGTATATTCTGTAAGCTGATAGGTATCTCCTTTGGAAAAAACAGACTGCTCTGACGCATTCTCTTCTTCGCGCGTAAACCATGCTGCTGTCCCTTCTTTGGAAATTACCCCCTCTGTCCCGTGAGCTTCCGCCTTTTCACCGTCCTCCTTTCTGCTCACTTTATAAGTGCATCCCTCAAGCACAGGATTAATTGTAATAAATTCATTTCCTGCCAGTTCAATGGTATCTCCGCTTTTCAAGGTTCCTTTTCTGCTTCCTGTGTATGCGTAGGTACCTGCCAGTTCATCCCCCTTCCTGTTCCACATTTGAACTGTAAACAAAGATGGGACATTCTTTGCCTGTTCTTTACCGGAACCAGTCAGTTCGTTGTAAATGGTCAGCTGATTCTGTTTTAACACAGGGACTGTTTTTCTATTCCCGAATCGTTTTCCATCTGCCATCTCCTGTTCCACCGAAACTTCCACAGCTTCTCCTGACACAGCTTCTGCTGTAAATGTAACACTTCCCTGGCTTAACGGAACCGCCTGCCTGATGTTCCAGATCAGCGTCTGTTTGCTGCTGTTTGCTTCCTTGATTTTCCGCCTTCCTTCCCCTGCATTTATAATTTCTAAATTGTCAGAAATTTCAGCCCGAATTGTCAAATCCTGCGCTTTGCGTGACGGGTTATACCAGGTAATCACTCCCTCTGCCAGCTGTTCTTTTGCAATGGGAGTTCCTGCTATTTCCCCTTTATTTTTCATAACAATCTTGGGATATTCAGGATTTACCTTATTCTGAACAACTGTTTCCATCTGATCCGTCACCGGAGTAAATTCTGTAATGGATATCCCTTCCTGATCCGTCACTGAAATGCTTGTCTCCTCTGCCCTTCGTCCCTGAAATACAAAGAAACCTTCCTCATTAAAGTGAACTCGTTTCGTGATTCTCCTGGAAATGCAGCTGCTTCCATCTGAATAGGAGGTATGCTCTTCAAAGGTGTACAATCCATTTTCCTTCAGTCCGTCTTTTCGTCTCAGCTGATGTGCTTCCCCGGTCTCTGTCATAGTCAAAACCCTTTTCCCTTCTTCATCGAGAACAACCAGCTCTGTTTTTACAGCCATTCTGCCTCTGAATGAAATACTGTCAATGACTGCACTGCCTGAATTCTCCGCTGCTCCATTTCTGTCATTTACTTTAATTGCAGAAAGATTATTAGAGATAGAAGAAATTCCCCGACCGTCTTCCTTTAAAGTAAATAAAACCGGTTCCATGATCGAATATCCTTTTGGCGCCTGCTTTTCCACCAGAATGTAACTGCAGCCTGCGGTCAGTCCTGTAAGTAAATGCCTCTTTTCTTCTGATGAGGTCACCCATTCTGTTATTAAATCCTCTTCTGTATAGACATACTTCCCTTTGTCATCTATCTCAGAAATCCGGTAGACAGCCATACTGGCCCCTTCTACAAACATTCCCTCTGTGCCGGAATCTTCCAGCTCTTCCAGTTCTCTTTTCTCCAGGTAAATTTTTGTAATGTCATTTTTTATGGTTTGTTCATGAATCACAGTATGAATAGTACTGTCTTCACTGTAATCTTTCTCTCCGTTTGGAAAAATAAACGTATAAATTTGCGGATTTACAGCAAATCCTTCCGGTGGAATAATTTCCTTCAGCCTGTATTTATAAGGCTTAATTGTTCCATTTTTTCTGTCTATGCTTCCTACAGGCAGCCCTGATACATGAACTGTTCCATTTATATCAGACACATTTCTGGGAAATCCTGATACCATCTGTCCTGTTTCGTCATACGCAGCCAGTTCAAACATAACTCCACGCAGAATTTCTTCTCCCTGGTCAGTTTTATGCACAATCAGCTCGCCCTTTATCGGATGGTTCATCATCTGTTCTAGCTGAACAGTCTGATTTTTCGTTCCGCTGTAATAAAATTTTACAGGAACTGCCGCCTGATAATAGGCAGGAGCTTTCTGCTCCGTCAGGTAATAATATCCTTCTGACAGGTGATACAGATAGTGGGGTTTTAAATCTCCCACGGAAAAGCCTTCCGGAATGCGTCCATTTACGGAATCTTTCTCTGTATAGATTCCATCTGTTCCAGAAATCCAAGAATCAATAAAATACGGTGCAGTCTCGTTCAGCATTCCATTTTCATCTGCTCTGTAGAGAGCAAGCTCTGCCCCTGCCAGCTCTTTTCCGGAAGCTGAGGAACGTTTCGAGACAGCCAGGGCATTTTTCTCATTTAAAAGCCCATACTTCTGGACTTCGTGCTCCTCTTTCACTGTCACCAGAATAGGAGCTGCCTGAATAAAGCCTTCCGGCGCCTTTGTCTCTTTCAAAACATAGGCAGTTCCGGCTGGAAGATAATCGATCCTTCTGCCTCCGTCTGCTGTCAGCCAGGTATTTGCGTATCTGCCTACGTGCAAAAGCTCATCATAATCAAATTTATAATGATACTCAAAACCGCTTCCATTGTACCTGATATCAGCAAGAACCATTTCCCCTGTTTCTGCCACTCGGATAAACATCTTTACCCGTTCTGGGTACTTCTGCGGCTTTCCTCCTTCTAATGACACATCCAGGCTCTCTATCTTCTCTACAGAGGCTCTTCTGGAAACCACCCATTTCAAAGTCAGCTGCCCTTCTTTTCCAGATTGGTAAGCCGCCTTAAATCCCGCTCTCTCCTCAAGGCTCATAGACAGCGGAAATGTAACTGTCTCTTCTCCTGTCTCTTCATTTTTTTCTGTAATGACACGGCTTCCATCCTCTAACAGCCACACATGGGAATCCTTTGATGTACGTTCTGCTTTTCGCTCCACACTCCAGGAAAATCCGCTTCCCATCACTCCATATGTTTCATACATTTTCTCCAGTTCCAAGGTAAAGCCTGTCCGGCCTCTCATTCCTCCTGCATTAGGATAATTTTTTAAATCGATGGTGTCTGTATAATCGGTCCCATCGTTGGTAATCCATGAATCCACCTTTTTCGAGCTGTCATACATTGGATTTCCATGTTCATCATATACCACTGCTCCTTTTTCATCCGTTTTTGCTTCATAAAGCGTAAACTCAGCCCCAGGAAGAAACTGTTTTTTCGTCCCATTCTTCCCGTATTTATAAAAGGCTGTCTTCGTGTGATCATTATACAGCCGGAAATTCTGCACTTCCGGCGTATGTTCGATCTGGATTTCTTTTGGCTGTGCCCTGAGAAATCCCGGAGGAGCGCTCAGTTCCTCTAAGATATATGCCCCTGCCGGGATTCCCTCCACATAATAGGGGGTACTTCCTGTGTCCCAGAGCATTTCCTGGTATTCCCTCGCCCCTGTTCGGCTGTTTGTCGTCTCAAAACGACAGGGATGCTCTGAGGTTTTTTCCAGTTTCCATCCGTCCGGCTCAGAGGGGTCAGGTACCTTCTTTGCCGGATATAAAGCCAGTCTGGCTCCCTCCATCTGCCGGTTGGTAAAACAGAATATCTCTTCCCCATTTTCCGCATCTCCATCTATTTTCTCAAAATATCCCTTTGTCGTGTCATCGCAGATACTGACAGCTCTGACTGTCTGCTTCTCCTCCACCGTCACTCCCACAGGAAATGCCTTTGTATAGCCCGTTTTCTCTGGTACTGCCAGTTCCTCTAAAATATACGTCCCCGCCGGGATACGTTTCAGAAGGTCTGGCTGCCCTTCCGTCAGCTCCTCCTCAAACGGGTCATTCGGCGTCTTGTCAGAAGAAAGCCAGGAATTTTCTAAAATATAGCTTTCCCCCAGACGGTGATACAGGCGATCCTGTATTTGCTTTTCAGCCTCCGCTTTTCCATCGAAAAGCTTATCATGATCGTCTAAAGCATAGGCAGCACGATTGTATTCCTCCAGATTATCGGAATTTTTGTATCTTACAAAATCACCGTTTCTGTCGTACAGCTCCGTTCCCTTATCATAGCAGGAATTACTTCTCTGATAATAGAGAACCAATCCATGTTCATCGTAAACTGGATCCATAAAGTTTAAAAGCTTCCCGTTATTCAAATCGAACAGCGGCTCTCTGTTCATGTTCTGGCCTTTGTAATTCTGCACAACAGTCTGTTCTTTATGACTTTCCTCCTCTGAGCCCCAGCTTCCATTAATAAAACCTGTCTCCTCATGGCTGTACTGCGGCTTTTCCCACTCCTCCAATGTTTGATTCGATTGATTAACCGGTTCAATGACAGCGCTGTCTCTCTCCCCCCTCTTATTTTCTCCTACTGTGGCTATGCGGGAGGTTGTAATCTTATCTCTGGCTGTTACCGCTCCCGATGCATCTCTGGCTGTCTCCACCGGCCACACAAGAATCCGATCTGAGCTATGCTTTCCTGTTTCATCTTTCTTCGGCTCTATTACATAAGCCATTCCTGTTTCCGGATCAACCAGCGAATCCCTGTTTCCATTGGAATCCAAGTGATAAACAAGAGTTCCCTCTCCCATTTTCCACTCTCCTGTTTTTGTAATACGCTGCAAAGCAGCAAAGTCTCCTTTCAATACTTTATCCACTGGATGATAGCTTAGCTTTGTCAGATCTCCGCCTGAAAATTCAAGATAGGCCTTTCCTCCCTTAAAGGCAAAAATAGTTTTTTCTCCATCTTCCTGAATCTGTTCCACTGAAACCTTCTGGTGGAACTGGTTCCATCCAAACAGCTTTTTCCTGCCGTCTATGTTCTCGTTCCATGTAAGGGAAAGATTATCCAAATCATAGTACAGAATTTCTGTATCTGGCCGTTCTACAGTTCCCTCCTTCCAGACATACCCTTTCTCTTTGACAGGGGTTCCATCAGCATCGAATCCTGTGACATAATCGGTTAAAATTTCTCTGCCGTCAGCATCCTTTTCCTTTAATAATTCTATCTTTTTTCCCGCATACCCTTGCTTAACGATCATATTTTTCACATTTCCATTAACACTTCTCTGTATTTCCAGACCTTCATAGGAAAAATCCTCTGTGTCTCCGGAAGGCTTCAGCTCAACTGCATCAAACAAAGTCATTCTGGCACCTGCTGTATATGGATTCTCATCATCATTCGTATCCCTGTCCTTTGTCACAAATCCATATCCTGCAAAATGTGTTCCGCCATAGACTAATTTCACCTGCTCTCCTGCCTTTTTAAGGGCAGCCAGACGTTCCAGAGTGCCTTTCGGATAGGCATATCCCAGATAGATGCCATTGTCATCATAGGCGTACTGCAGATCTGGATTTCCTCCTATCTCTGTCAGACTTCCGTCTATTCGCTCTCCAATCTGAAAAGTCACTGTCCCTTTCTTTTTAAGCTTTTCCACCTTCAGCTTAATCGGAATATTTTCCACATAAATCTGGGCAGAATCCATGTTTCCCAAGGCCACTTCTCCCCCCTCTGCTGATATCTGACTTTCATTTTCATAAATTGCTGCATGAACCCTGTTATCCCTTTTTCCCTCTTTATAGTAAAATACCTGGTCGGAATAAATTTCCACAGCAATCGGGACTGTCCTGATATAGCCTCTGGGCGGAATCTCTGCCAGCACATAAACTCCTGCTCCAAGCGGCTCTGGAGTTGTCAGATAGCCTGCCGCATGAAGGCGGTATTCATTAGGAGCTCTGTTCGTATCCTCCTGTTTCATGTTAATCTCATGAAGAGTAGAACATGCTGCAAACTGTCCTGTCTCATTTCCAGCCTCATCTTTCATAATAATTCTGTCTTCCTCCCTGCACACAGGAGTCTGCGCTTTTACCATTCCAGAATATAAGGTTCCCGGTCCCTGCTCTTTTTGTTTTCTCTTCTTCCATCCTCCTTTCGTTTTCCTTTCACTTCTCTTCACAGGAGTAATCTCTGACGCTCCCATCGCTTCCAGAAACTCTCTGCTTCCTGTAATGAGGGTATCCTTTTCATAAAACAGTGCTTTTCCCGTTTTATTATCTCTGGAAGCTTTATAAATCATAAAAACAGCTCCGTCATGAAGCAGGTTTTCATGGGTTTCACTGTCCAGCTTTTCAATTCTGAGTTTTGCTGAATAAAAAGTATTGCGAAACTTCTGTTCTGCATACCCTCTAAATGTTTCAGGATCACAGGTCCCTTTTACTGGCGCTAAGACAGAATACGGAACCAGCATAGGGCCATACTGGCCCTCATAGGCAGTCTGAACCCCCTGCATTGCTTTGGCATCCTTGTAAACGACAGTGGATTTTCCTTTCAAAGCCTCTCCCTGTTTATATTCAAACCGTACCTTTTTCGCAATACCGGCCTGCTCTGATACAGAACCATAGCTGTAATATTCCTCTATCCCATCGCTGCGGTAATCTTTTCCTCCTTCTGACTTTTTATTTTTATCGTCTGCAAAATAGTGGCTGCTGTTATTTCCTCCTTCCTTTTCGGTCAGGCCTTTGCCCAGGGACTGATGTACCGGATTATAATAATCCTTCCACGGATCAAACGGATCCTGTGCAATCGAAAAGCCCTGGTAATCGTAACTTCCTCCCTGATAGGAGATCGTTCCCTTCTGCTTATCTGGCTCTAATCCATACTTATAAACCTCAAAATCACCATTATGGTTGTGGGCACGAATCACATATTCCCTCTGTTCAGGCGCATGACGATCCCATTCCTCTCCGAAACGGATCAAAAATCGATTTTCTCCTGCCTGTTCATTCAGTGAAAGAGCAGTCTGATATTCATATGCCTGACTAAGTTCACACCCCTGCTTTTCAGTCTTGTCATTCTCATAAATGCTGGGAATCTGGATTTCCTTGGGACAATCGATTCTGTACTGGCGGTTTGGGAGCTGCTTTTTAGGCTGCTGCTCTGCTATCACATAGGTTCCATATGGCAGATACTTTGAAAGTCCATAATAGCTGTCCCTGTCCTCTGATTTCCTGGAAGCCTCCAAAGTTGTGGTATCTCCATCAATTCCTCCATCCTTTTCTGAATCCCAGTCAAGCGCATATATCTGATCTAAATCATACTGAAAAAATGGTTTCAAATAATGGTACGCTTTTGTCAGGGCAGCATGCAACGCCTCGTCATAAACCGTTTCTGACGATACATTTTCGCTCTTTTCCCTTTTAAACTCATCCTCCTTTTCCCCATTGTCCCTGACCAGCTTTGCCGATTCATCATCTAAATACCAGGTTATCGCAAACTGTCTGACTGCATCGGAAGCCTTTGCATTACTGATTGCATACTCTGTTCTCTTGGCCTGATTGCCCAGAGGCCTCCAGGAGGTATAGGTCTGCGCCTGAGTATCCCATTTATCTGTATTTACCGTCTCCAGCGCATGGAAAAATTTCTCGTAATTATATTCCTGCACCGTAACCGGCCCGTCTGTCCCCTGTACCAGCCTGTCCTCCAGCTCCAGAAGTCTTGTATATCCTTTATTTGCCTCTTTTCTGATTTGATCTGTTTTTTCTGTATTTTCATTTTTTCCCCGGTAACTGTACAAGGCTGCATTGGAAATGACCCCTATCCCTCCTGGAGCGATGGCTGTTGAAAATGGAGTTTTCTTCGCTGCATTCTCATCTGCTTTCTCTGGGTCTTTATAGTCGGAAAGAATATTATTTCCATTCATACTTGTTAAGGTAGAATTTACATCGTGCAGAACCTTTGTATAAAGCTTTGGTACATTCAGCTTCTCATTTCCTGCAGACTGCGGATAAGCAGAATGGAGCAGTTTTTCATATGGTATCTCATTTCCATTGCGATCCAGCCATATCACAGTTCCTTTTTCATCCCGGTACAGCCTCTCCAGATTACTTTTCAGATATGCCTTAAACTGAAATCCCGGCTCTGCACCAGTCTCTTCTGCGCCGTATGTATTGTGAGCATACGTTCCATCTGGATTCACATAAATATCCTTTGATATTTTAACTCTTTGACGGATTGGGCGCTCATATACCTGAGCCGGATGGATCCTTGTTTTTTGATCCTCATACAGCTTCTCCTGTCCGGAATAAGACAAATCTGCCTGAATTATGTAGGAATTTTCACCCTCTAGTTCCATCGCTTCTGCATCCAGGCATGCCTTTACTCTGGCCTGTCTGACGTGGATAAAGTAAGCGGCGCTTCCCATGGCTTTTCCAGGAACAAAACCTGACATAAGAGTCTCCTCCAGAATTTTCACATCTTCCTCTGACAGAATCACATTTTTTTCAGGAAGGACAGCCTTAAATTCCATGATTTGTTCCTTTCCCCTGTTTGTATGTGAAACGCCAAAAGAGTCTGTATAGGCAGCATCTGGCGAAACAATATAGACTCCATCCTGCCGTCTCTTCGCCGGGATCTCCTTCCACACCGTATCCTCTGCCTCCACAATCTCTGTTTTTAAAATTTCCCTGTATTCAAATGCCTGAATCAGATTTCCATCCTTATCCCGTACCAGTTCTCCCGGGCTGTAATATTCATTTTTTAATACCATTTTAGGAATCAGACTTCCGTCCCCTGCTGCCTCTGCATCTGCTGTTAAACGTGCAGACGCAAGTACTGATGTCCCTGTCTGAGTCTCTCTGTATTCCGTATAGGTTCCAAACGCTCCGTAGTCTGAACGGTTCGAATAATCAGCATAGAGAAACCGCGGAGGCAGAGAGCTGTCTGATGGAAGCCAGGATACTCTCCGGAAAATAATACTGTCAGTTTCCGGATCTTTCCCAAGAACCATAAAATGGTTCGGATTTCCAGAAATCCCTGCATATATGGTAAACAGAAATTTCCCATTCTTCTTCTGCACCGTGTCAATTCCCCCGTAGCTGTAATAGGGGTGGCTGTTGTAATAATCCAATATACTGAAAACGACATCTCCTGCTGTTGTCAAAGACCCATCTGCTTTTTCAGTATCCACTGTCAGCGTCTTCACAGGAGCTCCATACACAGTGTCAGCAGCTGGCTCCCCAGGCTTTACTCCTGAAATTCCTCCCTGATCTGGTTCACCTTTCCTGATTCCTCTGTCAAAAATCCCCCTGCGGATATCTGAATAGCTTATCTTACCGTCTGTATTCTTTCTTTTCGGCGTTGCTTTTCCATGCTTCCTAAGAATTCTCTCCACCTTTCCTTTTACAAATAAAAGCTCTGACTTTGTCATAGGCTTTTGAAGCTTTGCCTGATTTTCTGACGCTGTCATACCTTCTTCTGGTTCCATCATCATTTCCTGAACCATTTCCAGGTCAAGTTCTCTCACAGGAACCTGCCTGATGTGTTCTGCTGTGCAGTCAGCTGGAATCTCTTCTGTCATCAGGCTGCCGTCTTCCTTATACTTAGGATACTGGCCTTCGTATTCCGCTCTGATATACTGCGGAGAGCCATCTGGATTTTTTAAGAGTACCTTTTCATAGATTCCCGTACCTGCA
>Kit_p2__coassemble_1883_pt1 | contig 13346 bp, 16 predicted proteins | sample Kit_p2__metabat2_high_PE_038 | metagenome-assembled genome bin Kit_p2 | reverse complement strand
GCAGTTACACTGCGAGACATTTCAAATAGCTATTGTTTTGATATTTTTGGCAGTTGCTATTGGCATCATAAATGGGTAAAAAGACTTGATTTTTTATTAAAAATGCGATAAAGTTATAACAATAATATAACAAGATTCGACAGTTATTTTATTTCTACTATAAAAATCCGGAAGTATAGAGGAGTGCAAAGATGGTTGAGATGTACGGAAATGGCATTCAGATGACAGAAAAGACATTAGATTTTCTCTGGGGAAGACAATCTATCACATTGGACAATATTGCAAATGTAGATACTCCAGGCTTCAAATCTCAGTATGTGGATTTTGAAACGGAAATGAAGAACCGCATACGTGCTGCCTCTGCTGAGGACAGGCCGCGGGTGGCGGTTTCAAACGCGATATCTTCAACTAGAGCTTCCTTAAGAACAACCTGGATGGAGGGTTCACGTCTGGATGGAAATAACGTAGACATGGATCAGGAACAGGTAGAGCTGGTTCGGACCGCCTATCAGTATCAGGCGCTGGTAGTTTCGATTAATAATGATTTAAATGGCTTGCGTTCAGCAACAAAGATGTTTTAGCAGATATTATATGTAGGAGTATAAAATCATAAAATCAGGGAGGGGCTTGAATCAATGATAGAACAGGCAGTAGAAATGTTTATTACTCCATTAAAGCCATGGGAGGCAGTCGGAGAGCTACAGAGGGATGCATTGGTAAAAAAACATGCTGATGAAGCGACAGAGCGGGAGGGTTCTCGTTTTTCAGATATATTAAAGACGATGACCCAGCGTGTTTATGACACAAATGCGGAGGTAGGTAAAAAGCAGTACCTTCTGGCAACGGGACAATTAGACGATGCCCATAGTCTGCCAATTGCGCAGGCCAAAGCATCTATCAGTATAGAAATGCTGGTTACTCTGAGAAATAAAGCTCTTGAATCTTATAACGACTTACTGAAGATGAATATTTAATATTATATTATGAAAGGAAATACTTCTGAGAATATTTCAGCTGCTTATTTTCAGGGCGTATTTTCATGCTGGGAATTATACGTAAAGGAAGAATGTAACAGTGCAGAAAATGAGGAAATCCTGGCAGAAGGTGCCGGAAAAGACAAGAAAACTGATTTTTATGATAGCCGGAGGGACATTGCTGCTGGCTGCGATTGGAATAGTGGTGCTGACTCTTAGTACAGATAGAGGATACAGCACCTTGTTTACCAGGATGAACAGAGAAGATGCTCAGGCGGTTGTCGGACTTCTTCAAGACAGTGGAGTAGAATACCGATATAATGATGAAACGGGAACCGTTCAGGTTCCCACACCATCCGTGGATCAGACAAGAGCAAAAATGCTGAGCGCCGGATATCCGAGGAGCGGATTTACATATGATATGTACCGTGATAATGCGGGTATCATGGCTACGGAATCAGATAAGGAAAAATATACGCTTTATGAGCTGCAGGATCGGCTTGGAGCACAGATATGTCTGTTTGATGGTGTAAGAGATGCAAAGGTAACAATTGCAGAAGCAGGTAAGCAGAAGTATGCTATGGGAGATGGAACAACCACAGATGCTTCTGCTTCTGTTGTGGTTACGATGGACGTCGGACAGGAGCTGACAGCGGAAAAAGCATCTGCTGTAAAAAATTTAATTGCCCGTGCAGTGCGTGGGATGAATTTTACCAATGTATCCGTATTTGATGCTGAAACGATGACAGAGGTTGGCGGAGACAGTGAAAATGCAGATGTGGGAAGCGGAGAAAGTATGCTTACACTTACCGGACAGGTTGAGAGCAGTATTGCCGCTAATGTCCGCCGGGTTCTGGAGATGATCTATGGACAGGGAAAGGTTGCCGTTTCTGTAAAGGGTACGCTGAATATGGAACGCCTGATCCAGGAGAGCACAACTTACATAACACCAGATCGGATCGATGAGAATGATAAAACCGGTCTTTTGCATAAAGAAGAACTTAGTGGAGAAATGTCATCCCTTGCCGGGCAGAATGCAGGTGGAACAGCCGGAGCAGATGCGAATGCAGATACGCCTCGTTATACAAATCGAAATGGAACCGAGCAGGATAAGGAAACCTACTCCAATGGCAGTGCGGTACGCGAGTGGTTGTACAATTCCATGAAGGAACAGCGTCAGATTGATCCGGGTGTTTTGGAAAATACGATGGTAGGTGTTACGATCGATACAGAGGATGTCAGCGTTCCGGAAAAGGATATAGTGCGTCTGATTGCCAGTGCGGCGGGAATCCAGCAGACGGAGGCGAGGGAGAAGATTACAGTGGTACGTACCCTTTCAGCAGACAGCAAGCAGGCTGATTCGACTCCGGTAAATGCAGGTACATCCGATCATAAAAAGCTTTCTTTGCCGGTTTTTATTGCTCTGGTGGCGGGAAGCATTCTGATTCTTTTGTTGTTCATACTGCTTCTTGTGGAAAAACGTAAATCCAGAATTCTCGAAAATGAGGAAGAGCAGCAGCAGACGGAGGATAAACATCAGATGGAGTTTGCTGAAATGACGGATCAGACGTATGGTGACAGTGGTAAAAACTCACTGTTAGAACAGGCAGCTGCCATGGAACGGGAGAAGATGCTGGATAAAGATGCAGAGATGCGTCAGAATGAAGAAATACTGAACCTTCGAATGAAACACAGCATGAAACTGAAACAGAATATTGGTGAGTTTGTGGAGGACAATCCTCAGATTGCAGCAAAGTTGATCCAGAATTGGCTGATGGGTAAGGAGGAGAGCAATGGCAGAAAGTAAGAAACAGGAAGAGGTTGTAGATCTGGAGGATCCGAGGCAGAAGGCCGCAGTTCTGATTATTTCCCTGGGGGCAGACAGAGCTTCCCAGATATATAAATACCTGAATGAGAAGGAAATCGAGGATTTGACCTATGAGGTAGCGAAGCTGGGGAAAACTACGAATCAGCAGGTGGAGAGGACATTAGATGAGTTTTATAAGCTGTGTCTGACCCATAAGATGATGACGGATGGCGGTTTGGATTATGCCAGGAATGTATTGGAAAAGGCCTTTGGAGAATCAGCCGCTAGAAACCTGTTGGAGAAGGTTTCCAAGACTCTGCAGTCAAAGCCGTTTAATTTCTTTACAAAGGGTGACCCGAAGGCATTGCTCTCCTTGCTTCAGAATGAACGTCCTCAGGTCATTGCCCTGATTATGTCATATATGGATCCTCAGCAGGCAGCACAGGTGCTGGAACAGCTTCCTAAGGAAAAAAGAATTCCGACTCTGGAAGGTATGGCGAATATGGAGCGCGTTTCACCGGAAGCAATTGAGATTGTGGAAGAGGAGATGAAGCGTAAATTCGCCGCAATCATAACCAGTGATGTGAATATGAATCTGGGCGGTGTTGATTATGTGGCAGATGTCATGAATCATGTGGATCGCAGCAGTGAGAGACAGATTTTTGATGAGCTGGATAAAAGTGATCCTGAGCTTTCACGTACAATCCGCGACAAGATGTTTGTATTTGAAAATATTATTGATATGGATCCAAGATCCGTACAGAGATTTATTCGCGATTGCGAGGCGAAGGATATCGTATACGCATTAAAGACGGCTTCCGAGGATATGAAGCAGATCTTTTTCTCGAATATGTCCAAGCGTATGGCTGAATCAGTGCAGAGTGATCTGGCTTTGACGAGTCACGTGCGGCTTAAGGATGTAGAAGAAGCACAGCAGCGCATTGTGAGTCTGATTCGGAAACTGGAAGAGGCAGGAGAGGTGATTATCAATAAGGGAGGAGAAGAGGGTGACATCATCATCTAAAAATATTTTGAAAAACACAGGAAATGATGTCTGTGATTTTTCAGAAGTCCCTCTGAAAGCATTTGAATTTCCTGCCCGAAATGAGGAAGCAAAACGTGTTTTAGATAAAACAGCAGAGAAGGCGGAGACTGTGCAGCCGGAAGAGGAACAATCTGAGCTTTCAAAACCGGAAGAATCGGAAATACAGGAGGATACGGCTGAGGAGGCAAGAAATCAGGCTGAGGCCTTTCTGGAAGAGGCAAGAAATCAGGCTGAGGAACTTCTGCTGAAGGCTGAAGCAGAAGCGGAAAATATACGCAAGCAGGCTGAAAAAGATGGCTATCTAGCGGGTTGGGAGCACGGCTGCCAGGAAGGTGAGAATAAAGCCATGGCAGAGGCAAGATTACTGAGGCAGGAGCACCAGGAGGTATTTCAAAAATCCCTTTCGGAGGCTCTGGAGGCTGTCGGAAGAGAAAAGGATGCCTGTTTAAAACGTTATCTGGAGGAGCTGAAGAATCTTGCTGTAGCGGTAGGAGAAAAAGTAATTCGAATCAGCCTGAAATCCAATGGCAACGTCATACGGCGTATGATTGAATCCGAAACAGAGAAGATGAAGAAGAAAGAGTGGGTTCATATCTATATGGAACAGGAGGATTATGACTGTATGCTGCAGGCAGACAGTGATGCGGTTTCTCATCTGGCCAATCTGTCGGATCATGTAAAGTTCATCGTAATGGAGCAGACAACAGGCGGAAGCTGTATCATAGAAACGCCAGATGAGATTATCGATATGAGTGTTGATACACAGATAGAGAATATCCGTAAGCTGATGGACAATGTAAGGTTTTAGAGGTGCATATGTATGAGAAATATCCGGAATTGATTTTAAAATCAGAAACAGTTGATAGAATTGGTAAAATTGAAAATGTGGTAGGAATGTCAATTGAGGCCTCGGGCGGCCGTTCCGGAGTTGGAGACATTGTCAAGATCTATGATGAATCCCGAAGCCGCCAGGTTACGGCAGAGGTTGTAGGATTTAAGGATGGACATTTGCAGCTGATGACCTATGAAGATGCAGGCGGAATCACAGCGGGAAGCTTCGTACGAAACAGCGGGCATCGCTTATGCATTCCTGTGGGCGATTTTCTGAAAGGGCGTATTGTGAATGCAATGGGACAGCCCATGGATGGAAAAGGCGCATTTCCTAAAAGTGAATGGTACACGGTGGAAAGCACATATACAAACCCCTTGAGCAGACCTCCGATTCGTCAGAGGCTGGATTTTGGAATCAAGGCAATTGATGGCTTGAATACAGTTGGAAAAGGACAAAGGATTGGCATATTTGCCGGTTCTGGTGTTGGAAAGAGTACCCTGATGGGAATGATTGCGAAAAATGTGAAAGCAGACATTAATGTGATTGCACTGGTAGGAGAGCGAGGCCGGGAAGTTCTGGAGTTTGTGGAGCGCGATCTCGGTAAAGAAGGGATGCAGCGGTCGGTTCTGGTGGTGGCCACCTCTGACCAGCCCGCCATGCTCAGGATGAAATGTCCGCTGGTGGCAACTACAATTGCGGAATATTTTCGGGATCAGGGGAAGGATGTTCTGCTGATGATGGATTCTCTGACACGGTATGCCATGGCACAGCGAGAAATTGGACTTGCCATTGGGGAGCCGCCGATTTCGAGAGGATACACTCCTTCTATTTATGCGGAATTTCCAAAACTTCTGGAGCGTAGCGGAAATTTTGATAAGGGCTCGATTACAGGGGTTTATACAGTCCTGGTAGAAGGAGATGACACGAACGAACCGATCGCAGATACAGTACGAGGCATATTGGACGGCCATATCGTATTAAGCCGTCAGCTGGCCGGAGAAAATCATTTTCCTGCGATTGATATCAGTGCCAGTATTTCTCGATTAATGACAGAAATAGTAGATGAGGAACATCGTACAGCGGCCTCTCGTTTTCGTAATTTATTAAGTATTTATCAGAAAAATGCGGATCTGATTTCGATCGGAGCTTACAAAAAAGGTGTAAATGCTTTTTTGGATGAAGCAGTGGAAAAAATTGGTACGATGAATGAATTTCTGATGCAGGGAACGGCAGAGTGCTTTTTATATGAGGAAACCTTAGAGCGAATGAAGCTTATTGTCGATTAACGGGAAGTGAAGACTCAAAGTGAAACGATTTCGGTATAATCTGGAAACAGTATTAAATTATAAAAATCAGGAATTGGATAATTTAAAAACACAGCATGCTTCTGCGCTGGAACGGGTAAGCAAAAAAAAGGAAGAAATCCATTGTATGGAAGGAGCACTCAGCCAGATTCAGAATGGGCTCGACCGTACGGTGCAAAACGGTGCTCCCATTGAAACCTTAAGGCTTTATGACAGATGCATTGATGGAGCGAGAAAGCAGATAGAACAGAAAAAGGAGCAGTTACTCCAGTTAAAAAAAGATGAGAAGGAAAAAAGAGAAGAGGTACTTACTGCCAGAGTAGATACATCCCGTTATGAAAAGCTTCGGGAGCATCGTCTGGAGGATTATCGTAAAGCAGTTAAAAAAGAAGAAGAAATATTTGTTGAAGAATTTATTATTCGCGGTATGTCCATTGGTGGAGAGAGAGGAGATGATGCGTGATGATCCAGCTTGGAACAGACAGAAGGAGTCTGAAACCGGAGGTTTCGTTTCCTGAGAAGAATCCCAAAACAAAAGCAGATCGTTCTGAAACAGAGTTCTCGGCCTTTTTCAGGAAAAGTACTGCGAAAAATCTGGATAATGATTCTGTACAGGAAGAGTCGGTTGAATGTAAAAGGAAGGAACCGATTTTAGCAGAAGAGAACGATGTGGACAATTCGGAGCAGGGAGTAAGAAATCCTGCAGCCTTCATATCTTGGCAAGCATTGCAGGAGGTTATTATCCAGCAAGCTCTGGCTCCGGATTTAAATGGAAATGTGCCTGAGCTTATGCCAATGCCTGACATGGATCCTGTGATGCTGGAGGAGCAGGGAGTTCACATTCAGCACCTGGAACAGCAGCAGGGAGAGCAGCAGATTCTTATATCGTCCGAAGCAGGTGGTAGGAGAGCTGTAAGAGTCCCGGAAGAAATGCAACTGATGGAGTCGGCCAGTCAGGAGGCTGGAGAAATCGAGCTTTCAGAGAAGAGTTCCACCAGAGAAAAGCCGATTGAGGCAGTTGAGATTCCTGTGAGAGCAGGGACGGAATCCACAGATTCAAGTTCCTTCCAGATGAAGGATGACCGCGAGCCGGAGACCGGGACAGTACAGCCAGAGGTCAGAGCCTATGGGAACGAATTACAGGCTCCCGTTTTCAGAAGTCCGTTTTCAGAACAGCCTTCAGAACATGTGGCACGGATTCACACGACAAGACATACGATTGGAACAGACATGGCAGAGGCTCTTATTTCACGGATGCCCCTTAAAGAGGGAGTACTGGAGCTGGAGCTGGAGCCGGCCAGTCTTGGAAGGCTGACCATCCGTGTGGCCGTTGAATCTGGAAGAACGGCAGTCACGGTAATGTCCTCTAATGCGGAAACCTTGGAAATTTTAAGCAGGAATGCGGTTCAGATCGCACATATTCTGGAAGAGAGAACCGGACAGCAGGTGGTTGTATATACTCCACAGGCATCTGAGTCGGGAGATGAATCTGCTTTTGAACAGCAGAGGCATCATCAGCAACAGAATCAAAAAGAGCGCAGAAATGAGCCGGAAGAGTCTTTTGCACAGCAGTTGAGACTGGGACTTATTTAAAAGCGGACTTTGATAGATAAAGGAGGAAGAGGAATGGCAAATGAGATTCATGCCAGCGGCGCGGCGGATCCATATTCTACGGGAGTTTACAGTCCTGGTATAAATAGTAAAAATACGCTGACGATTGATAGCTTTTTCAAACTGCTTTCGGCTCAGTTGGCCAATCAGGATATGACGAATCCCATGGATAATAGCGAAATGATGGCACAGCTGACCAATATGGCTATGGTACAGTCCCTGACGGCTATGACTACCTCAATTCAGAATTCGACAGCTGTATCGACGCAAACTTATGCGGCAAGTATGATTGGTCAGGAAATTACAGTGGCGGTAATCGACAAAGAGACTGGAAAGCCTGTAGGAGTTAAGTATGGCACGGTTGCTTCTGTAGATTTTACTCAGGGTAATCCGGTAATCCGGTTGGAGGGAGACGATACAGAATATCCCATGGCCTATGTTCTGGGAGTAGGAAAGATCAAAGATCCTTATACGCAGAAACCGGAGGAGAAGAGGACTGCAGTAGCTTCAACTGATTCCGCAGTGGGCACAAAAAACAAAGTATTTGCTCAGGAGCCTGGAGCGCCTGAGACAATCTGATAAAAACAGGAAAGGAATAATAATAATATGTTAAGAGCAATGGATTCAGCAGTAGCAGGACTGCGAGCACATCAGAACAAATTGGACGTAATTGGTAACAATATTGCAAATGTGAATACCTTTGGCTATAAATCTATGAGTTATAGTTTCAAAGAGGCTATGTATCAGACAGCAACCAGTTCCACGGGAGGAACTGCGACATCGGGCGGAATGAATCCGGCACAGTATGGCTACGGTACACTGATGGGATCAATTTCCACAGATATGAGTGGTTCGGTTCCCACTTATGTGGGAGGCCTCAATGCCAGTGTTGACGGAGAGGGTTTTTTTATTACATATCCAACCAATGATAAGGCGATTGCGCCGGGAGATATTAAAAAAACGGATTTCAGCTACACCCGCGTCGGACAGTTTACGGTGGATGGAAATGGCTATCTGGTGGATTCCAGCGGAAATTTTGTTTATGGATTCCGCCCGGATGAGGTGTCAAGTCCAACAAAGTTTGAGGGAGATCTGCAGCCGATTAAAGCTCCTTCAGATGTGACGGGAGATCCTTTTAAAGATAAAGCATTACAGCTGAAAGACATCAAGATCAACAGTCTTGGGGAGGTAACGGCTACAGTCGTATCTGATGATCCGGATAAGGATGGAAAGTCAGTTTCCCTGGGAAAAGTAGCTATTGCAACGTTTCAGAATCCGCAGGGACTTTCAAAGAAAGGCGGATTTTACTATGGGGCCAGTGAGGGTGATAACTCCGGTTCTGCGTCTGCTACCATTCCAGGAGGAAATGCAGCCAGTCTGATGACGGGTTATCTGGAAGGATCCAATGTGGATCTGGCCAAGGAATTTTCAGATATGATTACTACGCAGCGAGGATTTCAGGCCAATTCCAAGATTATCACAGTCAGCGATGAGATCCTGGCAGATTTGATCAACATGAAGAGATAATACCAATGATTTGTGTGACACGGCTGAATGGTGAAAAGATATACCTGAACTGGCTGCAGGTTGAATATCTTGAGGAAATTCCAGAAACTAAAATTCGTATGATGAACGGAGATTACTATTTGGTAAAAGACAGCATAGAGTCTATCAGAATACAGGTGGAAGATTTCATGGATCGCTGCCTACATGTAAAAGAAAAAGAACGGGAGATGGATTGACATGGATTTGACAACGTTGATTGGACTGCTGCTGAGCGGTGTGCTGATGATATACGGTATCGGCATGGAGAAACTTGGAAATTTCATTGATATGCAAAGTATTGTCATTGTAGTCGGCGGAACGCTGGCAGCTTTGATCGGTAGCTATCCGTTTGCTATTCTGAAAGAAATTCCAAAGCATATACGTGTGTTATTGCGGGGAAAACAGTATGATATCCCGCCTCTGGTTGATCAGTTGGTCGAATTGTCCATGATAGCTAGGCAGAAAGGTCTTCTTGCCTTGGAAGAGCAGGCGGATGAGATTAAAGATCCATATCTGAAACACAGTATTCTGATGATTGTGGATGCCAATGATCCGGATAAGGTTCGCCTTGTTTTGGAGCGGGAGCTGGACAATATGATGACTCGCCATGATCAGGCAGCAGGACTTTATGAGAAAGGGGCGATCTATGCACCAGCGTTTGGTATGATTGGTACCCTGATTGGTCTGATCAACATGTTAAAAGGTATGGAGGACATGAGCAGTGCAGCGACCACGATTGGTCAGGATATGTCGATTGCTCTGATTACCACATTTTACGGATGTCTTCTTGCCAACGCAATTTTTAATCCAATTGCGAAAAAACTGCGAATCCGCCAGGATGAAGAAGAATTATATTGTTCCACGATCATAGAGGGAATTCTTTCAATTCAGGCTGGAGAGAATCCACAGTATTTGCGGGAACGCCTTCTGACTTCGGTTAAGCGTTCTCAGCAGGAGCGTCTGCTGGCAAGGGCAGAAAAGTCCGTCGAGAATAGTCAGGGTGGTGAGAAATAATGAGAAAGTCTAAACGTCCAACGGATGGCGGTGGAAGCTGGATGGATACATATGGGGACATGGTAACGCTTCTGCTTACTTTTTTTATTATGTTGTTTTCCATGTCCACGGTGGATGCCCAGAAGTGGAGCGTTTTTGTACAGAGCATTTCGGCAAAAGATAAAGAAGGATCAGAGGAAGTTTTGATCAATTCTGAAATCGGAAAAGATACGAAACCGCTGGGGGGAGAGACCGTGGGAAGTCCGGATGATTCAAAACCAAGTGATCCAAGTGATCCGACGACGCTGTATTTGACTATTGCCGATGCTCTGAATGCAATTGATATTTCGGATGCCACCGTAATGCGGGGAGATGATTATACCTATATCAGCTTTGAAAATAGTGTGTTTTTCGGAGGTGGAAGTTCTATAATGACTCCGCAGGGACTAAATGCGCTGGATGCACTTTGTAAATCAATTGCACCGGCAGCGGACTCAATCAGTCAGGTGGAGATTATGTCCCATACGGCAAAAGTAAATCCGGATGAGCCATCTGATATACGTGTTGACAGAACCTTGTCATCGCTGCGTGCTGCGGAGGCAGCTATTTACATTGGAAATAGCGGGGCCATATCGCCGAAGAAACTGGTAACGATCAGTTACGGAGAAAATCGGCCGATTGCTGATAACAGGACTCCGGAGGGCCGTGCAAAAAACCGACGGATTGAATTTATCCTTTTGGACAAAGATGCAAAATTAACGGGATTAGAGAATTACTATGAGGATTTAAAAAGTGGTAAGTATAATGGCAAAACCATTATTACGACTGGAGATTCGGGCTCATAGAACAAAAATGAACAGAAGGGATTGACGGCGGGGATGGCAGACGCATTATCGCAAAGTGAGATCGATGCTCTTTTAAAATCTATGCGGAACGACGAGGCAGTACAGCCGGATTCCACAGAATGCAAGGTCTTGCTCGAAAAAGAGAAAAACTACAGAACTTATGATTTTTACAGCCCTAGAAAGTTTACAAAAGAGAAGATAAAAATATTAAACAGCATTTTTGAGAATTATGCCAGGATTTTGACCTCTCAGGTAAATGGTATTTTTCGGGTTATGACAGACATTACTGTTTTTGAGGTGCAGGAACGCAGGTATTATGAATATGTGAATTCACTTCATGAAAACGATTGTATGACATTGGTCGATACAATTGTGGCAGATAAAGGAAGACAGAATGTTCCGCTGATGTTCCATATTACTCCGGGACTGGTAATTACTCTGATTAACCACATGCTGGGTGGAGCAGATGAAGTAATCCGCGTAGAAGATGATTATCGTTATTCGGATGTGGAATTCGCATTGTATCGACGGGTTGCCGAGTACATCATAGGGGCTTTAAAGGATGGTTTTGCTAATTATGTCAATGTAGGGTTTGAAATACAACGTGTTGAGGAAAACCCCAACATGGCACAGGAGGTTGGACTGGATGAAACGGTGGCAATTATTTTATTAAATGTTGACGTTGCCGGCCGTTCGACGGAAAAAATCAGAATTTGTATGCCGGGAACCCTGCTGGAGGCAATCTTCCAGATTATTGACACAAGAAAGCATTTAGCAAGAGGCTTTTTATACGAGGATAAACGGGAAACAATCCTGAGCAATATCCGCAATTCCGAGCTTTCTGTTACAGCAAAGCTTGGAGCAGTACGCCTGGATTTAGAGGATTTATATAATCTGCAGCCAGGTGATGTGATTGATCTTGGGAAAGCCAAGGACAGTTTAGTGAAGGTGTACGTTGAGCATCAGCCATGGTTTATGGGACAGATGGGACGTTACAAAAAGAATTTGGCAGTATGTATTGTTTCCAGATATCCGGAGGATGCAGAAAGCACAGTAGAAAAGAAAGAAACAGAAGCTGTGGACGTCCAGCTGGCAGTAGAGAAAGATACTGAAGTAACAGAAATCATAGAAAATGAAGAATAACAGAGAAAGAGGAGAAAATTAATTATGTCGAAGATTATGCTTGTAGACGATGCTGCTTTTATGAGAATGATGGTTAAAAAGGCGCTGACTGCAAACGGTTACAGTAATTTTGTGGAGGCTCAGGACGGAACGGAAGCGGTTCAGAAGTATGAAGAGGAAAAACCGGATATTGTAATTATGGATATTACAATGCCAAATATGGATGGACTGCAGGCGTTGAAAAAAATCCGTGAATTAGATCCGAATGCAAAGGTTGTGATGTGTACAGCGATGGGTCAGGAGAGCATGGTCGTAGATGCTATTAAATCAGGCGCCCGCGATTTCATCGTAAAGCCATTTGATGAACAGCGAGTAGTACAGACTGTAAATGGAATTCTTGGAAAGTAGGAGACACTTGTATGGCATTTTTAGGTTGTTTTGATATCAGTGCATCTGGTATGAGTGCACAGCGGGTTCGCATGGATATTGCGGCAGAAAATATTGCAAATATCGATACGACACGTACTGCCAATGGTGGAGCATACAGAAGAAAGAATGTGGTTTTGGAAAGTTATGGAAACAGAACCTTTGACCAGGTTCTTCGTGATGCGACAATGAACCGGGGATTTACCAGTCAGAAAGCAGGCGTCCGGGTTTCTGAGATCATTGAAGATGATAGAGAATTTAAGAAAATATATAATCCTGAACATCCAGATGCAGATGAACAGGGATATGTAAATATGCCAAATGTGGACCTTTTGAAAGAGACGGTGGACAGTATGTCTGCCACCCGCTCTTATGAGGCTAATGTAACGGCCTTAAATGCTATGAAGCTAATGGCCCAGAAGGCTCTAGAAATAGGAAGGTAAAAGACGGGAGGAAGATAGGATGGGCGTAAACAGCTTTAACGAGATGGAAAAAGATGCGTTGGGTGAAATGATGAACATCAGCCTAGGTGCATCAGCAACTGCCATGTCCACTCTTTTGGGAGCTGCGGTTAACATTACAACGCCAGTGGTTCGCATTTTGAATCGGGAACAGTTTGAATTTAAAAAACTGGAACCGGCAATAGGTGTGGAGATTGCTTACGTGGAGGGACTGAAAGGCAGTAACATCATGATGTTTAGCCGTGATGATGTGCGCATTATTGTCAGTACTTTGATGGGACAGGAAATTTCGGATGAGGAGTTTGAACTGGACGAAATTAATCGAAGCGCCATTTGTGAAGTAATGAATCAGATGATGGGTTCTTCTGCGACGGCCATGTC
>Kit_p2__coassemble_1837_pt1 | contig 13646 bp, 8 predicted proteins | sample Kit_p2__metabat2_high_PE_038 | metagenome-assembled genome bin Kit_p2 | reverse complement strand
CGCTTGCGCCCTGAGCAACGCCTACTACGTGCTCTGCAGCCCATGCCATACCAGCGGCCTGCTCCTGGAACTTGGAAGCTGGAGCGTTACATACTGGACATTTCTCTGGAGCTGCCTCACCCTCGTAAACGTAGCCACATACTGTACAGACAAATTTCTTCATAGCTTATACTCTCCTTTGCATATATAAAAATTTTTAGAATACATATCCATAATCAAGGCTGTTTGCTTCATTTTACATGCCGGTTAATCATCTCGGCTGCAAATAAAACAGTAATGATTACTGATATTAATTTACCACAACTTTAGGTAATTGTCAATATTTATTTTGTAAAATAAATATAAATTCTTGTATTGCTTTGCAGATTAATGGGACTTTTCCTGCAGGCAGTCACAGCAGATTCCATAAAAGAAAACCGTGTGTTCTTCAACCGTTCCCTTCTGGCACTGTCTGGCAGCAGTTTCCAGGTCTGCGTTCGTTTCCATATCTAAATCCAGGATTTTTCCGCACTTTTTACACACATAATGGTAGTGGGGGGATGTATCGTAGTCAAAGTGATCCGTTCCGTCGCCGCAGGAAAGCTTGCGGATTTCCCCCAGTTCTACAAGCAGATTTAAATTTCGATATACAGTTCCCAGACTGATGTTGGGAAACTGTTCACGTATACTGGTGTATAAAGCGTCGGCGGTGGGATGATCCTTGCGGCCCATCAGGCAGGCCTTAATGGATTCCCTCTGGCGGCTGTACTTGAGGGTTTTCATGGGCAGTTCCTCCTTTTCATCTCATCTGCCAATCTGACGCATTCAGTTGACAAAGAATAGTAATAATAGTTACTGTTTTATTTTGCCCTAAATTTCTCTGTTTGTCAATTCCTTTTTTAAACAGAAAATGGTGATATTGCATGAAATTTTGTTGGAAGAGCTCCAGGTTAGTGGTATAATTATCCATATGACAATAAGGGGAGGTACGGGATGAGTAAAAAACAGGTGCGCCAAATAATAGAGGAGCTGACTGCAAAGCTGTGCGCCAGAGAGTTTCTGGCTGAATCGAATCTCAGCCGGGAGAGCGTTCAGATGTTAATGAACAGAGAGTACTGGGAGGGACAGCTGGGACGTATTTTCCCCATTAAGAGAAGGATCCAGTGCCGGGAGGTTTTTGAGATCTGCCGGGAGCCTATGAGCCTGATTGGGCGGGAGCCGCAGGACGGGTGGATGAAATTTACCTACCAGTATGTGTGCCATATCCTGTATCCAGACGAGGAATTTTCCAGACAGGCGGAGCCCTACGCCGCTGGATCACTGTTTTATCTGGCTGTTCTTCAGTTTATCTTTGATAAGGAGAGAGAGGTTCTCCCATTTGAATCTATGGTAGATTTTGCATTCCTGTCAGAGCAGGAGGCTCTTTCCTACGAATCCTATACAGAATACAAGAAATTTAAGAATGCTTTTTATAAAGAATATATTTATGAGATGATGCGTCTGAATGGGGAGGTGACTCCTTTCAGAACTCTGGAGCACATTGCAGGAGTCCACTATGTAGCCATGACAGTGGCCAGAGGACTTTATGAGGCAGGAGTGCCCATTGATCTGACGCTGACCAGCGGAGCTGCAGCAGGACACGATCTGGGCAAGTTCGGATGTAAGCCCAATGAACGAGTGCCGTACCTCCACTATTATTATACGAATCAGTGGTTTAACAGACATCACATGGAATATACAGGCCACATTGCAGCCAACCACTCCACCTGGGATCTGGAGCCGGAAAACCTGTCTGTAGAGTCGCTGGTACTGATTTATGCAGACTTCAGGGTGAAGCAGAGCAGAGGGGAGGACGGCAGGGAAATCACCTATATTTCCAGTCTGGACGAGGCGTTCGAGATTATTTTATCCAAGCTTGACAATGTGGACGAGGTTAAGCTGAACCGTTATCGCTTTGTCTATGCCAGACTCCACGATTTTGAGGCCTATATGCGCTCTCTGGGAGTGGATGTAAACCTTGATAAAAAACCGGCGAAAACGCCGCCTATGCCGGATATTTCCCTGAGAAATACAGAACAGATTGTAGATTCCCTGATTTTCATGGGAGTGGAGCATAATATTGACGTGATGCACAGGATGGGAGCGGAGCGTCAGTTCGGAAATCTTCTGGAAGCGGCCAGAAGTGAGAAAAACTGGAAGAATGTCAGAGCATATCTGAACATTTTTCAGGAGTATTTTCCATATACAAATGACATTCAGAAGGAGCAGACACTTTACTTCCTTTATGAGCTTCTTATGCATAAGGAGGGAGATATCAGAACCCAGGCAGCCCGCCTGATAGGAAATGTGATTGCCCAGTTTAATGCAGGCTACCGGAAGGAGAGACCGGCAGATATGCCGGATATTGCCGATCAGAAGGCCATGGAGCTGTGGAAAACATTCCTGTCCATGATTATCTGCCCGGATCACAAGCTGACTGTGCAGCACAAGAGAAGAATTGGATATAATTTAAAGCAGGTACTGTCTTCTATGGTAGAGCATGCGGCGGCAGCAGATATTGAGGGATTTTTGCAGGAATTTCTGCGCTGGTACGACTGCCCCGAAAAAAGAGAGAGCGGAGAAGCCTTTGTGCTTCTGGATGCCCTTCACAATATGCCCTTTAACCGGTGCAGCAGAGAGGATATGGAACGGATGGCAGAATTTGCCTGCTATTATGCCATGCCCAGACAAAACAGCTTTGAAGGACTTATGATTGCATCCTGGAGAGCCTTTAAGCTGATTACGGCAGAGGTAAAGGACGCGCCTTTCTGTGATAAAATTGCAGAGATTGTGGAGAATGAAAAGATTGACGAGGACGATATCAGCCGCATTTTCCTCCAATACAGGATTCTGTCCAATCTGGGACGCGACGTGTCGCGGCAGGAGGCGGTACTTTACGGCCGTGATGTAGTTTCTGATATTTTCCTGGATAATCTGAAGATGGCGACGCCGTGGGTGCTGAAGGCTGTTAATATCAAGCTTCTGGTGGATCAGGTAGATCATGGAAAGAAAGAGAACATTCTTCACATTGCAGCCCACCTGTCCAATCTGATTAAGGTCAGCGAGTATGTGGTAGTGCGCCATGATGCAGGCCGTGCCCTGCTTCGTCTGGCTCCCCTTTTGACTCCGGATCAGCGAAATGAGATTGCAGTGGAGCTTTTAAAAGGACTGGAGGTAGGAGAGTACGAGTTTTCCAAATATATTCCAGAGTATCTGGGACAGCTGGCGCTGTGGCTTCCACCGGAACAGCTGGAGGAGGTTTTAACCTACCTGCGGGGACTGATGGCCAATGCTAACGACCGGGTGGTTTCCGTGGCTTTGGATACAGTGGGAATTCTGACTGAGTATTATCCCCGCTATAAGGAGCGGTTTGAAGAGAATGAGGAGACATCGAAGGAGCGGCTGGGACGTCTGCTTGGCATGGTTTTGGGAGGTCTGGCAAACCACAGAGAAACGGTACGCCAGGAGGCTCTTCTGGTAACAGGACAGTATATGTTTGGCTCCCGCAGGCTGAATGACCATGAGAAGATGGAAATTTTTGCCCTCACCCATAAGAAGCTGCTGTTCCTGATTAATGAGAACCGGGGAGGGGAGCTGACTGCATTTTACCGGGCGGAAGCGCTCTCCAATATCTGCCGTTTTATCACTGCCTACCGCCTGACCATTGGTCAGATGGAGATTGAAGAGCGGAAAAAGATTGCGTTCTTCCCAGGAACATTTGATCCGTTTACACTTTCACACAAGGGAATTGTCCGGGAAATCCGCGATATGGGCTATGAGGTCTATCTGGCTGTAGACGAATTTTCCTGGTCTAAGAAGACTCAGCCCCACCTGATCCGGCGTCAGATTGTAAATATGTCTGTAGCGGACGAGTTTCATGTGAATCTGTTCCCTGACGACATTCCTGTCAATATTGCCAATCCGTCTGATTTGAAGCGGCTGAAGGAGGTATTTGCAGGAAGAACTGTTTATGTGGTAGTAGGCAGCGATGTGATTGCCAATGCGTCCTCCTACCGTAAACCGCCGGAGAAGCATTCCATCCATTCCATGAATCACATTGCGTTCCGCCGTGTGGGAGACAGAAGAAGCGATAATAAATACAACCGGGAAATGATGGAGATGATCACGGGAGAACTGATTGAACTGGAGCTTCCAGAGTACCTGGAGGATATCAGTTCCACGAAAATCAGGGAAAATATTGACTTGAATCGTGATATTTCCAACTTAATTGATCCGGTAGTACAGGAATATATTTATTTTAATGGCCTGTATCTGCGAGAGCCGGAGTATAAGCCGATTCTCAGGGCCAAAGCCATCGGCTTTGAGGAGACAGAAGAGCTTTCAGGAGAGGATGAGAAGGCTGTACTGGACTGGATGCTCAGTGAAAAGGCAGACGGCCGCAGACTGCTGGAACGTCTTCAAAACACAGAAGGAACCTTCCTTCTTCTCAGGAATACAGTGGAGGAAAACCGCCTGATTGGATTCCTGAAAATGCGGTCTGTGATGCCGGAGGAACTGTTTAAGGTGCTGGGAAGCGTATCCATGGCCGACATGGTGCGGCGTCATACCCTGGGAAATATTCTTCTCATTACAGGAATTTATGCGGAACCAGACAGCCCGATCTATGACCCGGAACAGCTGCTTTTGACAGAGGCTCTGGCCAAGGCTTTAGAAGAACACTGCAGCTACGCCATGTTTTTACCGGAGGAGGATCCTGGGGCGGCGTCTTTAGGCGCCGTCATCCGGCAGGGATTTGCAGAGGCTGAAAATTTTGAGGGAAAAAGGCGCCTGTGGCTGGTAGATATGCACGCGCCGTTAGTGCTGGTACAGAATCTGGAGACCACGCTGAAAGAACCATTTTCCAGCAGTCCCAGAATTTTAAAGGCGATTCATAAGGCTCACAGGGAGCTGCAGACTGCTATGACGAAACTCTATCCGGGAGAACTGGTACTGTCTTTATCAGCCAGTGTCATTTATCACCGTCTGGTGGACAAAATCACCCAGATTAATCAGGTTCCAGGCGAGCCTACAACGCCGAGAGTGCTGGGCAATGACATGTGTGTTCCCTTTGGAAAAATTTTGAGAGGAAAGGTTGTTCCCAACACTGTGACAAAGACTATTCACACAGATAAGGTCTATGAGCCGAATCTGGACAGCTACAGGATTGAGGCATTCCCATATTATTCTCCGCTGAGGAGCCAGGTGAGAACGATTAAATCCTTCGGACGTCCTGTCATTCTGGTAGACGATCTGCTCCACAAGGGCGGCAGGTTTGACGCCTTAGAGCCTTATCTGCGGGAGGAAGGCGTGGAGGTGAAAAAAGTGCTGTTAGGCATGATTTCCGGCTATGGAAGAGACGCCATGGCTACCAGGGGATTCGAGGCGGACAGCATTTACTCCATTCCAAACCTGAAGTTCTGGTTTGTGGAGTCTACTCTCTATCCGTTTATCGGAGGCGATACAGTGCGCCGGGATACCATGAAAGTAGCAGGACTGATGCCCTCGGTGAACATGGTACTGCCCTACATGGTTCCGCCGTTAAAGGGATGCAGTGAGGAATCTCTGTTTGAACTGTCAGCCTGCTGTGTGAGAAACTCCAGGGACATTCTTCTTGCTCTGGAATCAGAATACCGGGCGCTGTTTGGCCGAAATCTGACGCTTTCCAGACTGTCGGAGGCGGTAATTCTGCCCCTCTGCCCGGATAAGGGAGACTGCATAAACTATGATCCGAATCTGGCGGCGTCAGTCTACCTGGACAATGATCTGGAGATGCTGCACCGCATCAGCCAGCTGAAAAACCTGTAAATCTGTAAGATTCAAATAGATTTTAACTATCTAAACTATCTATGAGGAGGACAATGAGTATGTTTTATTACCGCATCAATGGAACACTCTGCTGCAGCTTAAACGGAGAACTGGATTTTCCAAGGGAAGAGCTTTACGGCCGCGGCACAGATGAAAAAGAAGCCAGGGAGAAGGCGTCCGGTGAAAAGGAACTGGTATTTCTGTTTGAGCGTTCTCCTAAAAACTGCCGTGCTTCTTTCCGGGTAACTGATCCGGCGCTTCTCTATCAGGACAGGGAGGACGTGTCCTGGCTGAACAAGAATGCCCTGGGAGAGGGAATGCGTGACGAGATTGTAGACTCTTTTATTCAAGAAGGAAAAATGAGGGCAGTGAATTTAAAACATCCCAGATTCCAGGAGATTCTTTCAGAGAAACCGGAAAAGAAAAAGAAACGTGTTCATGTACTGGCGATTGGAGATGTGGGAAGCACTCTTCTGACAGGTCTTCATCTGCTGGGAGGAGATGTGATCAGCTCCATTGGAATCTGTGATATTTCCGACAAAGTGACAGCCCGTTGGGAGTTTGAGGAAAATCAGATTGCCTATCCCTGGGACTATGACGCGCTTCCGGAAGTGGATGTAGTGAAGCCGGAGGATCTGTTTCAGTGCGACGTATTCGTATTCGTAGCATCTAAGGGAATTCCGCCGGTGGGATCTGAGGTCAAGGACGTGAGGATGTACCAGTTTGAGAACAACTCCAAGATTGTGGCTCAGTACGCCCGCCAGGCCAGAGAGGAGAAGTTCCAGGGACTGTTTGCAGTGGTATCGGATCCGGTTGATCCCCTCGCAAAGGCAGCCTACCTGGCCAGCAATACAGACGAAAATGGCGTTTTTGATCAGAAAGGCCTTCGTCCGGAACAGATCCAGGGCTACGGACTGGGCGTTATGAATGCCAGAGCTGCCTACTATGCAAAGAGGGACGAGAGATTTAAGCAGTTCCTGACAGAGGGGCGCAGCTTTGGCCCTCACGGCCAGGATCTGGTGGTTGCTGATTCCATTGAACATTACAATGACGAACTGTCTAAGGAACTGACTCAGCTGACTGTGACAGCCAATCTTCATATGAGAGCCATTGGCTTTAAGCCGTTCATTGCTCCGGCTTACTCCTCGGGAGCCATCTCATTGATTCTTACTCTGCGGGGAGAATGGCACTGCGGCTCTGTTTTTCTGGGAGGAATTTTCATGGGAGTAAAGAACCGTTACACATCTCATGGACTGGAGACAGAAATTCTGCCGCTGCCGGATGCTCTGTATGAGAGAATTGTGACGGCGCAGGAGAATTTAAAAGCTATTAATTAGGCGGCTGGATGCAGAAATCGAGGAAAATAAGATGGAACAGGAAGAACGTGACGGAAACAGGCTGAAAACAGGCGGAAGAATCCTTCTGATTCGTCCCAGAGAGCCGGGAGGGCGGGAAAATTCCCGCCTTCTTAGAGTACTCAGGGAAGGACTTGCAGATATTTGCCTTCAGGAGGTGACTGAGGTTTCACAGCTGGAGGCGATGACTGATCAGGCAGGCCACCTTGCCACGGAAGGCTGGCAGGGCAGATTTCTGGTGCTGTTTGCCATAGATCTGGGAGAGCACGGTATTAATCTGGAATATACAAGACTGTTAGGCTGGCTGCGAAGCCATCCAGGTAGCCTGGACGGTTGGACCGGAGGTGTGGTGGCAGATGCAGACAGCGATCTGTATACCAAGTCTGTGGCCAGGGAGCTGGTTTTTACTGCCAACAGTTCAGGATGTGCCTTCGTAGGACGTCCCTTAGTGGAGGGGACGAAGACACTGTCAAATTTTGCAATTGTAGCCTCTAACCTGGGAACTGATTTATATGGAGCCTATGTGGCAAGTGTAAAAATGCTGGCAGAACAGCTTATAGCACAAGAGAGGCAGGGAAGAGCGGGAGGAAAAGAACTTCTGGTGCTCCATGCCTCCAGCCATAAAAGTTCCAACACCTATGCAGTCTGGCAGAGAGTCAGACAGTATCTTCAAGATTGCTCCATTACAGAAATAGGTCTGCGAAACGGAACACTGGCAGACTGCTCGGGCTGTCCCTATAAGATGTGCCTGCATTTTGGAGAGAAAGGAAGCTGCTTCTACGGCGGAGTGATGGTGGAGGATGTATATCCGGCTGTGAAAAAGGCAGATGGAATCCTTCTTCTGGCTCCGAACTACAATGACGCTCTGTCTGCGAATCTGACAGCTTTTATTAACCGGCTGACTGCTCTGTTTCGGACCACACGTTTTTATGATAAGAAACTGTTCGGAATTGTAGTGTCCGGCTATTCAGGCAGCGATCTGATAGCAGAACAGATGATAGCGGCGCTGAATATGAATAAAACTTTTTATCTGCCAGGTCATTTTGCCATGTTGGAGACGGCTAATCACCCAGGTGAGGCCATGAAGCTTCCGGGAATTGAGGAGCGTATACGGCAGTATGCAGAACATATCCAGAGAAATCTGTGAGAATCCAAACTTTACAGACTATAAAAAAGGAAGTATACTAAAAAACAGTAATTATTTGCTAAATAACAACAGCTTCCATGAAAGAAGCTGAGTATTTGGGGAGCAGAGAGTATGAGTATCAGACAATGGAAGAGGACATTTGCCATCGGAGCAGTGATTGCCCTCACATCCCAACTGTATTGGAACGCGTTTATTGATTATTTTCGGATTTCTACTTCTGTTATCCTGCTTCCTGTTCTGCTTATGACAGTGGGGCTGGAGCTGCACACCCTGACCACATGCTTTATTACATCGGTGATAGTGTTTGCGGTGCGGTTTCTGATTCAGGCAGGCAGTGGAGGAATCACAGGGGAGACGGCTCTTTATGTGTTTCCAGGCGCGCTATTTTATTTCAGCTATGGAGTGATTTTCAAGTTATGTATCAGGAACAGGCGGGTCGCGACCAGGAAAAAGCTGATATGGGCTATTTTCCTATCTGACTTCGGAGCGAACCTGATCGAGTCAGAGATGCAGGAGTATCTTCAGTTTCGGACTCTTGACGGCCACATTATCATTTATCTGGCAGCTATCGCTGTGATCCGAACCATATTTGCCTGTATGCTGCTGGCGGGAGAGCGGCAGTACCGAGCGCTTTTAAAGAAGAATGAACATGAGCGTCGGTATCAGCGGCTGTTTCTGATGAAAACAGGTCTCAAGAATGAGATTTATTTTATGAGAAAAAATTCTGAGGAAATTGAGTCAGTTATGGCAAATGCCTACCGGCTTTATGAAAAGCTCTGTGAACAGAAACTTCCCGATGAGATGAAGCAGATGTCTTTAGCCATAGCCAGAGACGTCCATGAGATAAAAAAGGATTATTTCCGCATTATTCAGGGAATTGAGGAGGAGATTGGGAACGAATATGAGGAAGAGAATATGAGCTTTCATGATATTCTCCAGATTCTCCAGTCCTCCACCTACCATATGATTGCAGCCAAGAAGCTGGATATTAAACTGGTATTCAGCTGCAGAGACGACTTTATCACCCGAGGCCATTACACCTTGATGGCGGTGCTGAAAAATCTGGTTAATAATGCCATTGAAGCCATTGAAAGCGGAAAGAAGCCGGGACAGGTGAAAATTTTAGAGAAGAAAGAAAATGGAGTTTATATATTCCAGGTGGAAGACAATGGGCCAGGTATTTCCGAGCGCCATCTGCCCAATATTTTCGAGATGGGATATTCGACAAAGTTTGATTATAAAACGGGAAACATTTACCGGGGCGTAGGCCTCTGGGGAGTCAGAAATACAGTGGAGGAGCAGTTTAAAGGAACAATCAATGTGGTTTCACAGCCTGGAAAGGGGACCAGATTTCAGGTGGAAATCCCTGCCGAGAGATTAGAGGAGTCATAATATGGAGATTTATATTGTAGAAGACGACAGAATGGTGATCAATATTCTGGAAGATATAATAGAAACCAATGGGCTTGGAACCGTCTGCGGAACCTCCGGCGGACAGCCGGCAGATATGGAAGAGATTGTGCGTTTGAATCCTGATGTGATTCTGGTGGATTTTCTGATGCCGGAAAAGGACGGAATCCAGCTGGTCAGGGAGCTGAAGGAGGAAGGCTGCGGTTCACGGTTTATTATGATTTCTCAGGTATCAGCCAAGGAACTGATAGGGAAGGCATACAGTGCTGGAATTGATTTTTTCATCAGTAAGCCGATCAATATTATAGAAGTAAAATCTGTGATTGAAAATGTAGAACGGCAGATTCAGAATGAGAGAACCCTTTCCAATATCAGAAAGATGTTTCTGGCAGAGATGAAAGAGGAGCCGGAAGAAAAGAAAAAGAATGACGGATATGTGAAAAAGCTTCAGGTTATTTTAAACAGAATTGGTATGTCAGGGGAGAAAGGCTGTGATGATATCATTAAAATCTGTCAGTATCTTCACGCCAACGACAAGCCTATTTCCCAGGTCAGCATCGGACAGCTGTGCGAGATTTTAAGCACAGCGCCTAAAAACATGGAGCAGAGGGTACGACGGGCCATCGCAGTCGGAATGTCAAATCTGGCTCATATGGGGATTGAGGACTTTATGAATGAAACATTTACAGCTTATTCAGGTACCCTTTTTCCCTTTGAGGAGATCCGGGCAGAGATGGATCACATCCGTGGAAAGCGGAAATACGGCGGAAAAGTCAGCATTAAGAAGTTTATTGACAGTCTGATGCTGGCAGCAGACAGGGAATCCCGCTTTTAAAGAGAGAGCCTGAGAGGCTGTTTTTGCCAAAAATAAACAATCCATAAACTTTCTGAAAAAATCTTTTCGTTTTTTTAACAGATTCCTGTTTTTTTTTGTAGTATTTTGTAAGCCGCATGCTATAGTACCGCCATAAAAAATATTGGAGGTATGTGTATGGCACCCATTTTAGAACTTGATATGTATCAGGCAACTGCGGTCGCAGCTCTCGTGCTTCTGCTGGGACGTTTTCTTGTAAAGAAGATTCCTCTTCTGGATCGTTACTGTATCCCGGCTCCGGTTGTGGGCGGCTTTGTTTATGCGATTGTTCATTGTATTGTAAGATCTGCCGGAATTATTGAAATCAGCGCAGACATGACATTAAAAAATGTTTTCATGGTAGTTTTCTTCTGCAGCGTTGGTTTTACAGCGTCCTTCAGAATGTTAAAGAAGGGCGGAGTTCAGACAATCATGTTCCTTGGCCTTGCGTTAGGTATGGTAGTTCTTCAGAATGTGCTGGGCGCAGGTCTGGCTACAGCATTCAGCCTGGATCCAAGACTGGGTCTTGCAACAGGTTCCATCCCAATGGTAGGCGGACACGGAACAGCAGGTTCCTTTGGACCTCTCCTTGAGGATTTAGGCGTGGCGAATGCCAGTGTAGTAGCCATCGCTTCTGCAACTTTTGGTCTGGTGGCAGGATGTGCAATTGGAGGACCGGTTGCAACAGCTAAGATTAAAAAGTTTAAGCTGCATTCTGCAGAACTTGCTGGCGGAGAAGGCGGTATTGAGGCTGAGGATGCAGGAAGAGTAGATTCCAAGAGATTCCTGGATGCGGTTCTGGCTCTGATCATTGCTATCGGTTTCGGTACTATCGTTTCCATGCTCCTCGGAAAGCTGATGACCTTCCCATTCTATATCGGCGCTATGTTAGTCGGAGCAATTATCCGCAACGTGGCAGATGCTACCAAGAAAGAGCTTCCGATGGAAGAAATCGGCGTAGTGGGAGGCTTCTGCTTATCTGTATTCCTTGGTCTTGCCATGATCGATATGAAGTTATGGCAGCTGGCAGAACTGGCTCTTCCGTTAGTAGTAATGTTAGCAGCTCAGACAGTTCTCATGTTCTTATACGCTAACTTTATTGTATTTAACGTATTAGGACGCAACTACGACGCAGCAGTTATGACAACAGGATTCTGTGGATTCGGTATGGGCGCTACACCAAATGCTATGGCAAACATGCAGGCAGTAGTAGGCCAGTACGGACCGGCTCCTACTGCATTCATGGTAGTGCCGTTAGTAGGCTCTCTGTTTATCGATTTCTTAAATGCTACTATCCTGACAGGTTTCATCAACTTCTTAGGTTAATCCGTGGTTAAGATTTTCAGCCGGTCCTTTGGGCCGGCTGTTTTCTGTAATGAGGCAGAAAGACTTCGGATTTGCGGGAGATTTTTCCGCCAATTATCACTGTGGCTGCCCAGAGTTAGCGTCCATTATTATGTAATATAAATGAAACATAATAATATGTATAATGGGATATTAATTTGATTATGCAGGGATAATGAGTTATAATTAAAACAGAACGTAAGATTTTCACAAAAACAGTAGATTTTTTGCAGTCTTTTTGGTACAATGTAGACATGAAGCAAAGAGGCTACTTTGTTGAGTGAAAACTCACAATATTAATGCGAAAGCAGGAGGTATATTCCAATGAGCAAGTATGTTGACAGAGTTCTTGCAGAACTCAAAGAGAAAAATGCACATGAGCCAGAGTTCCTTCAGACAGCAGAGGAAGTTTTATCTTCTTTAGGCCCGGTTGTTGATGCACATCCAGAGTACGAGAAGGTTGCTCTTCTTGAGAGAATGTGTGAGCCGGAGAGAACTATCGAGTTCCGTGTTCCGTGGGTAGATGACAATGGTCAGACTCATGTAAACCGTGGCTATCGTGTACAGTTCAACGGCGCTATTGGACCGTACAAGGGCGGCTTACGTTTCGCTCCTTCCGTAAACCTCTCCATCATGAAATTCTTAGGCTTCGAGCAGACATTTAAGAACAGCTTAACAACACTTCCTATGGGCGGTGCTAAGGGTGGTTCCGACTTCGATCCGAACGGCAAGAGCGACGGCGAAGTTATGAGATTCTGCCAGTCCTTCATGACAGAGTTATATCGTCATATCGGACCAGACGTAGATATCCCAGCTGGTGACCTTGGCGTAGGCGCTCGTGAGATTGGTTATATGTACGGACAGTACAGAAAGATCAGAGGTGCTTTCGAGAACGGAACTATTACAGGTAAGGGCAGATCCTTCGGTGGTTCCCTGGTTCGTCCAGAGGCTACAGGATACGGCGCAGTTTACTATGTAGAGGCTGTTATGAAGCACGAGAACGATACTCTGGCAGGCAAGACAGTTGCTCTGGCAGGTTTCGGTAACGTAGCTTGGGGTGCTGCTAAGAAGTTAGCTGAGTTAGGCGCTAAGGCTGTTACACTTTCCGGACCAGATGGATACATCTACGATCCAGACGGTGTTGTAACAGAGGAGAAGATCAACTACATGCTGGAGATGAGAGCATCTGGACGTAACAAAGTTCAGGATTACGCAGACAAGTTCGGCGTACAGTTCTTCCCAGGCGAGAAGCCATGGGGCCAGAAGGTTGATATCGTTATGCCATGTGCTACACAGAACGACGTTGATCTTGAGCAGGCTAAGAGAATCGTTGCTAACAACATCAAGTACTACATTGAGGTTGCTAACATGCCAACTACAAACGAAGCTCTTAAATTCTTAATGGAGCAGCCGAACATGGTAGTAGCTCCTTCTAAGGCTGTAAATGCAGGTGGTGTTCTTGTATCCGGTCTTGAGATGAGCCAGAACAGCGAGAGATACTCCTGGACAGCTGAGGAAGTTGATTCCAAACTTCACCAGATCATGACAGGTATCCATGATGGTTCTGCTGAGGCTGCTGAGAAGTACGGCTTAGGCTACAATCTGGTAGCTGGTGCTAACATCGTTGGTTTCCAGAAGGTAGCTGACGCTATGATGGCACAGGGTATCTGCTGGTAATCAGTACCAACAATCGTTACATAAAGCGGTTATCTAA
>Kit_p2__coassemble_1835_pt1 | contig 13656 bp, 12 predicted proteins | sample Kit_p2__metabat2_high_PE_038 | metagenome-assembled genome bin Kit_p2 | reverse complement strand
ATAGACCATGTCTATTTTTATGAAATTGATTTTGCGAAATTAATTATACGTCATCAGGATCTGTCCTGCCAGCCAAATCTCTGGAACTGACGCACACGATCCACCTCATCGAAGTCCTGTCTGCTGAGATTGATGATATTGAAGCTGCCATCAATGCGATTATGGCTACGCTAAATTCTCCGATCACCACAATCCCTGGACTCAAGAATCGGATGGGTGCCATGATTCTTGCTGAGATTGGGGATTTTTCTCGTTTTAACAACCCCGATCAGATCTTGGCCTATGCTGGTCTTTCACCATCCACATATCAATCAGGACAACTAATCTCATCCTATGCTCGAATGGAAAAACGTGGTTCCCGCTATCTGCGCTATGCGCTGTTTAATGCAACGATATATGTCTGTATCTGGGATCCGACTTTTAAAGCATATCTGGCCAAGAAACGAGCAGAAGGGAAGCACTACTATGTTGCGATTTCCCACGCCTGCGAGAAACTTATTCGAGTTATCTATCGGATGCAATTGACTGGAGAACCTTACCAGGCATCCTGATCTTTTCAATAATCTGTTCTGATAGAGCACCCTTTTGAGGATGCTCTGTTTGTTATGCAGTTTTCAAAGTTCAAACATATCTTAAATGCATTTAAAAACTTCATTTTAGACTTGACTTTTAATAGTTAGTCTACTCGTCTTGATTAGAAAGCAACTTTCTCAAATAGTCCATAACCCTCATTTTCATTTCTTTGTCTTTACGTTGAATTTCAAATTTCCAGTCAATATCTATAGCAACTTCCATTTGGTTATAATAACGTTTACGTGATTCATTACTATTAATTTCATTTCTTTTATAGTAAATGTTGTTTGTTCCATCCTGGGTTGGGAAAATATTTCCCACATTGTCACATCCAAGCATTAGACCGTATGCAAGGATTTGCATTCTATCTGGTCTTGCATATCTAGAATTAAACGAGTCTTTGTATTTCACATCAAAAACCACATATTTCCCAGTTTCAGAATCATAAATAATAATGTCAGGCTTAATATTTCCAGCTATATAATTTGCATAATTTTTGTTATTTTCTCTAAGTACAGCTGTTTTATCATCATACTGAGAGATATGTATTCCTCGTTCTTCTGAAATGTATGACTGCACCCCTGCACGTTTAAAATAAGCCCTAACATACATTTCAAACAATTTATCCATAGAAATTGCATATGGAATCACATAACTTGTGACCGCAGAATCTCCATTTGCCTCGAGAGTTATTTCGTTAAGAACCATTTTAGCAGCATTAATTACAGGTTTGTAATACACATAAACACCCGTCGTTTTAATTTTATTAAGATCCAACCTAGATATTTTCGTATATGAAATGTGTGCTAAAGCATTTCGACAATATGAAATCATATCTCTAAACGAGTTCTTGTCCCCCGTCGTAGAACCGAAGTACTGGTTTAAAAACAACTCAGACTTATGTAAAGCAGCCTTTAACACTCGATTCTCAAGAATATCCTCTGTGTATTGGAGGTACCTACAATAAATTCTATCGTCCCTACCTCGTAACGTATTATTTCGAATATTCTTACTAAACACAATCTTACCTTTTGCTTTACCTACCAAATTTTCTTCATTTCGTACCATTTTCCCCATTAGTGGTCTACTACAAAGTGCTTTTAACATTATTATAAATACACTTGCTGTGATAATACTACTTTCTCTTGCAATATTATCTTGAAGAAAAATAGGATCTTCCTCATCAAAAAAATGAAACAATTCATTGTCTTTTAGGTCTTCTATTTCACGATTTGCACTATTAATTTTGTTTGTCTGTGGTGCTAAATAACGCTCAAATTCATCATCTTCCCTAAGTGCATTTAACATTTCAACGACAGAAATTGGAAATCTTGGTTCAATTTTCAAAATCACTTCGCGTCCATCTCTCGCACGAAGACTTTTTCCAAAAATATTTTTAAGTCGACAAACCCCCACATAATTTCCAGAATAAAGTCGACCATTTGTTTTCCTGATACCAAGATTCGCAAGTTCTTCATCTGAAGACAATAAAAGCTCATCTACGTTTATTTTGTCAGAAAGCCCCTCCAATGAACTATTATCTTTGGCATAAAAAACCCATTGATTCTTCGTCCCTTCATCCCAATAGTTAGCTTCTATCATAGTCTTCCTCGCTTACACAGACTTAACCAATTTTTCAAAGATATCCTTAACCCTATCTTCGTCTACATTTATATCAACATCACCTGTAATACATCTTAACAAACCAGACCATCCGTCATTATCTACCTCTGGCTTATCAAATTTAAACATTCCATCTTTATAGTATTCCCTTAATATTGGTAATATTTGATATCTAAATCTCAAATACAATTGTTCCTCATTCGAAACAAGAAAATATGTATGCCCAATTTGAACATCATCTTTATAATATTCACTATTTAGATTTTCAGGAGCAAATAATTCTGCCACACGATCAAATAACAAAGATGCTTTCTCGTTTATTTCAATCTGTTTTGATTTCGCTTCTTCATTTTCACATATACCTTTTCTGTATTCTAATATATTTTTCCTATCAGGCAATAGTGAAAAAAACAAAAAACGTCTACGTATAGCGTAATCAATACCACCAATAGATTTATCTGCAGTATTCATAGTTCCTATAATATATAAATTATCTGGTAAAACCACCTTATTAGATTGATCAACAGTATATGGTGTTGCTACACTCCTTCCTCTATATTCCAGACCATAAATCAATTCACCAAAAACTGTCGCCAAATTCGCTCTATTAATTTCATCAATAATCAAGAAAAACTTTGTATCTTTATATTCAGGACGATTTGCCACTTCTGCCATTTCGCCTAAGATTTTATTTACAGTATCATATGACACTAATGATTTTGTTCCATCTTCAGATTTAATTGTACTTACTTCAATTCCTCTGACAAAATCCTCATAACCATAAGAAGGATGAAATTGAACAATATCCCATGCAATTGGGGGGATTTTCTCTGGATTATTCTCTACCCAGACTGATATCGGATTCCCCTTTATATAGTTGTTGATTTGAAATGAATCAAGTTCATCATCTGTAAGTTTCGTTGCTTCTCCATCTAGCTTACCTATATATTTAAGATACTCTCTAGTCGAATACGTTTTAGATGTTCCTGGAGGTCCTTGCATAATCATTTGATGAATCCCTAATGTTTCCATCGCACGAGAATATTCTTCATATTTTTTACTATTATCCACTTTATACACTCCTTCCACTGTAATGGTTTGTCCTCCAACAGTAATTATTTCCCCCCTGTTTTTCCAAAACAGAGTAAGTTTAGATATCACATCACGAAACTCAACGTTAGCCCTTGCATTGACCTCTCCCTCATCTGAAATTTCCGGATGTAATTTTCGTGATTCACTGACCAAAAGTTTATACTCTTGAATTGCATAAGATCTTAATCTTTTGATATTCTCATCGTTGGGATATTCCGTGAGATATGCTGAATAATGATGTTCCAAAGCCCGATAATAACTTCTCAAAATACGAAACATCATAGAATTTGGAGAGGATGAATATCTTTCATTCTCATCAGTTCCGCTATCAAGTTCTTCGTACCATCTTGTATATTCTCCAGGCTGCATTTCTGAGGCTACCGCATAATCAACACCATCTACTACCACAACATCATCTTTATTTCCGGAATAGAAAAACCTCGGTCTTTTCGGTTTTCCTTTACCATCTACAGTTGTTCCATATGTATAGATATCTCTATTTTTACGTTCAACATAAAGATATCCTGGTGTTGAAAATTCACGTTCAATCTTATCTAGCTTTGCCTTTTTTCTAACAAGCACCTGTGGATTAAACATTATACTTTCTGTAATATCCGTATCATCAATCAAACCCTGTTCTTTAATTCTAGACACAAGATTCACTAGTGGATGATGTGTCAATCCTTCCACACGAAATACCTCTGGTGTAACACCCGTTTTCTTTATAATGATTCTTCCAATATCTGCACAACTAATATCTTTACTATATTTTCCGCTAACCAATTTCTGCAAAGCGTCTATACTTGTTTTTGCAGTTTTGTCTAAGACACCGTCTTGCACATATTGCCTTAGCAACGGAATAACTTGATACCTTGTAAGCATCGTTGTCCCGATTTCCCTGAATACGCCATGCCCTATTATATATTTATCACGTTCATCTGCAGACAACTGATAGCGATGTCTCAAATTGTCCATTACAATTCGTTTCGAGCGATAAAACATTGCATTTGCTGACACATCATAATCAGAATATGTATTTGTCGCATCATCTTTCATGTATCTAAAGTCATTCTCAATAGTTCTTTCATAAAAATGTCGAAAAAAAACATAATTGAACTGTTCTATAGAATCAACGACAGTACTTCTAGTTGCAATAATATACACATTGGGTGACACCCATACGCATGACTTTCCCTTGTTTGTCACCTTATATGTGTTATTTCCATGAGGTTCAATTAAAGGAAGCATATCTCCTAATATTCCTGATATTGCGCCTCGCCCAATATCATCTAATATTAGAAAATACTTCTTGTCTTCTTTGTTTATCCAACTATTGTTTGCCTTTTTTAATAGCGATAAAAACACCTTATCCTCATATCTAAAAAACACACTTCCTTCTTCAGTTCCCATTGACATACCTGAAACCAAATCCTCATAAGAATAAGAAGCATGAATAGGAATAAGTTCCATCTCCAAGTCATACATTTCTTTTTCCTCTGAAAGCGGACCTTGAGAATTATATTTCGCTTTTAAACAATTATCCACGACAGCGGTTGTCAGAAAAGTTTTTCCTACCGCCGTCCCACCTGATAATATTAAATACTTATTTTTATCGATGATTTCGCTCAACTCATCGATTAATAAATTTGTAGCATTCGTCATACTTATTTACCTACTAATTTATCGAGCACTTCTGCAACAGCTAACCCAATGCATTTTGCCAACACCGGTGGTACTGCATTACCAATCATAATATATGTGTCCGTTTGCGTTCCTATAAACTCGTAATCATCATCAAAAGACTGTATTCTAGCAGCTTCACGAGGAGTAATATCTCTGCACTGCTTTGGATCATAATGAATAAAACGATTGCCATCTCTGTCAAGATGCGAAATTATTGTAGTACTTGGTTCATCTTTTCGCAAAACATGATATCGATGGATTGGTGATTTTGCACCCACACGTTCTTCATATAAATTACTAAGGCTTTTACTGTCTGTGTATTTATTTCTTCCTGACATTATATCATCCGCAAGCATTCCATATATTTCTACGTCTCGCAAGCTGTGATGTCTTGCTCTATGCCACGTTGTGCTGCATTCTGGCTTAGTATATCCAATTCTACGTGAAGATGATTCTGTATCTATAATTGGATATATTGCAGGTAAATCTCCTATCGCTTCTTCAACTGTAACTTTTCGTAAAAATTTATACCTTGGCAATATAGCAGTATAGAAATCATGTAAAATCTCTTGTGGATTATCGCAGATATCCCTTCTTATTCCTAGTATAATAAGACGTTCACGATGTTGCGCCACACCATAATCGCTGGCATTAATTTTTGCGTATTTTTTCAAATCATTTACTATTTCGTATCCGATACCATCGAATCCTTTGCGAATCAACTGCGTTATAGGCGTACCATCTGGCATCGCACTCAGCATTCCAGGAACATTCTCGAAAATAAATACTTTAGGTTTATATCGATTCACTACACTAAGATAATGTTCAAACAAGTAATTCCTGTAATCATCTCGCATTCCGTTGTCATCACGAACCCGTCCAGCAACTGAATATGCTTGACAAGGAGGTCCTCCGATAATAATATCTATTCCTCCTGCTTGATTCACAAAATAATCAAGCCCCTGCCCTTTTCCATACGGACCGGTTTTATATCTACTTTTTTTTCCGTTAGATAACAATTCAGGCGACGGAGTTACTGAATCATCATTCCACCCACGAAATAACTCTTCCTCTTTTTGAATATCGAAACACATCACTCTATCATCAGCATCTTCGATGTTCCATTTCGTTTTAAGACGATGAATTAACGTTTTTACTTGAGGCTGCAGCCACTCAACAGCTGCAATGTCTTCATATCTTCCGCTTTGCAAAAAACCATCTTCTAGCCCTCCACAGCCAGCAAAAAGGTCTATCATTTTGTATAGCATCTCATTACACCTCAACATCAATATATTTTTTCAACTGCTCTGCGATAACTTTTCCTAACATTGGCGGAACCGCATTACCCACTTGCTTAAATTGTTCGGATTGATTTCCATAAAATATAAAATCATCTGGAAAACTCTGTAATCTTGCACTTTCCCTAACTGTCGGAATACGATTCCATTTATAGTGGAAATGGGATCTGTGTCCTGTATTTATCGTTAACGATGGTTTTTTGCTATGATATCTCGTCAAAGCTTCATGATATTTATACATACCTCGATATTCATCAGGCAAAGATAGATAATTTTTCCCTTCAGGCACCAATGCAATCATCTTTCTAGTTTTTTCAATAGGTACACTTCCAATATGGTTGTATACAACTTCGCTCTGTTTTCTCATTAATTTCTGATATTCCGAAGTTGGCGGTGTCATGTACTTCTGAATCTTTTCACCGCGTACTACTATTCCATCCTCGGTTTGCAAACTCGGCAAATCACTAATTGCCTGTTCACATGTAATATAATTTTCCTTATCTACAAAACCGTTAGGAAATTCAAATTCTTCATTAGTATCTCTTAAACCAACAAAAAAAACCCTTTTTCTGACCTGCGGGATACCATAATCAGGAGCAAACAATACTTTCGGAACCATTTTGTAACCGATTTTCTCGAAATCTTCTATTATTCTTTTAGCTCCTATACCACCATTCGCTTCTATTATTGCTAGAACATTTTCTAACAATACCGCCTTAGGTTTTAAACGTGCAGTTAGTTTTACCATAGCTAAGTACAAAAAGTTTCTTTTGTCGTTAATATCCATTTTTCCGGCATAGGAGAAGCCCTGGCATGGAGGTCCTCCTACCAATACATCCAAATCATCAATATTATTATTTTCTATGTAGTCAACAATCACATCTACGTTTGAATGATCATACAAATCCAATTTAATTGCTTTAGCATTACCATGATTATTTTGAAAAGTTTCTAATGCTGCGTTGTCATAATCAACACCCAAAACCACGTCGTAACCTGCATCAAGGAATCCCTTCGACAAGCCCCCAGCTCCGCAAAATAAATCTAAACATGTTAATCTACGTTTCATATTTATTTCCTTTACCATTAATTTATAATTTCTTCACTTATATCAAAGTCAATTGAATTCTTTTTACAATAATTATCAATTAATTTCATTGTCTTCAAATTAGGTTTGGCTTTACCAGTTTCCCAACGATTAACCGTTGCAAAAGAGACTCCTATCTCCCTCGCAAAATCTTCTTGTGTCATAAACGCTTTTCTACGAATACGCTTTATATCTTCTGCAAAACTCATTAACACACCTCACACATAAAGTAAAAACTCACATTTCAACATCATTATCATAAACCAAAGCAGTCATTTATACAACATTTTTATAACATTTATATATACTTTATCGAATTAAAAAAATATTTCCATATAAAAACCATCTTGCATTCCTGCAAGATGGCCATTTATATCACATTTATTTTTTAATTCCATAGTGTAGTAGTTTTTCAGTATAACCACATTAACGATTACTTAAAGGGGTTCATTACTATATATACTCGTTTAACGATTACTTTCACACAAACCTTTTTAACCTTGGCGAGTTGTAGTTTCCCGGTAGTCCCGTGGCACTATGACTGTCGTACTATGCCCAATTCTGCGCGACTTTTTACTACACATTCGGTAGTTCGTTCACCTTTCCGTGGCAGATGAAAAGGATTTTTATCATATTAGTTTAGTCTCCTTAAAAGCCAGGTTTCTTTGTATTTAGAGGATTGTTATGATCCTACTATATTTATACATTGCTTATGAGTATTTTTGATTCAATTTATGTACGAAAACACGCATAGATGATCTGCTTATGTTCCTGAATAGATGCAGCATTACTATTCAAACTAAAACTTCCCACTTGCCATATCTCTTCCCATCTACTCTGCGTATATATTCCTTTTTCTGCAAGGATTCCATGATACGTTTTATGGTGCTGAGCGATTTTCCTGTCTCGGTCACAAGCTCTTTTTGCTTGATTGACGGGTTCTTGTAAATCAGCTCCAAAACCGCCAGTTCTTCTAAAGTGCATTCCAAAGTGTCAAATTGAGACTTTGGAACTTTCGGATTGACACTTTGGGAATGATGATCTGCATAGTCCACATGCATGTATCGGTTTTTCAGCTCGTATTCCGTTCCCAAAATCAAATTGCTGTTCGTGCAAGCACGACAGCTACTTTCCTCGTACACTAAAAAATAATATGAACCGATGTATCTTGAACTAGTTCTAAAAACAGAGCATTATCAACGACTTCCGTTACCAAAATCACCGAATGGTCATTCTGTACCTTGCTATAAGTAATCTTACGAATATCCTTCCTATAATCCCCCAGATTTTCAATACTTATTTTCCCATCACGGAAAAGCTGGCAAAGAATAGCATCATTGCTCTTATATGAAACCGGTATCGGCGTCCTTGAAGTAAATATTTCTCTCAAACTGGCTTCAGCTTTACGCTGGAACTCATAAGTATCACTATCTTGTGAATATATAGTCAGTGCCTCTGTTTCCGGATAATACCATGAAACCACTTCTGCCAAAATTGTAATAGAAACCTCACCGGCATTCTTCTTTTTTATTCTGCCCGAAGATAACATCTGACCTGGAATCAGCCACTCGTTATAAAGCTTATTGACCCAATCTTTATATGCATCCATATCAAGTACATCTGCCTTTTCCACAAATCGGCGCAAATAGCTTTTTATTCTTCCAATCTGGTACGTAGAAGCAAGAACAATCTGATAAAGATTACCTTCCTCATTATTTGTGAGATTCGAATAATTTTCTTCTGCAATACTATATATCGGATATCCAAGATCAATCAGGCTCTGCAAATAATTTGCTCTGCCTTCAGCATCATTGATTTCCACCAGCACCCATTCCGGAATAAGAATAAGATCATAATCACTCAGAATATCATCTGCTGATATCCCTTTTGCCTCTAATCCCTGCATAAATGAAATGGAAGACGTATCTAAAAGGGCGATATGTTTTTTATTATCAATATTTGTAATTTTCGTTATTGTCATTATTCGCCCTTTCTTGTAATCATAGAGATTTCTTTCATAATATTTATGAGAAATTCTTCATTATCTTTATGGTAATTAAGTTCTGGATTCGTAGCTTTACTTCTTCTTATCCGTTCCTGCAAGGACGATGCGTTGATCACATAGGATGGCTTTACCAGACTATCATCCAGACCAAGTTTCTGAAATCTCAGTGGAATATCCTCAAATTCCAAGTCAAAAACTTCCTTAATTTTTTTCGCCATTGTTTCATTTTCGCTCTGGATCGCATATTCATAAAGAGAAACCAACACCGCCTTATACGGTGCCTGAAATGCTGACATACAAAGGAATATTTTTGAAACAAAATCCATCTCAGGAAGTTCTATAAAATATCTGTCAATACCCGCTAACAGCATACTTGCTGCAAAGCATTCAGCCTTTCGTTCCTCCATCGTATTATCTCTTTCAATAAAATGATCCAATGACACTTTATCAAAAATAAGGTGATAGATTTCATGCCATGCTGCAAAATATTGATTTGCACGTGGCAACGCTGTATTAAGCACGGGTATTATTTTTCCATTTTTTACAAAAATTGCTCCACTCCAAAATTTATCTTCAATAGGCATCTGAATCAAACCAAATCCCTGCAAAATCAGTAAAGCAAGTTGTGGTCTTGATGCAACCTTCATAATAGCAGGATTCATCTGAAATTTCATTGTCTGCCCCAGCACTTCATCTCTAATTTCATTATTCTTTTCTATAACTAAATCTATATTCGCAGCAGTTATTAATTCACTCATACATGCTCTTCTCCGTTTCACTTCGGCCATCGCTGAACAAAGGGCCACTGGACCTTTAGCGGCCTTAATAATATATTTCGCACAGATCAATGATATCAAGAAGCAGGTTATACTGTCTCTTTGCTGTTTCACTCATTTCATGTTCCAAAGGGGCATTCTGCGAAAACACTGTTGCTGTAGCCGACTTAGCAGATACAGAATGGTAAAGCAATAACTCTTCTACTGACATATTCAACACTTTCAAAATCTTCTGCATATGACGATCAAATGTACTTTTGTTATCAACAGCACCATTTAACAGTCTATCTAATGTTGGACGTGATATGTTTACCTTACTGGCAAAGGATACTTTCGTGTAACCTTTATCTCTAATACACTCTTTTAACTTTGAAGCCACCAGACTTCTTTGTTCAAATAATTCATCAAACCTCATTGTGATGACCTCCTTCTATTTTTCACCATTATTGTATGCCCAAATGAAGGATTTATCAATATGATTGTAAAATATTTTTTTACATTTTAACACTTTCTACTTAAATGAACAGGATACCGCGTTCATCATAAACAGATGTTGAATATCATTCCCTCAACGAATTGCTCTGTCCAATCCCAGAATCGTTGCAATGGCACCGTCAATTTTCTTCTGTCTCCATATCATATTCCTCGAGAGCTGCCGGATAATATTTCGTTTTTCTTCTGTCGTTTCAACTCTGTGAACCGATTTGGAAAGATGATCCATATTCATGTAGCGCCTGGTTCCCTATTGGGTTCCAGCTACATGACGCAGTCTGGCACATACGAGCATCAAGGCACTTTGACCATCAGGAAAAGCGCCGATTGCTTTCGTGCGGTGTTTCATCTCTCGGTTTAACCGTTCGATGGTATGATTGGTCCGAATTCTGGTCCAGTACTGGGTTGGAAAGTCCATGCAGGTTAGAGTTTCTTCTATGCCATCTTGTAGCTTTTTTGCAGCAGAACTTAGCTTCATTTCCTTTCGTTTTTCAGCAACCTGTCGAGCTTTCTCACGTGCTGCTTCCTTGCTTTCCTGGGCATGGATGGCCTTTAACACCATAGCTACAGCCTTCATCTTATTACGTGAAGTAGCAGAGAAAATGTTCCGATAAAAATGAACGGTGCAGCGCTGATAACGGGCATCTGGGAATACTTTTGGTATGGTTTCGAGCATTCCGAGATTTTTATCTCCGATAATCAGTCGGACTCCTGTTAAGCCTCGTTCTTTCAGCCATACAAAGAAGGAACGCCAGCTTTCCCTGTCTTCTTTCATACCTTCAGTTGCACCAATAATCTCACGGCAGCCATCGTTGCTGACTCCAATCGCAACAAGGATAAGGCTGCTATTATAAAGACAGCAAATCCAATAAAAGCAAACATCTCTTTCTGCTATTATCGGCTGGCTAAAGGTATCTCCGGGATACTGTCCTATGCAAAAGAGGGCGTCAGGTTATGGTTTCGGACAAAACGTCCTGCATACCGTCAACTCTGCCTTAAGCTGGTTGCTTAAATAGATAAAAGAATAACTCTCCCAAAGTCCGGTTCCGGCGGGGCTTATTAAAGTACCTCTAATCACAAAACTGCCATTCTAAACTTCTCAAAAAATCGGCAAATTGGCACTTTAGACGGCTATATTCATTTTAAAGTTACAGTTTACGGAAACTCAAGCTTATGCCAGAGTTATATATGCCCTGTCTATCATTTACATAAACATACAAAAAAATTCTTATCATGTATATCCCATCGATTCTGAAAATATTGGATTGTCTTCCACTTGTATGAATCTGTGCCGCAGGTACTGTCTCATCACCTGTTTGTCCTCCCCCTACACCCTCCAGACCTCATACCCCTGCCTTCTGGCAGAATCATAAACCGGACGCATATTTTTCTCTAATATGCTGAAAAACTCTTCCCTCGTGTTCCCTTTCCGGTATAACTCCTGACTGGCCCAGATAGAATGAAGGTTATCTCGGTAACAGGCTTCATATAGCTTTCTTATTCCTGCTTTCCCGTGAATCAGTTCATACATAATGTATTGATTTTCAGCAAAACGCGCAAAGAATCTGTCCCACTGCGGTAGACGGTTGCTTTTTGATGAATTCAGAGAGGAATCCATTGGCATTAAATTCCACAGTTCATCGTTCATAACAAATGACCATGGAATGAAATGGTCTACATCGTAGGATTCTTTTTTAATTGGTTCATCCTTAAACACGTCTGTAATACTGGTTGTATCCAGGATTCCCTCCCACAGCCTGCAGACATGAGTAAGTTTCCTCATTTTATCATCTAACAGCATCAGCTTATATACAAGGCCCGGAACTTCTGGATTATTGTTCTGCAGCCAGCGTACCTTTTCATACTGAATCCATCCTAAAATGGCAGTCATCTGATCCTGAATCATCTGAATCCATGCTTCCTGAAAAATGATTTTCCTCTCCAGTCCTTTTTGACTGCCGAAGGTATATGGAAGCAGCATCCCGGTACTGTTGATTCTATTGTAGTAGGCTATCATTCTGCCGGCACTGCTGTTTAAATCAATGTACTCGGAACATCGATTGGCAAATCCGGACAAGGCTTTATAAGGCACATTTTTTGTCAGTACCATCTTCTCTTCATGCAGCTCTTTGTCAAATTCTGCAATTTTATTTTTGATTTCCACTTTTGATGCGTTAGATGGCAGCCCGCTTAGTTTATATAATTTCAATACTGCCTTTTCCAGGCTGTCTTTTATTTCTCCATCTCCCCAAATACCACTGAGATGCACATGGAATTCCAGCACAGAATACCAGGCATTGGAAATCATCTCATTAATAATTTCATCATAGGAAGCCTCATGTCTGTCCTCTGAAATCAGCTTCACAATAGCTTCCAGCCAATAAAATTTGTAACAGTAGGACGGATCCTTCAGCATTCTTGAAAATCCCGCAATATCCAGTGTATTGTAATACTCTATATCTATCTGAAGCTGGGACTCTGCTTTCTGAAAATCAGATTTAGCCATCTTTCCTCTCCTCTGCCGGTTCTTACATCTCCTGTAATCCATTGCTTTTCAATCTTCAATTCTGGAATACCTGCCAGCAATTCTGCAGCCGAGGCCTCTGTCAGATCGGTGAAATATCTTCCGTTTCGTTCTCCTTCAAACTTCCCGTACTTAAATGAAGTATAAATAATTCCGCCTGTTTTTACTGCTCGGCCCATTTTACGAATAATATCTGACAATTCTTTCTTTTTGGCATGTAAGATCGAGGCACACGCCCAGATTCCATCATATTTTTCTATTTCTTCTAATTCTTCAAACAACATATGTTTTACTGAAATACCGGTATATTCACTTGCTAGTTTACACAGTGTTTCAGAACCATCGGTTGCCTCTACCCGATATCCCTGAGCCAGAAAATACTTTGTATCTCTTCCAGAACCGCAGCCAAAATCAAGGATATAGCCGCCTTCTGGAATCAGCTCCAGAAACACGTTTTGAATCTCTGTAAAATTCACTGCTGCCGTTCCATCTGCAAAGCTCTG
>Kit_p2__coassemble_1798_pt1 | contig 13817 bp, 12 predicted proteins | sample Kit_p2__metabat2_high_PE_038 | metagenome-assembled genome bin Kit_p2 | reverse complement strand
CCTTACAACAAAAGAAAGTAATTCCTGGGATGTTCGATAACTCTTACTTTTTTTGAACCTACATTTGACATAACGGGATTCCAATATTTTTAAACGGATGTCAGGCCTCCTTGAGTGGAAGGCAGATGTTTAAGTGAGGTTGCCCACCTGGCGCGGCTAGGAGTCAATTTGGTAAGAGCCGGCATTTTGGGGTTACTAATGAAAAAAGCAGCGAGAAATCGCTGCTTTCTTTGCATTATCGGGAAAACGAAATGCTTTACGGGCAGTAAATTTGGCGGACGTTTCTTGCAAAAGAAAGTCAAGTCCGCTATACTGTACAGGAGAGAAACCAGAAAATTTCGTAACTTTTGGAGGAATGACTAAATTATGAAGGACAATAACGCAAAACGGTATATTTACTGGGGGCTTACGGCTGTCTGCGTCATTGCTGTATGTATTGTATTCTGGTACTGCATCAGAGAGTGGAAACAGGTGAGCGGATTTTTAGGAAAGCTCCGTTCGATAGCAGCGCCGATTATTTATGGAGGAATTCTGGCCTATCTGATCAGCCCGGTCTATAACAGGGTGTTAGAGGCTGGGCTTAAGATGTTGTCCGGCAGGATGAAAAGCGAAAAGCACAGACAGACGATTGCCAAATCCATGGGAACGATTGCCAGCCTGTTTGTGATTCTGGCAGTTGTATCAGGACTGATTCAGCTGATTATCCCTCAGGTTCTCGACAGCCTGAGAGGGATTCAGGAATCATTTCCTGCGTATCTTCAGAATCTGTACGCCTGGATTCAGAAGCTTCTGGCTGATAACCGTGAGATAGAGACGATTGTTATACAGAATATTCAGACAGCGGTGGAGATGATGTCCGGATGGCTGCAGAACGCTTTTACAAGGTTTGATATGAAGCGTCTTCTGGACTTTCTGACGGGTGTGTCAAGCAGCCTGTTTGTACTATTTAACTTCGTAAAGAACTGGCTGATTGGATTGATCGTCATGGTCTATCTGCTGAATATTAAAGATCACCTGATTACCCAGGCGAAAAAAATCGTTTATGGGTGTCTGAGCGTCCGCTGGGCTAACCATGTGATCGAGGAAATGCGGTTTGTCCATAAGATGTTTGGCGGTTTTATCATCGGAAAAATTCTGGACTCCCTGATCATTGGTGTAATCTGCTTCATAGGAACAAGCCTGTTAAATATTCCTTATGCGCTCCTGATCAGTGTGATTGTGGGAGTGACGAACGTGATTCCATTTTTCGGCCCGTTTATCGGCGCAATCCCAAGCGGAATTTTAGTGCTTTTAGTCAGTCCGATTCAATGCCTTGTACTTTTGCTCTGGATCCTGATTCTGCAGCAGTTTGACGGAAATATTCTGGGACCGAAAATTCTTGGAAATTCTACTGGCCTTGCAAGCTTCTGGGTACTGTTTTCTATTCTGATTTTCGGAGGCCTGTTTGGATTTGTGGGAATGATTATTGCAGTGCCTGGATTTGCTGTTATCTATGATCTGGTCAATAAGGCAGTTAATCACTCTCTCCGGGTGAAGAGACTGTCTCTTAAGACAGAGGATTACGAAGGGCTTGATTATATTGATGAGGAGAAAAAGACCTATATTAAGTCGAAGGAGTAGTACGGCTGTGCAGAAGAACATGCCGCAGCAGAGAATAGGAGAATCCATGAAGTCAAAGAAAATGCTTTACTGGACCGGCGCCATCGCCGCCGCCGTAGTCCTGCTGATTATACTGATTGTAATGTTCGACAAAAACGGAAACTATGTTTCCAGGGCGCTGGCAGGAAAAGCCATGGCCCTGGGAATGGAAGACAGGGAGGTCTGCAGGGAGTGGGGAGATGAGAATGAATCCTTCTTTCCCGATTCAGCGAAAGGACAGTGGTATGTAACGTATCTGGACTACCTGATTGGAAATGGATACATAGAACTGCCAAAGGAGCTGGGCGAAAACGACATGGAGGATTTTGCCGCTGGAGCGCTGACCTATGGAGAGGCGGCTTTTGCAGCAGAGAAGGTTGAAAAAGGGCTTTCCAAGGCATTAAACATTTCCAGAAAAAAATATGAGGAGCCCATGCCCAAGGAAGAATGGTGGCTGTTTTACGATACCTTCTTAAAAAAGGCGGATCCGGAGGGGAAGGTTCAGAAGCAGAATCTTGTGCTCTACGGAACCCCGGCTAATGTGGAGGGAGCTGGAACCTGGACGGCCTACACAAGTGAGGGGGAGCTGGAGTTCGAGGGCCTGTCTCTTGATGCTTATATCGATAAGGAAATCCAGGTGCACGTCAGAGGAACGGATATCATCCGCATGGAAAAAGAGATTTCTGATAAGATAGTTTACAGAAATGCATGGCTGGTTCCGGCAGATGGGAAAATGGAGGTTTACATTGGAGACATTATGAGAACCTTCCCGCTGGAATCGGCAGTGCAGGAGGAAACAGGCGGTGTTCTGGCTGACGTATCTCTTACTGGAGGAAGGATTAAAAAGCTCTCCCTGAAGAAGGATGTGATAAAGGGAAAGGTGCTGGCAGTCAGAGACAATGCCATTGAGATCGAGGGCTACGGAAATGTGGCTGTCACAGATGATTTTAAGGTATACAAAACCTACGGAACGGTGGGAGAGGCCAGAAAAAAGGATATTTTAGTGGGCTATGATATACAGCATTTCGTAGTGGAGGATAAGCGAATCTGTGCTGCGCTTTTAGTAAAGAGTTTCGACGCCAGAAACATCAGAGTGCTTCTCATGAATACTGGTTTCCAATCCATTTTTCATGATACGGTGACGCTGAAATGTCAGGTTCCTATGAAAGTGACACTGGACAGCTACGAATTTACCGTGGAAGCCGGGGAGAAGTTTACAGTTTTTGACGGAGATGAGAGACTGAGAAGGGCTGACAGAAGATTCATTATTGAGCCGGAGGATCCGACCCAGTCCATATCTGTGACTACCCTGGAGAGAGGGCAGGGTACGCCGTCCTACCTAGGAAGCCTGGAGATCCGTCAGGAGAAGGAGGGGCTTCTGCTTCTCAATGATCTGGATGTGGAAGATTATCTGACAAAGGTAGTTCCCAGCGAGATGCCATCCTCCTATGAGATGGAGGCACTGAAGGCCCAGGCCGTCTGCGCCAGAACCTATGCGTACCGCCAGATTAAGGCTAATGCCTACAGCCAGTACGGCGCTCATGTAGACGACAGTACCAGCTATCAGGTTTATAATAATACAGCTTCCAGCGAGAGGACAGATGCAGCGGTCAAGGAAACCTGCGGCCAGATGGTATTCTGCAAGGATAAGGCAGCTGAAACCTATTATTTCTCTACCTCCTGCGGCCATACCACAGATGGAACAATCTGGGGAGCCGATCAGAGTGCTGTTCCATACCTGAAAGGGACGGCTTTGACCGATCAGAGAACCGTGATGAAGGAATTAAAGGATAACGATGCCTTTGAGAAGTTTATTAAGGATAAAACGGTGAAGACCTACGATTCCTCTTTCCCCATGTACCGTTGGGAAACAAAATTTACAAACCGCGACCTGGAGAAAAAAGTAAGCGGTATCGGGGATATCCAGGCAGTTTTTGTGACGGAACGGGGAACAGGAGGAATTGCCAAAAAGCTTAAAATCTATGGAAGTGAAGGGGAGAAAATCATCAGCGGAGAAAGCCAGATTCGAAGTATTTTGGGAAACGAGTCTCTGGTTTACCGGAAAAATGATGGAAAAACCCAGACAGGCTGGAGCAGTATGCCCAGCGCTTATATTGCCATAGATGAGACAGCCAGGGATGAGGAGAACGGTCTCAGAACCTTTACGGTCTGGGGCGGCGGCTATGGCCACGGCGTGGGTATGAGCCAGAACGGCGCTCAGCAGATGGCCAGAGAGGGAAACGATTACAAGGATATTCTGACTTTCTTCTATGAGGGAGCCGAGATTCGGGAAGAGGAATAGTATTATTTCGGGATAATTTAAGAAGAGGAAACATGTTCCGGCTTTTAAGCTGCAGAACAAGTTTCCTCTTTTTTTATATAAATTTAGTTTCTGTGCAGGTAGACAGGGAGGCCGTTTTCCATAATCCGGGCTGGTTCTCCCTGAATGAGGGGAAAGGCATAGTCTAAGAACTCCGGACTGATATTGGTTCCGTGATCAGTAATCCATTCTTTGGGAAAGGTTTTTTCACGGTTGCAGACCTGGTTTACATCGGTCAGAGCGCAGGAGAGATGGTATTCTTTTCCAGGCTCTCTGACAAAGGAAACCATCATACCGGTAGCGCCCAGCAGTGCTTCACGAACGCCCACAGAGCCTGCCATGGATGCCTCTTCTATGTCAGCAGCAGAGACAGTCATACCGGAACAGCGCTGGCATACATTCAGCTCTACAGAGCGCACCTTTACATGGAGCTGCTGGCGGACGAAATTTTCCAAGATTTTTCCGCATCCGGTGAGCATTTTGTGACCGAAGGTATCGATCTGGGCCTCATTAGAATACTCACAGATAAAAGTTCCGCTGGCATCGGAAATGCCCTCAGATACACAGACTACTACGTTGGGAGTTTTCTTAAAAGCAGACTCCAGATCCTTAGCAAACTGTTCAAGGGAAAAATCGGATTCCGGCAGATAGATGAGAAGAGGGTTATCCTGCTCATGTTTTCTGGCCAGGACGCTGGCGGCAGTCAGCCATCCGGCATGGCGTCCCATCAGTTCGATAATTGTGACAGATTTCTGCTGGTAGACAGACGCATCCAGAACGATTTCCCGTACCATGGAGGCTGCATATTTGGCGGCACTTCCGAAGCCAGGTGTGTGATCTGTCATGACTAAATCATTGTCAATGGTTTTCGGCACGCCGATGACGCGGATATCACTTTTTACGGCAGCAGCATAGCGGGACAGCTTGCTTACAGTATCCATGGAGTCATTGCCTCCAATGTAGAAAAAGTATCCGATATTTAAAGCGTCAAGTTTCCGGAACAGGGTCTTGTAAACTTCTGAATTTAAATCCTCCGGCAGTTTAAAGCGGCAGGAGCCCAGATAAGCGGCAGGAGTCAGCTTTAAAAGTTCCAGCTCTCTGCTTCTAAGGGTGTGGGACAAATCTAAATAATGATCAGCCAGAAATCCTTCGATTCCGTTTACCATACCGTAGACGGTGTCAATCTCCTCTTTGTGATTCTGACTTTCTGTGATGACTCCGTAAAGACTTGCATTAATGACTGCAGTAGGACCTCCGGACTGTCCTACAAGTACGTTTTTCTTCATTTAAGGGTTCTCTCCTTTATGTTTTCTGGCAGATGCCGTGTAAATGGATTCTGCAGACGGCAGCCGCACCTATTTTATAATAGTAAACCAGATAGTTCAACTAAAATGAAAAATTTATGTAAAACAATCAGAAAAAAATATCACAAAATTTTGACAAAAGCAGTATTTTAGATTTTACAAATGAAGAGCTATACTATAGCTGTTCCTGAGGGAACAAAACAAAAACAGGCACTGTTAAGATGCAGTGCAGCTTAGAACGGAAAAAACAGACAGCGTCCGGACAGCGGACCGAGAAAAAGAGGAGAATAAAACTATGAAAAAAATGATTGCACTTATGACAGCAGGAGCTATGGCAGTGAGCATGACAGCATGTGCAGGCTCTGACACAAAAGAGACAACAAAGGCAGCCAAAACAGAGGCTGGAGCAAATACAGAGGCGGATACAGAAGCTGCCGAGGCAGATGAAGATCTGACAGGAACAATCACAGCGGCCGGTTCTTCCGCATTAAAGCCGCTGGTAGATGATGCAGCAGATATGTTTGCAGAGAAATATCCAAATATTGCCATTACAATCGATGCGGGAGGTTCCGGAGAGGGATTAAAGCAGGTTTCTGAGGGAACCGTCAATATTGGAAACTCTGACGTTTTAGCAGAGGATAAGCTGGAACCGGAACAGGCGGCAGAGCTGGTGGATCACCAGGTGTGCGTCGTTACCATGGCTCCTATTGTAAATAACGATGTATATGAGGCAGGAGTGACTGACCTGACAAAGGAACAGTTAATCAGTATTTTTACAGGCGAGACTAAGAACTGGAGTGAAGTAGGCGGACCGGATGAGGAAATTGTGCTTGTGACACGTCCTACATCCTCTGGTACAAGAGCAACCTTCCAGAAATATGCCCTGGACGGCCAGGAGGAGGCTTCCAATGCAGCTATGGAGACAGATGATTCCGGCGTTCTTCTTCAGAATGTAAAGGATACAGAGGGAGCAATCGGATACGTTGCCTTATCTTACTTAACAGGTGATGCAGGTGTGTCCACTCTGGCAATCGACGGAGCGGAGCCGACTCTTGAAAATACATACAGCGGCGATTATCCAGTATGGACTTATGAGCATATGTACACTAAGGGAGAGCCGGATGAGGTAACAAAGACATTTATCGACTATATTATGTCTGACGAGTACGGCGAGCAGATGGAAACATTAGGCTACGGCGTATCCTCTAAGATGACAGTAACTGAGCACTAAGAGAGAAAGAGCTTTTGCAGCAGACCGGGATAAAAGGGGGAGCAGGGGAGCGTCCTTTGGCTTCTCCCTTTTTCTTGAAATTTTTTGTTCTGGTACGGCTGTGCGGGCCAGGAGGATTTATGGATAGGACAAAAGGAAAAAGCATGTTTGCCAAGGAATATTTCTGGCGTGATCTGATGACAGCCTGCGGTTTATTTGTGATTGTCCTCACAATCGGAATCGGAGGGTTCCTGGTGTATAAGGGCTCTGCCACATTTTTAACCTATGGCCACTCTCTGTGGGAGTTTTTAGGCTCTGCCCAGTGGTCTCCCGCTGACAATTCAGAAGGTGGGGGAATGGTCGGAGCACTGATTTTTGTGACAGGTTCTCTGTGTACCTGCGGCCTGGCTCTTTTAATTGCAGCTCCGTTTTCATTAGGCTCTGCCATCTTTATTACAGACATTTCACCGAAATTTGGCGAGAGGTTTTACCGTCCGGTAGTAGAGATTTTTGCTGGAATCCCTTCCGTTGTCTACGGCTGGGTAGGACTTACAGTACTGGTTCCGGCTATTAAGACTGTATTTGACCGCCAGGTGGGACATTCTATTCTGGCAGCCGGTATTGTGCTGGCAGTGATGATTTTCCCGACAATTACTACGGTATCTGCTGATGCTCTGAAAGCAGTTCCCAAGGAGTGCCGCATGGCAGCCTATGGACTTGGCTCCACCAGATGGCAGACTATTTATAAAATTGTAGTGCCGGCAGCGGCTCCGGGTATTATTTCCGGTATTATTCTTGGACTGGCCAGGGCCTTTGGGGAAGCTTTGGCAGTAGCCATGGTAATCGGACAGACAACAGCACTTCCCACCAGCATTTTTTCAACTACAAAGACACTTACTACAGAGATCGCAGCTCAGATGGGAAATGCGATGGAGGGAGGGGAGATGAAATCAGCCCTCTGGTCCATGGCGCTGCTTCTGTTTCTTATTTCTCTGCTGTTCATTTTCATGATTCATCGTGTCTCCGCAGTAAAAACAGAGGATGACAGCAGAAAAACTGCCAGAAAGGGAGGAAAATAAGTATGGCGGAAAAAAGAATTGCCCGTGCCAGAAATATAGACGCTTTTATGACAGCGGTGTTTTATGCCATTGCCATTTTCTTCTTTACTTTGTTAGCTGCATTTGCAGGAAAAGTCATTATTGGAGGCCTGATGGGAGCTACGCCGGAGATGTTCCGGTTTGCCAGAAAGGGAAGTATTGGAAACCAGCTGTTTAATACTGTGTATCTGGTTTTTATTTCCCTGGCTGTATCAGTTCCTTTAGGCGTATGTGCCGGCATTTATCTGGCCATGTATGCCAAGGAAGGATCTGTGACAAAGTTTTTGAGAATCTGTATTGAAACTCTGTCTTCCCTGCCATCCATTGTAGTAGGACTGTTTGGATACCTGGTATTTCTGGTTTTCTTTGGAATGGGAAAGAGCCTGATAGCAGGAGCGCTGTCCGTATCGATTCTGACGCTTCCGCTGATCACCACTACTACGGAGGATGCTATTAAAGGCCTTCCGGCAGGCTATTATCACGCAAGTATGGGTCTGGGTGCTACCAAGTGGCAGAGTATTTTCCATGTGCTTCTGCCGGCCTGTCTGCCGAGAATTATGACAGGCGTGATTCTGGCAGCGGGAAGAGGCTTCGGAGAGGCGGCTGCTCTTCTCTATACAACAGGATCCGGTACAGCTCTGAAGTGGGGCAACTGGGATTTGTCTGCTCCTACCTGCCCGCTTAATATTTTCCGCCCGGCGGAAACCCTGTCGATTCAGATCTGGAATCTTCAGGTCAATGGCCAGGACAGGGCTCTGGCAAACTGTGCTTCTGCAGTGCTGATGCTGCTGGTGCTGGCATTCAGTATCGGGGCAAATGTGTGGAGCAGCAGGCTTAAAAAGAAGCATGCTGGAGAGTAAAAGCAGAGCAAAGGCGGATAAGACAGATAAAATCCAGTACCTGAATGCAGAACAGAATTGATGGAAAGGAAAAAAACATGGGAGAAGCCAGCGTAAAATTTGATATCTCAGAACTGAATCTCCACTATGGAGAGTTTCACGCTTTGAAAAATATAAATATGAAAATCGATGCCAACCAGATTACGGCATTTATCGGGCCGTCTGGATGCGGAAAATCCACTTTTTTAAAAACCCTCAACCGAATGAATGATATGGTGGAGAATGTGAGAATTGACGGAACTGTCCGCCTGGATGGGACTGATATTTTTAAGGAAATGGATGCCATTACTCTGCGCCACAGAGTTGGAATGGTATTCCAGCAGCCAAACCCGTTTCCAAAAAGCATTTATGATAATGTAGCCTACGGGCCAAGGATTTTTGGAATCAAAAAGAAGGAACAGCTGGATGAGATTGTGGAGAGGAGTCTCCGTCAGGCAGCCATCTGGGATGAGCTGAAGGACCGCCTTCATAAGAGTGCTATGGGACTTTCCGGCGGACAGCAGCAGAGGCTGTGCATTGCCAGGACTCTTGCTGTGGAGCCTGAGGTTATTTTAATGGATGAACCTACCTCTGCCCTGGATCCAATCTCCACATCAAAGATTGAGGATCTGGCTATGGAGCTGAAGGAAAAGTACACAATTATCATTGTCACCCACAACATGCAGCAGGCTGCCAGAATTTCTGATCAGACGGCTTTCTTCCTCCTGGGAGAGTGTGTGGAATTCGGCGATACAGGGGAAATGTTTGCCATGCCGAAGGATAAGAGGACAGAAGACTATATTACAGGGAGGTTTGGTTGATGAGAACGAATTTCGACAGACAGTTAAATGATTTGGAAAAACAGCTGATCAAGATGGGAGGGCTGTGCGAGGAGGCTATCTCCTTATCAGCCAGAGCACTTGGGGGAGAGGGAAGCGCAGAGCTTGCCGTTCAGGTTCACCGTCTTGAAGATGAAATCAACAACATGGAGCGGGAGATTGAAAACAGCTGTATGACGCTGCTGCTGCGCCAGCAGCCCATTGCTCATGATCTTAGAAATGTTTCTGCTGCCCTCAGAATGATTGCTGATCTGGAACGGATTGGAGATCAGGCAGATGATATTGCAGAACTGGTTCCCCGAATTGCAGGAAGCGGGCTTCAGAGCCGGGTTCATATCAATCAGATGGCCATGGCTGCTGTTTCCATGGTGATGAATAGCGTGGAGGCCTTTGTAAAGGGCGATCTGGCTCTGGCCCGGAAGGTACAGGCAGATGATGATGAGGTAGATCGCCTGTTTGACTGTGTAAAAGAGGAGCTTATGAAACTCATCGAAGAAAAGGGGATTGGAGCCGAGGCAGCCCTGGACTTTCTGATGGCAGCCAAATACCTGGAACGAATTGGGGATCATGCAGTCAATGTAGCAGAATGGGTAGAATATTCGATTACAGGAAATCACAAAACAGGGGAGATGTTTCAGGCATAACTGAACAGACAGCCGGACAGCGTTTCGTACAGGAACAGCTGTCCGGCTTTTTATCATTACATTTTCTGTGTCATAAAAAAATACCCCGCCTGCTGCACAAAGCCAACAGGCAAGGTATTAAAAAGGGGAGGATAAGTATTCAAAATTTTCTCTTTTGTTGATACTCTTATTATGGACAGCTATGAGAAAAATATACAGAATAGATCCATTTTTTTGATATCCGGAATTTTCTGTCCTCCATGAGCAGGCAGGAAGATGCGTGGCTGAATGGTTACTATTTGTCGCGGCGGAAAAACGAAATCCATTGCAAAATGTCGGGACTTGTTATATACTGGTAGGGAGCTTTCACGTATCCAGAGCTTTGCAGCCAGGAGACGAGAACGACTGATTAGAAAAAGAATGGAGCGGTTATTATGACATTACTGGAAAACTGGAGAAACCTCGCATACGGCGACGGACTCGATGATAAAAAAAGAGAAGAACTGTGGTCCGGATACTTTACAATTGAGAAGGGAATCTACGAGCAGATTCTTTCTAATCCTGCCCAGGTGGTAGAGGGAACAGTTAAGGAGCTGGCTGAGAAGTACGATACAGAGGTTCTGATTATGACAGGCTTCTTAGACGGAATTAATGAGAGTTTAAAGGGATACGAGAACCAGATCGAGACCATGGATGAGAATACAGTGGTAAAGATCGAGATCGATCCGGAGAAGCTTTACTGGAATATGGTTGAGGCTAAGGCAGACTGGCTGTACAACCTTCCGCAGTGGGATGCGATTCTGACTCCAGAGAAGAGAAAAGAGCTTTACAGAGATCAGAAGGCTTCCGGAACAGTTCGTAATGAGCAGAAGGTTTACCCGAACGATCCGTGTCCATGCGGCAGCGGAAAGAAGTACAAGAAGTGCTGCGGAAAAAATAAATAATAAGTATCTGCACAGACGCTATCTGCGTCTGTGCCTTTTTTTTTGTCTTTTTCTGAAATGGGGAGGATGTTCTCCATCTGCTACAGCCGGGTTTTGGGAGCGCAGCTTTACTTCCATTTCTCTGGCACTTTCATAGGAGGGGCAGGGAAATCGGAACATTTTTCCATCAGCTGCTAGAATCCATAAAAAAACAGAGGAGCGGGACATTCTGACGGCCGCCCAGGTAATCTGTTCTGAAGGAAGAAGCCGAGTGCTGGCTCCGTTGAGATACAAAAGTATGGAAGGGATCAGAAACAGGTTTCCAGCCTTTTTAACTTCACCGGAAAGAGAGGACTGAAGTGCCGATTCTGTTTTCTGGATGGCTTTGCAGGCTTCTTCAGCTGTTTTCATATATCGAAACGCCGGTGAAGCCAGGGGGAAGGCCAGACAAAACAGAGACCAGAACAGCTCGGCCAGTCCATAGACCAGGCAGAGATTAGCCGCAAGCCTTCCTAAAAAATTCAGGTAAAAGGCGGAAGGAAGGGCGGACACCGCATAGGGGGAGGTTACAGTCTCAAGGGAGCTGGCCTTCCACCTCAGAGCTGCCGCCATGGTTTCCAAAAGGATTTGATACTCAGGCTCCTTAAGCTCAATGAGGCGTCCGTGAATCTCCAGACTGTCGATGGAGGAAGCCGGGGCTTCTCCGGCTTTCGCATCCAGCAGGTAGAATTGGCACAGACCATCCACCAGAGTGTAGTAATAATGTCCGTTTACCGTTCCATTGACAAAATGATCCAGCCCGGTGTACTGAAGCTCTTCCGCTTTGACGCGGACACAGGGAAGAAACTGGTTATAAAAATTTTCATAGCGGCTTTTATAATTCATGGGCCGCTGCCGGAAAATATTTTCCCTGGGGGTGAGAGAGAGAACAAACAGAGAGGCGGCTGTCACCAGAATCGGCAGAATCAGCCGCCGGATCAGATCACGCCTTATATCTGAAATAATAAAGCTGTTTTTCATAAATCTATTCTTCCAATCTTAGCGTCAGTGTGCAGTGACGCTGCTTATCCTGCTGTGAGCAGCCGGTTTTTCCGGAGTATTCTGCTAGCAGCATCATAAGTATACGCAAAAAATCTGCAATAATCAATAACCGGTTGCTTTTCATATAAAATATTGTTATGATTTAATAGGAAAAAGCTATAATTTTACATGCAGGAGGAACACTTTGGAGTCATATACCAGCTTTGCAGCAGTCTACGATATGTTTATGGATAATATTCCCTATGAAGACTGGGCATCTTATGTCATGTCACTTCTCAGGGAAGAGGGGATTGAGGATGGACTTGTCCTGGATTTGGGCTGCGGGACAGGAAGTCTGACTGAGATTCTGGCCAGAGAAGGCTATGATATGACGGGAATCGACCTGTCGCCGGACATGCTTCAGATTGCCCTGGAAAAGCGGATGGAGTCAGGACAGGATATCCTTTATCTGAACCAGGATATGAGAGAATTTGAGCTTTATGGAACAGTGAGAGCCATTGTCAGCATCTGTGATTCTATGAACTATCTTCTGGAGAAGGAAGATCTGGTTCAGACACTCCGGCTGGCTAATAATTATCTGGATCCAGGCGGTGTTTTTATTTTTGATCTGAATACAGAGCATAAGTACAGAGATATTCTGGGACAGTCCACCATTGCGGAGGATCGGGAAGAGAGCAGTTTTATCTGGGATAATAATTTTGACGAAGAGACAGGTATTAATGAATATAATCTGAGCCTTTTCATTCAAGAAGAGGATGATCTCTATCGAAAATATCAGGAAACCCACTATCAGAAGGCGTACAGCCTGGATGAAGTAAAAGCGGCTGTAGAGGAGTCGGGGATGGAACTTGCAGCAGTTTACGACGCTTTTACAAGAAATGCCCCGTCAGAGGACAGTGAGCGCATTTATGTGATTGCCAGGGAAAAAGGCAAGAGTACGAAACAGGACAGCAGAAAGGAACAATAAACAATGACAGATTATATGGTAAGAGCGACGGCGGCAGAAGGACAGATCAGAGCTTTTGCAGCCACCTCCAGAGATACGGTGGAAACAGCCAGGAAAAATCACAATACCAGCCCGGTTGCTACGGCAGCCCTGGGAAGACTTTTAACAGCCGGGGCCATGATGGGAAGTATGATGAAGGGAGAGAAGGATCTTCTGACTCTCCGGGCAGAAGGAGACGGCCCTATCGGAGGCCTGACAGTAACGGCAGACAGAGCAGGCAATGTGAAGGGCTATGCCTTTCATCCGGAAGTAATGCTTCCTCCGAACGCCCAGGGCAAGCTGGATGTAGGCGGTGCGCTGGGAATCGGAGTATTAAATGTCATCCGTGACATTGGCCTGAAGGAACCGTATGTAGGCCAGACGATTCTCGTCAGCGGAGAGATCGCAGAGGATTTGACCTACTATTATGCCACCTCTGAGCAGACTCCTTCCTCTGTTGCCCTGGGTGTTCTGATGAATAAGGACAATACAGTGCGCCAGGCAGGAGGATTTATTATCCAGCTGCTTCCGGGGGCTTCCGATGAGGTTATTGACAAGCTGGAGGAGAAGCTGAAGGAATTGAAGCCTATTACAGCGCTTCTGGATGAAGGAAAGACTCCGGAGCAGATTCTGGAATATATATTAGGAGAGTTTGGGCTGGAAATTCTTGAACAGATGCCAGTGAAGTTTTACTGCAATTGTGACAAAGGCCGGGTAGAGAAGGCCCTCATCAGCATCGGGAAAAAGGAGCTTCAGGATATGATCGACGAGGGAAAGGAAATAGAGGTGAACTGCCATTTCTGTAATCACAACTATACCTTTTCTGTAGAGGAACTGAAGGAACTGTTAAATAAAGCAGTGCGCTAGAATATAGTACCATTGAAAAAAGGACTATCAGCAGAAGCTGACAGTCCTTTTTTTAATCATCTACTTAATTCAAATATAGCTTATTCACAAAA
>Kit_p2__coassemble_1749_pt1 | contig 14078 bp, 12 predicted proteins | sample Kit_p2__metabat2_high_PE_038 | metagenome-assembled genome bin Kit_p2 | reverse complement strand
GCTCTCATATATAAAAGGAGGAAAAAAGATGGTATCAGGAACAGGAGCGTCTGCTGGAATTGGTATTGGAAGAGTTGTAATTCTGAAGGAAGAGACTCTAGAGATAAAGAGAGAGACGGTAGCTGATTCAGAGGCGGAGAAAGAGCGTTTCAGACAGGCAGTGGAAAAGAGCATAGAGGATACTCAGGCATTGGCTGAGGATATGGCTCAGAGAATCGGTGAGAAGGAGGCAGAGATTTTAAACGGTCATCTGATGCTTCTTCAGGATCCGATGATGACCATGGAGATCGAGGGGAAAATAGATGGAGAGAAGCTGTGCAGCGAGGCAGCTGTGGAGGATGTATGCACCATGTACGCCGATATGTTCGCATCCATGGATGATGAGCTGATGCAGCAGAGAGCGGCAGACATGCGCGATATTAAGACGAGGATGCAGAAGGTGCTTCTCGGTGTTCAGTCTGTGGACGTATCTTCTCTGCCAGCTGGAAGCGTTCTGGTTTCAGAGGATCTGACGCCTTCTGTTACAGCTGGAATCAATCCGGCAAACGTGACCGGAATTGTGACAGAGCTGGGAGGACGTACCTCACACTCTGCGATTCTTTCCAGAGCGCTGGAGATTCCAGCTGTTGTGGCTGCCTCTGGAATCCTTTCTCAGGTAAAGGATGGAGATGAAATCGTACTGGACGGCGAGACAGGAGAAATTTTTGTGCAGCCGGAGGAAGCCCTGAAAGCAGAATATGAGGCCAAAAAGGCCGTTTATCTGGCAGAAAAAGAAGAACTTAAAAAGTATATCGGAAAAGAAACCATCACAAAGGACGGAGTAAAAATTGAGACGGCTGCCAATATTGGACGTCCTGAAGATGTAGAGCGGGTACTCTCCTACGATGCGGAAGGAATCGGCCTGTTCCGGACAGAGTTCCTGTTCATGGATCGGACGGCTATGCCGACAGAGGAGGAGCAGTTTGAGGCCTACCGCAAGGTAGCCGTAGCTATGGATGGAAAGCCGGTTATTATCAGAACCCTTGACATCGGAGGCGACAAGGAGATTCCGTACATGGGCCTTAAAAAGGACGAAAATCCATTCCTGGGCTACAGGGCAATCCGTTTCTGTCTGGATCGGAAGGACGATATTTACCGTCCTCAGCTGCGTGCGCTTCTGCGTGCCAGTGCCTTCGGGGCCATTAAGATTATGATTCCTATGGTGACCTGTGTGGAGGAATACAGGGAAGCGAAGGCTCTCATTCAGGAGATTATGGAGGAACTGGATGAGAAGGGAATCGCTTACAATAAGGAAATCCAGGTGGGAATCATGGTGGAGACTGCCGCTGCGTCCCTGATGGCAGACGTATTTGCCAGGGAAGTGGATTTCTTCAGTATTGGAACGAATGATCTGACTCAGTATACCATGTCCGTAGACAGAGGAAACGATAAGGTTTCTTATCTGTACTCTACGTTTAATCCAGCTGTGCTGCGCAGTATCCGCCATATTATTGAGTGCGGCAGAAAAGAGGGGATTATGGTAGGTATGTGCGGTGAGGCGGCCAGTGATCCGTTGATGATCCCTCTTTTAGTAGCCTTTGGACTGAATGAGTTCAGTATGAGTGCCTCCGCTGTGTTAAAAGCCAGAAAGATGATTACAGAGTGCGACAGCAGAGAGCTTCAGGAGATGGCTGATAAGGCAATGAGCCTTACGACAGCCGGGGAAATTGAAAGCTTTATGAGAGAGTTTGTCAGCAAGAATTTTTAAGGAGGAGCTGCATGGCTGCGGCTGTATGAGTACAGCTGCGGTTATGCGGCCCTTTGGCATTTATTTTAGTGGGAATACAATCCCCGGCTGAAGGAAACGCCGGATAAAAATTTATATACATGAGGATGAAAGAAGATGATTGTTTACCTGATATGCTACCTGGCCTCTTTTTTGCTGGCAAGGGGAGGACATTTCTACCTGTCAGGCCTGTGTCTGATGGGAGCAGCTATTTTTTTGTATGTGCAGGATTTAAAAAGAACGGGAAACTGTATCCATCTGCGGGGAGTATTTGCCCTGGCCTGGGTGGGAGGACAGGGTGTTTCCTGTCTGAAGCTCAGCCGCCTGGCCCAGGACTGGACCTTCCTTACCTGGCTTTGCTTTCTGGCAGCCTTTGTCAGCTTCTATTTTGTATTTGAGATTTTTGAGAAGAGAGGCAGAGATAATTATAACAGCTATGCGTCCAGATGGAAGGGACAGAAGCGCTGGCATGATTTCCGTGCCTGTGAGGAGCCTGTATTTATCTGTGCGCTGGCAGTGACTGCTGTATCTTTATTCTGCTTTATCCTGGAAGCTGTGGTGCTGGGCTATGTGCCGTTTTTCCTGAGAGGAGTGCCTCACGCCTATTCTTACTTTCACATTACAGGGGTTCACTATTTTACTGTGTCCTGTGTGCTGGTTCCAGCCTTGAGCGTGATCTTTTTTCATTCTAATGGAGGACGGGATCGCCTGCGTACTGGGATTCTGATCGGTGCAGATGTAATTGCAGTTCTGATTCCGATTCTCTGTGTATCCCGGTTTCAGCTGATTCTGGCAGCGGCCCTGGCTGTTATCACTTACTTGATGATGGACATTCATATCGATCCGCTTCAGATGATTATCAGCGCAGCGGTGCTGTTTATCGGGCTTTTGACAGCTTATATTATTTTAACCATTGCCAGGAGCCATGATGTGGAGTACCTGAACGGCATTTTTGAGATGAAAAACAGCCGGACTCCTATATTTATTACTCAGCCCTATATGTATATTGCTAATAATTATGACAATTTTGACTGCCTGGTGCGGGCGATGGCCTCTGGATGCAGCCACAGTTTTGGCTTGAAGATGCTCTTTCCGCTGTGGGCACTGACAGGACTTAAATTCCTGATTCCGTCTCTGACTGCTTTTCCTCTGTTTACTACGAAGGAGGAGCTGACTACAGTAACCCTGTTTTATGACGCCTACTATGATTTTGGAATCCTGGGGGTTGTGCTGTTAGGATGCCTTCTGGGCTTTCTGGCCTGGTATCTGACTGACATGGTGAAGCACATCAGAAATCCTATTGGATATCTTTTGTACGCACAGATTGCTGTCTATTTCGGACTGTCTTTCTTTACCACCTGGTTCAGCAACCCGACCACCTGGTTTTACCTGGTTTTGACAGGTGCCGCGGCTGTTTACGTAGAATGGCGGCAGTGATTTGTCAAAAGGCTTAAAGAGTATGAAATAAAGTTTAATAATACAGAAAGAAGGAGGAGTTATTATGATATCAGAGAAAATGCAGCCGCTTCTTCAGAACAATTCAGCGATTCGCATGATGTTTGAAGAAGGAAAGAAAATGGCCGCTGTCTATGGGGCTGACCATGTTTATGATTTTAGTCTGGGAAATCCCAGTGTTCCGGCTCCTGCTGCTGTCAATCAGGCGGTTAGGGCAGTTCTTGATGAAGAGGATTCTCTCTTTGTTCATGGTTATATGAGCAATGCAGGATATGAGGATGTGAGAGAGGCGGTGGCCCAGTCTCTGAACCGGAAATATAATACCTCCTTTAATCAGAACAATATTCTGATGACAGTGGGAGCAGCCGGAGGACTGAATGTAATTTTAAAAACCCTTCTGAATCCAGGAGATCAGGTACTGGTATTTGCGCCATACTTTGTGGAATACGGCTCCTATGTGAGAAATTATGATGGAGAACTGGTAGTGGTTTCTCCGAATACAGAAACGTTTCAGCCCAATTTAGAGGAGTTCGAGGAGAAGATCTGCGAAAAGACAAAGGCAGTGATTATCAATACACCTAACAATCCCACTGGTGTTGTCTATTCTGAAGATACCCTGAAAAAGCTGGCAGGGATTTTAGAGAAAAAATCAGAGGAAATCGGCCATCCCATTGTGCTGATTTCGGATGAGCCTTACAGGGAGCTGGCCTATGACGGAGTTCTGGTCCCGTTTGTAACAAAGTATTACAGGAATACGGTGATCTGCTATTCCTTCAGCAAATCCCTGTCTCTGCCTGGAGAGCGAATCGGCTATATGGTGGTTCCAGGAGAGATGGAGGAAGCAGAGCAGGTGTTTAATGCGGCAGTGATTGCCAACCGGGTGCTGGGCTGCGTAAACGCACCGTCTCTTATGCAGCGTGTGATTAAGCGCTGCATCGATGCGGAGGTGGATGTAGCTGCCTATGACAGAAACAGGAACCTCCTCTATGAAGGACTCAGGAGCTTCGGTTTTGAGTGTGTGAAGCCGGAAGGTGCGTTCTACCTGTTTATGAAGACGCCTGGAGATGAGAAAGAATTCTGTGAGAGGGCGAAAAAATATCATATTCTCATAGTTCCGGGAAGTTCTTTCGCATGTCCGGGATATGTGAGAATCGCCTATTGTGTATCCTATGGACAGATTGAACGGGCTTTGCCGGAATTTAAGAAGCTGGCGGCAGAATACGGTCTGCCTGGAACGGCAGAATAAGAACAGCATATGCCGGCAATAGACGCGGGCAAAGAAGAAAAGCAGATATGGATTTCAGGAGGCGGTCATATGGAAGGTGTTAAAAAGTATCTCAGAATCATTCTGAATATTGTGATTCCTCTCACAGGACTTTATTTAGTGTGTGTTTGGGGGCCGAGAGTGCTGGGCTTTTTTATTCCCTTTGTCATTGGCTGGATGATTGCTTTTATTGCTAACCCTCTGGTTCATTTTTTAGAAAAAAGGCTGAAGATTGTCAGAAAACATGGCTCTATGCTGATTATCGCAGGGGTTCTGGCACTGATCATCAGCCTGATGTACTTGGTGTTAGGAAAGGCCTATGCAGAAATCAGGGATTTTGTAACAGATCTGCCTGCCCTGTATAACAGTGCAGCAGCGGAGATTCGCGGAGCGGTCCAGAATGGAAACCGGATGTTTGAATTTCTTCCAGATGAGTTTCGGACTGCAGTGATGCAGTTTACAGAAAATATGGGGACCTATGTGGGAGAACTGGTGTCCAAGGCAGCGGCCCCTACGGTGGAAATGGCAGGCAATGTGGCTAAGAGAATTCCTAATGCACTGGTAAATACCGTGATTACGATTCTGTCATCTTATCTGTTTATTGCAGAGCAGGATAAGATTGTAGAATGGGCAGAGCGGTATGCGCCTGCATTTGTCCTTCGGTATGCCGAGTACCTGAAAAAGGATGCCAAGGGGCTGATAGGAGGGTATTTTCTGGCGCAGTTTCGCATTATGTTTGTAGTTGCCGGAATTCTGGCCGTGGGCTTCCTGTTTTTAAAGGTGAAGTACGGGATACTTCTGGCTGTGCTGATTTCACTGCTGGATTTTCTTCCGGTATTTGGAACGGGAACTGCCCTGTTTCCCTGGGCGGCGGTGAAGCTGTTCACCGGGGAGTATACTTATGCTGCCGGCCTTCTGATTCTGTATGTAGTAACTCAGGTATCCAGACAGCTGATACAGCCGAAAATAGTAGGCGACTCCATGGGACTTCCGCCGCTTATAACGCTGTTTCTGCTGTATCTGGGCTTTAAGGTCAAGGGAATTGCCGGAATGATTCTGGCAGTGCCCATCGGTCTGATTTTCATTAATTTTTATAAATATGGAGCCTTTGATTCCCTGATAGAGAATGTGAGGCTTTTAATCAGAGAAATCAATACATTTCGGAATGGGGAGAGGTAAAAGGCATCTGCTTTTTCCTCTTCGGCGTTTCTCCAAAGGATTTTTTATAAGCCCTTAAAAAGGCGTCATAATTTCTGAATCCGCATCGGTAACAGCATTCCGTAACAGAAAGGCCCTGATCCAGCAGCTGTCTGGCGGTCAGGAGCCTTTTTTCGTTTATATAGTCTCCGATGGTGTATCCGGTTTCGCGCTTAAACAGGCGCATCATGTGGGCGCGGCTCATGTAAAAACGGGAGGACAGAGTGTCTATGGTCAAATCGGAATCTGCGTGTTCATGGATAAACTGCATGATGGACAGTACAGCGGCATTTTTGCTGGAGGCGGGAAGACGGCGGGATTCCGGAAGCTTGTAGGCGCGGTTTAAGAGAATCAGCAGCTCCAGAAGGATCAGGCGTCTGAGGAGTCCGTCAGCAAAGCCTGATTCCTGGCAGGATAGTTCCAGGCGGGAGAGCGTCTCCAATGGTTCTTTTCTCTGCTGCTTCGGCAGACGCAGCACATAGGAGCAGTTTTCAGATGCACTTTGAAACATTTCGTCCAGACTTTCATGGCAGCAGAGACTGCCGGTGAAGAATTCCGGCGACAGATAGAGGATAATTCGTTCGTAAGAGGAACCGGGACAGACTTCTGGACGGTGGATGGAGTAGCGCGGAATGAGAACAATATCCCCTGGCTTCAGATCATAGGAGGAGCCTTCCACACTGTAGCTGGCTTCGCCTTTTAAGAAAAATAAAATTTTGTGAAAATCGTGATAGTGGTAGCCAATGGGGGCTGTCACAGGATCACTTAAATGGAACAGGCGGAATTCTTCAAAGAGGTAGCCGCGTTTTTCATATTCTTCATCCGTGGTATGGCTGAATAAAGGCAAGAAAATTTCTCCTTTCTGATTCATTTATCCAATAGTATAAAAGAAAGAGAGCACTAAATGCAAGAAAAAGAGCAGAATTCTTCTATTATTTGTGAAAAATGAGGTGTAAAATAAAAAATACAGGAGAGAAAATCGGGCAGGAGGAGATTTCTATGAAAGCAGTATTTGAAAAATATCATTGTATGGGAAATGATTATCTGGTATATGATCCAAATAAAAACGAGATGGAGCTGGGACCGGAGCAGGTGAAGGCAGTCTGTGACCGGAACTTTGGAATCGGCTCTGACGGAATCTTAGTAGGGCCTGTGCTGGGCGGGGAGAAAATGTATGTAAAAATCCTGAATCCAGATGGAAGCGAAGCAGAAAAAAGCGGAAATGGCATGGGAATTTTTGCCAGATATCTGAGAGATGCCGGTTATGTCCAGAAAACAAAGGTTTTCTGGGATACTCTGGGAGGAGAGGTGACAGTGTACTATCTGAATGAGGAAGGTACACGGGTCAAGATTTCCATGGGCAAGCCTACCTTCTGGAGCGATGAGATCCCGGTGACTGGAGAGCGGAGAGAGATGGTCAACCAGACAATGGTCTTCGGAAAGATTCCCTACATTACCACCTGTCTTTCCATTGGAAATCCCCACTGCGTGATCTGGATGAATGAGATTTCAAAGGAGCTGGTATGTCGGATTGGAGAGCATTCCGAGCAGGATTCCAGCTTTCCGGAGAAGGTGAACACACAGCTGCTGAATGTACTTGACCGCACAAATATTCAGATTGAGATTTATGAGAGGGGAGCTGGCTACACTCTGGCTTCCGGAAGCTGTGCCTGTGCCGCTGCCTGTGCCGCTAACCGTCTGGGTCTGGCAGATCGAAACATGTATGTTCATATGCCAGGAGGAACCCTGGAGGTAGAAATCAAGGAAGATGGTGTCGTTTACATGACAGGAGAGGTAGGCTATATTGGCCGAATGACACTGGGTACTGAGATGGTGGAGCGATTAAGGCAGATGGAGAAAAAAGAGGTTTAAAACGAATCCTGCAAAATAAATTGACAAACAAAACGGACACTGTTATATTTAAACAAGAGCGAGGGTGCTTTCTGAGAGGAGAGTACCCTTTTTTTATTTCATAGGACGTTATTTCTAAATGAAATAAAAAATCAGGGACGCGCTTATAGAAAAGCGGGTTTCTGACAGTCAGTCTGGCGGAATCAGCTTCCATGATGCTCCAGCTGTACAGGCAGAATCAGAAAGGAGAAAAGAACGATGAAATTTACAAAAATGCAGGGAATTGGAAATGATTATGTATATGTGGACTGTTTTCAGGAGACGGTAGAGGATCCGGGAAGAACCGCTGTATTCGTCAGCGACCGCCATTTTGGAATCGGATCGGATGGACTGATCCTTATTAAACCGTCAGCAGTGGCTGACTGTCAGATGGATATGTATAACCTGGACGGTTCCAGAGGAGCCATGTGCGGGAATGGGGTCAGATGTGTTGGAAAATATGCCTATGACCATGGAATCGTCCCGCCAGAGCGTACTACATTAACGGTAGAGACAGCCTCCGGCATTAAGACACTCAAGATTCAGGCAGAGAATGGGAAGGCAAAGGAGCTGACGGTAGATATGGGAAAGCCGGAAATCACGTCAGAAATTTTCGAGCCGATTACAGTAGATGGGAAGGAATACCGCTTTATCGGAATTTCCATGGGAAATCCTCATGCGGTTCTGTTTGTGGATGATACAGTCTCTGTTCCCCTTGAGACAGTAGGACCGAAATTTGAGAATCACAGCCGTTTTCCAGACAGGACAAACACAGAGTTTGTAGAGATCGTGGATCGGGGCCATATTAAAATGAGAGTCTGGGAAAGAGGATCCGGAGAGACTATGGCATGCGGAACAGGAGCCTGCGCCAGCGCTGTGGCCAGCATTCTGGCAGGCTATACAGATACAAAGGTAGAGGTAGAGCTGTTAGGAGGCAGCCTGCTCATTGAGTGGGACAGAGAAAAGGACACCATATATATGACAGGACCGGCTGAGGAGGTATTCTCCGGAGAGATTGAACTGAATTTTTAACCAGGATAAGTAAAAGGAACGATTTCCCTCTTTTTTCATAGAATATAATAGAAATGCTTAGAAAAGGAGCCTTTCTTTTAAATATGAAAAAGAGAGTTGTAATAGATGCAGGACACGGGGGAATGGAGGATCCAGGAGCCGTATATTTTGGAAGACAGGAGAAGGACGATGCACTGAGGCTTGCTTTAGCAGTGGGGGACCGGTTAGAAAACAGGGGATTTGACGTGATGTACACCAGAGTAGATGATGTATATCACACGCCTTATGAGAAAGCGGATATGGGAAACCATGGAGGAGCTGACTATTTTATCTCGATCCACAGAAACGCAGCCAACATTCCGGGAACAGCTTCAGGTATTATGACCCTGGTATATGAAGATATGGGTGTAAACGGCAGGCTTGCCAGGGCGGTGAATGAGGAACTGAAAAAAACAGGCTACCAGGATCTGGGGGTAGTGGAGCGGCCAGGGCTGGCAGTGCTCAGACGGACGGCTATGCCGGCTGTTTTAATAGAGGCCGGCTTTATTGACAATCCACAGGATAATCAGTTGTTTGATACGAATTTTGAAGCAATTGCAGATGCTATTGCCGATGGAGTGGAGCAGACCGTGAAGGAAGAAGAGAAGAAAGAAATGCCGGTCTACTATATGGTGCAGACAGGAGCCTACCGCCTGCGCTCTCTGGCAGAACAGCAGCTGTCAGAGCTTCAGTCCCAGGGTTATCCGGCGTTTCTGGTCTATGACAGCGGTTTCTACGACGTGCGGGTTGGCGCTTTTCTGAACCTGGACTATGCGGCTGCTTTGGAGGAGGAACTCAGAACTCGCGGCTACAATACATTTATTGTGAAGGATTACAGTACAGAGGATAAAAAGAAGACTGAATAGGAAATCGGAATTCCTGCTGCTGGTCAGGAGGAAAATGCCCGGCAGCAGGAATTCAAAAAACGGCAGAACATGTCAGATATCAAGGGAGAAAATCCCAGGATGCAAAAAGGAGTCAAGAATGAATCAGGAACAGAAAATAGAGCGGATGAAAGAACTGATTGAGCTGCTTAACAGGGCCGGACGAGCCTACTATCAGGAGAGCCGGGAGATTATGAGCAACTTTGAATATGACAGGCTTTATGATGAACTGGCCGGACTGGAAGAGGAGACAGGAACCGTATTCGGAAACAGTCCCACCCAGAATGTAGGCTATGAGGCAGTCAGCGCTCTGGTTAAGGAGCGCCATGAAAAACCCATGCTTTCCCTGAATAAGACAAAGAGTGTGGAGGAACTGAAGGAATGGCTGGGCAGTGAGCAGGGGCTTCTGTCCTGGAAAATGGATGGTCTGACCATTGTGCTGACCTATGAAGGAGGAGAGATTAAAAAAGCAGTTACAAGAGGAAACGGGGAGATTGGGGAGGTGATTACAGCCAACGCCAGAACCTTTGTCAATATGCCCATGACCATTCCCTATGAAGGACAGCTGGTGATCCGGGGAGAGGCTGTAATCCGGTATTCTGACTTTTTAAAAATCAATGAAGAGATTGAGGATGCAGATGCCAGATATAAAAATCCCAGAAATCTGTGCAGCGGCTCTGTACGTCAGCTGAACAGCCAGATTACAGCCCAGAGAAATGTCCGCTTTTTTGCATTCAGCCTTGTTATGGCCGATGACATAGATTTTGAAAATTCCAGAGAGAAGCAGTTTCTCTGGCTTCAGTCCCAGGGCTTTGAGACAGTAGAGTACAGACGCGTTACAGCAGATACCCTGGAGGAGGCGGTAGCTGGTTTTGCAGGCCAGGTGGAGAAAAATGATGTACCGTCAGATGGACTTGTGCTGCTGTTTGATGACATTGCCTACGGACAGTCCCTGGGGCGGACCGCCAAGTTTCCAAAGGATTCCATTGCCTTTAAGTGGGCAGACGAAATTCAGGAGACAACTCTGTCCTACATCGAGTGGAGCGCTTCCAGGACAGGCCTGATTAACCCGGTAGCAGTATTTGAGCCAGTAGAGCTGGAGGGAACCACAGTGACTCGCGCCAGCGTCCACAATTTAAGCATTATGGAAGCCCTGGAGCTGGGAGAGGGGGACAGGATTACTGTCTACAAGGCCAATATGATTATCCCTCAGATTGCAGACAACCTGACTCGAAGCGGAGTAAAGGAGATTCCCCAGATATGTCCTGTCTGCGGAGGAAAGACAGAGATACGCCAGATGAATGACGTAAAATCACTGTACTGCACCAACCCTGACTGCCAGGCTAAAAAGCTGAAGAGCTTTGCCCTTTTCGCCAGCAGGGATGCCTTAAACATTGCAGGATTGTCAGAGGCGACCCTGGAAAAGTTCATTGGAAGAGGATTTATCCACGAATACGCAGATATCTTCCACCTGGATGCCCATGAGTCTGAGATTGTAGAGATGGAGGGATTCGGAAAAAAATCCTTTGATAAGCTTAGGGAAGCGGCAAAACAGTCGTCTCATACGACTCTTCCCAGAATGATTTACGGGCTGGGAGTGGCCGGAATCGGCCTGGCCAACGCAAAGATGCTCTGCCGCCATTTTAAATATGATTTCCAGGCCATGAGGACTGCACAGAAGGAAGAGCTGACAGCGATTGATGGAATCGGTGAGGTTCTGGCAGATGCCTGGATCCGGTTTTTCCAGAGCGAAGAGAATAACAGGGTGACAGACCGGCTCCTGAAGGAGCTGACATTTCCGCCGGCTTCGGAGGAAGGCAGCGGTCTTTCTGGTCTTACCTTTGTTATTACCGGATCCGTGGAGCATTTTAAAAACAGGAAAGAACTGCAGGAGCTGATTGAGGAAAAGGGCGGAAAGGTGACAGGAAGTGTAACAGCTAAGACAAGCTACCTGATTAACAATGACTCTGCCTCCTCTTCCTCCAAAAACAAGAAGGCCAGAGAACTGAACATTCCTATTATCACAGAGGAAGAATTCATCGAAATGATGGGATAGGGCTGATTTTGTGCGGGCTGCTGGTAATTGCAGCTCAAATATGGTATGATACCCTACAGACTAAAGGGGAGGAACTATATGCCGATTAAAGTACAGAAAGATCTGCCGGCCAAGGCAGTTCTGGAATCAGAGAATATTTTTACCATGGATGAGGATCGGGCGCTGAGCCAGGATATCAGGCCGTTAGAGATTCTGATCCTGAATCTGATGCCGATTAAGGAGGAAACGGAGACACAGCTTCTCCGGGCGCTTTCTAATACGCCTCTGCAGGTAGACTGCACCTTTTTAATGCTTGCATCCCACAGCTCCAAGAATACTTCAGCCAGCCATATGAACAAGTTTTATGTGACCTTTGACGAGGTAAAGAAGAGAAAATTCGATGGAATGATTATTACAGGAGCGCCGGTAGAGAACATGGAGTACGAGGAAGTCAATTACTGGCCGGAGCTGACAGAGATTATGGGATGGAGCAGAACCCATGTGACATCTACTCTGCACATCTGCTGGGGAGCCCAGGCAGGTCTGTACTACCATTATGGAATTCCTAAGTACAGGAGAGAACGAAAGCTGTCCGGTATTTATGAGCATCAGGTGTTAAACCGCAAGATTCCGCTGGTACGAAGCCTGGATGACTGCTTTTACTGTCCTCATTCCCGCTGGACTGAAGTTCGGGAAGAGGATGTGAGAAAGCATCCGGAGCTTATAATCCTGTCCAGATCCAGGGAAGCCGGTATTTTCCTTGTGATGAGCCGGGATGGCCGCCAGATTTTTATGCAGGGACATCCGGAGTATGACAGAATGACGTTAAATAACGAGTATCACCGGGATTTGAAAAAGGGGCTGGATCCGGAGATTCCGTATAATTATTATGAAGACAATGATCCGTTTTCTATTCCTGCCCTGAAGTGGAGAAACATGGCCAATACTCTTTACACCAACTGGCTGAACTTTTATGTCTACCAGGTAACACCGTATCTGCTGGAGAGCGACGGACCCGAAGCAGAGGACTGATGCTTATATTAAGAAAAAACAGGAACAAAAATGGAGGAAATACATGAGTACGTATTTGGTGGATTTTGAAAATGTAGGAGTCGGTGGAATGGACGGAGTGGAAAAGCTGTCAGATCGGGACCGCGTTGTGATTTTTTATGGAAAGCAGGCAGCAGCAGTTCCCTTTGAGCGCCACATTGAGATCGCATCCTCCAGGGCAGAGGTCAGATACATCAAGGTAGATAAGACTGGAAAGAATTTCCTGGATTTCCAGCTGTCCAGCTACTGCGGATATCTGATTGGAAGCACCTCTGAGAAGGAGTTTATCATTGTCAGCCGTGATAATGGATTCAGCAGTATGGAAGACTTCTGGCATGGAAAGGAAATGTCTGGAAAGAAAATAAGCATGAAGCGGCGTCCTGCTATTGCAGTCAGCGGGGAAGAGCTGGAGAATGTGCGGGAAATTATTGTGGACAAGGGTGAGCGCCTGGCAGCGTCATCTGGAGAGGATATCCAGGAGAAAAAAGAAGGGCAGAAAAGAGAACAGGAGCACACCGAAATCAGGAAAAAATCTGGAAAGAACAGAAGGAAACAGGGAAGGCCCCAGCAGGCTGGAGCAATCAGAATCCAGACCATTTCATCAGAGAACAGGAAGCAGAATCCAGAGCAGAATGCAGAACCAAAGGAATCCGCTGAAGGAACTGTCAGAAAGCAGAATCAGGAGGAGCACAAGGAATCTGCAAAGGAAAAAGAAGGAACTGACAGAAGAAATAACAGAAAAAGAGGCAGTCGTCCGGGAAACAGGCAGGACAGAGACGGACAGAAGGAGAAAAAGACAGATGCCGGCCAGGGGGAGAAACCATTAGAGAAGGTGTCAAAGCCAGAACAGGTACAGGAAAAGCAGCCGGAGGAAATTCCACAGAAAAGTGATGCTTCGCAGAAGGCGGAGAGAACACAGGAGCGACATCCTTACAGAAAAAGCAGAAGAAGATCCAGGGAAAGATACATCTGGAAGCGTCAGTAAGAGGGACACGTTAAGAAAAAGAGAATGCGAGGATAGAAATGGGAAGATTCAGAGCGAGAATGGCAATTTACGCCCTGGCGGGAGTTTATCTGCTGTATATGGCCTGGAACATGTTTAAGGGCCTTGAGACAGCTGGAGAGGAAAAAACAGTGATGATGATATTTATCGCTTTATTCGGAATCATCGGACTGGCTCTGGTGTCAGGCGGTATTTATGCCAGCTTTGCTGCTGCTAAAAAGCAGGCAGAGGAGAATAAGAAAAAATAGGAGAAAAGGGGGAAACGGATATGGAGGACAAGGCAGTGATGGATATGCGGTATTTAGATGTGCCGCTGCCAGAGGATTTGACAAAACTGAAATGGGGGGGAGATTACGAGAGACTGATACGGGTGATTGACAGGAGGCTTTCAGATGAAACTCTGCCGGAGGCACTCAAAAAGCGCCTTCAGCTGGAGCGGATTCTGGCCGCCAGAATCCCGTCCCAGTATCCATATTCCTATGAGG
>Kit_p2__coassemble_1734_pt1 | contig 14182 bp, 15 predicted proteins | sample Kit_p2__metabat2_high_PE_038 | metagenome-assembled genome bin Kit_p2 | reverse complement strand
TGTCTGAGTTCCTGAAAATGACGGTTAATATTTCGACACCGGTTTCGTTTGAAATTGATGATGAGGAGAGTTTCAAGGAGAAGTATTTTCCAGTAGATGATTATATGGTAGTTGTCGGTTTTACACTGGAGATTGTTGGAAAACTGACAAGCGAGTTTTTAAATATTATGCCGATTAGCCTGGCAAAACGATTACTGGAACCCTTTTCTGATACGTTAACTGTTTCGGATGAAGGTGAAGAGGCAGCTCAGGCGGTTGAGTCGGAGTTACCGGAGGAAGCAAAGCAGCCGGAAGTAGCGGAACCGGCAGCAGCTTCTCCAATACCTGAGGCTTCGCCACAGAAGCAGTCCGCTCCGGAATCTCCGCAGCTTCCGCCACAAGGTCAGCCTGCTCCTTCTTATTGGAACCATATGCCTCAAACTGGTTATGGGGCGCCGTATGGCATGCAGCCGATGGTGGATCCTGCCCTTACGCAGGTAATGCTTCAGCTTCAGCAAACCCAGGCCTCCATGCTGGAAATGATGCGTACCATGGAACAGAGAGAAGATGGCAGAGAGCAGAAATCCAGATCAGAAAGCAGTATTATACGTCCATCAAATGTTCCCCAGCTAGAGGCCGGCAGTGCAGGTGGAGAGGACAAGAACAATCAAGACATGCTCATGCGGGTGCCTTTGGAGATCTCCGTAGAAATTGGACGTACAAAAAAACTGGTAAAGGATATTTTGGAGTTTACGCAGGGCTCGCTGGTGGTTCTAGATAAAATGGCTGGAGAGCAGGCAGATCTGTATGTAAACGGACAGTGTGTGGCTCGTGGAGATATAGTAGTAGTAGAGGATAACTTTGGAATCCGTATTACAGAGATTGTGGTTTCGAATCTGAACCAGGAAATTATATAATGTTTGGGGATTTTTTTGCCAGCATCGGTATGCTGTTGGTAATGGCCGGGATCATTGTATGCGCTTGGTGGGCAAGCCGTGTTCTGGGAAGAAGGTTTGGCCCGTCAGCTTCCGGAAAGGAGATCAAAATCATTGAACGGGTATCGATTGGCCCGGATCGCAGCCTTTTTCTAGTAGAATACAAGGAGCATACCTATTTATTGAGCAGCAGTCCGGCAGGCATCCAGTGCATTGATAAAATGGAAAGAGAAAGCAGTCAAACAGAGGAGGGATGTGGGAATGAGTGATCTTTTAAGTGGCCTGAATGGCGGAAATGTTCCGGCATTGGATATTATTATTTTACTGACTTCGGTAGCCCTCCTTCCATCCATTGTAATGATGATGACTTCATTTATGAGGATCATTATTGTACTTTCCTTCACAAGAAATGCGATTGGTGTTCAGCAGGCGCCGCCTAATATGGTACTTACAGGACTTGCGTTATTTCTTACTTTGTATATTATGACTCCGGTAATTAGCGAGATCAACACGACTGCCTATCAGCCCTATATACGGGGAGAAATCAATCAGAAGGAAGTGTTGGAGCGGGCAGAGGCTCCCTTAAAGGAGTTTATGCTGCGAAACACAGAAAAGGATACGCTGGATCATTTTGTGGAAATGTCCAAATCTGAGTTTCAGAAAAATGTGGAGGATTATCCAATGACAGTTGTAACACCTGCGTTTATGACCAGTGAATTAAAGCGTGGTTTTATGGCAGGCTTCCTGTTATACCTTCCGTTCCTGCTGATTGATGTGGTGGTAGCTAGTACACTGATGTCGATGGGAATGGTCATGCTGCCTCCTACTATGGTGGCACTGCCGTTTAAGCTGCTGTTGTTTATTACAGTAAATGGATGGGAACTGTTATTTTCCACTCTGATCCGCAGCTTCCGTTAGCCGGACGGCTGAAAACAATGGAAAAGGAGAGAGAATCATGACAAATGTGGAGATTCTTGGAATTATGTATCAGGCGTTTCAGCTGGCTTTGAAACTGGTATTACCCTTTTTAGTGGTCAGTATGCTGGTTGGTGTCCTGATTGCTGTATTTCAGGCGGCTACTCAGATCAATGAACAGACCATGACGTTTGTTCCCAAGCTTTTAGCAATTATGGCATTGCTAAGTATTTTTGGAAGCTCCATGCTTGTGTTGCTTCAGGAATTTTTTTATCAGATTGCGGATATCATTGCCAGGGGGTAGTTACAGATGGTTCCTTTATTTTCCATGATTGTGATGAGGATTAGCGGGGCCATTGCAGGGAATCCGGTGTTTGGAAAGACGAATTTTCCGGCAAGGGGAAAAGCTTGCCTAATAGTTGCCTTATCAGCATTGCTGTTTCAGAGCTTTGACCACAGCTCCTTCCGTGCGCCGGAGTCGCTGGCAGAGTATCTGGTCATGTTGTTTGGGGAATTGCTATTTGGACTTGTTATATCGTTTGTCATGGAGCTTTCCTTTCTAGTAGTGCGTTTTGCATCCTCCGTCATGGATTATTGTATGGGTCTTAGTATGGCGCAGATTTATGACCCCCAGTATGGGACGCAGTCAACAGTAAGCTCGGGCTTGTATTATGGCTTTATGGTGCTGATTTTTTTTGCAACCGATGGTCATTTGCGCCTGATACAGATTTTTTACGAATCCGCCGAATTAATACCCTTTGGAGCAGTAGCCTTGAGCCCTGCTATCATGGAGGTAGTGACGGATGCATTTTGCCAAGCTGTGATGATGGGAATGCAGTTTGCGTTTCCACTGATTGCGATAGAGCTTTTATCTGAGACAGCTATGGGAATTCTCATGCGTGTAGTTCCGCAGATCAATGTGTTTGCAGTCAATTTTCAGGTGAAAATCTTTGTAGGCCTGTTTATGCTCCTGCTGCTTTTTTCTCCAATAGCAGATCGCATGGGAGTTATACTGGAAAAAATGTACTGGAATATGGAGCACTTAGGCTTTTTGATGAAGGGAATGTAAAAAGGGGGAAGACATATGGCTCAGAATGGCGGGCAGGAAAAGACAGAGCAGGCGACCCCGAAACGTCGACGGGATGCCCGAAAAGAAGGAAATGTTTTTCAAAGCCGTGATGTGTCTACCGTAGTACTTTTACTTGGGATTTTTTTTTCAGCAAGGTTTTTGTTCCCATATATTTATGAAGAAATGAAAACCTATATGACCTGGATTCTGGAGCATTCTGTTATAGATGGGAAGAGTCTGTTTTCTGGTACCTTGGCCTGGAAAACGATTGCGTTGTTCCTGAAGTGCTCGTTTCCGCTTCTTGGGATTGCAATGGCTCTGGGAATCGTCAGCAATGGTGTACAGACAAGATTTAATGTTTCTTTCCAGTCACTGAAACCGAAATTCAGCAAACTGAATCCTTTGAAGGGAATGAAGCGTTTCTTTTCACTGAAGAATATAATTGAGCTGGCTAAAAATCTGGTTAAGATTGCTGTACTGTTGACTCTTTTATGGAAGATATTAAACAGTACATTAGTACCGATTGCCAGGATGATGGATATGGGCTTGCTTGTGTCAACTGGATACATGCTTCAATTGGTCTTTAACCTTGTGATGAAGGTTTGCATGGTGTTTGCAGTCATTGCTTTTTTTGACTTTTTATACCAGCGCTGGGAATACGAAAAGGGACTTCGTATGACGAAGCAGGAGGTAAAAGACGAGTTTAAGCAGGTAGAAGGAAATCCGCAGATTAAGGGCAGAATTCGTCAGATTCAGCGTCAGATGGCAATGAGCCGTATGATGCAGAAGGTGCCGCAAGCAGATGTGATTATCCGAAACCCGACGCATGTGGCGGTTGCTCTGAAATATGATCCGGAACGTCACAGAGCACCAGTTGTTCTGGCAAAAGGCCTGGATGATGTGGCTCTCCGTATTGTGAAGCAGGGAGAGGAGCATGGAATTTTTATTACCGAGAATAAACCTCTGGCTCGTGCTTTGTATGGAGCCTGCAAGCTGGATCAGGAAATTCCGTCAGAATTATATGGTGCTGTCGCGGAAATTCTTGTATATATCTACAAACTCAAATGATAATAGACGGAGAAGAATGGACTTATGAAGAAAATAGGGAGTTATTCGGTAGTTTTATTTGTGATTACTATCATACTTCTTTTGATTATACCACTGCCGGTTGCGATAGTGGATGTAGCCATCATTTTGAATATATCTCTTTCCATGATGATTCTGGTCATCACCATGACGATCCGGGAACCATTGGAATTTTCAATCTTTCCATCTCTCCTGTTGATTACCACGCTTTTTCGCCTGGGTATTAACGTTTCTACAACCAGAAACATTCTGAGCAACAGTGGTTCTTCTGGAAAGGTCATTGCAGCCTTTGGTGATTTCATTTTAGGCGGAAACGTGATCGTTGGTATGATCATTTTCCTGATTATTGTATTGATGCAGTTCATTGTTATTACCAAGGGCGCGGAGAGAGTATCCGAGGTAGCAGCTCGTTTTACACTGGATGCGATGCCGGGAAAACAGATGGCGATAGACGCGGATCTGAGCTCTGGTCTGATAAATGAACAGCAGGCCAAAGAACAGCGTGGAAAAATCCAGAGAGAAGCAGATTTCTATGGTTCTATGGATGGTGCCACTAAGATCGTCAAGGGCGATGCAGTTATGTCTTTAATTACCACGGCTATCAATCTGATTGGAGGAAGTATTATCGGAATTGTCCAGTCAGGAGAATCCATTGGTGCGGTACTGACCACGTACTCCATTTCTACCGTGGGTGATGGCCTGGTTTCCCAGATTCCGGCTCTTTTAATATCTACGGCAACTGGTATGATTGTAACTAGGGCAGTGTCAGAGGGAAGCTTAAATGAGGATGTATCGCATCAGTTTACAGCGCAGCCTCATGCGATTTTAATTAGTGGACTTGCAATTTTAATTATGGCTCTGATTCCCGGGATGCCGAAATTATCCATGTTTGTGATAGCCGGAATCTTAATCGGAGCGGGATATTATATTTCTGCCAGGATCAAAGCGGAGCCATCCCTGGCCGCTACGGCGATTTATGGTATGGAAGCAGGAGGAGATGAGCTGTTGGCTTCTGCGGCAGAAGGAGCAGCTGCACAGGAACCGGTATCGGAAGAGGATTATTATAAAGATGTGAATAATGTCTATTCGCTTTTGACACTGGAAGCGATCGAGATGGAGTTTGGCTATAGTCTGATTCCGATGGCTGATGAGGCATCTGGAGGAAGGCTGATCAGCAGGATTGTTATCTTCCGCAGACAGTATGCACAGGATATGGGATATGTGATTCCATCCATCCGTCTCCGGGACAGTGCAATGCTGGTGCCCAGTCAGTACTCCATTAAGATTCGCGGAGAGGAAGTAGCTAAGGGAGAAATACTGGTGGATTATTTTCTTGCTTTGGAGCCAGAGGTGCTGGAGCAGGAGATAGAGGGAATTGAGACCATCGAACCGGCCTATGGGATTCCAAGCCGCTGGATCCGCCCTGAGAACCGGGAGCGGGCAGAAATCTATGGTTATACGGTTATTGATCCGTTGTCTGTAATGGTAACGCATCTTTCGGAGGTAATCAAGCAGCATACATCGGAGCTGATTACGCGCCAGGAGGTGGTTCATCTGGTGGAAAACCTGAAAAAGACAGCTCCAGAGCTGGTGGAAGAAGCATTTCCACATATGATCAGCTACAGCTTCTTCCAGAGGGTGCTTACCAGTCTTCTGAAAGAGGGAGTTCCAATCAGGGATCTGGAAACAATCGTAGAAACGATGCTTTCCACGGTTTCAGAGTCAGGGATTATGCCAAGGGAAACGGACGGCGTTGTGGAACGGATTCGCGAGAATTTAAAGCGAACCATTACGCGTATGTACTGCGAGGATGGAAGCATGAAGGTTATTACGCTGGATTCAGATCTGGAGAGAGAAATGGTATCATCTCTTTCCAGGGGTGAGAATGGATTTTATCTGGCTCTGGATCCGGATACACTTCAGAGTATTGTCCGTCAGCTGGCTGAACAGCTGAAAAAGCTGAATGGTTTTTCTCAGGAGCCGGTCATCCTTACTTCTCAGGTTATGAGAATTCATGTATATCGTCTGATTAACCAGTTTTACCCCAAGGTGCGGGTTCTTTCTTTTAATGAGATAGCAAGCAATATTCAGATCCAGTCTGTAGGAAGTATAAAGAAACAGTAGAATAGGTGATGTGAGATGGAAGATTTGACTCAGAAGACAAATGAAGAACTCTTTACCCTCTACAGAAAGGATGGGAATCAGGAAATCCGTCAGGAGCTGACGATGCGGTATTTATATATTGCCATATCCGTGGCCAAGCAGATGTATGATATTTACTCCAGTTCCATGCAGATGGAGGATGCTGTAAATGAGGGAGTTTTGGCAATCATGCGAGGAATTGATTCCTATGATCCGGACAAAAATGTAAAATTTTCTACATACATATCGCCGCGTATTCGCGGAGCCATGCTGGATTACATGAGAAAGCAGGAATGGATGCCGAGAGGCTATCGTAAACAGCTTAGTGTGATTGAGGATGCGATGCAGGGGTTAGAGACAGAACTGGGACGTCCTCCTACAAAGGAAGAGGTGGCAGAGCAGGTGGGACTGAATGTCAAACGCTGCCAGAGAATCCTGTCATTACGCTCCATGAGTCTTGTACAATCGTTAGATGTGATGATGCAGGACGAAAAAACAACACAGGGGAGTCAGATTCCCAGTAACGAAATGGATAGGCAGCCGGAAGAGGCTTTTTTGCGGGAGGAAGAGCTTCAGATGCTTCATAATGCGGTAAGCACATTGGATCAAAAAGAAAAGACGATGCTCTCTCTTTATTATGTTGAGCAGCTAAAGATGGATCAGATTGGGCAGATTATGGGAATCAGTCAACCCAGGATTTCTCAGATTCATTCCAGTGTTCTTCGAAAGCTCAGAAAAATAATGTCCTGAATTTTATCAAGGAGGAATGTATATGTACCAGGGGTTTTATAACCTGGCGTCTGGGATGCTGACTCAGAGCCGGAATTTAAATGTTATCAGTAACAATATGGTAAATGTCCAGACTGCGGGATATAAAAGTGATACAATGGTAAGCAAGACCTTTGGAGATGAGATGCTCTATCGAACCGGATGCAGGAATAAAAAAAATCCGGAAGAGCTGGCATCGGTTTCTAAGATTAAAACGGCAGACCGAACCTATGTGAATTATGAACAGGGAAGCTTTGAGCAAACAAGAGGAATTTACGATTTTTCATTGATGGGAAACGGATTTTTTTGTATCCAGACTGCACAGGGGGAGCGTTATACCAGAAATGGTTCCTTTTCTGTAGATGCGGAGGGATATCTGACTTTGAATGATCAGGGGAGAGTGCTCTCATCGGATGGGCAGCCTATCCGTATTCCTGATGAAAATTTTTATGTAGACAGTAGTGGAACTATCACATCTGCAGTGACAGGAAATGGGGAAGATGCTTCAAAGGAGGCTGTCTCCTATGGAAGGCTAAAAATTGTGGATTTTCTTGATTATAATCAGCTTCATAAGGAGTCTAACGGCCTGTTTTCCTCTGCAGCAGCTCCCAAAGAGCTTCAGGATGGATCTACTTCGATTCAGTGGCAGTCTCTGGAGCGTTCTAATGTAGACATGGTGGAGGAGATGACTGCCATGATGTCTTCCCAGCGAGCGCTGCAAAGTGCGGCACAGATGCTGAAAATGTACGATCAGGTATTAAATAAGGCGTCCAGTGATGTAGGAAGGTTATAAGGAGGATCCAACAATGAATATGTCATTTTACACAAGTGCTGTGGGTGCGAAGCAGTTTACAAAAAAGCTGGATGTAGCGGCCAATAATCTTGCGAATGTGAATACCCATGGCTTTAAGCCTAAAACGGCAGCTTTTTCTCAGCTGGTTCAATACAATCTGAATGGTTCGGAAGGTGAAAGAACGGAGCTTCAGGCGGGAGCAGGCTCAAAGAGCGATCGGACATGGACTGATTTTTCTGCATCCGGGGTTGTGCAGACTGGCAGTGAATATGATTATGCGATTTTAGATAACAATGCATTTTTCATGGTGCAGGATCCGGCCAGTGGGAAAATCAGTTTTACCAGAGATGGTCATTTTCATAGGGCTGAGAGAGAGGATGGATTCTATCTGATGACAGACAGCGGAAAGCTGGTTCTGGATCAGGCTCAGAAGCCATTGAAGGCAGAGGTGCCGGATGTGAAAAAAATCCAGGAGGAATTTGAGAATGGCCAGGAAGAGGGGATGGATACTTCTGACAGCATTGATGAAGAGGAGAAGGAGAAGAAGCCTGTAGTCGGAGTATATGTGTTTCAGAATCCCAGCCGCTTGATCAGTGTCGGCCATAATGAGTACATACCCATGGATGAGGGAGCGGAGGCGGCATTGAAAAAAAATGCTTCTCTGGTAAATCGGGCTCTTGAGAATTCCGGTACGGATCTGGCGAAGGAAATGGTGCACATCATTGAATGCCAGCGTGCATTCAGCTATGCCTTGAAGATGGTTGTGGTATCGGATGAGGTGGAGACGACTGTAAATGCTCTGAGAGGATAATAATTTTGTGAGGCAGATGGTAGAGAGGGGGCATATATGAAAATAAAGCACTATGAAGATTTGAACCTGCAGGAATTGGATGTGATGCGCGAAATTGGGAGTATTGGAACCAGTCACGCAGCAACAGCTTTGTCAAAGCTTTTAAACAAAGAGACGCGGATTACAATCCCAACCGTTAGTATTCTGGGATATGAAGAGGCATTAGAGCGCATTGGAGCAGCAGAGGAGGTAGTTGCTGCAGCTCTGGTGAAAATGGAAGGCGACATTTCAGGTATGATGCTGTTTTTGTTTGATCTGGAGCTTGCCAATACGATTTTGGATCAGGTACTGGGAAAAACATGGTGTAGTTTTCTGGAAATGGACGATATGGCCCGTTCTGCATTGGAAGAGGTGGGAAATATTATTATCTGCTCTTACATCAATGCGTTTTCCAAACTGATTCATGTAGATATAAACCTGTCTGTACCAAGTACAAGCATCAATATGCTAGGAGGCATTTTAATGGTTCCGGTCGCAGAATACGGATACGATACGGATAAGCTGATGTATTGTAATGCAGACTTTGTTATAGAGGGCAAGAAATTTTCTGACTGGCTTTTGATGCTTCCTGATATCCAATCCCTGAATACGATTATGGAAGGATTAGGTGTTTCGTAAATGGTGGAGAAAGAATTAAAGGTGGGGATTGGCGACATGAAATTGTCGCGGGGAGATGGGCGTATTATCACATACGCCCTTGGTTCGTGTATTGGAATCACATTCTATGATCCGCTTACACGGCTTGGAGCACTGCTTCATATTATGCTGCCGAGCCAGCTCTCTACAGGGGATGCAAATGCCTTTAAATTTGCAGACAGTGGAATCCGGGAAACGCTTCGAAAGCTTCGTGTATTTGGTATGGTAAAACAGCGAATGGTTGTTAAAATTGCCGGAGGGGCAAAAATGTTCGAGATCCGGGGGAATTCATCCTTTGGAAATATTGGAGAACGGAACATAGAAAGTGTGAAACGGGTTCTGGCTGCAGAGGGGATTCGGATTGTAGCTGAGGATGTGGGAGGAAATTATGCCAGAACAATGGCATTGGATCTGTTAACAGGAAAAGTGACGGTGCGGACGGTAGGCCGCCCTGAACGAAATTTGTAAGAGAGGAAACCTATATGAGAAAGGGTGAAAAAGAAGGAATACTTCTTGAATCGGGAACAAATGAGATTGAAGTGATGAAGTTTACTGTCATGGGAGAATTTTATGGAATTAACGTGGCCAAGGTGCAGGAAATTATTATGAGCGAGCGGGTAAAACCGATGCCTCATACGAATCCTTCGGTAGAGGGGATTTTTAAGCCAAGAGATGAGCTGATTACAGTGATCAATCTTGCGCATTATCTGTCCGGCAGCCAGCACGAGAATGGAGCCAGGGATTTATTTATCGTAACAAACTTTAATAAAATGACAGTGGCTTTCAGGGTTGAGCGGATTGAGGGAATCAGCCGTATCTCCTGGAAGGATATTCAGAAGCCGGATAAAACGATTACCAACGGGGATGACAGTGTGGCAACGGGAATTGCCCAGTGCGGAAACGAACTGGTTACGATTTTGGATTTTGAGAAGATCGTGGCAGAAATCGCTCCAGAAACAACCATCCAGGTTTCGGAAATTGAACGCATGGGAGACAGACCGCTCTGCCATAGTCCCATTATTGTGACGGAGGATTCAGTGCTACTGAGTAAAATGATCAATGATTCCCTGGAGCGCGCTGGCTTTACGGATATAAAAAATTTCTCTAATGGTCAGGAAGCATGGGATTATCTCTCCTCCATTAGAGAAGATCCCAGATTATATGACAAGGTAAATCTGGTTATCACAGATATTGAAATGCCGGAAATGGATGGTCATCGTTTAACAAAACTGATCAAGGACGATGATTATTTGAAAAAGCTGCCAGTTGTTATTTTCTCATCCCTGGTCAATGAGCAGATGCGTCAGAAAGGAAAAGAGCTGGGAGCAGATGAGCAGCTGTCCAAGCCAGAGATCGGTCATCTGGTAGCAGTCATGGATGAATTGCTTGGAAGGTTTCAAAAGGAAATAACAGCGGGAGGCAGAAAATAATGAAACGATATGAGATGACTCCGGCTCTTCGGACCGGCAATGAATTGATTGATATGGAGCATGAGCGCATTTTAGAAGAGGCAAATGCGCTGTTGGATGCATGTCAGGCAGGCAATGCCAGGAACCATTTGACGGAGATAGCGGATTTTCTGGAAGATTATGTGGCAGTTCATTTTACCGATGAGGAAAATCTGCAGACGGAGTATGATTATCCGGATTATCCGAACCATAAAAAGTTTCATGAATGGTATAAAAAGGAGTTGAAAAAGAATCTGACTGTTGCCAAGACAGAATCAAATGTATTTCAGGTTCTGGGCTCCATCAACCGCATTATGGAAATTTTGATTAAGCATATCGGAACGGAGGACAGTCGTCTGGCAAAATGGGTAAGGGAAAAGAGTGGTTTATCCAACGAATTACCGGCAGAGCAGACATCATCTGGAGAACTGCAGTTTAAATCTTCCTTCCAGGTGGTAGCTGGAACGAAAAAGACAGATCTCCATGCGCTGGTGGATTCAGAGCAGCTTCGAAACCGTCAGGAACTTTTTACAGAAGCAACTGGAATGTCATGTGCGGTTATGGATTTATCCGGCTGTATTGTCGTAAAGGGAAGTGGTTCTCCTGCTTTTATGAATTTATATACAAAGGGAAAGCATGATGAACTGTTGGAATTTAAAGAGGAGCTGATTCTGAATGGCCATCAGGTAGGAAGCCTGATCGGTGGTATCTCAAAAGAAGAGGCAGGTGTAAACAGACATCTGACCCAGAAATCTGTCTCTGCTGCAGGAAAGCTGTTTGCTGAGACCGTAAATTACTGGTTTAATGCACTGTCTGAGAATGCTGCAGGCTCCCGGGATAAATCAGTTTTTTATGAAGAGGCTGGTCATATAGAGGAGGCAATCCGCCAGATTAAAGGACGGGCAAAGGGACTGGAGCAGACTGCGACAATGGAGAAGATGCTGTCTTTAAATGCTGCGATTGAGGCGGGACGTGCCGGGAAGGCGGGCGTAGGCTTTGCCGTTGTGGCTGAGGAAATTGGAAGGATGGCAAATGAATCTGCCGCTGTATATCGGGAAATTCAGGATTTAGTGCATCAGGCAGAGGAGTCCATATTAAAAATGGAGCAGGACAATGCGTAGCAGGAGCTCATGTAACTCAGCTGGGAAGCTGCTGATTGCCTGCCTGACAGGATTTCTGATGCTGATACTTTCTACGCCGGCATATGCAGAAAGTGAAGGCAGCTGGGAATTGACGGAGAATGGAAAGCACTGGCAGTATTTTTACGGACCTGACGAGCTGGTCACAGATGAATGGATCGAACTAGATGGCAAAGAGTATTATCTGGATCAAAACGGATACATGAAAACAGGATGGGTTACAGATGAAATGGACGGAGTCCGCTATTATATGGCGGAGGATGGTTCAAAATGTAAAAATATGTTTCTTCCGAATGGAAACTATGTGGATCCGGAAGGCATGGTTCTGACAAAATTTGAGACCTGGAGAAAAAACGTTCGAAAAGAACTGGAAAAGCTGCTTCGCACAAACACAGAAGGTGTATTCTATCTTTGCGATTTGAATGGAGATGGATACAGGGATCTGGCAGTACTGAACCGGTTGGAATTACCGGATAAAGTATACCTGGTTGCTGTCTGGAACGAGGAGGAAGAGAATTTCAGTACAATCAGTGAAAGTGATATAGGGGCTCCTGTTTTTTCATGTCTGGCCTGGGATTATGAAAATCAGAGCACCTGGCTGATCACGCAGCAGGACGGAGCATTCCAAAAGGATTATTTTGAGCTGGAGAGTGGCGAATGCTATTTTACGCACAGATATCACTTTACAATAGAGGAAAATGAGTGGGGAGACCTGGTTTATTGTCTGGATGGAGATGAAGTGAAGGTTCAGGAATGGGAGTTTTCATTAAAAGAGGCTGACCGTGATTCTGGCAGCGCAGACGGATATTTTCCGTCTGCAGTAAAGAGGAATATGGCCGATACACTGGACAGAAGCTCAATGGAGGCGGCACTGTGCCGTATTCCGTCAGCAGAGGAATTGTGTCTGTGGCAGCCGTAACCTTGCCTTATGAAGAAGCTATAAGCCTGGACAGCAGGCAGTAATCAGAAATACGGAGGAAATACAGGAGCTATGATTATCACAGTTTCAAATCAAAAGGGCGGAGTGGGAAAAACCACGACGTCTGCGGCTTTGGCATCAGGCCTGTCCATGGCCGGTAAAAAGGTTTTATGTATCGATTTGGATCCCCAGGGGAATTTGGGATTCTGTATGGGATTGGATACAGAAGCAGGGTACACAGTTTTAGATGCGTTAAAAGGGAATGTAACTGTGTGGGATGCTATAAAAAAGACAGAATTATGCGATATCCTTTCTTCTGATATTACATTAAGTAGCAGTGGCCTGGAGGCAGTCCGTCAGGAGCATAGAGAGTCCATATTGAAGGATATGCTCAATCCGATTTTAAATCAGTATGACTACATAATAATTGATACGCCGCCGGCATTAAATCTATTAACGGTGAACGCATATGCTGTATCTGATTATCTGATTATTCCAATGGCTTCCGATATTTTAAGCCTGGTGGGTCTGACTCAGCTGAAAGAAACCGTAGAGACAGTGCAGGCACAGCTGAATCCCGGATTGAAGGTTATGGGGATCCTGCTGACTCGCTATAATAAGCGAACCTGTCTGGCGAGAGACGTAAAAGAAATGGCGGATCAGCTGGCAGAGCAGATGAATACAAGAGTATTTGATGCACAGATTCGCACCGGTGTTGCAATCGCAGAAGCGCCGGCTCATGGAGAAAGTATTTTTACATATAATCCGCGTTCTTCTGCCGTAAAGGATTATGAGCAGTTTATTCAGGAGGTTGCCGCAATGATTGGTATGTAAGGAGGAAAGAGGATGGCAAAAAAAACAAATAAAACTTCGCATGTGCTGAATCTGATTACCGGAGGAGGCACAAAGGCGGAAACAGAGAATCAGCAGTCATCGTTACCAGCCCAGGAGCCGATTCCGGCTCAGTCCAGGGAATCCTTGCAGCCAGATCAGAAGGTTGTTGTGGTGGATCCAGGACAGGATGAGCAGATTGCAGAGGATATTCGAAGAGGTATTCTCAGTGAAATGGAGGATACCGTTCGTACTTCGGCGGAAGCGGAAGAAGAGCAGGAGAAAGAACATAAAGGGGCACAGCCGGATGAGGACGTTTTAGAAGAAGAACAATTGGAGAATAACGAAATAGAACGTCCGGAGGAGTCTTCCAAACGTGCAGAGGATTCTTCGGAAGGTGTAGAGGAGCCTTCAGAAGGTGTAGAGGAGTCTTCCGAAGCGAGTGATGAGAAGAAAGCCCAGACGGAGCAGATGTATCGCATGGCTAATGTGATGGAGGAGATTCTGAATCCGGATATTATAAAAAGAGAAATGGAAAAGTATGGGGGATGCATGTGCAGCCGCTGCCAGGCAGATGTTTTGGCATTAGTGCTGACACGCCTTCCTTCAAAGTATATTGTAGCAGACAAAGCGGCCATTTCTCCTCTTCTGGGTTATTACAGAAACAAGTAT
>Kit_p2__coassemble_1709_pt1 | contig 14350 bp, 9 predicted proteins | sample Kit_p2__metabat2_high_PE_038 | metagenome-assembled genome bin Kit_p2 | reverse complement strand
GAGGCAGATGCAAAAACGCTGAAGAATGCAGTAAGGGATCTGGACGTCCAGATCCGGTCCGGAATGGATGGCCTGATTGACGTCTGCACAGAACCGTCTGCTGAGATTGTGGTGACGGCTATTGTGGGAATGATTGGAATCCGCCCGACCATTGCAGCCATGAAAGCAGGAAAGGATATTGCTCTGGCAAACAAGGAAACCCTTGTAACAGCCGGACATATTATTATGCCGTTAGCGAAACAGGCTGGAGTGAAGATTCTGCCGGTGGACAGTGAACACAGCGCGATTTTCCAGTGCTTAAATGGAGAAACACATAATAAAATACATAAGATTCTTCTGACTGCTTCCGGCGGCCCTTTCCGTGGAAGGACGAGAGAGCAGATGAAGGAAATTCAGGTAGAGGATGCATTAAAGCATCCTAACTGGACCATGGGCAGAAAAATTACCATTGACAGCTCCACTATGGTCAATAAGGGACTGGAAGTGATGGAGGCCAGGTGGCTGTTTGGAGTGTCTATGGAGCAGGTGCAGGTAGTAGTTCAGCCACAGAGTGTGATTCATTCCATGGTTGAATTCGAGGACGGTGCTGTGATTGCTCAGCTGGGAACCCCGGATATGAAGCTTCCTATCCAATATGCACTGTACTACCCCGAGAGAAGATTTCTGCCTGGAGAGCGTTTAGATTTTACGAAACCTGGGCAGATTACCTTTGAGGCGCCTGATTATGAAAATTTCCGCGGCCTGGCTCTGGCCAGAGAAGCGGGAAAGCGGGGCGGCTCTCTTCCGACTGTGTTTAACGCAGCTAATGAACTGGCGGTAGCAGCATTTTTAGATAGAAAAATCAGCTATCTGGCAATTACAGATATGATTGAAGCTGCTATGGATCATCACAAGGTAATTGAAAATCCTTCTGTGGAGGAGATTTTAGGCGCAGAGCAGGAAGCCTATGAATATTTGAGACATCGTTTTTTATAAACCATAATAAAAGAGAGGACAGGTGGTAGATTGTTAAGTTTGCTTGCGGCGATTCTGGTATTCGGACTGATTATTCTGTTCCATGAATTTGGCCATTTTCTATTTGCAAAGCTGGGGGGAATCTGCGTTTTGGAGTTTTCTCTTGGAATGGGGCCAAGACTGCTCAGCTTTAAGAGAGGGGATACCAGATATTCGCTAAAGCTTCTGCCTTTCGGAGGATCCTGCATGATGCTGGGAGAGGATGAGGATCCAGAGGACTTTGAGGAAAAAGCAGGGAAGGATATCCGGAAAAAAAGTGAAATGCTTTTGCATGAAGGGGAAACTCCTATCCGGTATGCGCCGGACGGCACTCCGGTGAGAGGCCTGGCTTTCCACGAGGCGTCTGTGTTCACCCGTTTTCTTACCATTGCAGCGGGACCAGTATTTAACTTTATCCTGGCTCTCGTCTGCGGAATTGCTGTGGTGGCTTATGCGGGATGCCAGCCGCCGGAAATTTTCAAGGTTCAGGAAGGTTCTCCGGCAGCAGAGGCAGGCCTTCAGCCGGGGGATGTAATTACCAGGATCAACGGAAAAAAGGTGCATCTCTATCAGGAAGTGGCCATGCAGAACACCTTCCATCCCGGCGAAACCATGAACCTGGAGTACAAAAGAGGAGAGCAGCTCCATAAAACGACAGTAACTCCGGCTTACTCTGAGGCAGAAGGAAGCTATCTGATGGGCATTGCCGGTGGGATTCCCAGAGCCCCAAGATCTCTGTTTGAGACGGTTCAGTACAGTGTCTATGAATTCCGCTACCTGGTAAACCTGACGTTCCAGAGTCTGAAAATGCTGGTTACCGGCCAGGTGTCCAGAAAGGATGTGGCAGGCCCGGTGGGCATTGTGGTCATGATTGACAGGACGGTGGAGGAGAGCAGCAGCTATGGAATCATGACTGTGCTGATTACACTGGCCAATATGTGCCTGGTTTTAAGCGCCAATCTGGGTATCATGAATCTGCTTCCCATTCCTGCGCTGGACGGAGGACGCCTCGTCTTTATCCTGATTGAGGCGGTTCGAGGAAAACCTGTGGATCCGGAAAAAGAAGGCATGATTCACATGGCAGGCATGGCAGTTCTCATGGTGCTGATGGTTGTGATCTTATTTAATGATATTGCAAATCTGTTGTGATCGGAGGAATCTATTATGACATACAGAGCTTCAACGAAACCAGTTCAAATCGGAAACCGCATCATCGGCGGCAGAAATCCTGTTTTGATTCAGTCTATGTGCAATACAAAGACCGAGGACAGTGCATCTACGATTGCCCAGATTCTGGAACTGGAGCGGGCTGGCTGTGATATTATCCGGGTAGCTGTTCCTACTATGGAGGCGGCGGAAAGCCTGAAAACCATCAAAAAAGCTATCCATATTCCTTTAGTAGCTGATATTCATTTCGACTACCGCCTGGCTATCGCAGCCATTGAATGCGGAGCTGATAAAATCAGGATTAATCCTGGAAACATCGGTTCTGAAGAACGGGTACAGGCGGTTGTGGATAAGGCGAAGGAATACGGAGTCCCTATCCGGGTAGGCGTCAACAGCGGTTCCCTGGAGAAGCATCTGATTGAAAAGTATGGCGGTGTGACAGCAGAAGGAATTGTGGAGAGCGCTCTTGACAAGGCTGCTTTAATTGAGCGTATGGGATATGACAATCTGGTACTCAGCATCAAGTCGTCAGACGTTCTGATGTGTGTCAAAGCCCATGAGCTGATTGCCAGACAGACGCCTTATCCGCTTCATGTGGGAATCACAGAGGCCGGAACTGTGCTTTCTGGAAATATTAAATCTGCCATCGGCCTGAGTCTGATTTTAAATCAGGGCATCGGAGATACCATTCGTGTTTCCCTGACAGGAAATCCCGTGGAAGAAGTCAAATCGGCTAAGCTGATTTTAAAAACTCTGGGCCTTCGGACCGGCGGCGTGGAGGTGGTTTCCTGCCCTACCTGCGGACGGACCCAGATCGATCTGATTGGTCTTGCAAACCAGGTGGAAACCATGGTACAGGAATACCCGCTGGACATTAAGGTAGCGGTTATGGGCTGTGTCGTTAATGGTCCTGGAGAAGCCAGAGAGGCAGATCTTGGAATTGCCGGAGGAATCGGAGAGGGGCTTCTTTTCAAGAAGGGACAGATCATCCGCAAGGTTCCTGAGGCAGAACTGTTAAATGCCCTGAAGGCAGAGCTGGATCAAATGCTTGTGGATGCAGGTGAGAAGGAATGAAGCCTTTCTTAGAAGTGTTTCCTGATTTACATATTACAGATAATCTGCGGGAGCTTTTAGAACTGGTGGAGGTGGAACGTGTCACCGCCTCCAGGGACAGAAGCTCTATTCGCGTTTATATTGTATGTTCCAGACTGATCCACAAGCAGAATATTTACGGGCTGGAAAAGGGAATTAAGGATCAGCTTTTTCCAGGCAAGAGAGTTACGATTAAAATCCAGGAAAGGTTTAAATTATCCGGCCAGTACACTCCGGAAAAGCTTCTGATGGTCTATAAAGACAGCATTTTAATGGAGCTGAAAAATTACAGTATTCTTCTTTACAACATGTTTCGCAAGGCGGAGTGCAGTTTTCCGAAACAGGATGTGATGGAGATGATTCTGGAAGATACCATGATCGCCAAGGATAAGACTTTTGAGCTTAAACGGGTGCTGGAAAAGATCTTTACAGAACGGTGCGGCCTGCCTCTGGAAATCCACGAAGAGTACCGGATTCCTCAGAAAAAAACACTGGATCCGGCTGTTGTTTCCTATCCTTCCGGTGAAACTAGGTCTGGAGACCAGCCTGGAACGGGAGATGCCTATGATCCGGGCTACAGCGCTTACCTTGACGCCATGGCTGCTTCGGGAGATGCAGTTGCCGGAGCAGAGGAAGAGACAGTACCGTTTTATGACGGGACTGTTTACGCTCCACCGGCTGAGCCAGAAAAACCGGCTGGCCAGCTGAAAACAGCGGTTCCCACATCAGGGGAGAAAACTGCCCGGAAAGCAGCAAAGCAGGACTTTGGCAAAAAGGAATTCAAAAAGAGAGAGTCCGGCCGCTTCGGAGGATATCGCCGTTCCGAAGATCCGGACGTGCTTTATGGCCGGGGTTTTGATGACGATACGATTGAGATCCATCAAATCGAAGGCGAGATCGGAGAGGTAACGATTCGCGGAAAGATTCTGACCTGCGAAGTCAGAGAACTGAGAAGCGGAAAACAGTTGTTTATTTTCACCATCACTGATTTTACAGATACCATCGGAGTGAAAATTTTCGCCAAGGAGGAGGCTGTGGAGGATTTAAAGGCTGCCACAGCTCCGGGGCAGTTTGTCCGCTTAAAAGGAGTGGCTACCATCGACCGCTTCGATGGGGAGCTGACCCTGGGATCAGTTGTAGGAATCAAGAAATGTGAGGATTTTACAGGGAAACGCATGGACAACAGCCCTGTAAAACGGGTGGAGCTTCACTGCCATACGAAAATGAGCGATATGGACGGCGTTTCCGAAGTAAAGGATCTGATTAAACGGGCAAAAAAATGGGGAATGGATGCCATCGCAGTGACGGATCACGGCTGTGTCCAGGCCTTTCCTGACGCCAACCATGCAGTGGAAAAGGGAGATGGCTTTAAGGTTCTCTACGGAGTGGAGGGCTATCTGGTAGATGATATGAAGCAGCTGGCAGAGGATGAAAAAGGGCAGTCTCTGGATCATACCTGTGTTGTGTTTGATATTGAGACCACCGGCTTCAGCCCTTTAAAAAATAAAATAATTGAAATTGGTGCAGTAAAAGTGGAAAACGGAAAAATTACAGACAAATTTTCCACCTTTGTCAATCCGGAGGTTCCGATTCCCTTTGAGATTGAAAGACTGACCAGCATCAGTGACAACATGGTACTGCATGCGCCTACCATTGAACAGGTGCTTCCTGAATTTCTGGAATTCTGCAAAGATGCAGTTATGGTGGCCCACAATGCTTCTTTTGACATGAGCTTCATGAAACATAACGCCATGCTTCAGGGAAAGAGCTTTGAGCCTACGATTCTGGATACGGTTTCCATGGCCCGTTTCCTCCTGCCCAATCTTCACCGGTTTAAGCTGGACACAGTGGCCAAGGAATTAAAGATTTCCCTGGAAAATCACCACCGGGCAGTAGATGACGCGGGAGCCACAGCAGAAATTTTTGTGAAATTCGTGGAAATGCTGAAAAAACGGGGAATTGAGAACCTGACTCAGCTCAATGAGCACAGCCGGATGAGCGTGGAGACCATCCGGAAAATGCCGACGAACCACATTATTATTCTGGCGAAAAACGACATTGGACGGATTAATCTGTACCGTCTTGTATCAGATTCCAACCTGATCTACTATGCAAAGCGGCCTAGGATTCCGAAAAGTGAAATCCTCAAGTATAGAGAAGGGCTGATTATCGGCTCCGCCTGCGAGGCGGGAGAGCTTTATCAGGCTCTTCTTCGAGGCGTACCGGAGGCGGAAATCAATAAGATTGCTGAGTTTTACGACTATCTGGAGATCCAGCCTCTGGGGAACAACAGCTTTATGCTGAGAGATGAGAAGAGCGTTGTAAAATCAGAGGAAGATTTAAAAGATCTGAACCGGAAAATTGTGGAGCTGGGAGAGCGGTTTAACAAGCCGGTCTGCGCTACCTGTGACGTTCATTTCCTGGATCCGGAGGACGAGGTTTACCGGCGGATTATTATGGCTGGAAAGGGATTTAAGGACTGTGACGATCAGCCGCCTCTCTATCTGCGTACCACAGAGGAGATGCTGCAGGAATTTGAGTATCTGGGAAGCGATAAGGCAGAGGAGGTAGTGATTACAAATACCAGAAAAATTGCCGCCATGTGTGAGAGAATTGCTCCTGTCCGTCCAGATAAATGTCCTCCAGTGATTCCGGATTCTGATGAGATGCTTAGGAATATCTGTTACAACAGGGCTCATGAGATGTACGGGGAAAACCTTCCAAAAATCGTAGTGGAGCGTCTGGAGAGAGAATTGAATTCCATCATTTCCAACGGTTTTGCGGTAATGTACATCATTGCTCAGAAGCTGGTATGGAAATCAAACGAGGACGGCTATCTGGTAGGATCCCGTGGTTCTGTCGGATCTTCCTTTGTGGCCACCATGTCGGGAATTACAGAGGTAAATCCTTTAAGTCCCCACTATTACTGTCCTGAATGCCACTACTATGATTTTGATTCCGAGGAAGTGAAGCAGTTTTCCGGTATGGCTGGCTGCGATATGCCGGATCGGCTGTGTCCTGTCTGCGGAAAGCCATTAAAAAAAGACGGTTTTGATATCCCATTTGAGACTTTCCTGGGCTTTAAGGGAGACAAGGAGCCTGATATTGACTTAAACTTCTCTGGAGAATACCAGAGCCGCGCCCACGACTATACAGAGGTAATTTTTGGAAAAGGGCAGACCTTCCGGGCGGGAACTATAGGAACCCTGGCCGATAAGACGGCTTTCGGATATGTAAAAAAATATTACGAGGAGAGGGGAGAACGCAAGCGAGGCTGTGAGATTAACCGGATTGTCACAGGCTGCGTAGGTGTCAGGAGAACCACAGGGCAGCACCCTGGAGGAATTATCGTGCTTCCACATGGAGAGGAAATCTATTCCTTCACCCCGGTGCAGCACCCGGCAGACGACATGGGAACGAAGACGATTACCACCCATTTTGACTATCACTCCATTGACCACAATCTGTTGAAGCTGGATATTCTGGGACACGATGATCCGACTATGATTCGTATGCTGCAGGATTTGACAGGGCTTGATCCGGTCAGGGACATTCCCCTTGATTCGAAAGAGGTTATGAGCCTGTTTCAGAGCACCGAAGCTCTGGGGATTACGCCGGAAGATATCGGGGGCTGCCCCTTGGGAGCTTTAGGCGTACCGGAGTTTGGTACAGACTTTGCCATGCAGATGCTGTTAGATACCAAGCCTAAATATTTTTCCGATCTGGTCCGCATTGCCGGACTGGCTCATGGTACAGATGTATGGCTGGGAAACGCCCAGACCTTAATTCAGGAGGGAAAGGCGACCATTCAGACGGCCATCTGCACCAGAGATGATATTATGGTATACTTAATCGGAAGGGGACTGGAAGAGGGACTTTCTTTCACGATTATGGAGAGTGTCCGTAAAGGAAAGGGCCTGAAACCAGAGTGGGAGGAGGAAATGACAGCCCATGGAGTTCCTGACTGGTATATCTGGTCCTGCAAAAAGATTAAATATATGTTCCCGAAAGCTCATGCAGCTGCCTACGTGATGATGGCATGGCGAATCGCCTACTGCAAGGTATTTTATCCACTTGCCTACTATGCGGCCTTTTTCAGTATCCGCGCCAGCGGCTTTTCCTATGAGCTGATGTGCCAGGGAAGAGAAAAGCTGGAACATCACTTGGCTGATTATAAAAAGCGGCTGGACACCCTTTCCAAAAAAGAGCAGGATACGCTGCGGGATATGAGAATCGTCCAGGAAATGTATGCCAGAGGCTATGAATTCACACCGATTGATATTTACAAGGCCAGCGCCAGGAATTTTCAGATTGTCGATGGAAAGCTGATGCCTTCTTTAAGCAGCATCGACGGGCTGGGAGAGAAGGCAGCAGATGGAATTGTGTTTGCTACCGAAGATGGCCCTTTCCTCTCAAAGGAGGATTTTATCAACCGTTCCAAGGTGACAAAAACAGTGGCAGATTTAATGGGGGAACTGGGACTTCTGCGGGGACTTCCGGAAAACAATCAGCTGTCTCTGTTTGATCTGGCATTGTAAACAAAGGAGAAACGATATGAAATACGATTTTGAGACAGTTCTGGATCGGTATGACAACGGATCCGTAAAATGGAATCTGATGAAAAAGATGAAGCCTCAGGTTGGAAGAGGGATTGTTCCTTTTTCTATCGCAGATATGGAGTTTAAAAATCCGCCGGAAATTATTGAGGCCCTGAAGGAGTATCTGGATACAGCTGTACTGGGATATCAGACGGCGGAACCTTCCTGGTATGAGGCTGTTACAAACTGGACAAAACGCAGATATGGATGGGAGACAAAACCGGAGTGGTTTTATACCACTCCTGGAGTAGTAAACGCTCTGTATCACGGTGTTCTGGCTTTCACGGAACCGGAAGACGGCGTGATTATTATGCCTCCTGTTTACCACCCCTTCTATAAAGCGATAGAATCTAATGGAAGAAGGGTAGTTAAATGCCCGCTGAAGGAAGGACAGAATCTTTCCTATTCCATTGACTTTGACAGACTGGATGCTTTGGCCGCTGAAGAGAAAAATCGGCTTTTGCTTCTCTGCAATCCCCATAATCCAGTAGGACGGGTGTGGACCAGAGAGGAGCTTTTAAAGATTAGCGAAATCTGCCTGCGTCATCATGTCTTTGTTATTTCCGACGAAATTCACTGCGATTTGATTATGCCCGGCCACACGTTTACTTCATTTGCTTCCCTGTCAGAAGAAAATGCTGCTAATACTATGGCCTGCATCGCTCCCAGCAAGACTTTTAATCTGGCCGGTCTGGAGGCGTCCTGTGTAATTTTGCCTGATCGGGAGAGACGGCACAGGCTGAAAGCAGAGATGGGCCGCGTTTCTTACGAGGGACGGGTAAATGCGCTGGGCTATAAAGCTATGGAAGCCGCCTACACCAGATGTGATGCCTGGCTGGCAGAAGCAGTACAGGTGATTTACCACAATCATCTTCTGCTGTCAGATTTTCTGAAGGAGCACTGTCCTGAGGTCAAGGCAGCGCCTTTGGAGGGAACTTATCTGCAGTGGCTGGATCTGCGCTCTCTTGGCTGGACTCCCAAGGAACAGGAAAAAATCATGGTGGAGGCAGATCTGTTCTTTGACGAGGGCAGTATGTTCGGCCCTGAGGGAAACGGGTTTGAGCGGATGAACCTGGCCTGCCCTCAGACCGTTATGATGGATGGACTGTATCGTCTCAGCCAGACGGTAAACAGATGAAATCACGGATGCAGGAATGAACTTCTGCGGTAATGATCCTTAAATATGGCGGATACACTTCCTGCTGCAAATGATGTAGAATGGAACGAGGCTGTCCTGGCAGAATAGTTTAAAGCCTGGAAAGCTCCGGCCGTATCCGCCGGATACAGATTAGCAAACAGAAAGAGGAGTATGAAAGATGAACAGAGAAAGATATAACAGGCTGACAGCAGTCGGGATCCAGATTGAGGAAGCTCTGGAACGCTTTATGGACAGCGAAGCCATGTTTGAGCGGTTTCTGGGAAAGTTTCTGGAGGACGAGACCTACAGCCAGCTGAAAGAGGTTCTTGATAAGGGAGACATCGAGACATCCATTATGAAATCTCATACCTTAAAGGGCGTAACGGGAAATCTTTCAATGAAAAATCTTTATCAGCTTACAAGCAGGCAGGTAGAGCTTCTAAAAGCTGGAAAGCTCTCCGAAGCCAGAGAACTGATGAGAAGTATTGACAAAGCCTATGAAGAAACAGTCGAGGCCCTGAAGGAGTAAATATATGGTTAGACAGAACAGTGCAGACAGAAAAGGAAACAGCCATGGTGGAAAGCAGAGAAAACTGAAAGAAACTCTGCTGCGGACAAGGGAGAGCCTGATTCTGCTGGCTCTGTTCGCAGTCATTTCTGCCGCAAGTTTTCATATGATACGAAATAACCTGCTGGATAATGCCAGAGTCATGGGAGACGGACTTGCCCGCTCCTATTCTGTAGAGGAAGAGAAAAACATTACGGCATACCAGATGCTGATGAACATACAGGGCAGATATCTGGATCAGTTTCTGGAAAACAGTCCCAGTGAAACACAGCTGAAAGAGTGGCTGTCAGTTTTTTATAAAAATACCGGCGCTGCATTCGGTAAAAATTCGATTCTGCCTTACGCAGTCATAGACGGATCCGTCATTCCTGCTGTCGAGGCGCTCAAAAATAAAAACTACGATCCTTCTGCCCATGAATGGTATCGTCAAGCAGAGGAAGCAGACGACTCTGTTGTTTTCAGTGACATGTATGAGGATTCCTGCCAGAAGATACCGGTTATTACCATTGCTAAGAAATGTAAAACACCTGAAACCTTTCTTGTATTCGATATTTTTCCAGAAAAATTCAGAATCAGCACAAACAATGCAGAACTGCCAAAAGGAAGCTCTTATTATCTCTGCGATAGAGCCGGAAATGTACTGTACAGCGAGACCTGTCTGGAGGTGGAACGAGTCGATCCTTATCTGAAACGAATCCTGAATGATATCAAAAAGGGAACATTGCCGGAAAATAATCCTTATGTAATTAATCCGAACGGCGAAAAAAGAGGCGTCTATTATGAAAAGATGAATAATGGCTGGACCTGTATTGTAACCATCCCCTACAAAGAACTGCTGGGAAGCTTCTGGAATGCAACACTTTGGTATGTGGGTCTGTTCAGCTTCTGTTTTGTTATGGCAGTGTTTATGGGCGTTAAAAGCTTTCTGCTCAGCAGAAAAATGAAGCGGATTAATGAGACGGTTCAGGTTCTGGGAAATTCATTCTATGCAGTCTACCGGATAAACTTTAAAAATGATACCTATGATATGATCAAAGGCTCGGATTATGTCCGTTCCCAGGTCCCTGAAAAGGGCAGCTACAGTGATTTTCTGAACATAGCAGGGGAGGTAATTGAGGAAAAGGCGTATCAGGAGTTTATCAAAAGCTTTTCTCTTGAAAATATTAACTGCCTTGTATCCCACAAGGTTCAGGACTACGGCGGCGATTTCCGAAGACAGTTTCAGGACGGCTACCGCTGGGTAAATGTCCGTCTTCTGTATGATGGCTCTCTGAATAAGAATGAGGCTGTGCTCTGCTTCCGTGAAGTAGATGAAGAAAAAAAGAGTCAGCTTCAGCATCAGCATATCCTGGAGACGGCCCTGGATACTGCTAAAAAGAATGAGGATGCCCAGAGTCAGTTTTTCTCAGCCATGTCCCACGATATGAGAACTCCGTTAAGCGCCATTATCGGAATGACTGAGCTGGCGGAAAAGCATCCTGAAGATACAAAACAGGTGGAAGGATATCTGAAACGAATTGGAGCTTCCAGCCGTCAGCTTCTGGGACTGATCAATGATATTTTAGAAATATCTCAGGTCCGGAAAGGAAAAATCACCATTGAACATAATGAGTTTGATTTGAAAACAGCAGTTGGTGATTACACAGCGCCTTTTGTCATTCAGGCTGAACGGGAGGAAAAGAATTTTACCGCTTCCTTCCATCTCAAAAACAGGAAAGTAAAAGGCGATTCCTTCCGACTGGGACAAGTGATGAACAATCTGCTGTCCAATGCTTTTAAGTTTACGAAGTCCGGCGATTCCATTGCTGTCTCTGTCGAACAGATGGAGGAACAGTCCGGGGATGTGTTCCGCATTATCATCTCTGACACAGGAGCCGGAATGTCGGAGGAATTTTTAACACGTCTGTTTCTGCCCTACGAGAGGGAAACTAGATTTGGCGCAAAATACGTTGCCGGAACCGGACTGGGCATGGCAATCGTGAAAAGCATTGTCAGCCAGATGGATGGACAAATCAGCGTAGACAGTAAACTGGGAGAGGGCAGTGTGTTTACCCTGATGATTCCTTTTGAAGTCCTTCCGGATTCAGTCCCGGAAGAAGAGGACGCTTTGGAATGCTCAGAAAAAGGCAGGGATCATACAAAGACAGAGTATACAAATCTGGCGGGTCTTAGAATTCTTCTGGCAGAGGACAATGAAATCAATATGGAGATATGCTGCGAGATGTTAGGTATGGCTGGAATTGAGGTAACGCAGGCGTGGAACGGAAGAGAGGCACTGGAGGTGTTCCGCTCTTCTCCTGTGTCATATTTTGACGCTGTGCTGATGGATATGCAGATGCCGGAAATGGATGGTTGTGAGGCTGCATCAGCAATCAGAAATCTCAAACATGAACGGGCTGATGCAGAAACAGTTCCGATTATTGCCATTACAGCTAATGCCTTTTCTGAAGATATTGAGGCTACGGAAAAGGCGGGAATGAATGCTCATATCTCTAAGCCAATTAACTTCCCTGTTCTGTGCAGGACGCTGGATAGGATGACAGGAAACAAGAAAAACCGATAACTGTACCTGTAAAAAAACGTATTTTTGTCTATTTAAACATGTACACTTCTGCTGTATACTGTTGAAAACGCAGAAAGGAGCTTAACATCAGTGAAAAAAGCAGCAGTGATTCATGATTTATCCGGCTTTGGGAAGTGTTCTCTTACAGCGGCTCTCCCTATTCTGTCAGTCATGGGAGTACAGGCTGTTCCTCTTCCCACAGCTATACTCAGCGGGCAGACGGGATACGGGGATTATGTCTGTGAAGATTTCACAGCGCCCATGGCTGCTGTCTCAAAGCTTTGGAAGCGGCAGGGAGTGCAGTTTGACGGCATTTATTCCGGCTTCCTTTTAAACAAAACACAGGCAGAGCAGATCCTTACGTTTATTCAGGACTTTTCTGAAGAAAATACAGTCATTGTGGTGGATCCTGTCTTAGGGGATAATGGGGAACGATACAGTATTTTTGACAGGCACATGGAACAGGTTGTCAGCTGTCTGGCAGAAAAAGCCCATGTAATTACGCCGAATCTGACAGAGGCGCTTCTGCTGGGAAGGCAGGCCAAAACATCCCTGCCAGACTGGGAATCTGTAAACATTCTCAGCAGGCAGGAAAAACTTGAGTTGTCTGAAAAATTGGGGACCATTCTGAAGGAAGCTTATTCGCTGAGGGGCGCTGTCATTACAGGCATCGAGTTTCCTGAACTGAAAAATGGGCAGATTGGAAATTTCGTTATTTCAGAAGATGGAAGCGGCCAATGGATGGTTTCTCCCAAAACGGGAGGCAGCTATTCCGGAACGGGTGATATTCTGGCCTCGATTGTTACGGCCTCTCTTATGAATGGAGCTTCTCTTTTATCCGGAGTCCGCAGGGCGGTAGATTTCATCGGCAAAGGGGTCAGGAGCGCTATGGAAGATGGAACAGATCGAAATGATGGAATCTGCTTTGAGACGTATCTCTGGGAGCTTGGAAAGGAGGCGTCAGGCTTTGAAACAGACGAATTATAAAACTTCTGACAGAAAACTGGAGCTTATGACCCAGGCGGCTGTCATGGCAGCTCTGACAGCCGCCCTGACTCTCTGGTTCCACCTGCCTACCGGCGTAAATGGAGGCTATATTCATTTTGGCGATGCAGTGATTTACCTGGCAGCCGCCCTGTTGCCCCGGCCCTATGCCATGGCAGCAGGAGCAGCGGGAGGTGTAATCGCAGATCTGTTAACAGCACCCTTATGGGCTCCGGCCACTTTTTTAATTAAACCGCTGATTGTTCTCCCTTTTTCAAGCAGAGGAGATCGGATCATTACCAGAAGAAACACCGTTGCCTTATTGCTGTCATTTTTTCTGTCGGCTCTTGGTTACTTTTTAGCAGAAGGTCTCCTGTTTGGCTTCCACACAGCCTTTTTGGCCTCAGTATCAGGAAGTGCGGTGCAGTCTGGAGGAAGTGCTCTGGCCTTTCTGGCTGTGGGAACTGCTTTTGATCGGCTGAAAGTAAAATATCGATGGCGGATTGGTTCCCAGTGATAGGATGCAGGAGAGAGAAGGAGGAAACTGTTGTGGCAGATATTGTGTACCGATATAAAAATCAAGTGTATTTAAATATTACAAACCGCTGTCCCTGCAGATGCGACTTCTGTATCAGAAGCCATGGCGCTTCCGTAGGGGATGCAGAAAATCTGTGGTTTGAGACAGAACCAGAGCTGGAAGAAATTTTTGACGCAATCGACCGCTTTGATTTTACCGGGTGCCGGGAAATCATCTACTGCGGCTACGGGGAGCCGGTTATGGCCCTGGACAAGATGGAACAAATCAGCCCTTATCTAAGGAAATGTTTTCCTGACTGCAGGATCCGTCTGAATACCAACGGATTGGGGGATCTGATTCATGGCCGTTCCACAGCGGAAGAGATCTGCAGACTGACAGACAGTATTTCCGTCAGCCTGAATATGCCGGATGCAGACAGCTATGAGGCGATTGTCCATCCTTCCTATGGCAGGGAAGCTTTTTATTCCATGCTTCAGTTTGCTAAGGATTGCAGAAAGTTTTGTGATGATGTGCGTTTTACGGTCGTAGATGTAATCGGCGAAGAAAAAGTGGAAGAAAGCCGCCGCCTGGCAGAGCGGCTTGAGGTCCCTCTCAGAGTGCGGAAATACTCGGAATAAAGAGTTTGTTAAAAATATATAAAAAAAGAATAAAGTTTCTATTGACTTATAGGCAATGATTTGGTAAGATCAGAATCAGGAAATAAATAAGC
>Kit_p2__coassemble_1669_pt1 | contig 14615 bp, 14 predicted proteins | sample Kit_p2__metabat2_high_PE_038 | metagenome-assembled genome bin Kit_p2 | reverse complement strand
GGGTTACTGTATTTAGTGGATTGCTACGATGGTATTAAAAATTTATACAATATAAAAAGTAAATAACAAAAAAATATGAGTATAAAAATATCGCTATATAGGGGAGGAATGCTGATGCTATGCCTAAAATGGTAAATATAAAAAATAGAATAAATATAGAAAAAGTAATGCTTTTTTTCTTTTTAAATATATCTATGATTCAAATTGTTACATCGAAAATCGGCTCCTTTACATCAGATAGAATACTTACGAGTAGTATACTATCACAGATAGTAATTGGTGTCATTATTATTAGCTGGTGTAAAAGTAGACGGATTCAGCCTATTTCATTAATGCTTCCTCTTTCGGCAATTTGTTTATTTTTGATGTCCGCTGTAATATTTCCAAACAGGATTGATAGCATTCTTTCGAGGGATGGAGGCTTACTAGAGATAATATCTATGTACGGGGGATTAATGGCATTTTTTATTACATCTAATCTTATTAATTATAAAAGCATAGAAAGTGTTATTTATCTATCAATGTTCTATCAAGTTCCATATTATTTGTATATTTGCTCGAGAACCAGAAATATAGGATACTGGGTAATCAATATTGGTGGTCAAATGATAGAAAGCTCTTACAATATGGCAGTTGGATATGAAATGGCCTTTGTTTCAGTCGTTCTTATGTTTTTATTTTATAAAAACAAAAAAGTTATTTATGTAATATTAAGCTTATTATTTGAACTTTTGATTCTTTTGTACGGTTCTAGAGGAGCATTATTTCCTTTAATTCTATTCATCATAATGTGGTATATGATAGTGGGAAATAGCAAGGAAGCGAAAGTAAAAAAAATATTGATTTTTCTAATAGCATTTATTGCAGGGGTAGTAATTGTAAGAAATATAAATGTTATCGCTGAGGGTATTAACGATTTCTTTTATACGAAGTTAAATTACTATTCAAGAACTCTGGATAGATTCATAGATGGAGAATTGGCAAATTCATCTACAAGGATAGAATTATGGAAAACGATATATAAAAGCCTTAAAGAAAATTTATTTTTGCCATTAGGTTTGTATGCAGATCGAGAGTTACTTGGGACATATAGTCATAATATTTTTATAGAAATATTCAGTAATTTTGGTGTTTTTGGAATTGGGTTGTTGTTATTACTTTCCATAGGATATGTCTGTTTTTTAGTAAAATGTAAAAATGAGCATGAAAAGATGTTTTTGACTTTATTTATGTCAGTGGGAATAGTAAAACTTATGTTGAGTTCATCTTTTTGGGTTGAGAGATACTTCTGGATATTTATTGGTTTATTGTATGTGGGATACAAAAACTGTGATAAAAGTGACATTAATAAGGCTACAGTAGGTAAATAATACCTGGATAGTAGGAGTGAGTTGAATGAGAAGAATACTTATTATTACTTGGAGTATGATTCCCTATACAGATAATTGGGGGAGTTGCCAACGAATGTTTTATTTGGCAGATATGATACAACAAAAAAAAGGTCTTGTAGATATAGTATGTGCGTATGAAGGTGTAAAAAATAGTTCATGTAAAAAAGAAGAAAATGTCTATGCATTTGATGTAAAAGGAAATAGGATTGAAATGAATTATAATTCCCCAAAAACAGATGTATATAAAAATTTTAAAAAAATAAAAAATTCAAAAATAGGGATCGTTATTTTAACTATAGCTAAAATAGTAAATGTTTTTCTTAATGATTCTAATGAGTATAGAGGTTTAAAAGTATATGTTTGGTCTAAGAAAAATTATAAGAATATAAAAAATTTAGTTCAAAAAAATCATTATGACACAATTGTGATATCTGGACCACCACATGCTTTATTTTTAATCGGAAAGAAGTTGAAAACAAAAAATACTACAGTTATATTTGATTACCGTGATCCATGGAATACCTGGCGTAGGAATAGTCCAATTAGTGAAATGATAGAAAAAAAAGTTTTAAGGAATGCTGACACAATTGTATGCACTAATAGTAATATGAAAAATTCCTTAATGAAGAGGATGGGGGTAAATGAGAGAAAAATATATGTTGTTGGAAATGGATATTCAAAACTAAGGTGGAAAAATGTATGGAAGAAAAAAATAAATAAAACGAGAGAAAAATTTATTATTTCTTATATAGGAAGTATAAATTTGGATAATTATGCTTCATTTAGAAATTGTGACAGTATAGAACGGGCATATGAAGTATTTAGAGATAGACATTCGAATGTAGAATTAGAATTTGTTGGCGTTAATGATTATAATGATAAATTAAAAAAAGAGTATAGGAAACGAGGAATAAGGATTAGAGGAAAAGTATCTGTAGAGGAATCATTAGAAATAATGATGGGATCAGATGTATTGATGTTAATGCATACAGTAGATGATGGTTCTGGAAAATATATTATTAGCGCAAAATTATACGATTATATTGCATCTGGAAAACCTGTCATTGGTATTGGACATTCATATGATTTGCATAAAGAAATAATAGAAAAAAATGGTATTGGTATTTTTTGTGAAAATGACAGTGAACAGATAGTGGACGCTTTCGAGTCTATGTATCAAAGATGGATATCAGGAGAAGAGAGTTTCAAGAAACTGGAAAAGGAGAATTTTTCAAGGGAATTTCAAAATGAAATATATGCTGATATTTTGAAAGTGGGGATAGAAAATGCTTAATATAGCACTAACATTTGATTATGAATTATTTTTTGGTGAAAACTTTTATTCAGAAAATGAGGTTTTATTTGAGCCAACGAAAAAAGTTAGTGATTTGCTAAATGAATACAAAATAAGTGGGACATTTTATGCAGATGTTTCTTCTGTATTTGCTTATAAAAGAGAGAGGCCAGAAAGTGATTATCCAGAAAACTTTAAAAATCAATTGGTATATTTAAAAAGTAAAAATCAGGATATCCAGTTACATATTCATTCACATTGGGAGACAGCTAAATGGAAAAATAAAAGATGGGATATAGATGAAGAAACGTATAAACTTCACTATTTTATAGAGCACAGAGATGTTTTTAGTGCGGATCAAATAATACGGAGAAATATCAAATATTTATACGATACAGTGCGAGGGGTAGAGTCTGATTACAACTGCATATCTTTTCGAGCAGGAGGTTTTTGCATTCAGCCAATTGATGTAATTGGAGAGTATTTAAGAGAAGCTGGTATAAAAATAGATTCATCGGTTGCTGTTATGCAAAAATTTGATAGTAACGTACATTCATATAATTATGTCCGAAAATATGAACAATTAAATTGGAATATTTTAAATGGAATATATGAAATACCTGTTGGTGCTGTAAAAAATAATATTGTAAGAAGAGTTTTATTTGGAAATGAATATAAAACACTTCACAGAGAAATTGTTAGAGGAACGGCTATACATGCTAGCAGCTTAAAAAAATATAATAAGTGGAAATACTTTTTGAATTATGGGAATACGCACAAAATGATGTCTTTAGATTCGATGCCATATAAGCAATTAGTATATGGATTGAATAAGTATTATAAAAAATATGACTGTATGAATAAAGAATCTTATGTAGCGATAATCTGTCATCCTAAATGTGTAGATAATTTGATTTTGGAAAATATGAAAATGTTTATTGAAACAGTACAAAAACAGAGTAATAAATTTAGATTTCTATCAATTACGCAGATGTATGAAGAGATGAAGAGAGGCTAAAGATAATGAAAATAGTTAAAAGCTATTCGGAACTTCCGAAGGATGTACAAGACAAAATGAATAAAGGAAATGTATTTTATACAAATGAATTTTATAATTATTCACTTAAGACTGGTTCTAAGATATGGTTCTTATTTGATGAAAATTACATAATACCAATAAATATGGTAGAAAAAATAAAGATAAAGTATGGAATTTGTAATACAGAGCCCCTCTATATAAATGAAAAAATTGTGGTGAATCAGGAAAAGATATTTCTAAATGAAGCCATGAAATGTTTGAAAAAAAATGGTGTAGCATGGATTATTTCAAGTTCATCCGCTCTATTTAATGTATATCCTGATAATAGCTTAAGAATACCATTTGGAAGTCATATAATTGAACTGGATAATCCAGAACAAGAATTGTTAATGAAAATGAATTCTAAGCATAGAAACTCTATTCGACGAGCTGAAAAAAATGATGTTATAGTTATTTCTGGTGGGAAAAACCTAATAAATGATTATATTAAAATAGATAGCGCTACATGGGCTCGTAACAATAAGCAATCATACGGTTTTGAATATTTTGAAAATATTATTAATGAACTAGCAGAAAAAGCTATTCTTTACATAGCATATAAAAATGGGAAGCCACAGTCAGGGGCTTGTTATTATTATAATGAACAAATGTGCTATTATATGTATGGAGCAAGTATAGATCGGCCAGAACCAGGAGCAACTAATCTTCTACAATGGGAAGCTATTAAGGATATGAAACGTAAAGGAGTGAAAAAATTCAGTTTTGTGGGATGCCGAATTAATGAAGATCCGGATAGTAAGTATCATGGGATTCAAAGATTTAAAGAAAGATTTGGAGGGAATTTAGTTCAAGGGTATATGTTTAAAAGTATTTTAAATGTCACCCAATATCAGTTATTTAAACAGTTATATAAAATAAAGAATGGTAAAGTTTTATTAGATCCCATAGAACAGGAAATCCATAAATGGCCTGAATTGCAGGAAAATAAAACCTTGGAATAAGTTCATGGATAGAAAATTTTTGCACATTAAAATTTTGTGTAGAGCAGAATTGCTAGAATATTAGTGTGCAAAGTAATGATTATAGCTAATGTGTGCAGAAAGACAATGGGCTTGCATGATATTGAAAAATGTATAAAAATTTGAATTATATAGGAGGAGAAAATGAAAATAGCAGGTGTGTCGATGACATATAATGATAGCTATAAATTAAAGGAGTGGATTGAGCATTATAATGAGTATAAAAAAGAACTGGATTACTTTGTGGTTGTGGATAATGGTTCTAATTTTGAATATGTGTTAGAACTTGAAAAAGTATTTAAAGATGCTGTTTTGATAAAAAGAAGTACAAATGGTGGATGTACAGCTGCATACAATGATGGAATTAAATATATTTTAAAAAATACAGATGCTGATGCAATAGTGATCATTGCAAATGACTTTAAACTTGCTGATGGGTGTATTCGAAAAATGTATGATTATTTATATAGTGATGAAAAACTAGGGATCGTATCAACAGCAATTTTGCTAATAAATTCTAAAAAGGTAGATAACTATGGGCATAAAATTGATAAATATGTGATAAGGGAGTTAGAGAGAGGGAAAGACATATCAGAATTGAATCCTAAAAGAAAATATACAGATGTGGTTACCGGCGGACTTTACATGGCGAAGAGAAAATTTTATGAGGAAGTTGGGCTACAGGATGAAAAACTTTTCATGTATGGGGATGAATATGATACAGCAATACGCACAAAAAAGGCAGGATATAGAATAGGTGTGACGTGCGAGACATATGGATGGCATTGGCATATTAACGAAAAAAATGCTAGCCTTAGAAAACCTGCATCAAATTATCTTATAGCAAGAAATAGGATATATGTTGCCAAAAAGCATTTTGGAATAGGAATGATTATAGGCTCCTTTTGGCATTTTTCTTTTAAGGAAGCTATTAAGTTTTTATTGGCAGGAATTATCAAAAGAAGACATGGCAGTATGGAGAGGGCTAAGTATTGCTTATTAGGAGGAATAAATGGACTAATAGGGAATATGTCTCAAAATAAATATACTAAATTTTAAAGTTCTAAGAATGTAGGTATATATGGATAGGATGAAAAGAAAACTTGTTACTGGATTAGCTTGGACTTACGCAGAGAGAATCCTTGCACAAATGATTAGCTTAATTGTAACGATTGTTTTGGCTAGAATAATTTCACCAGATGAATATGGAATAATTGCAATAGTTTCTATATTTATAAACATTGCAGATACTTTTGCGATTAGTGGCTTGGGGAATGCCTTGATACAAAAGAAAGAAGCTGATCATTTGGATTTTTCTTCTGTATTTTATTTTAATACTGTATTCTCTCTTTTTTTATATATTGTACTTTTTTTTGCGGCAAAACCGATTGCTTTTTTTTATAATAATGTAACTTTAATTCCAGTATTACGTATAATGTCAATTAGAATTCCTATTGCTGCGATTAACTCTGTGCAACAAGCATATGTATCTAGGAGAATGGAATTTAAACGCTTTTTTTGGGCTACACTTTTTGGAACATTAGTTTCTGCAATAATAGGAATAATGATGGCATATAAGGGATTTGGGGTATGGTCTTTGGTTTCGCAATATATGTCTAATACAATTATTGATACTATTGTATTGTGGTGTGTTGTTAGATGGAGACCTAGATGGGAATATTCATGGACAAGAATGGGAGCGTTGTTTTCATATGGGTGGAAAGTTTTAGCTACATCACTTCTTATAACTGTTTATGGAAATATACAAGATTTAGTAATTGGTAAAAAGTTTTCGACAGAAGATTTAGCGTATAGCAATAAAGGAAGGCAGTTTCCTAATTTGATTGCTTCAAATGTAAATACATCTATTTCAAAGGTTCTTTTTCCAGCTATGTCAAGTGTTCAAGATGAACGCCCCAAAATTAAGGCACTGACACGTAAATCTATTTCAATGGGAACATATATTTTGTCTCCAATATTAGTTGGGCTTGCTGCTATTTCGGAATCTTTTGTGAGTATTTTTCTTACAGAAAAATGGCTTCCATGTGTTCCGTATTTGCAAATAATGTGTTTAGTATTTCTTCTCCAACCTATCCAAACAGCAAGTATTCAGGCAATGAAAGCTCTTGGTAAAAGTGATATTTATTTAAAATTAGAAATTATTAAAAAACTTGGTGGAATAGTAATTTTAATCACTTCTATTTTTTGTTTTCATAGTGTATTAGCAATTGTAGTAGGAAGTTTAATAGCAGAAATTTTTTCTACTGTTGTTAACCTTCCAATTAATAAAAACTTACTCAACTACAGTTATAGAGAACAGCTAAACGATATTATAGAGACATTATTTATATCTTTATTGATGCTATTAATAGTTAGAATAATAGGCAGTTTTATTGTACAAAAATACATGAAATTTATAATTCAAATTATTGTTGGAGGACTATCTTATATTGCTCTATCTTCTTTTAATAAAAATATTAACTATTTGTATTTGAAAAATTTAGTAAAGGATATTTTTTATAGAAATAAGGAGGAAAAAAATGGACTATAAGCAGATTCCACTTGTTAAACCTTACATCGCACCACGTGATGAACTGATGCCGGAAATTGAAAAAGTTTTATATAGCGGATACATTGCTGAGGGAGAAGCAGCATGGAAATTTGAAGATGGATTTAAAGAACTAATTGATAATCCCAATGCAATTGTAGTTCAATCAGGAACAGCTGCATTACACCTGGCACTTTTACTTTTGAATATTGGTTTTGGGGATGAAGTGATCAGTACTCCAATGACATCGGAGCCCACTAATACAGCAATTGCCATTACTGGTGCAAAAATAGTATGGGCGGATGTTGATCCAGATACAGGACTGCTAGAACCCAAATCTGTGAGAGCGAAGATCACAGAAAAAACTAAAGCTATTATGCTTGTTCACTACGCTGGTATGGTTTGTAATATGGATGAGTTTAACAAATTATCAGAAGAAACAGGAATACCGATAATTGAGGATGCAGCTCATGCCCTCGGGAGCAAGTACAATGGGAAAATAGTTGGTTCAAATTCTCGTTTTACATGTTATTCATTTCAGGCAATTAAGCAAATGACAACAGTTGATGGAGGGGCAATTGCTTTTAATAATACCGAAGATGTTACTCCGGCAAAAAAATTGAGATGGTTTGGACTTGATAAAAAGGTACCTCGTCTTGAAAATGATATTACAAGAGCAGGATACAAATATGGAATTAATAATCTTACTGGTATCATAGGACAAGTTCAACTTAAACATGCTCGGAAAATATTAGATAAATATATTTTAAATGGAAAATATTATGATGAAGCATTGAAAGGAGTTCCAGGGATTACAATGGTTCCATACTATCCGAATACAGAGCCTTCGTATTGGTTATATACCCTGAAGGTGGAAAAAAGAGATGATTTTATAAAAATGTTAGAGAGCATAGGCGTTGTGGCTACGCCTCTTCATCATCGTAGTGATACTCATAGTGTATTTGCTGAATCAAAATGTGATCTTCCTAATATGGATGATTGGTATAGTAGATTTGTTCATATTCCATGCGGTTGGTGGGTTGATGAAGAAATAAGAGAGAAGATTGTAGAAACAATAAAAAAAGGATGGTAGAGAAAAAAGAGGTAAAAAGTTGATTCAATTGTACAAGCCATATATACCAAAACTCCCGGATTTAGAAAAGATTCTTTATTCGGGATCCTTAACTTATGGGGAATATACTAAAAAGTTTGAGGAAATTTTGAGAGTATATTTTAATACGCCGTTTCTTATGGTCACTTCAAGTTTTCATATGGCCATCTCTGTGGTATTGACGACATTAGGATTGAAAGCAGGAGATAGCATTATTTCTTCTCCAATGGCATGTTTGGCATCAACGCAGCCATATTTATCGTATGGATTAAATGTTGAATGGGCAGATGTTGACCCAGAGACAGGTACACTTGATCCGAAAAAATTGGAGAAGAGGATTACGAATAAGACGAAAGTAATAGTACATAATCATTTTTGTGGATATCCAGGTTATATTAACGAAATAAATGATATAGGTCATAAGTATGGTATTCCGATTATCGATGATGGGATTGAAGGTTTTGGCGCTGAGTATCATGGTATGAAAATAGGAAACTGTGGAACAGATATAACAATTTTTGCATTGACTGCAGTTAGGTTTTGCAATTGTATAGATGGGGGAATAGTTATTTTTAAGGATAAAGATCTCTTTAAAAAAAGTTTGCTTATTAGAGATTTCGGAATTGATAGGACCAGATTTAGAGATGAAAGGGGAGAAATTAACGCAAAGTGTGATATTGACCTTGTCGGATATAGTGCAATGATGAGTAATGTGAACGGGTATATGGGTATTATGCAAATGCAAGAAATAGGAACTATATTAAAAAAACATCGAATTCAGGCCCAAAAATGGAGAAAATTTTGTGAAGAGCAAGGTAAATTAATCCCTTTATCTAGAAATAATTGTAATCCAAATTATTGGGTTTATGGAATACTAACAGATAATAAAGAGGATACAATAAAGCAATTTAGAGAAATGGGGTATTATGCTTCAGGTGTGCATATGAGAAATGATATTTATAGCATATTTGGGAAACAAAAGATGGAATTACCTGGAGTAGAGGAATTTTACAAGCGATTTGTTGCATTACCATGTGGCTGGTGGATGGAATAAAAGTTGTTGAAGTGTAGAAAACATAAAACATAGCATTATAAAGAATATTAAATTATCAATCAAAAGGAAGGAGAGAGGATGTTTTAGTTCTATAAACATCACAGAACAGAGAAATGAAAATTATTTTTTGGGCATATAGACAGTGGGGGATTGATGTGTATCCTACAGTTAAACGTCATCCGAGAATTGAAAAAATAATTTTTTGTAAATCGCGAGATGAAGTATTGAAACTTCCACTTGAAGAGTATGATCTTCTTTTGACATGTGGACTAAGTGAGGAGCTAGGGAAAGAAATAGTAACAAGAATAGAAGCAATAGGGGTACATTGTGCAGAACTTGATAGATATTCATATGGTACCCCCATACAGCTTCAGATTTTAGACGGAATTCGTTATTCGAAACATAGAATTTTCAGTTTTACATATGAAGAAAATTCTAAGAGGGCACACACTCACAATCGTAAATATGCAAATGAAGTAACATTGGATCTTACAGGAAATATGACTGATATATTGGAACAGATGACAGCTACAAGCAAAGTTCTATTTAATCAATTTCTTGATGAATATCCAAATAATGAGTGGCATACTTGGCCTGAAGAAGATATAGTACGTTCTAAACGAAAACCCGAAGATAGTGCTATATCCAAAAAAGAACTACTAAAAATGGATACTGAACAAATGTATAATTTTTTTCGTTGTCTGGAAGATCCGTATCCTAATGGATATATTGAAGATGATAAAGGATGCTTATATATAGAACGTGTCAGATATAGGAAAAAATAAGATGAGAGTAAGTTTTCTTGCGTATAGGGATTGGGCGTTAAAAGTTATAAATAGTGTTGCGATTAATTGCAGGGTCGAGATTGTAGATATTATAAAGACAAAAGAAGAATATGAGAAAACAGTTCTTTTGTATCCAGACGGGTATGTTGATTGTATTTTTTTAGTGGGATGGAGTTGGATTATAAAAGATGATACACTACAACGCTTTTTATGTGTGGGAATGCATCCGTCTGATTTGCCAATGTTTAGGGGGGGAAGTCCAATACAACATCAGATCATTGCTGGACTAGAAAGAACTAAAATATCTCTTATGACTATTTCTCCAAAGGGAGTTGATGTAGGTGATATATGGTTGAAAGAAGAATGGGATTTAAGTGGCTCTACAATGCATGATATTTTGATGGCATTATCAGAGAGTACATCAAAACTTTTAATTAAATTTATTTCTTCGTATAAAGAGATTTCTCCTGAAAAACAAAATTTAGAAAAAGGTTCATATTACAAGAGAAGAAATCCAAATGAAAGTAGAATTACATGGGAGGCTCTTTCAAATATGAAATTAAGGGATGCGTATAACTTAATTCGGGCTTTAGGGGATCCATACCCTAATATTTATGTGGAAGATAGAGATGGGAACAAATTATTGTTTAAAGAAGTTCAATATATACCTAAAATCAATAATAGAGAGGTAAAGAAAGATGACTAAATATAATTCCCCAGAATTTTTTAAAGGAAAAAGATTGATGATTACAGGGGGAACAGGTTCGTTTGGGACAACGGTTTTGAAACGATTTTTAACTTCAGACATAGAGGAAATTAGAATTTTTTCAAGAGATGAAAAGAAACAGGACACTCTTCGACATGAGTTACAGGCAAAATATCCGGACTGCGCTGAGAAGGTAAGATTTTTTATAGGAGATGTTAGGGATTTTGATTCTATAAGAGATGCTGTAGACGGCGTGGACTTTATTTTCCATGCTGCTGCTCTTAAACAAGTCCCTTCATGCGAGTTTTTTCCAATTGAGGCTGTGAAAACGAATATTTTGGGGACAGAAAATATGCTCAATGCAGCCATACAGGAAAAAGTTAAAAATGTTGTATGCCTTTCTACTGACAAGGCAGCATATCCTATAAATGCAATGGGAATTAGTAAAGCAATGATGGAAAAGGTTATTAGAGCTAATGCATTAAGGGCTGCTGAAAAGGGAGGTACAGTCATTTCTTGTACGAGATATGGCAATGTTATGTGTTCTAGGGGTTCCATAATTCCTTTATTTATTGAGCAGATAAAGTCCAGGAGACCTATTACAATAACTGATTCAAATATGACTAGATTTTTGATGAATTTAGATGAAGCAGTTGATCTCGTTATGTTTGCTTTTGAACATGCTAAACCAGGTGATTTATTTGTTCAGAAGTCTGATGCAAGTACAATTGGTACATTAGGAAAGGCTATACAACAGCTTTTCGGAGATACTGGAACGAAAATTATTGGTGCAAGGCATGGGGAAAAACTATATGAAACATTGCTAACTAAGGAAGAACGTGTAAAAGCAGAAGATATGGGCGAGTATTTTCGTGTGACACCTGACGAGAGGGGGTTGAATTATGATAAATATCTTGCCACCTACGGATCTGCTATAGAAGCAGAAGAGGCTTATACAAGTCATAATACAACTAGACTTAATGTAGAAGAAACTATTAAAAAAATATTAACCACAGAATATGTTAATGAGCAGTTGAATGAACTGCGTAAAGGATAAATTATATTTATTGTGGGTAGTTACTCTGATAGTGAATGACAGGAAAATGGTTTGTATGAGTCGAAACGCATTAGTTATTGGTGCTACTGGCCTTCTTGGTTATGGTATTACAGGAAAATTGCATAAAGAAGGATGGAAGGTTCGAGCGATAGGAAAAGAGAATGTTATTAACTCTAAGATATTTATTGATGGAATAGAATATATTTGTGGAGATTTTTATAATGAGTCATTTTTGGAATATGTGTTAAAGGATATTGATAAAGTATTTTTCTTTTTATCTTCAACATTTCCATCTACTAGATTAGATTCTCTAGAAATTGAAATATCTAGAACACTTAAAGGACTTGATTATTTATTGCGCAAGATGAGAGATATGGAAGTGCTAGAAATAGTATTTCCTTCATCAGGAGGAACGGTATATGGAAATATAGAGTCTGGAATAGCACATGAAACAGATATACTAAGTCCGACTACTCCGTATGGGATGGGAAAAAAAATGTGCGAAGATATTCTGTTATTTTATTCGCAATTTGGCATTTCATCTACAATATTACGTGTTGGAAATGTTTATGGTACACCGCTGGTAAGAAAAAAAACACAAGGGGTCATAGATATATTTATTCAGAAGGCTATAAATGGTGAAATCGCAACTGTTTGGGGAGATGCATTTGATAATACAAGAGATTATATTTTTTCTGATGATTTTTCTGAAGCAGTTGCAATGATAAGTAAATATAAAGCTGAGGGTGTAGAGATATATAATTTGAGTTCGGGTGTAGGAACAACACTAAAAGAAATTATAAAAATTATTAATAAATACTCATTAAAACCTTTAGAAATAAATCATATTAGAAATGATGTTACATCATCAATTAAAAGAATTGTGCTTGATATGCAAAAGTTTAAAAACAAGACAGGATGGGAGCCTAAATATGATATAGAACAAGGAATAGCAATGACTATGGAGAAAAAGATGAAAATGGAAAAATTAATTTAGTAAAAATGATAGCTACAATGTCAATTTACATAAAGGTGTGGAGAGGAAATTGATTTTAATAGGCTTATTAGGTAAGGAGAAACAGTATCAATGAAAAAAATCCTTCTTGTCTTCGGCACTCGTCCTGAAGCAATTAAAATGTGCCCTTTAGTCAATGAACTAAAGGACAGAAAGAACTTACAAACTGTCGTCTGTGTAACAGGCCAGCATCGTCAGATGTTAGACCAGGTGCTGGAAACTTTTCAGGTAGTTCCTGATTACGATTTATCTATTATGAAAGAACGGCAGACCTTGTTTGATGTAACTACCAACATATTAAATCGAATTAAAGAAGTCCTGGAACAGGAAAAGCCAGATGTGGTTTTGGTTCATGGAGACACCTCCACGACCTTTGTAACCGCTCTGGCTTGTTTTTATCTGCAGATTCCAGTTGGTCATGTGGAGGCGGGACTTCGCACTTACAATATTTATTCGCCATATCCGGAGGAGTTTAACCGACAGGCTGTCAGCATCATTTCTGCATATAATTTTGCTCCCACGGAGCTCTCAAGGCAGAATCTAGTCAAAGAAGGAAAAAATCCAGATACCATTTACGTGACGGGAAATACGGCTATTGACGCTTTAAAAACAACGGTAAGGCCAGGCTATACCCATGAACAGCTCAGGTGGGCGGAAGGAAGTCGGCTGATCATGATTACAGCTCATAGACGGGAGAATCTGGGAGAGCCTATGAAACATATGTTTCGGGCAATCCGCCGGGTGTGCGATGAACATCCGGATGTGAAAGCTATTTATCCGATCCACATGAATCCGGCAGTTCGCGAAACGGCAGATGAAATTCTGGGCGGCGATGAGCGTATCAGAATTATTGAGCCATTAGATGTATTGGATTTTCATAATTTCCTGGCCCATTCTTATATGATATTGACGGATTCGGGCGGAATTCAGGAGGAAGCTCCGTCGCTTGGAAAACCAGTTCTTGTTATGCGCGATACCACAGAGCGTCCAGAAGGAATCCAGGCCGGTACACTGAAACTGGTGGGGACGGATGAAGAGACGATCTATACAGCGTTTAAACAGCTTTTGGAAGACAAAAGTGAATACGAGAAAATGAGTCATGCAAGTAACCCTTATGGAGATGGATTTGCCTGTAAACGGATTGCTGATATTTTGGAAAAATAAAGCATTATAAAAGGAAAACAACTATCATCTGGGAAGGCCACCTTGCCTTCCCTACCTCTTCCATGTTATACTTATCTCAAAGCATATATTTCTTATCATGGGCCGATTCATGGCCGTCTACGATTCTAATTATCATTTCAGAAAATCTATGCTTTTCCAAAAATAATGAAAAAGCAGGAGATTTTCGTTCTCCTGCGAAGGAGGACAAATGAATAAGGAGAGAAATGGAACGATACCGACATCTGGATCCGCGCTGCCAGCCAGGAGAGACTACAAGGACACGATTTTTCGCAGGCTGTTTCAGGACAGGGAAAATCTGCTGAGCCTGTACAATGCGGTGAACCGCACGTCCTACACAGACGCAGAGGCTTTGACTGGATGACGTATAATTAATTTCGCAAAATCAATTTCATAAAAATAGACATGGTCTAT
>Kit_p2__coassemble_1667_pt1 | contig 14647 bp, 13 predicted proteins | sample Kit_p2__metabat2_high_PE_038 | metagenome-assembled genome bin Kit_p2 | reverse complement strand
GCAAGGCATTCCAGGGTCTCTTAGAGAGATACTTTGGCTAAGCTACAAGCCATGCACAGATAGAACAAGGAAAGTCCCGGAGAAGGAATGCTTGCATTTCTAATCCGGAACTTTTTTTGTTTTATCTGTATACGGCGCCAGCCGTCCAGTGAGATGCAGCTGTCAGGCGTAATCGAGCGGGCGCATGGCTTTATCCCTTTCTCAGTACACGGCGCCAGCCGTCCAGCGAGACGAAGCCGTCAGGCGTAATCGAGCGGGCGCATGGCTGATTTACTCCGCACTGTCTTTCTCCTCCTCTTCGTCAGCTCCTGCATTTTTAGAAGCATATACTTCAACTACCACTGTATCCAGATCTGTCTGCAGCTGCACATCTTTATCAGAGGCAATGGCCAAATCCCGTACCTTGATCTTATCTCCCACTCTCATATCACCTACATCCAGCTCGATTTTATCTACCAGAGCTGACGGCAGAGCGCGATAGGAAACCTCCTTTAACATCTGCTGAAGCACTCCTGTAATTACTTTTTCATGATTGAGCAAATGAATTTCTGCCACAGAATGTACCTTCTCGCCGCTTACAAGCGCCTGAAAATCTATTTCATCTACCTGTCCCTTTAGAGCGTTGTAATCAATCTCCTTAATCAGAACATCCATATCGGTTCCGTCTATATTCAGTATAATCTGGCTGCCCTTTCCATTTGTTTTTAAAAGGCGTTCCGCTTCATTTTTGGAAATTTTTACTGGTATAGAACCCTTGATCTCTCGTCCAAACACATTTCCCGTTACAAATCCTTCCCGTCTAAGCCTTTTGGCCTTCACATCCATAGTTCTCTTCTCAGCTCTTAAAGTATTCATTTATCTTTTCCTCCATCAAACTGACTGCTTAGCGGCTTCTGACGAATTCAGTTCAGAGTGCTCTGCCTCTTCCCTTATCGTTCAGGTCGTATTAAGTATTTCTTTTTGTTACATTTGTATTATAACACTTGAAACAATCAATTCAAGGCAATATTTGACTAAATTGTTCTTTATTATCTGATATTTTTTGGTTAATTTTATATTTATTTAGTATTTCTAATTTTTTGTTCCCATATTTCTCCTGTAATTTACTGAGTTCTTTTCTGTCTTTATTCACATACTAGAGAATGTCTGAATCAGTGTGTTCAGGCAAACAGCTTATGACATGCAACTTGTGATAAGGAGGACTTTGCCGTGACTAGAAAAGAAAAACTTCAGCGGCTGCTGACCGCTGTTTTCTGGGGAAGCCTTATATTTACACTGGGCTTTACCTGGTTTTACTTAAACGAAGCCATCCCGGATCGGCTGAATCTGGTAGTCGATGAGTCGGAAAACTTTCATTTTCCTCTTCCTGTAAAGGTCACTCTGGAAAGCGAAAGTGCCGAGGTAGTCGTAGGAAATAATTCCAATATTCCCTCTGATCAGCTTCATCTTCAGATGAACCGCCCTTTTTCCCTCTATTCTGCCAACGAGGGAACTTATCAGCTGGATCTGAAGCTGTTTGGCCTGATCCATTTTAAGGATATTGAGGTCAATGTTTCCGATACGAAATATGCTATCCCCTGCGGTATGCCGGTAGGTATTTATCTGAAATCCGATGGCCTCATGGTAATTGGCACAGGCCCGGTAAAAACAAAGGATGGTTCTTCCTTGGAACCTGCTCAGGGACTTCTCCAGTCAGGAGACTATATTGAAGCAATTAACGGACAGCCCGCTGAAAAAAAAGAAGATATGATTGAGGCAGTCGCCGAAGCTCAGGATTCTCCGGTTCAGCTGACTGTACGCCGCGATGAAAAACAGATGGATGTCACCATGACTCCTCTTGAAACGGAAGACGGCGATTATAAGCTGGGCGTATGGATCCGGGACGATACCCAGGGAATCGGAACCATGACCTATATAACTGAATCGGGAGAATATGGTGCTCTCGGCCACGGCATTAGTGACAGCGACACAGGACTTTTAGTTAGCACCTGCGGAGGAGAGCTTTACGATACAGAAATTATGGGCATTGAAAAGGGAGCCATGGGGAAGCCTGGCGTACTCTCCGGCATTATTTACTATGGAAGCCAGTCAAAGCTCGGAACTATTAAGACTAATACAGAACAGGGAATTTTCGGTACAGCAGAAAATAAGATGTGGAAAGAAATCGGAAGTATGTTTGGCTCAGGACCAGGAAAAGAGCCAATTCCCATCGGATATCGGCAGGATGTTCAAAAAGGAAGCGCTTTTATCAGAAGCTGCATTTCAGGAAAACCAGAAAACTATGAAATCGAAATCCAAAAGGTCGACTACTCTACCTCCCATAAAAATAAAAGCCTGGTAATCAAGGTGACAGATCCGAAGCTGCTGGAACTGACCGGAGGCATTGTCCAGGGCATGAGCGGTTCACCCATCATTCAGGACGGAAAGTTAGTGGGTGCTGTGACCCATGTATTTGTCAATGATCCCACAAGAGGATATGGGATTTTTATTGAAAATATGCTGGAGCATTGAGCAATGCAGCGATACGAGAAAAGGACACGGTGTAAGCTTGCTTACAGCCATGTCCTTTTTGAAGTAGCGATATACGGCGAAAGCCGTACATGAGCAAGAAGCGCAGCGAATTGCGAATACTGCATTGTGTAGACGTTGTAAATTTACTTGTAAATTCTCTCTTATTGCGAGTATCCAATTTGGTGAAAGCCAAACACTGAGGAAAAGCAAAGCTTTTTTGAGGTGGCTTGGACAACATAGGATAGCAGAGGCAGGCAGCGTGATGAAAAATTGCACTGCCTGTTATTTTTGTTTGTGAAGGAAGAAACGGTTGTGGTACAATGATGGTAGAAAAATTAGAATTTTTATAAAGAGCTGATCCAAAAAGCAGACGCTGAAACGGAACTTGTCTATATGAAAGCCAGTAAGGAGCTTTTACAAAAAAGACTATATATAAGAAATCAGGTTTTAAATACCAATTCGCCGTTTGTGATAACAGATGAAATATTGGAACATCATTATCACGCATTTCAAGAGCCATGCAGCGAAAGAGAAAAAATAATTTTGCAGAAAGAGGATATTATGCAATATTCAAAGGAAGAAAGTAAAGCAATCTGGAATCAAAACGCTGAATTTTGGGATTGTGCAATGGGGGATGAATCAAATGATTTTCACAGAGAAGTTGTCCGTCCCAAAGTAACAGAGCTTCTAAATCCTAATCCAACAGACTATATTTTAGATATTGCCTGTGGGAATGGAAATTATTCTGCATATCTTGCAGAAAAAGCTGTCTCTGTTTTGGCTTTTGATTATAGTGAGAAAATGGTGGAACTGGCAAAAAAGCGCCAAAAACGGTATGCTGATAACATTGAGTTTTGTATAGCAGACGCTACGAATGAAACAAGTCTGATGGCACTAAAAAGAAATAGACCGTTTACAAAAGCAGTTTCTAATATGGCGGTCATGGATATTACAGATATTAAGCCGCTTTTTACTTCTGTTTATAAATTACTTGAGGATAACGGAGTATTTGTATTTGCGACACAGCACCCCTGTTTTGTAACGCTTACAGAAAAATATATGACACCCCACAGCTATTACGATATTGCAATTGAAGGACAGCCACAAAAACAATGTTATTATCATCGTTCTTTACAGGATATTTTTAATCTGTGTTTTGATACTGGATTTGCCATAAACGGATTTTACGAAGAATGCTATTTTAATAAAGAAATCCCGGATATTATCATTGTCAGAGCCATAAAAATTGAGAGATAGAAACATATGAATTTCTGAAATTGGTTGAGAGAAGTATTCTACTTCACGTAGGTTGGCTAAAAGTGATTTTTCTCGTAAGATAAACTCATAACTGAAAAGGAGAGAATAATTATGAGCTATATAACGGGAAACACAATTAGAGTATTGCGAGAAAAAAATATAATTTTATGTTTGTCCTATTTGTGGAAATGTTATCACAGCTGTAGGAGCGGGGCAATTCTCTTGTTGCGGAATTACACTGCCTAAACAGGAGTATGCGTTAATAGATGAGGAACATTCAGTTTTTGTAGAAACTATTGATGATGAATACTCAATTACAATGCAACATTCTGTGAGCAAAGAACACTATATGTCCTTTATTGCATATTATGTGAAGGCAGAACAGATATTGAGAAAAAAAGGAAAAGATAACAATTCCTGTAGCAGTAGATCAAGAAACAGTTTGGTTGAGCCAGGCTCAGATGATTGAATTATTTGGAAGGGATCAGTCTGTAATTTCAAGACACATTAGAAATGTTTTTAAAGAGCATGAGGTTGATGAAAAAAGTAATATGCATTTTTTGCATATTGCAAATTCAGATAAGCCAGTAACATACTATAGTTTGGACGTTATCATTTCCGTCGGCTACCGTGTGAAATCAAAACGAGGTGTTGAATTCCGGCGTTGGGCGAATTCGGTTCTTAAGCAATACATATTGAAAGGTTATGCAGTAAATGATAATCGTATCAAGCAGTTAGGTGAGGTGATACGAATTATGAAGCGTACCGAAAATGAGTTGGATAGCAGACAAGTTCTTTCTGTGATTGAAAAATATAGCAGTGCACTGGATTTACTGGATTCTTATGCTCACCAGAATATGACACGCCCAGAGGGAAATCGTGCGACTTATGTCCTTTCTTATGAAGAATGTATGGATGTGATCCAGAGTATGCGATTTGGGGATGAATCCGATTTGTTTGGAAAAGAAAAGGATGATTCTTTCAAAGGCAGTATCGGTAATATTTATCAGTCATTTGGAGGAACTGATATCTATGAATCTTTGGAAGAGAAAGCTGCAAATCTGCTGTATTCTGTAACGAAAAACCACAGTTTCTTCGATGGAAATAAAAGAATTGCTGCGACAATGTTTCTGTATTTTTATCAAAAAATAATGCTCTGTTTGTAGAGGGAGAAAAGAAAATAGAAGATGCCACTTTAGTAGCGCGACAATTATGATCGCAGAGTCCAGACCGGAAGAAAAAGAAATGATGATTAGTGTGATCATGAATTGCATGCTATAAGAGATGAACTGAAGAAAGTGGTTATGTCGCTCTGGGAGACATGTCCTATGTGGGAAAACCAGGATATAAGAAAATTTACAAGGCAGATGGGGCTCTGCAGTAGAGGGTGAATTTGAATTTGTTGAATTCACCGGACAAGCTGGCTATCCTTTTTTGGCTCGCAGAAATGAGGACGATGATTTCTATCTTATAACGTCAGAGGGAGAACCGCTTTTGACAAATTATGCTGTCCATACAAATGCAGAAACACTTTATCCTTTGAGTAAAAACCTGTTTTACTATGGGTTGAAGCAATAGTATTCAGCATTAGATGTTTACAAAGTAGAAAAATGAGGTGAATTGAATGGATAAAATGTATCAAAAATTTCTGCAAAGTGAACTTAACCTGGCTTCTCTTGGAATAGAACGGCACAATGACAATGCCCCCTATTTCTGCACACCTGAGGACGCATCTATTTTAGGCTGGGCAGGGATAGATGGAATTCATTTTTGTTTCATCCATGGATTCGGCGGAATGGTTTTTTCTGTTAATCCAATGAATTCTCCCGGAGATTACGTCCATCCTTTATCAAAAAATTTTACAGATTTTCTGCGCCTTATACTGGCCTGCAAAGATACATCGGCCATCGAACAGGCATGGACGTGGAATCAGACACAGTTTGAAGCCTTCCTGGATGAAAATCCGGTGACACAAGAGCAGCAGACAGCTTTGTCAGAGCTGGCAAAAACGACTCAGCTGACTCCTATGGAACGCCCCTGGGCCTATATCAAAGCGCTGCAGGCTGATTTTGATTACAGCAAAATTAAATATACCGACGATTACCAAGATGTAATTATGGACATCCCAACTAAGCCTGTTTTTCCGGAATGGAAGGTTTATTTTGACGGCAGCTTCTGGGGACATCATGGCAGAGATCATGCCGGAAAAGAAATCCAAATCAATCAGACATTTGACTGGGCCGGATACCACTGGATCATTCCTGCGGTATATTCCTGCGGACAAGGTCTGGTCATTGATTTCTGTATGCAGGTCAGCGCAGAGTCGATCCGGCGCTTTATGGAAAAATGGAATCTAAACCCGGATCACGATTCCTGTGACTGCTTTACGCCAGAACAGCAGATGCAGCTGGAACTGGAAAATCCTCTGTGCCTGCATTTTTCACCTGATATCCAGGTAAATGGAAAAAACCTTTCCTGTGCTCACGGCTGTTCTATCTGCTTTAATCCCTGTCTTCCAGGCAAAATCCACCAGGATCCAGAGGCAGAATGGATCACTGACTACTATGGACTGGATCCGTCCTTTGGCTGGGTAATCTGCAGAAATGCCTTTTCCTGGGCAGGCAGCCGCCGTCCTGAAATCAAGACTCTTTCCCTTACCATGAAGCAGCAGAGGGAGCGGGTTCCAGGACCTCATTTTACTGTCCATGCACCGGGAGATTCCTTTCCCTTTTTTAACCCGGTCAGCCAGATGTCCCACACTCTGACTGTGCAGGATCTGAAGACGCAGACACCCCCTGAAAGCACATTCCACTCCGGCACTTTTGCCCGCTTTCTCTATCCCAGGCACTGTACCGTCATGAGTTATACCATTTTTCCTGAACCGACAGATCCCATTACAATTTTTGACTGCGCTGAAAGTGATAAGCCTAAGAAAATCGAGGAAGAGTATGATTCCTTCCATCCTCTTGCCTGCAATGCCTGCTGTATTGGTATCATCGGCGGAGCAGACGGGTCTTCCTCCATCATCTGGGGAAGGGAGCATCCGGCACACACTGCCTGTTCCGCTCTGCATTTTGAACCGGTTCAAAATGCTGTAGAGTGGCGGATTGTTTTCAATATACGGCAATTTCATGATGCCTCATTTTGTCTTTTATAAAAAGACAAATTCTCCCTGGGGCGGCAGGCTGCTGCTGCCCTAATAAAATCTGATATATTCTCCGTTAAAATTTCCCCACCATGTCTCTGCCTTTGTCTCCTTTTCCGACTGTTTTTCATCTGCTTTGGCAAAATACATGGTGGAAAAAAGCATTCCTGTTTCATTGAGAACAGTCGCTGCCTTTAAAAGAACATCATCCATGGGAAAAATCACCTGATCCCTCTTAGGAAATCCTGCTTTTTTCTCCCAGATTTTCACGGCCTCTGTCTCGTCTTCTGTCAGGACGGACTCGGCCTTTTTTCGCTCTTCCTCTTTTAAGGCGAACAGGTAAAAATCAAGAAAGCTGTTATCTGCTCCATATGCTTCTCTCAGCTCTGAAAAATGGGCGAAGGCCTGGTTCCGATCCATCACTGCCATCTGGTGTTCAAATGTTTCAAGCCCTTCCCGGATGCCCTCAAAATAAATAAATCCTCTCTTTTTAAGCTCCTCCCCTGTCATCAGCTTTTCCCTCCCGTCTCTTCTGGTAAATATTAAAGAGCAAACAGCTCCTTCATGGTCTCAAACAGCTCATAAATATACGGCACCATCCAAAACAGCACTAAAACCAGACCTGCCAGGCTTGTCAGGAATGCCTGCTCCTCTCTGCCGCTGTGTTTTAACACCTGGCAGATAACCGATACCAGAATTCCCACCGCTGCAATCCGAAATATCAGGCTGACTCCCATCCCTTTCCCTCCCTAACCTCTGTTTTGTGTGTTCTCTTCCTTCTGTCCGCATGAACATTTTGCAGTTCAGATTAATATTACAGTCAGAAACAATCCTGCCAGAACTCCGGCGCTGGTATAAAGGCGGCTTTTCTGGGAAATTTCCTGATTCAGTCCTTCTATCTCCTGCTCCAGCTCTTCCAGATACAACGTCAGCGTCCTTTCCTGCATTTCCCGGTCCAGATATCCTAAATGCTCTCCAAATGCCAGCAGCTGCTCTCCTTCCTCTCCTGACAGCGGAGTCCGGGCCGCATAAGCACCTGCCTCTTCCTGCCAGATAGTAAAAAAATCTTCTCCCAGGCCTTTTAAGACTCGTTCTGCGACTGTTTCAAACAGCAGTCCCTCCGGTCCTCCGGCCCGCTTTCCTGCCTTCTGGAACCCCTCATAGAGCGGAGCGTTCCCATAGAGAATTTCTCCCCGCAGATGAATTACCATAACTTTGATTTTTTTCAAAATTCCCCGCCGTACGGAAAGTCTTGCCGCCATATCTGCGCCTATTTTGCTGCAGGAAATAATGACAAATACAGCTCCCAGCAGTTTAAGGAACATAGATCTCACATCCTTTATGGTCTGAAATCCGTTCTACTGTGCCAGGTCCCTTTCTGCCGCTCAAAAATACAAAGCGGCAAAAGATCCTCTCTCTGAACAGTTCACGAAACATGGGCTTAGAGGCAAGATCCTCCATGGAAGCTCCATGGGCTGTGGCAATCAGACTGCATCCGCAGCCTGATGCATACTGCAAAGCTTCTAAATCACCTTTTCCGCCTATTTCATCTGCCGCTACGACTCTGGGAGACATGGCCCGGATCAGCATCATCATCCCCTCTGCCTTGGGGCAGCCATCCAGTACATCGCTTCGTATTCCCACATCATTCTGGGGAATCCCCTGAAAGCAGGCTGCAATTTCTGATCGCTCATCCACAATTCCTACCGTTCTCCCCTCCATATATCCACAGCCATTTGAAATATTCCTCACAATATCCCTCAAAAGAGTCGTTTTTCCACAGCAGGGAGGAGATACTAAAAGGGTAGAGAGCCATTCCTTCTGCCCTGCATCTGCCAGAAAGCGCATAATTCTGTCAGCGCATCCCTTTTTCTCGTGGGCGATGCGGATGTTCAGCCCTGTAATTGGCTTGATCGTCCGAATTTCCCTGCGCTCCGACACAGCCCGTCCTATGACTCCGATTCTGTGGCCTCCGGCTACAGTGAGAAATCCCTGGCGAATCTGCTCCTCAAAGGCATACAGGGAATGGCGGACCGCGCACTCGACGGTCTGTTCAATCTCTCTCTGGGATACAATGCAGGTTTGCCCATCTGTCTTCGTCCGCTCTGCATCCGAAGAAACGGACAGGTTTCCGCCCTTTCCTACTGCATATTCCTGACCTTTTACAGTAATAAACAAAGGCTTTCCGCTTCTCAATCTCAGTTCCTGTACCTCTTCCCAGTCAGAAACAGCTTTCAACAGTATTTCTCTGAGCTGAGGAGGAAATATCTGTAACAGCTCTGCCTGTCCTGTCCTCATATCTGCCATCGCCTGCTGCCCCTCTTTCAGTTCTTTGGCTGCTGCCTTGCTTCATACACTATCATCATATACTTCATATATATGCCGGGACAGGCAGATTATGATCGCGGCGTCCATTTTTTCAGGCCTTATCATTCAGTCCTATGCTTTCACTCGTTAAGCCTTTACTGCCCATCGCATTTTAGTGGATCTGGCTCTGCTGTTTCTCGCGCACTCTTCTGCGGACGGGCGAATTACCTCCTCTGAGATTTCCTGGTAAACTCCCTGTTTTTTCAGCTGCTTAAAGGAACGCTTCACCATTCTGTCCTCCCCTGAATGGAATGTCAGAATCGCCGCCTTGCCCCCTTCCTTTAAAGCACCGGGCAGCTTTTCCAGAAAAGCGTACAGTACCTCAAATTCGCTGTTTACGTCAATGCGGAGAGCCTGGAAAACTCTGGCGCATGATTTCTTTACAGCCTCTTTTCTCTCCTTCTCCGGAATAAAGGACAGCGCCGCCTCAATGGTATCCTTCAGCTGCGTTGTAGTCTCAATTGCCTGCCCTCTGCGAAGCCGGTTAAATACCTCCTGGGAGATTTCCTCAGCATAAGGCTCATCGGAATTTTCTATCATCATTCCGCAGAACTCCTCTCTGTCAATCTCCCGAAGCCGTTCTGCCGCTGTTGCGCCCTTCTCCGGATTCAGGCGCAGATCCAGAGGTCCTTCATATTTATAGGTAAACCCGCGCTCTGGATTGTCTATCTGCATGGAAGATACGCCTAAATCTGCCAGAATAAAGTCAAACGGCCCCTTTTCCTCTGCCAGCTGATCAAGCTCTGCGAAATTCATCAGACGTACCGTAAGCATATCAGGCCCATACCCGGCGTCCAGAAGACGTTTTTTTGTCTTCTCTGACTCAATCGGATCCACATCCAGGCCATATATATGGCCGTTCCCCTGGAGCTTTTCCAGCATTCTTCTGGTATGTCCCCCATATCCCAGAGTAGCGTCCACTCCGATCTGTCCCGGCTGGATATCAAAGAAATCCAGGATCTCATTGACACAAATAGAAATGTGCATTCCCGCCGGAGTTCCTCCCTTCTGAATCACATGCTCTATTGTATCCTTATATTTTTCCGGATTTAATTCCTTGTATTTTTCCTTATAGCTTCTTGGATGGGTTCCCTTGTAGCGGACTCTCCTCTTATGGGGAGTCTGACCTTCTGCTCCTCCCGTGCTCTGAATCTCCTTTTCCTCTCTCTGGCTCATCTCTCTGTTCTCCTTGTGTTTTCTCTATGCTTCAGTCTGATTTTCTGGTGCTTTTTATATGTTCTGCAAATTTATTATAGCGTACCGCACAGACTCTGTAAAATGTTCCCTGTGAAAAATCTGCAAAGCCCTGCCGGCGTTCCCTCTAAAATCCCTCAAAATAGCGATCCAGACAGAATTTTCCTGTCCCGAATAATTCATCCACTGCTGCCAGATAGCTGTCCATGGTTCCTGCCTTCCGGATTTTTTTCGCCTGCTTTTCACAGTCCGGAAACAGTGCCAGCTGGTAGCTCCACAGCTCCTTCATCTTAAACAGCGTATTTCTGTCTCCTGACATAATCTCCTGATAGCCTGCCAGAATCTCGTCGTGAAAGTTTCTCAGCTCCTGCTCCGTAATCCTGCTGCCTCCATCTGAAAGCTGTCTCGCAAGACCCGGATTGGCAATCATTCCACGGCCCAGCATCACGCAGGAGAGTTTTGGAAATTCCCGAAGAAGCTCCTCTGCAGCCATGGGACTGAAAATATCTCCATTATAGCAGAGCCAGCTGCTTTCCCTCCCCTTATTTTCTGCCGTCTCCTCTGCCAGACAAAATTCCTTCCAGTGAGGCGTATTTTTATAGAAGTCTTTCTGTACTCTGGGATGAACCACCAGTTCGCTTACCGGAAATCGGGTATACAGACTGAGAAGATCTTCAAATTCCTCCGGCTGTTCCATTCCCAGCCTCGTTTTAATCGATATCTGCATCCCCTTTTTTTCAGAACAGTCATAAATCTGATCTAAAAATCGTGACAGGGCTTCTCTCCTGTCAGCTGCTAAAAAACCGGCTCCCCTTCCCTTAGATACCACCGTACCGGACGGGCAGCCCAGGTTCAGATTTACCTCCCGGTATCCCAAATCTTCCAGAGTCTCCAGCGCCCTGCAGAAGGCCTCCCCATCATTAGCCAGAATCTGAGGAACTACATAGAGGCCCTCATTATGCTCTGGCAGAATATCATTTTTTTCCCTGGATGTCATAGCTTTCTTCATATGAGGAGAAAGAAAAGGAGTGAAATATTTCTTCACTCCCCCGAAATGCCTGCTGCAGGCATTTCTGTAAATATATCCTGTAATTCCCTCCATAGGGGCTAAATAGTAATTCATCGCTTTTGTGCTCCTTTTCTTTTCAGCGCGCTGCGCCCTCTTTCTGTCTTTTTTGCAAAGCAGGGAGAAGCCCTGCACCTCCTGCCGGAGACTGTAAAGCTTCTCCCTGTTCTTTTTATCATACATTTTTCACACTATTTTCTCGCGTACTCCGGCAGATTCTCCTCCAGGAATTCATGAGCCACATTCTGAGGCTTCTGTCCCTCCTCGTCTACCAGATAGTTCAGTTCTGCCATCACATCGGTAGACAGCACAGAGGCCAGCTGCTCTGTAATCTCGCGGATCTCCGGATATTTCTCCATGATTTCCTCCCGGAAAACAGGAACTGCATAGTAAGGCGGGAATACGCCTGCATCGTCCTCTAATACGGCCAGATCAAATTTTTTCAGCAGACCGTCTGTAGAGTATGCGTCTATTACCTGTCCTTCCTCGTTCATCAGGGCTGTGTAACGGGCAGAACCGTCTACGCCCTTCTTATCAAAGCTGATTCCGTACTTCTTTTCCACACCCAGCAGTCCGTCTTCCCGGTTCATAAATGCCAGGGTGGAACAAATCGTTACCGGCTGGGGCAGGGATTTCAGGTCACTGATCGTCTTTAAGCCATACTTCTCTGCCATCTCTTTTGTGGTAGAAAGCGTATAAGTATTATTTACGTTCAGGGAATTTAAGACGTCCAGTCCGAACTGCTCCTTCATTCCCTTCACAGAATCCTGGTAAACCTGATCCACATCAGAGCTGGCAGGATTCTTTAAAATATTCACATAAAGCGTTCCTGTATAGTCCACATATCCGTCTATCTCATTGCTCTGAATCGAAGACATGCAGACGGAACCGGCTCCCAGATCCGGAGTAGTTTCCACCTCCAGACCCAGCTCTCTCTCTATGGATTCTGCAAGCATATAGGCAAAAATCTCGTTCTCCGTAAAGTCCATGCTGGCGATCCTGATATCTGCTGTCTTCTTTGTCTGAAACAGACTGGTAACAAGAAGAGCAACCATAAGAGCCACAGCTGTAACAATGACGTAAATCTCTCTCTTTTTCCATCTGCGCTTTTCGTCCTTGTTCTTTCCCTCTAACAGGCTCACAGGAGTCACAATGGTTTCAATGGCTGCAAACACCCGGTCTACTAAGAGAGCCAGAATACAGGCCGGAATCGCTCCAGCCAGGATCATCACGTTGCTGACCGTTCTGATTCCTGAAAATACAAGATAGCCAAGTCCGCCTCCGCCTACATAAGCAGCCAGAGTCATCAGTCCTACTGCAGAAACGGCAGAAATTCTGACACCAGTCATAATAACCGGAAGCGCCATGGGCAGTCTCACCTTAAACAGAATCTGGCTTTTAGTCAGTCCGATTCCTTCTGCCGCCTCCAGCATCTGTTCGTTAATATTCATCAGTCCTGCATAGGTATTCTTGATAATCGGAAGCAGGGAGTAAATCACGACCAAAAAGATAGCTGGTTTCATACCAATACCGAATACAGGAATAGCCAGACCTAACAGCGCCATACTGGGCACTGCCTGAACAATGTTGGCAAAAGCCAGCACCGGCTTGCTGGCCGGCCGGATGTAGGAAATCAGGATTCCCAGAGGCACGCCGATAAGAATGGCTGTCAGAAGCGCCAGCACCGTCAGCTCAATATGCTCGACCAGAAGGGAAATAATTTCTTCCCTGGAGGAGACAAAATAGTTCAATAATTCCTTCATGCTTTCCATTACTCCCATTATGACTCCTCCTTTCCTGAATCCGTAATAAACTGACGGCTCAGCGTGTTAATCAGTGTACTTCTTGTAATCAGTCCCTCTATAATGCCCTGGTTATTCACAACCGGAAGCGTTGAAAGATGATGTTCATCAAACAGGGTAAGCAGATCCACAATGGAGCTGTCCGGTCCTACAGAGGTAAATTCCCGGTACATAAAGTCCTCCGCCGGCTTCTTAATATCGTGAACCCCGATGAGAGATTCCGCAAAGAGAACGCCAAAGAGACGTCCCTTCTGATCGGTCAGCATCAGCGTATCGACCTTTTTGCGTCCCATAGTCTCAATACACTTGAAAATCGGCATCTTCGGATGGCAGCACACCGGATCAGTAATCATGATGTCTCTGGTCTTTATGTACTCTGGAGAAGTCCAGATTCGCTTCGGGCCGATAAAATTGCGGACAAAGTCATTGGCCGGATTCTTGAGAATATTCTCTGGAGTGTCAAACTGGGTAATTTTTCCCTCCTCCATAATGCAGATGCGGTCTGCCAGCTTAATAGCCTCATCCATGTCATGGGTTACAAAGACAATCGTCCGCTTCATGGCTGTCTGCATATCAATGAGGGCTGTCTGAATCTGCGCCCTTGTAATCGGATCCAGGGCTGAAAACGGCTCATCCATCAGAATGATCTCCGGCTCTGCCATAAAGGCACGAACCACGCCTGCTCTCTGCTGCTGCCCGCCTGACATCTCCGACGGATAGGCGTCCATAAACGTAGCCGGTTCCAGATTTACCATATTCATCAGGCGGATGGCATTCTCCTCCATCCGGTCCCTGTCCTTAGACTTCATCTTCGCAATAATCTCGATATTTTCCCTGATTGTCATATGAGGAAACAGGCCGATCTGCTGAATCACATAGCCCATACGCCTGCGCAGAGCGATGGTATCCATATTGGCGATGTCCCGTCCGTTAATTTCCACTGTACCCTCTGACGGAAGAATCAGCTTATTGATCATCTTAAGCGTAGTGGTTTTTCCGCATCCGCTCTCTCCCAGGAAAACCACAAATTCTCCGTCCGGAATCTGAAAGCTGATATCGTCAATTATTTTCTTGCCGTGAAATGTTTTGGAAACATGTTTGAATTCAATCATCGGATCACCCTCCTGCATGTTCGGTTCCCATGGGCCTTTTGCCCGCCTGAAGTGACACAATACAGAAAAGCAAAACCGCCTGGGAAAGCAGGCGGTGAAAGGTTTTTCTGAAATAGGCATTAAAACGCTCTGAAACAGCACGTACTGCCAATACGCAAATCCTTCCAATGTCTGCGAGATTAGCTGACGGATT